>Ga0209512_1000470_pt1 | contig 65807 bp, 50 predicted proteins | sample frozenSSSSmetaG_FD_184142 | JGI IMG/M metagenome (GOLD analysis project Ga0209512, IMG submission 184142) | Glacier valley bacterial and archeal communities from Borup Fiord, Nunavut, Canada, to study Microbial Dark Matter (Phase II) -... | ecosystem: Environmental > Aquatic > Freshwater > Ice >...
ATCATAGATATCAATGGAATTTAAAAAAGATGACTCCTGTACAATACAGAAATCATCTTACAGCTTAATAAACATTAATACTTTAAACACTTTTTTTATTAGTGTCCTTGACAAAGGGTACCATTTATTAATTTATGAACTCTTTTTTTAGTTACTCTTTTTCTTGTATCCAATTATATATATCATCAACAATTATATCTAAATCTTTTTCATCAGGTATAAAATGTGATGTTCTTTTATAGTAGCTAATACCTTTTTTTATGGATGATATATTTTCATATACAAACTTTCCACTCATTGGATTTGCTACATAATCATGTAGTGATTGAATTACATATGTATCAACAGTAATTTTAGCTATATTATTTATTATAAAATGTCTTAATCTACTAAGTTCTAAATTATTTCTTATTACCGTGTATCTAATTGATCTAAGTACTGTTCTTGTGTGAAATAATCTTCTTCTTTTTATATCATCATCAAACCAAAATCTAAAACTATCAAAATCCCATATATGTATAGGTGGATTTAAAACCACTAATTTATCAATTTTAATTTCTAATGAAACACACATACAAAGTAGAGCTCCCATAGAATAACCAACAACAATTGTTTTATCATAGTTCTCTGATATTTTTGATATGTAATCCTTTAAATGTTCTACCATTTGAGGATATTTAATACCAAAAACAAATCCTCTTTGTTCCATACTATGACCATATAAAAGAGGTAAATATATATCATTTTCTTTAATATCATATTTTAATAGATTATCTTTTATGCTATATACGTCTTTGGGATTGCCTCCAAAACCATGTACAACTATATATGCAGTATTCATTTTCATCCTCATTTCTGTAATTAATTTTACCACAATTGGCTGAAATATACAAATGTTTTTGATAAAAAATGAAACAATTTTAAAAAACGTTTGTATATCATTTGTATTTATGGTAAAATGTAAACAATTTGAGGTGTATATTTAATGGAAGAATTAATAGAATGTATATGTGATTATGTTAGTAAACCATATATTGATTATGCAATAATGTTAAATGGAGAATGGGGTAGTGGCAAAACATATTTTTGGAATAACAAGTTAAGATCAAGATTAGAGTCTATAACTGTTAATGGTAAAAATTACAAAACAATATATATGTCGCTATATGGAATAAATAGTTTAGAAGAGATTAGTAAAAAAATATTTATTGAAACTAATCCTATGATAAGCAAAACATTAAAGAAATTTGTAGATACTAGAGAAGGCAACTTAATACCAGAGTATGTTAAAACTGGACTTGATATGGCTAATTTATTTGGTACTATGCCATTAAATTCTGAAAAGGTTGATTTTTCTAAATTATTTGCTATTGACAATAAAATACTATGTTTTGATGACCTAGAAAGAGCTAATGTAGATGTCATAGATATACTTGGATATATAAATAACTTTGTTGAGCATGATGGTATAAAAACAATAGTTATATGTAATGAGAAAGAACTTGCAACTAAGTTTAAAAATACAAATGTAGAATTTAAAACTTTAATTGCAACATATATCCTAGATAAAGAAAACAAATTGAAAGTTACTGGAAAAAGTAAACTTAAACTAGGAGATAAAGAAGAAATACAAGTTCCTTTGGGTAATCTAATTGAAGAAAAAATATCTGAAATATTTGATAAAGCAAATGCTTATGAAAGAATAAAAGAAAAATTAATTGGAGAAACTTTTGAATACATTCCAGAATATTCGTTTATATTAAGTGGTATGATAATGAAATATTCATATAATGAAAAATTATCTGATTTCTACAAACGTAATACTTCATTAATAATTGCTGCTTTTAATAAATCTGAAACTAAAAACTTAAGAATTTTAAAACACGCATTAAATGATTTTGAAAGAATATTTGATAATATAATGAAAGATTTTCCTGATACACCAGTAAATGTTTTAAGAAATTTAATTACATTTACAATAGCTGTATCTTTTGAAATAAAATCAGGTAATATATCTAAAGAAAAATTAAAAGAAATAGGTAATAATTCAGAATATAATTCTGTTGTATTTACTTCAAAAATATTGAATGATAAAAATCAATTTTATTTAAGAGAATTCGATAATAAATATTTTTTAAACAATACATCGAATTTCAAGTTTTTTAAATTTGTTGAAGTATATATAAGAACTAGATTCTTTGATGAAAAACTATACAAAGATAATATAAAAGAATCAATAGAATTTATAGATACTGCTAAATTAGATAGTAGCAAAAAGTATCATACAATTTTAGATGGAGAATATTTGAAAATATCTGACTATGATTTTAACATATTAGTTAGACAAGCATTAGATGAAATAAAACACGGTCTAGTTGAATTTAAAGAGCATATACAATTATTTTCTATATATAAGTATTTTATAACAAATGAACTTTTAGATATATCTATTGCTGATTTAAAACAAGTATTTATACTTGGAATGCAAATATCAGCATCTGAATTTAATGAAAGTAAAGAATATGATTTAGATAATATGAATTTTGACACACAAGATAAAGATTTAATTGAAATTAAAAATCAATATTTAAAAATTAAAGAACAAGTAATAGAAGATATATCATTTAAAAAAGCTATTGAGTTATTTAAAAATCTACCAACTAATATACAACAATTCTATAAAGATATAATAGGTGATTATCAAAATTTACCTGTATTTTCTAAATATGATATGGAAGATTTTTATAATAGATTAGAAATTACATCTAATTACGATTTATATAATTTAGTTAATATGTTTTCAGTTAGATATAATGACAAACCAGAGTTATTTAAACAAGATTCAAAAAATCTTAAAAAACTATGTGAGATTATACGTAAAAACAAACACACTAAAGAAAAAACAATTAAACTTGTACTTTTAGATAACATCGCAGATGTAATTGAAAAATTAGATGGTGAAAATAGCTAAAAATACACACAAGAATAAATATAATATATAAGGAATCTATAATTTAAGATTAATATGCTTAAATTATAGATTTTTTTAACCTTTATAATTAACAACAATGCTCAATTAACAGTTATTATATGTATATAAATAGTTAAATTATGGCATAATAAAATTGAATAAAGAATAATACACATATTTAAATATTTAAACTAAAAAAAGTATTAATAACAAATTAATAAGTATTATTATTTAATATAGATTTTTAAAAATGGAGGTAATAATTTGCTATGAAAATAAAGAAAGGTAAAGGTATTTCTCTAATAGTACTAGTAATAACAATAATAGTTATAATTATACTCACAGGAGCAGTAATACTAAATTTAGCAAATAATAATCCAATATTCCAGGCATCAAAAGCGGCATATTTAACTGATTTAGAAAGCTTTAAAACTGAATTAGAATTATATAAAAGTAAACAATTTATGGATAATCTAGGATCATATAATCCTGTGTTATTACAAGCAGATAATGATAGTGTAACATATAACAATATAGTAGATACTAGTAAAACAATGAATGACTTAATACCATCGCTTTTGCAAATTACAAAATATTCCGGACAATTTCAAGTAATAGATGGCAAATTAATTTACGGAGGATTGGATACTAATAAACAAGACTGGACCAGACAAGCAGGACTTGAAGTAGTAATTATTGGTGAGCCGAAAATTACTATACTTGCGCCGTCTCAAACATCAGTTGAGCGAGGAACAAATATAGTTTATACAGTAAAATTCTCTTCAAATTTAGCACTTACAACAATAAATTTAGTAGGTAAATTGGAAGTTCTAGATAATTTAGGAGTTGAATTACCTGTCCAACCGACTATAGTAATAGGTGCAGTAAGTGGTATAAATACGGATACTACAAGACAAGTAGATATAACAATAACAACAGATAATTTATTGAATGGAACATATAAATTAAAGATAAAACCTGGAGTAGTAACAAATTCAAATAATAAATCAAATACAATAGATATAATATCATTAATTGGATTTGAAATACTAGATAATATACCTCCAATAAATCCAACAATGCTCGCAAATCCAACTGGATGGACAAATGGAAGTGTATCTGTAACTATAAGTTATTCTGCAGATTCAGTTACTAAAGAATACAGTACAAATGGAACAACATGGAGTAATTATACAGTTCCAGTAATAGTTACAGAAAATGCTATAACAATATATGCTAGAGGAAAAGATATAGCTGAAAATGAAAGTGGTGTATCAACATTAACAGTTGCTAATATAGATAAAACACTACCTATAATAGTAGCAACAAATAGTGCAGCAACTTCATCAAGTGTAACAGTAACGGCTACTGCATCTGATATAGGTGGAAGTGGAATAGCAATAGATAGTTATCAATATTCAAAAGATAACGGAACTACATGGACAATAGCTACAAGCGCTACAAGTTATACATTTACAGCACTTACAACAGGAATATATCAGTGTAAAGCAAAAGTGGCTGATATTACAGGAAATAGTAGTGTATCAAGTGCGGTAGCAATTACAACGACTGGATTAGGAGCAGTAACATTGCTATTCAGTCCAACAGTTTGGACAAATGGATCTGTAGCAGTAACAATAACATATCCAGCTGTAGTAGTTACAAAACAATATAGTACAAATGGAACAACGTGGAATACATATACAGCTCCAGTTACAATAACTACAAATAATACAACAGTATATGCAAAAGGATTAGATGCAGGAGGAAATCAAACCACTCAGGCGACATTAACAGTTTCTAATATAGATACTGTAGTACCTGTTGTAAGTTATACTGCTGATTTAATTGTTGGTATTAATTCAGTTGTAGATTCTACTTTCTTGAAAAGTAATACAACAATAACAGATAATGTATCTGCAATTAATCAAATCAATATTAATAATATACAAGTAATAAATTCAGCAACTTCTATAGTTTCAAATACATTATCTGGATATGATATATATACTATTAATTATAGTGTTGCAGATGGTGCAGGTAATATTAAGGGTGTAAGTAGAACAATGATTACTAAACCACTTTTAAGCGCTAATTTGACTAATATATTACCTGATCCTAGTTTTGAATTAGGTAGTGCATATTGGTATAATGCAGGTGGAGAAGTAATAAGATCTACTGATAGAGCATATTCTGGAAGTTACTCATTAAGAGTTTATTCCAATGCAGCACAAAATTGGCCAAGATACAATTATGATAGTTATAATATACAAGGTAAAGCTATATATGCTAGAACATATACATATAAAACAGCAAGTACAATATCCCCTGGTTTAAATTTTATAACATCAGCAACAACTGATGAATGGCCAGTAACATCAGTGGGTTATGCGGATTATAGTCAAGTAATATCAATAAATCAATGGAATAGTATATCCATAACAATTCTAAATGCAGAATATCCATATTTTAAGATTATGTTGCCACAAACAAATCCGGCAGCAACTGGATATGTATGGTTCGATGGTCTTATGGTAATTGATTTGACAGCATCTTTTGGAAGTAATGTGCCAACTGGAAAATGGATGGATAGAATGATACCATATTTTAGTGGAAGTAATTCATTTTCTTGGTAATTATTTAAATTTATAGAAAAAAGAATCAACCTATTGCAGTAAATTCTGTAATAGGTTGATTCTTTTTTAATTACTAATTGCTTGATTCTAAACATTAACAATTTTTATGCAATTTGGTATAACTTCACATTTAAGTTTTTTAGTATAAAATATTTCACCATCAATATTAACTGGAAATTGTTTGCTAGAAACTATTGTAATTTTCTTTGCTTTTTCCATTTTTACTTGTTTTAAATTTATATGTTTACCTGATTTATATTTAGGGAGTAGCATAAGTTTTGTTAGTTGTGATGTACTATCAATCATACAAATATCTAACATACCATCATCCACTATAGCGTCAGGAGAAGGACAAATACCACCACCATAAAATTTACCGTTTGAAATTGCTATTAATGTAAAGTTCTGTTTTATTATTCTATCATTTAATCGTACTTTGAATCTGAAATTTTTGTTTTCAAATAGAGTATACAATATTGATAAATTGTATTTTACTGTTCCTGATACTGCAGGTAACCATCTGAATTTATCTACATTTTTACCAACCATAGCATCAAAACCGCCACTTAGTATATTAATACAATATTTATTGTTATTTAGTTTCATTATATCTATAGGAATAGAAGTAGCATTAATTGATTTTGTTATTATTTTTCTCATGCTTTTGTATTTAGAAATTGATTTTACAAAATCATTTCCTGTTCCACAAGCTGTAACTACTATTTCGGAATCTGTTCCTATAATTCCTTGCATGATTTCGTTTAATGTACCATCACCACCAACACTATAAAATCTACATTTGTTTTTTGATGAAAATTCTTTAGCAAGTTCAGTTAGATGCTCAGCATGCTTTGATACATGAATAGAAGATAAAATGTTATATTTTTTTAATAGTTTTTGAATCCTGATTCCATACTTTTCACCATTTTTTCTTCCAGCAACAGGATTTATCAATATAATGTGTTCCATTTAATACCTCCTAATATTATAGAGTTTACCATAAAAAAGTAATTAAATCAATATTATTTACACTTTTTATTGCAAACTGACATAACCTATGCTATAATTCTCATACATAAAAAAATATGTTAAAATATAATTATTATTTTAAAAGGGGGAAATTGCTATGCTAAGTAGTTCAAGAATATTTTTTCTTAATAACTGTGATAAATTAGCAATAGAATTTCAAACAAAAAAACTAGATAGCACAATACTTGAATATATTTTAGGTAATAACACTGAATCAAATTTTAATATTGATAGTGAAAAACTTTACCTTTTAAATAAATACAATAAGACTTCAATTGCATTGTTATATAACGTAAGTTTGCTTGATGCTCGGGACGGATGGATGTTTAAGAAAACATGCATGGCAGCGCAAGATTTAGGTTTTATTATTACACCAATGACTAGATGGGAAAGGCATAGAGTAGTAGAATGTTATACTGCTATAAAATCCAATATATACAAAGCTTATTTTGATTTAGATAAATTAAGCGAAGGATTAATCTATCTAGTTATAGTATATAAACAAGAATAAATTTTTAATACAAAAAAAGGCAACATATTTTAATTAATATATTGCCTTTTTCATTTTTATTTACATAAATTTACATAAAAATAGCATTTTTTTAGTTATATGTTGCAAAACAATGCGATTTGTGATATAATAGTCAACATAATATAAATTAATTCTGAAATATAATTATTTAAGAAAGGGGATATTAATATGCTTACTAGCTCATATGTAAAATTTTTCGATTCCTCTAAAAAATTGGCAGTAGAATTTAAAATAAAAAATTTAGATGATAATATACTTGAATCTATTTTAGATAGAAACACTGAAAATAAATTTGAAATTAATAGTAATAAACTTCAACTTTTAAATTATCACGATAAATATAGCATTGCTTTACTATATAATGTAGAATTGGTCGATGCACGGGTTGGATGGCTATTACAAAAGACATGCATGACATCAGAAAAATTAGGTTTCATTATTACACCAATGTCAAGATGGCATAGGCATAGAATAATAGAATGTTTTAAAGCTATCGACAATAATATATATAAGGCATATTTTGATCTAGAAAAATTAAATCAAGGTTTAATATATCTAGTCATAGATTATAGTAACTGGTAAAAATACAATGTTGCAACATATTTTAATTAATATGTTGCATTTTTTTTTTGTTTGATGTATAATTTAAAGGAAAAATATATGCCAATTAAATATAATAGAGTTATGGATAACTTATGAAAATGAGAGGAATGAAAACTATTGAAAAACAGACTAAACCAAATATTCAAAGATGTAGAAAATAATTATTCTACAATAGCAGAAACATATAAGATACTTGAAAAAACTTTTGAAATGGGTCTTTTAATTCATCCTGCAGGTCAGTGGCTACTTGATAATATGTATATAATAAATCAAGAATATTCTGATATATTAGAACACAAAAGTAATGTTATAAATAAAAGATTACCAACTATTAAAACAAAAGATGGTTCAAAACATACAAGTATATATTATATAGCTTATGAGCTTATAGAAAAAAATAAAGGGTATACAGACCAAAATTATATAGCTGATTGTTTAAGACATCATCAAAAAGTAGCATATTTAACATCTGAGGAATTAAATTTATTTCCTTTAATGTTACGTATTTCTATTATTAAATTTATATCAATAATATGTTTTAATATTGCTAACTCACAACTTCAAAAGATTGAAGTTGAAAAAATAATAGCTACAGATTTAAATGATTATGATTATAAAAAAATGAAGAGCATAATATACCGTGATTTAAAAATATTTAAGGCGGATGTGTCAAATAGTGAAAAATTAAAAGATACAAATACATCATTTGTTGAGTATCTAGCATCAAAATTAAAAGGATTTGGAGCAGGTGGAGAGCAGTATTACAAAATACTTAATGATGAGGCTGAAAAGATAGGTTTTACCGTTGAAGAAGCTATTGTAAAAGAGCACATGGAAATGGCAAAAACAACTGATTATATCGGTAAAGCTATACATGGACTTAAACAATTACAAGGGCTTAACTTTAGAGAAATATTTGAAAGTGTAAATAAAATAGATGAAACTTTAAAGCTAGACTATACAAATGAATTTATTAAATGTGATTACAAAACAAAAGCAAGATACAGAAACAGGGTAATAAAGTTATCTAAAAAATATCTTTTATCAGAAACTTATGTGGCTAAAAAAGCTGTTGAGTGTTCAGTAAAATATCAAAAACATGTTGGATTCTTTCTATCTGGTGATGAAAAGTATCTTCTTAAAAAAGAGCTTGGAAAATCATATATTGGAGACGTTATACATAATAACATAAATAAACCATTAAGACCATTTTTTTATGTATTTTCAATTTTAATTTTTGCTTTACTTGCAACAATACTTGCAAAAGACTTATTCACTACTACTAACTCTATATACAAGTGGATATATTATATAATTACTTATGCTTTTGCTGTTGAAGTAGCAGAAAAGTTAATGAGTTATATAATAAGAAAAACTGTATCACCAAAAATATTGCCAAGATTTGATTTTGCTAAAACAATTGATAAGCAATATTCTACATATATAGTAATGCCTACAGTAATTTCTTCTTATGATAAAATTGATACAATGATAAAAAAAATGGAAGTAACATATCTTGCTAATAGATCTGAAAATATGTATTACATGTTACTTGGAGATTGTGTCTCTGCAGATAAGAAAATAATTGAACAAGATGAGAGATTTTTTAAATATACAAAACAAAAACTAGATATACTAAATGACAAATATAAATCAGAAATAAAACTATTTAATTTTATATATAGAAAACGTGTATTCAGCACCGCTGAAAATGCATATATGGGTTGGGAAAGAAAAAGAGGAGCTCTTAAACATTTTAATGAATTAGTTCTTGGAACTATGACAAAAGAAAGAATAGAAGAAACAATGCACTTAGCGTATTATGATATTTGTAATACTAAATATGCTATAACAATTGATGAAGATACAGAACTTTGTTTAAATACTGCTAAAGATTTAGTTGCAATTATTGCTCATCCTCTAAATACTCCTAAACTATCTAAAGATGGTAAAATAGTAAAAAGTGGACATGGATTAATACAACCAGCAGTTGGTCTAGATATTGAAGCTGCAAATAAAAGTATATTTTCAAAAATATTTGGAGGCTTTGGTGGATTAGATATATATACAAATGCTGTATCGAATACATATCAAGATTTATTTAATGAAGCAATATTCTGTGGAAAAGGAATATATGATATAGAATTATTTGAAAAAATATTGTCTAATGAAATACCAGAAAATTTAGTTCTTAGTCATGATTTATTAGAAGGATCATTTATGAGAGCAGGACTCGCATCAGATATACAAGTTCAAGATGGTTTTCCTAATAATTATGTTGCATATATGAATCGAAATCATAGATGGTATCGAGGAGACATGCAAATTATAAAATGGATGATTAGTCCTAAATCACCTCTTAACTTCTTATCAAGATGGAAAATATTTGATAATTTAAGAAGACCTATGTTAGATGTAGTTGCAGTTTTGATTATAATAATGTCATTATTCGTATCGCAAGAAATGTTTGTAAGATCAATTTTAGTTACATTTTCTGTAATTAATTTTGGATATTTACTTTCATTACTTGATACATTTTTATTTGGTAGAACTAAACATACAAAAGATGTATTATACATTCCTATAATTCATGGTGTAAGTGCTACCATACTTACTATGACATTTGATTTTTTAACACTTCCATACAGAGCATATACAGCAATTGATGCTTTTAGTATATCACTATATAGAATGTGTATATCTAAAAAACATTTACTTGAATGGACTACTGCTGAAGTATTAGAGAAAAAAGCTAAAAGCAAGTTAATATATTATTATTATAATATGATGCCAAATATATTAGTGGCAGCAATAATATTACTTAATATAGTTTGCATAGATAATGTAAGATTTGTATCAGAATTTCAATTATTTATAGCAATTTCATTTATATTTGCTCCTTTACTTGCATATTTATTAGGAAAAAGTCATTTGTTTGGTAGAAAAACAAGACTAGATAAAATGCAAGATAATGAAATAGTAGATATAGCAAAGAGAACTTGGTATTTCTTTGAACTTATGATGACACCAGTTAACAACTATTTACCAACAGACAATTATCAAGAAAACAGAAGATACAAAATTGCAAACAGAACATCATCTACAAATATAGGTTTTGGAATTCTTGCAATTATTAATGCTTATGACCTTAAGTTTATAAAATTATGTGATTGTTTAGAAAAATTAAATAATGTAATGAATACCATAAATAAATTAGAAAAATGGAATGGTCATTTATTAAATTGGTATAATATTAAAACATTAGAACCACTCAGACCTAGATTTATATCTACAGTTGATAGTGGAAATTTTGTAGCATGTATATATGTATTAAAAGAATTTTTAGTTGAAATAAAACAAAATAATGATAGAGATAAAAATTCTATAGCAGAAAGTCTTTTAAATAATTGTAATAAAATTATTGAGAGTACAGACTTTACTAAGTTATATGATATGTCAAGAAATTTATTTACAATTGGATATGCTCAAGATGAAGGCAAAGTAGTAGACAGTTATTATGATATGCTTATGTCAGAAAATAGAATAGCTAGTTTACTTGCTATAGCATCAAGACAAGTTACTTCAAAGCATTGGTTTGCACTTTCAAGAAATTTAATTAATGTAGATGGATATAAAGGTTTAGTATCATGGAGCGGAACAGCATTTGAATATTTTATGCCATATCTATTCAATAAATCATATGAGCACACATTAGTTGATCAATCGTTATTCTTTGCTAAATACAGTCAGAAAAAACATGCAAAAGCAAACAATATACCGTGGGGAATTTCTGAATCAGCATATGCTGTTAAAGACAATGATTTGAATTACCAGTATCAAGCTTTTGGTATTCCATGGCTTGGACTTAAAAGAGGGTTAAATGATTATTTAGTTGTTTCACCTTATGCATCAATGTTGATGTTAGAATATGCACCTCAAGAAGTATACAAAAATATAGGTAGACTTAAAAAAGTTGGAGCATATGGATCTTTTGGATTCTATGAATCTATTGATTATACAAAATCACACTTAGATAATAAAAATTATGAAGTAGTAAAAACATATATGGCACATCACCAAGGTATGGTTTTAACTGCAATTAACAATTATATAAATTCTGGAATAATAAAAAATCGTTTTCATGCAAATCCTAATATTGAAGCTTGTGAAATATTACTTAAGGAAAGAGAAAAAATAAAAGCGAATCTTAAAAAAGATAATAAAATTTCTGATAAAGCATTTAAACAAAAAAATCAAGATAAATACACAATGTACTTATCTAGTAAACATTCAACTAAAAAGAATATTATTCCAAATACTGATATGCAAATAGCTATTTTAAAAGGTAAAAACTTATCTACAATACTAACAAGTTGTGGCGCAAGTTATATCAAATATAGAGATAAAATAGTTAATAGACAAAAATTTAAAGATTTATATTCAAGTGGAAATTATGTTTTTTTAACAGATGAATATTCTAATAAAACATTTTCAACATCTGATACGGATATTTTAAATGATACAAATAGTTATATAAATAAAACAAACTTTACTTCAACGCTCAGTAGCGCAGAATATTATATTGAATGTGGCGATTTAGAATCAACAACAACAGTTTTTCTATCTCCTGAGTACAATCTAGAAGTAAGAAAAGTTAGTGTATATAATAATAGTAATATAAAGAGAGAAGTTAGAATAAATACATATATTGAGCCTGCAATGACAGATTATATGACTAATGTTGTTCATCCATCATTTAATAGTTTACAAATTGAAACATACTATGATGAAACTTTAGACATATTAGTTGCTAGTAAAAGACTTAAAAAAGATGATGATCAAGAATTATATGTATTTTCAAAACTAATAGGTATTGATTTAGGTAAAGATGTAGAAACCGAAAAGTCTAAAATAGATTTTTCAACTTCATCTTCATATAATGCTTATGATAGCAAAGTATCTAAATATCCATTATGGCCAGTACTTTCATACAGAGCAAAAATTATGCTAAATGAACATGAAAGACAGGATTTCTACTATATTTTAGGTGCAACTGATTCTAAATACAAAATGTCAAATGCTATTATTAATTTAACTTCAGATAGCTTAGAAAAACAATTTAAACTATCATGTGAATTAAATACAGTAGTATCTAGATATTTAAAATTAGTTCCTGGAAAAGCATATTCATATAACAAAATATTAAGAGAACTACTTTTTGATAAAAAAGAACTAGATGTGAAATATTGGAATAGCAATATAAATCAACCAATGCTTTGGAAATATTCTATATCAGGTGATTTTCCAATATTACTTGTAAATATAAACAATATTGAAAGTGTTGGAATTATTGATGAAGTAATTGACTTTATGGATTATGCTAAGAATAGAAAAATCGACATAGATATTATAATACTTGTTAATAATAACAAGTATAGTGATAAAATGTACGAATATATAAAGCTAGCAATACATAATGCTACATATATGGATTATACTAAAGGTAATGTTTATTTGTTTAATATTGATAATATGGATGAAAAAGATATAAATTTATTTAAATTCATATGTAAAAAAGAAATATCAACTATAGATCATTTTTTAGCTTCAAAGCAAAAGACTATAGAAATTGATGAAGATGATGAAATTATAGAAGAGGTGTAGAATAGTATGAAACATAAGACAAAAAATGAGGATTTTGATTTAATTGCTTTTAATTCATACGGTGGGTTTTCTAAAGATGGAAACGAATACCATATATTAAACATAAATACACCTCTACCTTGGTGCAATGTATTAGCTAATGAAAAATTTGGAACTATAATCTCAAATTATGGAACAATATATACATATTTCAAAAATAGTAGAGAATACAAATTAACAAATTGGTGTAATGATTGGACAAAGACAGTACCTGGTGAAAAATTTGAAGGTATATTTGATGGAGGATATAATTTAAATTATGGTTTTGGATATGTTAAAGTAAATCAAATTGATGATAATATTAGAAAAGATATGACTATATTTATACCTATGGAAGATAACGTAAAAGTTCAATATATAGAACTTGAAAATACATCAAATATGGTGAAAAAAGTATGTATAAAATATATCATATCTCCAGTTTTAGGTGTAAGTAGTGAAATTGATTCTGAAAATGTAATTTTAAAACAAGATTTTAAATCTATGCTTTTAAAAAATCCATATAGCAAAGATTTTTCTACATGTGTTTCATATATTACAGTTTTAGATTATTCTAACAAAGAAGATTTTGATGTAACATATGATATAGTAAATTATACTGCTACAGTTAATTTTACAATTAATTCAAATGAAAAGATTAGCTTTAGTATACTATTTGGAAGTTATGAAGAAGATAAAGAACCTTCAAATTACATATTAAATATAAGAAGTAAATATGGAGTTAAAGACAATTTAGATAAAATATATAATGACACAATTTCATATTGGAAATCAAAAGTAAAAAGAAATATAAATACTGGTGATGACTATATAGATATAATGGAAAATGGTTGGTTATTATATCAAACTATAAGCTGTAGATTGTTTGCTAAAAGTGGTTTTTATCAATCTGGTGGAGCAATTGGATATAGAGATCAACTTCAAGATACAATGGCCCTTATTTCGTCTTGGCCAGAAAAAACAAGAAGTCAGATTATACTACATTCAAGTAAACAATTTGAAAAAGGTGATGTAGTTCATTGGTGGCATGATCACACAAATGCAGGAATAAAAACATACTTTAGTGATGATTATTTATGGCTTGCATATGTACTATGTGAATATATATCAAAAACTTCAGATATTTCAATATTAGATGTGGAAACAACATATTTACAAAATAAAGATATGGGAGATAAAAGAGAACTATATGAAGTTTTTGAAGCATCAGATATAAAAGACACTGTATATAATCATGCTAAAAAAAGTATAACATACGGATTATCTAGAATAAATGAAAAAAATGGACTTTTAGATATAGGTGATGGTGATTGGAATGATGGATTTAGTAGTATAAGAGGCCAATCTGTATGGCTTACACTATTTATGATTGACATATTATCTAAATTTGTATCAGTTGCAACTATTAAAGAAGATAACGAAATGATTCAAACATGTGAGAAGTATAGACATATATTAAAAAATAGTGTTGTTGCAAGTGCATGGGAAGGCGAACATTTTGTTAGAGCTTTCTTTGAAAATGGTGAAGTACTTGGATCATCTACTAATACAGAATGTAAAATTGATTTAATATCTCAAGCATGGGCTGCTATAGCATTAAAAGGATATCCTGATATGAAGGAAGAAATTGATTTAGCATTACAAAGTGCAGATAAATATTTAGTAGATAAAGAACATCAAATAGTAAAACTATTGTATCCACCTTTTGATAAACCAAAAAATAACCCTGGATATATAAAAGCATATGTACCAGGAACAAGAGAAAATGGTGGTCAATATACTCATGCATCTACTTGGCTTGCTAAGGCATACTTTGAAACTAATCAAAAGGAAAAAGGAATGGAAATATTAAAATATATAAATCCTATATATCATTCTGACACTAAAGAAAAAGCTGATATATATATGGTAGAACCATATGTTATGGCTGCTGATGTATATTCAAATGATGAGCATATAGGCAGAGGTGGTTGGACTTGGTATACAGGTTCATCAGCTTGGACATATAAAGTAGTAGAAGATGAATTTGTATATAAAAATGAAGTTAAAAAATAAATAATATTATAAAATAGGTAAATCAAGCTAAACTATAAAGTAAGTTTAGCTTGATTTTTTCAAAAGGAAATATATAACTTAAATCAACATAAAATATTACAAAATATTACAAAAACAAATATTTTTATTGCTTAAAAAATTCTTTAATGATATAATTAATTTATTAAGTGAGGTATTTAAAATGAAAGAATTAAAATGGATTATAATAAATATAATAATAATAATATATTTTGTTGGTTTAGTACATCCATATATAGCTGAAAATTTAGCTGGTATAGATACAGGCCGGAATTATGACTGATTCAGAATTTATAATGTTAGTAATTATGGCGCTGCCAGGTATAATTGCATCTGTTATACTTATAATTTTCCAAAGAAATTATAAATATAATTTTATATTAAAACCAATGAAATGGTTTAATGTTATATTTTGTATTTTAGTCATTCAAGCCTGTTTATCAGGGTATGCTTCGGGGGGGATTATATTTATTTTATTTCTTATAATAGCTATACCCATTTTATTTATAATAGGATTATGTCAGGATATAATAAAATTAAAAAAATAAAGATAATATAAAAAACGTGTAATCTAAAATTACACGTTTTTTTGTTAGGTGAAATAAATATGTTGATTGTTACTTGGCAGGTTATGTTTAAAAATCTATAAATAATTATATACATATGTCTTATTATGGCAAATAAAGTTGATAAACTAGTAAAAATGTCAAAAAAATGTTGACAAAAAAAATACATATATTATATAATTTGGTTAATAATGAAAGCTAGTTATTTAAAACAAAAGATGGAGGAACATATTATGAAAAGAAACAAAGGTATATCACTAATAATATTAATAATAACAATAGTTGTTATTATAATAATTGCGGGTGTAGTGATTTTAGAGTTAGATAATGATAATATAATAGGAAAAGCAAATGAAGTGAAATTTAAAACTGATTTAGGAGCATTTACTAGTCAACTAGGTATATATTTAGATATACAACATGCAAAAAGCAAAAGAGGTTTTAATGCAGATACATTTAACGCAAATATGATAACAACTCCTAAGATAACTGATGTTATAAAATCTATTGATGGTGCTAAAAATGGTGACATATTATATACAGATATATTAGAAGTTAGAAATGGCAAATTAGTATTAAAAGATTCAGTAGTAGATGAAGATATTGCTGTTTGGGCACAAGATTTAAAATTAGGTAAAATAAATATAATTAAAGAAGAATCTACTAATTCCTTATGGGAATTTGATCAAGATACTAGAACAATTACTAAATATTTAGGAACTGTCACAAATACTCTAACTATACCAAATTTTATAGATGGTTTGGCAGTAGCTAGTATTCAAGGATCTGAGAGTCAAAGTATTTTTCAAAATGATGACTATATGAATATTTTAGAAGAGATAATTGTTTCTGAAGGAATAACAACAATAGGAGATTATGCATTTGAAAATTGCAAGAGTTTAACAAATATAATAATGCCAAATGGTGTGACTGCTTTAGGAGACAGTACATTCAAAAATTGTGACAGTTTAACAAGTATAACAATACCAAACAGTATAACAGTAATAACATACGATGCATTTAATAGTTGTGATAAATTAACAAATGTAGTAATACCAAATGGAGTAGCATTAATCGAAGCATATGCTTTTGCAAATTGTACGATTTTACCAAAGATAATAATACCAGGTAGTGTAACAATAATAGAGAATTATGCATTTGAGGGATGTGAGGCATTATCAAATTTAACATTGACAAATGGCTTAATAACACTAGGAGCTCGTGCATTCCAAAACTGCTACAGTTTAGTAAACGTATTAATACCGGATAGTGTAACAAGTATAGAAAGAGGCGTGTTTAACAACTGTAATAGTTTACAGAACATAACTGTAAATTCAAGTAATTCTACATTTTGTAGTATTGATGGAGTTGTGTATACTGAAAACAAAAGAGAATTAGTCTCGTATCCTTCAGCCAAAGTTACAAGTACACTTTCATTACCAGCTGGTGTAAATGAAATAAGATCAATTGCATTTAATGGCAGTTTTAAGTTAGTAAATTTAACAATATCTGATGAAATAGAATTTATAACTGAAAGTGCAACAGATGGATGCTATTATATACAAAACTATAATGTAAATGCAAATAATCCATGGCTTTCTAGTGTTAATGGAGTTTTATTTAATAAAAATCAATCAGAATTACTAATTTATCCGTCTGGTAATCTAGCATCCTCATATACAGTACCGAGTAGTGTAGGTTATATATCAAATTATTCATTTGATGCTTGTCAAAAATTAACAAGTGTAACAGTACCAAGTAGTGTAACATTTATTGATGGTGGTGCATTTGAAAGTTGTAAAGTATTAACAAGTATAACATTACCAAGTAGTATAACAAGAATATTATATTGCACGTTCGAACTGTGTACTAGCTTAACAAATATTGTAATACCAAATAGTGTAAAAAGTATAGAACAATATGCATTCAGTCAATGTAGTAATTTGACTACTGTTACAATACCAAGTGGTTTAACAAAAATTGAAAAATATGGTTTTTTTTGTTGTTATAAATTGTCAAGTATAACAATACCAAGTACTGTAACAACAATAGGTGAATACACATTTGGTTGGTGTGATGCGTTATCAACAATAACAATAAATAAAACAAATGGTTCAATAACCGGAGCACCATGGGGCAATAATCATGCAGTAATAACATGGACAATGTAAAAATAATTTTTGCTAATAAATTATATATAATACCATATTGACAACTTTTTTATTTGTAAACGCAGTACTTTTTAATGAATATTAGAGCAAAGTGTCGAAAAAATAATTAGAATATAAAAATACCAATATAAGTATTGACAAAATTATACATTTATTGTATAATTTTAGTAGTTAATTTATATTAAAATTAACTTATTTATTCAAAAAAAAAATTGGAGGTATTTATATTGAAAACAAAAAAAGGTATATCTTTAATAATATTAATAATAACAATAGTAGTTATAATAATAATTGCAGGGGGTAGTGATTTTAGAGTTAGATAATGATAATATAATAGGAAAGGCAAATGAAGTTAAATTTAAAACTGATTTCGATGCATTTAATAATGAACTTTCTATATATTTAAATGCACAACATATAGTTAATAAAAGAGGATTTGATGAAACTATTTTTAATGCAAATATGATAACAAGTCCTAAAATAACTGGTGTTATTAAATCTATGGATGGTGCAAAAAACGGTGATGTAGTATATACTGATATATTAGAAGTACGAAAAGGAAAATTAGTATTAAGTAATTCAGTAGTAGATGAAGATATCATAAAATGGTCACAAGAATTACAAATAGGAAAAGTAGATATAATTAAAGAAGAATCTGTTACGCCTTTATGGGAATTTGATAAAGATACTAGAACAATCACTAAATATTTAGGAACTGTCTCAAATACTCTAACTATACCAAATTATATAGATGGTTTAGCAGTGGCTAGTATTAAAGGATCAGACGATCAAAGTATTTTTGAAAATGATGACTATATGAATATTTTAAAAGAAGTTATTATTTCTGAAGGTATAGTAGAAATAGGGGACTATGCATTTGAAAATTGTAAGAGTTTAACAAGCGTAATAATTCCAAATGGTGTAACAAGTTTAGGAGGTTCTGTATTTGAAGATTGTAATAGTTTAACAACAATAACGTTGCCAAATGGTATAACAAGAATACCAAGTGGTGCATTTTATGATTGTGATCTTTTAATAAATGTAGCAATACCTAGCAGTGTAACAACAATAGGAGATTATTCATTTAAAAATTGTTGGAAATTACCACGAATAACAATACCAAGTAGTGTAACAACAATAGAAAATCACGCATTTGAAAGTTGTGAGCTTCTTACAACTATAGCAATACCAAGTGGTGTAACAACAATAGATTATGAAGCATTTAGTTATTGTGATAGTTTAACAAGCGCAACAATATCTGAAAGCGTAATAAATTTAGAAAGTGGAATATTTATGGGTTGTGATATGTTAAATAGCATAACAGTAAGTTCTAGTAATCCTGAATTTTGTAGTGTTAATGGAATTATGTATACTAAAAATAAAAGTGAATTAGTTTCATATCCTTCGGCAAAGATAACAAGTACACTTGTTATCCCAGATGGTGTAGTAGAAGTTTGGTCAAGAGCATTTAATGGATCTAGTAATTTGGTAACTTTAACAATACCTGCTTTTGTAGAATATATACCGGAAGGCTCAACAGATAATTGCAACAATATACAAGACATGAATGTAAATGCAAGTAATTTAGATTACTGTAGCGTTAATGGAATATTATTTAGTAAAGATAAAACAAATATATTGATTTATCCAGCGGGTAAAACAGCAACTTCATATACAATACCAAGCTATGTACAAAGAATAGGATATTATGCATTTGATTCTTGTGTTAACTTATTAAGTATAGTAATACCAAGCACTATAACATTTATTAATAATGGTGCTTTTTATGAGTGTGAAAAATTAACCAATATAACAATACCAAGTGGTATAACAAGAATACAATATGATACATTTTCAGGTTGTAAGGCTTTAGCAAGTCTTATAATACCAAGTAGTGTAACAACCATAGAAAGTAAAGCATTTAATGACTGTGAAAGTTTATTAAGTATAACAATACCAAATGGTGTAACAACAATAGAAGAAGCTACATTTAGATATTGTTATAATTTAACAAGTATAATAATACCAAGTAGTGTAACATCAATAGGACAAGAAGCATTCTTTCATTGTGAGAGTTTACCAAGTATAACATTACCAAGTGGCATAACAAAGATTTCATATTGTACATTCGAAGGATGCGTAAGTTTAACAAGCATAGTAATACCAAGTAATGTAAAAACTATTCAAAGCTATGCATTTTATTATTGTGATATTTTAGCAAGTGTAACAATCCCAAATGGTTTAACAACAATAGAAACAGCTGCATTTAGAAATTGTGCAAAAATAACAAGTATAACATTACCAAGTAGTTTAACAACTTTAGGAGCACGCGCCTTTGAAGATTGTGTAAAATTAACAAGTATAACAATACCAAGTGGTATAACAACAATACAATATAATACATTTAAGTGGTGCACTAGTTTAACAAATGTAGTAATACCAAGTAGTGTAACAAGTATACAAAATTATGCATTTTATGATTGTGAAAATTTAGCATCTATAGCAATACCAAGTAATGTAACAACGATAGGAATACGTACATTTGCAAACTGTTATGATTTGTTAAGTATAACAATACCAAGTAGTGTAACAAGCATACAAAGTTATGCATTTGCAAATTGTACAAGTTTAGCAAATATGATAATAAAGAAAGCAAATGGTTCAATAACAGGAGCACCATGGGGCGCTACTGCAACAATAACATGGGATATGTAAAATGTTTAGGAAATAAAAAAGAAGATAATTTTAAAAAGTAATTAATAAAACAATGGATATAAGCCTTAAAAAGCTTATATCCATTATTTTATTAGTGCATATAGCTATAATATATTTTAATAGGATTGTTTGTAAAAAAATATTTATTGATAGAAAAGACGTGTTAAAGCAAATAAATGTCGAAAAATGTTGACAAAAAAATACATATAATATATAATTTACATATAAGTTGATTTTGAGATAAATTAACTAATTTATTCAAATGAAAAAATTGGGGGAATTTAAGTGAAAAGAAACAAAGGCATATCACTAATAATATTAGTGATAACAATAGTAGTAATAATAATACTTGCAGGAGTAGTAATTATGGAGTTAAATAATGACGACGTAATAGGAAAGGCAAATGAAGTTAAATTTAAAACTGATTTGGATGCATTTAGTAATGAACTTTCTATGTATATAGATGCACAACATATAGAAAAGTTAAGAAGTTTTAATGCAAACACATTTAATGCAAATTTATTAACGTATCCAAAAATAACCGCTGTTATTAAATCTATGGATGGTGCAAAAAATGGAGACATATTATATACCGATATATTAGAAGTACGAAATGGTAAATTAGTATTAAAAGATTCTGTAGTAGATGAAGATATTGCTATTTGGGCACAAGATTTAAAATTAGGTAAAATAAATATAGTTAAAGAAGAGTCTGATTCGGGTTTATGGGAATTTGATGAAAGTACCGGTACTGTTACTAAATATCTCGGAGTTGTATCAAATACTTTAACTATACCAAACTACATAAATGGTGTAGCAGTAGTTAGCATTCAAGGAACTGAAAACCAGAGCATTTTTCAAAATGCTGACTATGGAGATGTTTTACAAGAGATAATTATTTCTGAAGGAATAACAGAAATAGGAAAGTATGCATTTGAAAATTGTTGGAGTTTAACAAATATAACAATACCAAATGGTGTAACAGTTTTAGGAGAATATGCTTTTGTAGATTGTGATAGTTTAACAAGTATAACAATACCAAACGGTATAACAATAATACCATCTCATGCATTTCGTGATTGTAATAATTTAATAAATGTTGTAATACCAGAAAGTGTAACAACAATAGGAGAATTTGCATTTGCTGATTGTTGGAGATTACCAAGAATAACAATACCAAATGGTGTAACAACAATCATGAAAGATGCATTTGGTTGGTGTGAAGCTTTAACAAGTGCAACAATATCAGAAAGTGTAACAACATTAGGATATGGAGTATTTTATGAATGTAATGCTTTACAAAATATAACAGTAAGTCCAAACAATACTGCATATTGCAGTATTGATGGAATTGTATTTAATAAAATTAAAACCGAATTAGTTTCATATCCTTCATCTAAAGTTACAAGTACATTTGTAACTCCGGCTGGTGTCAGTCAAGTTTTACCACTTGCATTTAATGGATCTAATAATTTGATTAACTTAACTATATCTGCAGATGTAAAATATATACCTGATTATGCGTTAGACGGATGTGAAAATATAGCAAACTATAATGTAGATGCAAGTAATACAAATTATTCTAGTATTAATGGAGTATTATTTAATAAAAATAAAACAGAACTTTCAATTTATCCAGAGGGTAAACCAGGAAGCTCATATGTAATACCAAATACAGTAGTATCAATAGAAGGATATTCATTTGAAGCTTGTAAGAACTTAACAAGTATTACAATACCGAGTGGTGTAACATATATTGGAGGTTCTGCGTTTAGTCTTTGTATTAAATTAACAAGTATTATATTACCAAGTGGTATAACAAGAATAGGATTTTGTACATTTGAAGGATGCAAGGCATTAACAAATATTGTAATACCAAATAATGTGAAATATATAGATGAATTTGCATTTAATTGCTGTGATAGTTTAACAAGTGTTACATTACCGAGTGGCTTATTAGAGATAGATCAATACGTATTTAATTGTTGTTGGAGAATGTCAAGTATAACTATACCAAATAGCGTAACAACTATTGGAGAAAATGCATTTGATTGGTGTGATGCTTTAACAAGTATAACAATAAATAAGACAAATGGTTCTATAACAGGATCACCATGGGGTCATAATCCTGCAGTAGTGACATGGACAATGTAGAATGTTAAATAAATAACTTAATAAATTTAGATGGATGTAAGTAATAAAAAACTTACATCCATTATTTTATTGTTTTACGTATACAATATATTTATATTAGAATTAGATTATTTGTACAAAAATGTAACATAAAGGAAAATAATGTTGACAAAAAAAGACATATATTATATAATTTAAAATAAGTTAATTTATCCAAACGAATAATTGGGGGAATTTATAGTGAAAAGAAATAAAGGCATATCGTTAATAATATTAGTAATAACAATAGTAGTTATAATAATACTTGCAGGTGTAGTGATTTTAGAGTTAGATAACGATGATATAATTGGAAAAGCAAATGAAACAAAATTTAAAACTGATTTTGATGCATTTAGTAATGAGCTTTCTATATATTTAGATGGGCAACATATACAAAATATAAGAGGATTTAATAAAGATAAATTTGATGCAAGTTTAGTAACAAGTCCAAAGATAACTGATGTTATAAAATCTATAGATGGTGCAAAGAACGGCGATATGTTATATACAGACATATTCGAAGTTAGAAATGGCAAATTAGTATTAAAAGATTCAGTAGTAGATGAAGATATTGCTGTTTGGGCACAAGAATTAAAATTAGACAAAATAAATATAATTAAAGAAGAATCTACTAATTCTTTATGGGAATTTGATGAGAGTACTGGAACTATTACTAAATATCTTGGAGTTGTATCAAATACGTTAACTATACCAAACTATATAGATGGTGTGGCAGTAACTAGAATTCAAGGAATTGAAGATCAAAGTATTTTTCAAAATGCTGACTATGGGGACATTTTAGAAGAGATAATTATTTCTGAAGGAATAACAGAAATAGGGGATTATGGTTTTCAAAATTGTTGGAGTTTAACAAATATAACAATACCAAATGAATTAACAGTTCTTGGATATTCTGTATTTGAAGATTGTGATAGTTTAACAGCAATAACATTACCAAATGGCTTAACAACAATACCAGGCGGAGCATTTTATGATTGTGATAGGTTAACAAATGTGATAATTCCAACTAGTGTAACATCAATAGGAGAATATTCATTCGCAAATTGCTGGACATTACCAAGAATAATAATACCAGAAAATGTAACAACAATAGAAAATCACGCATTTGAAAATTGTGAGGGCTTAACAAGCATAGCTATACCAAGTGGTGTAACAAGAATAAATAGACAAGCATTTAGTTGGTGTGATAATTTAGCAAGTGCAACAATATCAGAAAGTGTAACAGCAATAGAAGATGGGATATTTCTTGGTTGTGAAACTTTACAGAGTATAACTGTAAGCACAAACAATCCTGAATTTTGTAGTGTTGACGGGATTATGTATGATAAAGATAAATATGAATTAGTTTCATATCCATCAGGAAGAATTACAAGTACACTAGTAATACCGGCTGGTGTTATTGAAGTTTTACCACTTTCATTTAATGCATCTGATGTTTTGATAAACTTAACAATACCAGATCAGGTAGAATACTTCACTGAATCTTCTTTGGATGGATGTTATAATATACAAAACACTAATGCAAATGCCAGTAGTCCATATTTTAGTAGTGTTAATGGAATATTATTTAATAAAAACAAAACGTCTATAATACTTTACCCACAAGGTAAGACAGCAAGTTCATATACAATACCAAGTAGTGTAACAACGATAGGAGTTAGTACATTCGAGGGATGCCTAAGTTTAACAAATGTAGTAATACCAAGTAGTGTAACAACAATACAAGGTTATGCTTTTAATTGTTGTGGAAATTTACCAAGTATAACGATACCAAATAGTGTAACAACAATAGGCGATTATGCATTTGCTTGGTGTGATGCTTTAACAAGTATAACAATAAATAAAACAAATGGTTCTTTAACAGGAGCACCATGGGGTCACAATTCTGCAGTAGTAACATGGACAATGTAGAATGTTAAATAAATAAAATAGAAATGTTAATAATTGTTGAAAGCATTGAAAACTTACAACAATTATTTTATTTCCATTAAATAGAATAAATGACTGTATATATTATCATAGTCATTAAACTTAAGAGGCGAATCTTCGATATCGCCAAGTTATTTTTAAAAAGAATGTGCTGATTTATGATGTGTGTGATTTTACTAAATAAATTTTTAAAATATTGACAAATAGATATTTATGTCATATAATTTTAATAATAATTAATGATTTAATTATATGAAAAAGGAGTAGTTGCAATGAAAAAAATATCATTTATAACAGGTGATAATATAAAATTAGATGGATTATTATATGAATCAGATGTTTTGACAAAAGAAATTGTTATTTCTGTACATGGAATGACTAGTAATTGTTTTAAAAAACGTGAGGATATATTAGCTAATGAAATAACAAAAAACAATATATCATATTTTTGTTTTAATAATAGAGGTCATGATCTTTCAGTATATGTAGATAAATATATAGATGGTAGAAGAACAAAAATTATTGCAGGATCAACATATGAAGATGTGTTAGATTCATATTATGATATAACTGGAGCAATTAAATCTATGATAGATAATGGATATGAAAAAATTCATTTACAAGGACATAGTCTTGGCTGCACCAAAATTGTGTATACATATACTAGACTTAAGAATGAAAACAATATTGAGATATTAAATAAAGTATCATCAATAATTCTATTATCTTTAGTTGATATTGTTGGAACACAAAAATATTCTCTAAATGATAAATTTGATAAAATGTTAGAATATGCAAGTCAAAAGGAAACTGATAATAAATTAAATGAGTTAATGCCAGAAAATTCATTTATTCATCCTATATGTGTTAAAACATATTTAAGATATTTTAAATATAATGAAAATATAAATTTTTCTAGATATGAAGATAAAAGTTATAGTTTTGAAGAATTAAATAATATAAAAATACCATTATTTATACGTTGGGGCAATGATAGAGAAATGATACTTCAAGATGTTAAAGAACTAGTAAAATTAATGGAGAGTAAAATAAATAATATATACAAGAATATAGGATATATTGATGGTGCTAATCATAGCTATGTTGGAAAAGAGATAATAGTTGCTAATGAAATTATAAATTTTATACATACTATTTGAATGCTTTTTTGTACACAAATATAAAATTTTTAATATATATTAGATATAAATGTAGAAAAACTAATTAAAATATAAAATAAGTAATTAAAATATTGAAAAAGCAATAAAAATGTTGACAAAAAAATACATATATTATATAATTTAGGAAGAAAATAAGTCTTAAAATTAACTTATATATTTAACAGAAAAATTGGAGGTATTTATATTGAAAATAAATAAAGGCATATCATTAATAATATTAGTAATAACTATAGTAGTTATTATAATACTTGCAGGGGTTGTAATTTTAGAATTAGATAATGATGATGTAATAGGTAAAGCTAATGAAGTAAAATATAAAACTGATATGGACACATTTAATAATGAACTTGCTATATATATAGATACACAACATATAGAAAATAAAAGAGGATTTAATGCAGATACATTCAATTCAAATATGATAACAAGTCCTAAAATAACTGGTGTTATTAAATCTATGGATGGTGCCAAAAATGGAGATATATTATATACTGATATATTAGAAGTAAGAAATGGCAAATTAGTATTAAGTAATTCTGTAACAGATGAAGATATAATAAAGTGGTCACAAGAAATAAAAATAGGTAAAGTAGAAATAGTTAAAGAAGACTCTGCTTCACCTTTATGGGAATTTAACGAAGAAACTAGAACAATAACTAAATATTTAGGAGAACTTACAAGTACGTTAACTATACCAAATTATATAAATGGTGTGGCTGTAGCAGCAATTCAAGGAACTGAAAATCAAAGTATTTTTTTAAACTATGAATATAAGAGTATTTTAAAAAATGTAATTATTTCTGAAGGTATAACAACAATAGGTGATTTCGCATTTGATAGTTGTAATAGTTTAACAAGTATAACAATACCAAATGGTGTAACTTTTTTAGGAAATTCTTCTTTTAGAGACTGTCATTCTTTAACAAGTATAACAATACCAAATGGTATAACAAGAATACCATATTATGCATTTTTTGATTGTGATAATTTAACAAATGTGGTATTACCAAATAGTTTAACAACAATTGGACAAGGTGCATTTGCATATTGTAGAAAATTACCAAGAATAACAATACCAAGTAGTGTAACAACTATTGAAAATAGTGCATTTGAAAATTGTGAAAGTATTGTAAATATGACAATACCAAGTGGTGTAGTATCAATTGATTATTATGCATTTAGTTATTGTTATATTTTAGCAAGTATATCAATACCAGATACTGCAGTAGATTTAGGCAGCGGATTATTTATGGGTTCTTATTCTTTAAATACCATAACTGTAAGTCCAAATAATCCTGAATATTGTAGTGTTGATGGAATAATGTATGATAAAGATAAAAGTGAATTGGTTTCGTATCCTTACAGTAAAGTTACAAGTACATTAGCAATACCGGCTGGTGTAACAGAAGTTTGGCCAAGAGCATTTAATGGCTCTGGTAATTTAGTAAATTTAACAGTACCAGCTGAGATAGGATATATTCCTGAAAGTGCAATAGATAATTGCTATAATTTATTAAATATAAATGTAAACGCAAGTAATCCAGAGTATTCTAGTGTTAATGGTGTATTATTTGATAAAAATAAAACAGATTTATTAATGTATCCATCTGGTAAAGAAGAAACTTCATATACAATACCAACTGGTGTAACAACAATAGGATATTATGCATTTGATTCTGCTATAAACTTAGTAAGTATAGTGATGCCAAGTACTGCAACAACTCTTAATGAAGGTTCATTTTATGAATGTACAAAACTTGCAAATATAACATTACCAAGTGGTGTAACTACAATACCATACAGTTTATTTGAAAATTGTGATAGTTTAGTAAATCTAGTAATACCAAGTGCTGTAAGAAGCATACAAGCACGTGCATTTTATGATTGTGATATTTTATCAAGTATGATAATACCAACTGGTATAACAACAATTGAAGAATCTACACTTAGAAATTGTTATAATTTAACAAGCGTTACAATACCAAGTAGTGTAACATCGATAGGATCGAGTGCTTTTCAACATTGTGAGAGTTTAGCAAATATAACATTACCAAGTGGTTTAACAAGATTAGGATATAGTGCGTTTGAAGCTTGCTATAGGTTAACAAGTATAGTAATACCAAGTAATGTAAAAGTTATTGAAAATTATACGTTTTATGATTGTTCAAAATTAGCAAGTGTAACAATACCAAGTGGTGTAACAACAATTGAAACAGCTGCATTTAGAACGTGCGTTTATTTACCAAGTATAAATATACCAAATAGTGTAACAAGAATAGATGATTCTGCATTTTACGATTGTGATGCTTTAACAAGTGTAACATTACCAACTGGTATAACAACAATTTCAAATAGTACATTCGAGTCGTGTACAAGTTTAAAAAATATAGTAATACCAAGTAATGTAAAAAACATACAAAATTATGCGTTTTATAATTGTACAAGTTTAATAAGTGTAACATTACCTACAGGTATAACAAGATTGGAAGAGGCCGCATTTAGAAGTTGCAACAGTTTACCAAGTATCACAATACCAAGTAGTGTAACAATAATAGATAATCGTGTATTTGAAGATTGTGATAGCTTATTAAATATAACAATACCAAGTAGTGTAACAACATTAGGAAAATATGCATTTTATGATTGTAACAAGTTAACGGCTATAACAATTAAAAAAGCAAATGGATCTATAACAGGATCACCATGGGGGTCTATTGCAACAATAACATGGAATCCATAGTTTATAAAATAATTTATACAAGATAGAGAACAAGTTAAACTTTAATTTAGAGTTTAACTTGTTATTTTATTTAAATTAGTTAATACAATAACAATATGTTGAAATATGGCGAAAAACGTTGACAAAAAAATACATACATTGTATAATTTAGTAAGTTAATATATTTTAAAATTAACGAATTTATTCAAAAGAAAAAAATGGAGGCATTTGCATTGAAAAGAAAAAAGGGTATATCGCTAATAATATTAGTAATAACAATAGTAGTTATAATAATACTTGCAGGGGTTGTAATCTTAGAATTAAATAATGATGATGTAATAGGAAAAGCAAATGAAGTAAAATATAAAACTGACATTGATGCATTTAAAAATGAGCTTTCTATATATATAGATACACAACATATAGAAAATAAAAGAGGGTTTAATGCAGATACTTTTAATGCAAATATGATAACAAATCCTAAAATAACTGGCGTTATAAAATCTATAGATGGTGCAAAAAATGGGGATATATTATATACCGATATTTTAGAAGTAAGAAACGGAAAATTAGTATTAAGTAATTCGGTAGAAGATACAGATATCATAAAATGGTCACAAGAATTAAAAATAGGAAAAGTAACTATAGTTAAAGAAGAATCAACTAATTCTTTATGGGAATTTGATCCAGATACTGGGACAATTACTAAATATTGGGGAACTGTATCAAATACGTTAACTATACCAAACTATATAGATGGTGTGGCAGTAACTAGAATTCAAGGAACAGAAAGTCAAAGTATTTTTGATAATGAAGACTATAGGTACACATTAAATGAAATAATTATTCCTGAAGGAATAACAACAATAGGAGGATTTGTATTTGATAATTGTGAAGTTTTATCAAGTATAACAATACCAATTGGTGTAACAACAATAGAAGAACATGCATTTGAATGTTGCCACAGTTTAACTAAAATAACGTTACCAAATGGTATAACAACTATACCATATAAAGCATTTTATGATTGCTTTAATTTAATAAGCATTGATATACCAAGTAGTGTAATAGAAATAGAAGTTCGTGCATTTGAACAGTGTAGGGCTTTATCAAGAGTAACAATACCAGATAGTGTAAAAACTATCCAAAATCATGCATTTGTAGAGTGTAATAGCTTGACAAATCCAACAATACCAAATAGTGTAACAACAATAGGACAACAAGCATTTGAACATTGCAATAGTTTAACAAATATGACGATACCAGAGAGTGTTATAGATATGGAATACGGCATATTTATGGAATGTAGTAGTTTACAGAGCATAACAGTTAGTCCAAATAATCCTGAATTTTGTAGTATTGATGGAGTAATGTATTCTAAAGATTTATATAGCTTAGTTTCATACCCTTCAGCTAAAGTTACAAGCACAATGGTAGTACCAAATGGTATAGGTGAGCTTTGGCCAAATGCATATAATGGAAGCGATGATTTGGTAACATTAACAATACCTGCTGATGTAGAATATATACCTGAAGGTGTAACAGATAGTTGCGCCAATATAACAAACATAAATGTAGATGCAAGTAATGCAAATTATTCTAGTGTTAGTGGAATATTATTTAATAAAAATAAAACATCAATATTAATGTATTCAACAGGTAAAACAGCAACTTCATATACAATACCAAGTACTGTAACAAAAATAGGACCATATGCATTTGAATGGTGTCCTAGCTTATTAAGTATTACAATACCAGCCACTGTAACAGTTATTGAAGATGCAGCTTTTTATTGCTGTAATAATTTAACTACTATAACATTACCAACTGCTATAACAAGAATACCATATAATTTATTCGATGGTTGTAGTAATTTAGCAAATATTGTAATACCAAGTAATGTAAAAACTATTCAAAGTTATGCATTTTCAACTTGTGAAAAGTTGTTAAGCATAATAATACCAAATGGTGTAACAACAATAGAGGAAGATGCATTTGGATGGTGTTATGCTTTAAAAAGTGTAACAATACCAAATAGTGTAACATCAATTGGAATATATGCATTCGTAAGTTGTGAGAGTTTATCAAGTATAACAATACCAACTGGTATAACATCAATTGAAATGGGTACATTTGAAGGTTGTAAAAGTTTAACAAATGTTGTAATACCAAGTAATATAAAAACAATTCAAGGTTGGGCATTTAATAATTGTGATAATTTATCAAGTGTAACATTACCAAATGGTTTAACATTAATAGGTGAAGGAGCATTTAACGCTTGTTACAAAATGCCAAGTATAACAATACCAAATAGTGTAACAACAATAGAATGGCATGCATTTAATTGGTGTGATGCTTTAACAAGTATAACAATAAATAAAACAAATGGTTCAATAACAGGAGCACCGTGGGGTAATAATCCAGCAGTAGTAACATGGACTATGTAGAAATATTTTAAAAATAATAACAAACTTAAAAAAATGAATTAGAATAAAGGGTGTAAGTTTTTCAAATGCTTACACCTATTATATTAAACGCACTTTTATACTTATGTATACCAATTAGAAAGTAATACTAGTTTTTGTGTCTAAATAAAATTATTTTAACCTAAAATATTGAAAAACCAAAAGTTTATGGTATAATAATATAGTATAAAATTTTTAAATGATGGGGGAATCAGAATGAACGTAAAATTAGAAAGAAAAGAAAATTCAAAAGTTGAATTAACATTTAACTTAACTAAGGAAGAATTTAATGTAAGATTAGAAAAGGTATTTGCTAAAAATGCAAAAAGTTTTAATATTCCAGGATTTAGACCAGGAAAAGCACCAAGAAATATTATAGAAAAAATGTATGGCGTTGAAAGCTTAAATTATTCTGTAATAGAAGACACAGTAGATGAAGATTTTCAAGCTGCAGTTGCAGAAAACAAATTAGAAGTAGTTTCTAAACCAGAATTAAATGTAGTACAAATTGGTAGAGATATTGATACTATATATACAGTTAATGTTTTTGTTAAACCAGAAGCTGTTGTTAAACAATATAAAGGATTAGAAGTTCCTAAATCTGTAAAAACTGTTAGTAAAGAAGATATTGAAAAAGATATAGAAGCAACAAGAGCAAAAAGTGCTAGATCTGTAACTGTTGATAATAGACCATTAGCAAATGGAGACGTTTCAAATATTGATTTTGAAGGTTTTAATGCTGGTGTTGCTTTTGAAGGCGGAAAAGGTGAAAAATTTGACTTAACTATAGGTGCAGGACAATTTATACCAGGATTTGAAGAAAAACTTATTGGTATGAATATAGGGGAAAATAAAGATATTGAAGTATCTTTCCCTGCTGATTATCATATGGATACATTAGCTGGAAAACCAGTTATATTTAAAGTTACATTAAATTCTATATCTTCAAAAGAATTACCAACTTTAGATGATGAATTTGTAAAAGATATATCTGAATTTGAAACTTTAAAAGAGTACAAAGAATCAATAAAAGAAAAATTAGAGAAAAAAGTTGCAGCTGAAAACAAAGCAGCTAAAGAAACTGCAGTATTTGATAAATTATTAGAAAATACAGAAGTTGTAGTGCCAGAAGCAATGATTGAAGAACAAGTTGAAAATTTAATTAAGCAAACAGAACAAGAATTATCATATCAAGGAATGACAATTGATACATATTGTCAATATCTTGGTGTAGATAAAGATGTTATGAAATCTAACTTTAAAGTTCAAGCTGAGAAAGATGTTAAATTCAGATTAGCTTTAGAAGCAGTAATAAAACTTGAAAAAATTGAAGTAACTGAAGAAGATATAAATGTAAAAATTGATGAATTAGTTAAACAATATGGAAAAGAAGAAGAAAACAATTTCAAAAATAATGACAATATTAAAAAATATTTAACTGAACAATTAAAACAAGAAAAATTAATTACTTTAATTGTTGAAAGTAGTAAAGAAGTATAATTTTATTTAAAAATATAAGGGGGAAAATATTATGCATAATAGTTTAGTACCAATGGTTATAGAACAAACAAGCAAAGGTGAGAGATCTTATGATATATATTCAAGACTTTTAAAAGAAAGAATAATATTTCTTGCAGATGAAGTAAATGATGTTACAGCTTCTTTAGTAATAGCGCAATTGTTATTTTTAGATGCAGAAGATCCAGGTAAAGATATATTTTTATATATCAACAGTCCTGGTGGTAGTGTTACAGCTGGTATGGGTATATTTGATACAATGAATTATATAAAATCAGATGTATGTACAATATGTGTTGGTATGGCAGCAAGTATGGGAGCATTTTTACTAGCGGCAGGAGCTAAAGGTAAAAGATATGCACTTCCAAACTCTACAATAATGATACATCAACCATCAGGTGGCGCTCAAGGCCAAGCTAGTGATATGAAAATACATGCAGAACACATAATAAAAACAAGAGCAAAATTAAACAGAATTTTAAGTGAGAGAACTGGAAAATCTTTAGAACAAGTTGAAAAAGATACAGATAGAGATAACTTCTTAGATTCTGATGAAGCAAAAAGTTATGGATTAATAGACGAGGTAATGAGTAATATCAATGATATAACTAAGGAGAAATAATATGGCTAAAAAAAGAAGAGATAATGGTGACAATTATGATAAAATGGTATTTTGTTCATTTTGTGGTAAATTAAAACAAGAAGCTAAAAAATTAATAGCTGGTCCAGATGGACTTTTAATATGCGATGAATGTGTAGAATTATGTCATAAAATAATAATTGAAAATGATGAAACTGAATATGTTGAAGACAATGATAAAACTATGTCATCTCTTAAAATGACTGAGTTATACCCACCAGAAAAAATAAAACAAGTTTTAGATGAATATGTAATAGGACAAGATTTTGCTAAAAAAGTTTTATCAGTAGCAGTATATAATCACTATAAAAGAATACAAAACTCATCTAAAATAGATGATGTAGAAATGCAGAAAAGTAATGTACTTCTTTTAGGTCCTACTGGTTGTGGTAAAACATTACTTGCTCAAACACTTGCTAAAGTATTACATGTACCTTTTGCAATAGCAGATGCTACTACACTTACTGAAGCTGGATATGTTGGAGAAGATGTTGAAAATATTTTACTTAGACTTATACAAGCTGCAGATTATGATATAGCAAAAGCTGAAAAAGGTATTATATATATAGATGAACTAGATAAAATATCTAGAAAGTCTGAAAATACATCTATTACACGTGATGTAAGTGGTGAAGGTGTACAACAAGCATTACTTAAAATAATAGAAGGAACTGTTGCTAGTGTTCCACCACAAGGTGGTAGAAAACATCCTCAACAAGAATTTATTAAAATAGATACAACTAATATTCTGTTTATATGTGCAGGAGCTTTTGAAGGATTAGAAAAAATAATAATTGATAGAGTTGGTACAAAATCAATGGGATTTGGTGCTAAGATTGAAGCTAAAAAAGATATTGATTTAGGTCAAATATATTCACAAGTACAATCATATGATATCATTAAATTTGGTTTAATACCAGAGCTTGTAGGACGTATACCAGTAATAACTCATGTAAGTCAATTAGATAGAGCTTCTTTAATAGATATATTATCTAAACCAAAGAATGCACTTTTAAAACAATATACAAAGTTATTAAAAATGGATAATGTTGATTTAACTTTTGATAGAGAAGCATTAGAACTTATTGTGGATAAAGCAATAGAGAGAAAAACTGGTGCTAGAGGACTTCGTTCTATAATAGAAGATGTTATGGTAGATGCAATGTTTAAAATACCATCTGATAAGACAATTAAAAGTTGTCATATAACAAAAGGCGTTGTAGAGAAGAAATCAGAACCAATTTTTGAATATAGAAGAGCATAAATATTACTAAATATTAAAAGTTGAAGTGTAAATTACTATTATACACTTCAACTTTTGTTATGCAATATCAAATGTTGAATATACTATAAAGTAAATCATATATAAAACATTACATATGTAATGATTTATATAGATGAATGTCACTTACAATAATAGATAATTTGGTATATAATTAAATAGTTAATAACAATATGTTATTATAAGAAGGAGTGTTTTGATGTTACTAGAGTTAAAAAACATTAAAAAAAGTTTTAAATTGGATAAAAAGCAAGAATTTATTGCATTAGAAGATGTTAATTTAGCATTTGAAAAAGGTGAATTTGTATCTATTGTAGGTCCATCAGGAAGTGGAAAATCAACATTACTTAATTTAATTGCAGGGCTTGACTTTCCTACAAGTGGTGAGCTTGTTATAGGTAGCAAAACTTCTAAAAAATTTAAGAAAAAAGACTGGGATTTATATCGTAAAAATAATGTTGGATTTATATTTCAAAATTTCAACTTAATTGAGCATTTAACTGCTCTAGAAAACGTTGAAATTGTAATGAATTTAATTGGTCTTAGTTATTCAAAAAGACGTAAAAGAGCTACTGAGTTATTAAAAGAAGTAGGTCTTGACCATCATATGAATCATAGACCATCTGAATTATCTGGAGGACAGAAGCAAAGAGTAGCTGTAGCTAGAGCTTTAGCTAATGATCCTGATATAATTTTAGCAGATGAACCAACTGGTGCATTAGATCAAAATACTGGAACACAAATAATGGAGTTAATTAAATCTATTGCTAAAGAGAAACTTATAATAATGGTAACTCACAATAATAAATTAGCTGAAGATTATTCTAGTAGAATAATTAAAGTAAAAGATGGAAAAATTGAAAGTGATGCAGTAATTAAAGAAGAAACTATAAATCATATAGAATCTACTTTAAGAAAAAAGAATACAGTAATGTCTTTCTTTGAAGCATTTAAACTTTCACTTAGAAATATGGGTAAGAAAAAAGGAAGAGTTGCAATTACTACTATTGCTGGTTGTATAGGAATAATAGGTTTTACACTTATAACTGGCCTTGGTAATGGAGCAAATATATATATTGATAAACAACTTAATAAATTTGGAACAGCAAATGTTCTAGTCTTAAATAAAAATATTAAGCAAACAAATTTAAAAGGTAAAGAAGAAATTGTATCTACAAAAAACAGTGGAGATTATAGCAAAATTTTAAATGATGAATTTATTAAATCTAAAACATCAACTGTTAGACAATATATTATGTTAAATACTGCTACAATACAAGTAAAACAAGAAAATACTGACACTAAAAAAGTTGAAGCACATAGTGGATTTAACATATATGCTTTAGCAGATGATAAAAATTTAGATTTTCTAAAAGAAAATGTAGATGGTATAATACCACAAGAAGGTAAGAATCAAGTACTAGTAAATCAAGCTACTGCTAGAAGATTACTAAAAGATCTTGATTTAAGTCAGGAAGATGTTAAACTTGCAATAGGAAAAACTATAGTTTTAGCACTTGGTATGCCTGGAACAGATATAAAACTTACAAAAGAATTTAATATATCTGGAATATCAAATGAGTTAGATATAGGTGTAACTACTGTATATTATAATTATAATGATGTTTCAAATTGGACAAAAAATACTAATATTGCAGGAGAAACTTTATATAGTTATCTTGCAAAAGAAGCATGTGTATATGAGTTAGTTATATCAGATATAAGTGAAACTAAAGCGGTGGCTGATTACATATCTTTAGAAAAAAATGGTGGTTCTGGTAAAGTATCAGTAATGAGCGCCGGTACTCCAAAAGAAGGTTATAACGCAAACAACATGGCTATAGTTATTAAAAATATATTTTCTCAACTTATAATGATAGCACAAATTGTAATAAGTATATTTATAATAATAGCACTTATAGTATCTTCAATTATGACTTCTATAGTTCTTTATTCAAGTATAATTGAAAGAAAAACTGAAATTGGTATTATAAAAGCTGTTGGTGGAAGAAACAAAGATGTTATTAGAATATTTGAAAGTGAAGCAATACTTATGGGACTATTCTCAGGAATATTAGGAGTTGCTGTATCATTTATACTTGCACCTATTTTAGAAAAAGTAATATCTGAAGTTTTAAATTTAAACTTACCTGGAATTATTACAATACCAATATCTACAGTACCATTTACAAATATAACATTTCCTTTTGCAACTATTATAACAATAATTGCATTTAGTGGATTGATATCTGCTATAGCAGGGTATTTACCCTCAAGAAAAGCAACTAAGATGCATGTTATAGATGCACTTAGAGATGAATAGGGGGCTAATATGTTAAAAGTTGATATAAAATCAAAAATATATAAAATGAAGAATGAAGATTTTAAAGCATTAGATAATGTCAAATTTGAAATTGAAAATTCAGGTATAGTATGTATATTAGGACCATCAGGAAGTGGAAAAACTACTCTAATGAATATAATTGGTGCGTTAGATAGTGATTTTGATGGTGATGTAGTAATAAACAATAAATCTATAAAAGAATTTAAAAGTCGTGATTTAGACAGCTATAGAAAAAATACAATAGGATTTATATTTCAACAATTCTATTTGATTAATAAATTTAATAGTCATGATAACGTAAATGTAGCTTTAAATTTATCTAACGTTAAAGATAAAAAAAATAAAGTTTTAGAGTTATTAAAACAAGTTGAAATGGATAAGTTTTCAAAAAGAAAAGTAAATGTTTTATCTGGTGGACAAAAGCAAAGAGTAGCTATTGCTAGAGCTTTATCAAATGATCCAGACATAATTTTAGCAGATGAACCTACAGGTGCATTAGATAGTAAAATTAGTGGTGAAATAATGGAACTTCTAAAAAAACTATCTAAAACAAAACTTGTACTTATCATAACTCACTCACAAGAGTTAGCAGATCAATATGCTGATACCATAATAAGAATGGAAGATGGCAAAGTTATAAATATTGAGAATGTTAGAGAGAAAAGTGAAACTGTTATAGATGAAAATATAGTGACTGGTAGTAATTCAAAATCTGGGATGTCATATTTTACAGCATTTAAATATTCACTTAAAAATTTAGCTTCTAGAAAAGCAAGAGTACTTTCAACTTCAATAGGTATGTCTATAGGAATAGTAGGAATAGGACTTGCGCTTGCATTATCTAATGGAGCTATGAATATGGCAAAATCACAAATAGAAAATATAATGCCAACTAATATGATTGCAGCAACTATTAAAACTGCTGATGATAGCAAACCAGTTAAAGCAATGATGACTGGTGATAATAGCAAAATGTTTAAATTTTCAGATTTAGAAGATATTAAAAAATTAAATAGTAATATATCTCATTACTGGGCAATACCTGCAAATGTATCAAAAGAATTTTTCAGTGAAGTTTCTATAAATAAAACTGATGCTGAATCAGCAAAAATGGAAAGTACTTCTTTCCCTACTATGAATGGTTTTGAACCTTATGAAAATATTATAGGAAATTTAACATTAGGTAGAAAACCAGAAAATAAAGATGAAACAGTAATATCATTAAATACTGCAGAATATTTAATTGCTGGTGATAGTTCTTTAAAAATTAATGATCTTATAAATAAAGATATATATATGAAATTTGGACCTATGCGTTATTATGGTCAAGATAGTGAAGAGAACAAGATATTGACATTTAAAATTGTTGGAATCACATCAATAAACACAATGGGATATTCAATGTATCAAGATACAATGGATACTTTAAAATTATATGAAACTATATACAATGAGAAAAAAGAAGATATGAAATTTTATGAAACATATATATATGTTAATAAAGATTTAAATACTAGTGAAATAAAAAACATAATAAGTGATATTAATACAAAACAAGATAAATTTAAGTTTACTGGCGCAGCTGATTCATCACTATCTAGCGTTGAAACTGTACTGAATGTTATAAAAAATGTACTTATTGGATTTTCAAGTATATCAGTAATAGTAGCAGTACTTATGATAGGAATAGTAATATATATATCAGTAATAGAAAGAATATCAGAAATCGGTATTTTAAGAGCAATAGGAGCTAGAAGAAAAGATATAAAAAACATATTTTTATCTGAGTCTATTATAATTGGATTACTATCTGGAATATTAGGAGTGTTAGTTACAAATGGATTATGTATTGTAATTAATACGACTATAGTTAGTATTTTGAAATCTTACGGAATGAATATGGGAAATATACAAATTGCAAATTTAAGTAATGTTGCAGCAATATCATTAATTATTGTTTGTGTAATATTATCAGCTATTGCTGGAATAATTCCATCACTTAAAGCATCTAAAATGGATCCTATAGTAGCATTAAGAAGAAGTTAAAATTATTTCAAAACATATAAATAATGTATTAATATATAATTTAAGCCTAATAGTATAATAACTATTAGGCTTTTGTTTTTATATAGACATTATTTAATTGAATATTAAATTTACTTATCTATGCTTTTGAATGTTAATTAATAACATGAAATATTATATAATATTTTAGTATATTTTACAATATATTCCTGATTTTTGTTGAAATATATATAAAAAGGTTATATAATAATCTTGTACAAAATATAGGATGTTGTTGTAGGAGGAAATATAATTTATGAGAGATGTTTACGAAAATTTTGAAAATGAAGTAAAGGAAACTGAAAAAAATAGACTTTTAAGACTAGAAGATGAAAAAAATGCAGAATTGATGGAACAATCAATGTATGAATATGAAGAACAACAGAGTTTACTAAATGAAAAAGACATAATTAAAGAAAATATTGAAATAACAATCCCTGAAAATGTAAAGCAAGAATATGATAGATGTGAAAGTATAATATCTAATTGTAATCTTAGATTACAGCAAAATCCTAAAATGTTGATACTAAAAAAAAGATTACAAAAAATCATGAAAGGTGGAGTTGAAGAAGAATTACTTAAAGAAACTTTTAAGATAGATAAAGAATTAAATATAGAAATAGAAAAATATGCAGAAGAAATAAGAAAAGATAAGCAAAGAAAAATAGAATATAATAAAAGTTTGAAAAAAAATGATAATGATATAAAAGAAGAAAAAACTTTGTTTGAAGGTGAAAAGGCATATCAAAAATGTAAAAAAATAATAGAAGAATCACCGTCTAGACTTATGTGCGGAGAAAAATTTAATAATCTGAATTTTAATTTGGATAAATTAAGAAGAGATAAAAATATTCTTCCAGAAGAAAAAGTAAAAAAGTTTGCAGATTTTGAAAAATATGAGAATGAACAAATAAATGAATATTACCAAGATGAAAAGAAACATAGAGAAAGACTAAATGATTTTGTTAACTCTAAATCTGCCACTAAGGATTTAAATCAGCAACAAATGGAGAAAAATACATCTGATTATAAAGAATCTAATAAAATTACTCCAGAAATACAAAGTGCATATGAAGAAGGTATGAACAAAATTAGAGATGCAATTAAAGATTTACCTTATATTCAAAATTTGATGTTAAAATTAAAATTAGCTTTAAAAAAGAATAGTCCAGAAGAAATTTTAGAAGAAATAAAGGATACAAAAAATATATTGGATTCACAGATAGAAAAATATAATAACGAAAAGCAACAGCAAGAAAGAAAAATCAATAAATTTAAAGATAGAAAAAGATTTAAAGAAGGAAGTTATAATACTGATGATGTAGATCCTAAATATAGAAGTACTACTATTCCAAATATTTCTTCAAATAATAAACAAGACAAATCTAAGTTACAAATTGATGCAATGGTTAAATATTTTGGAAATACTAATCCGGAATTTCCAATCGAAAATATTTATGAAATCAAAGATGAAAAAATATTAGAAAGTATTATAACAGAAAATAATACAAAAGAAAAATTATTTTTAATTGAGGAATATGATGAAGAATTAAATCAGCAACTTTATACATTTTATTCTTTAGATGAAAATAATAAGCTTAGACAATATTATAATGAATTATTAGAAAGAAAAACTAACGATTTAACATTAGATAGACAGCCTGGTTTGTTTATGGCGAATAGACCTGGGTTCAAAGTAGGAGCACATGGCAAAGATGTATCTAATATTATGACTATTGATAATGATGAAAATTGTATAACAATATATAAAAACGAAAAAGGCGTGTTAGGACTTGGTATTGGTGATAAAGGTAGTAATGATATCACAAACTGTGAAATCAATAAAGTATATGATAGAATAGAAAATGGATTTAATAAAGAAAAAGATAAAAATCATTTTTTAAATAATTTAAAAGGGTTGATAAATGATAAACCTGTTTACAGAGAGTCAACTAATAAAGAACTGGATGTTAATCATATAACAAGATAGTGATTTTATAGTTATATGTTATTCTTTACATTACATCATATGTGTAGTATAATATCTATGGTGATATAACTTGAATAAAGATAAATACATATTAACAAATGATATATTAAATAGTGAATACAATGAAATATCTTCAGGATATTTTGAAATAAAAAAATCTAAATTCTATTCATATATATTTAATATAACATCAAATGAAGAAGTAGAAGAGTATATAAAGAAAATCAAAAAAAATCATAAGAAAGCTAGACATTTAGTTTATGCATACGAGTATTATAATGATAATATTAAGTACTCAAAGTTTTCTAATGATAATGAACCACAAGGTACTGGGGTTAATGCAATTATATCTACAATGGAGCATGAAAATGTAACTGATTACTTAGTTGTAATAGTTAGGTATTTTGGTGGAACATTACTTCGGATCAGGGCCACTTCTTAGAAGTTATTTAGCTAGTTTTAAAGAGGCATTTTCTAAGTGTAATAGACAAATAATGTAAAAAACAAACAAATATTCACTTTTTCACAAGTTTTTCGTAAAAACTATTGACAAACGATTGTTCTTATTATATAATATTATCAATGAAACAAACAAATGTTTTGAGGAGGATATTATGGAATATATATATAGTAATAGAAGCAATACAATCAATGGTTTAAGAAAGGGCAATAAATTTAGAAAAAATAGAATGAAACAAATATATCAAAATATAGCAATGTTATTCTTTATATTTATAATAGTTAGTATGTTTTTAAATGTAAGTTTAGGTAAAGATCAACTTACTACAAAAACTCTTGTTGTTAATTCAGGAACAACTTTATGGAATATAGCTAATAAAATTTGTGCAGTTAATCCAGATTTAAATGTTCAAAATGTTATTATACAAATTAAAAAAATAAATAACTTGGAAAGTAGCATGATATATGAAGGACAACATTTATTAATATATGAATATTAATAAATATATGTATAAAGTAAATTTAGCTACACATAATATAAGTGATAGAGTGAAGTATCATAATTCTTTGATACCTCACTCTATCTTTTTTGCTTGAAATTTGTGTATTAATATAATATTTTAAAAATATTTAAAAAATAAATAAACATGTATAAAGAAAGTTTGTCTACACATAATATATGTAATAGAGTGAGTATCATAATTCTTTGGTACCTCACTCTATTTTTTTATTGCTAAATATTAAGTACTAATATAATGATTCAAAAAATATTTTAAAAAATTAAATAAATATGTATAAAGAAAATTTGCCTACACATAATATAAGTGATAGAGTGAGTATCATAATTCTTTGTTATCTCACTCTATCTTTATTTTGTTTAAAAATTATAGTTAATACAGAAATTAAAAAAGTATTTAAAATATATGAATAAATATTTTTGAACTGCATATATTATATGTGATAGAATGAAGTATTGAATTTCTTTAATACTTCATTCTATTTTTTTATGCCATAATTTAAGTTTTATACATTATTAAATTTAAAATTTTCAAAAATTAAATAAAATAGGTATAAATTTAATTTGATTGCATATAATATGAGTAATAGAGTGAAGTATCATAATTATTTGATGCTTCACTCTATTTTTTTAAAAAATATCAAATGTACAAGTACTATCATATAATATTAGGAGGTGAAGAAAATGTATAATAATTTTGGAAATATGAATCAAAATATGTGTGGAAATATGAATGAAAATATGAACGGATGTATGAATCAAAACATGTGTGGAAATATGAATCAAAATATGAGCGGATGTATGAATAAAAATATGAACGGATGTATGAATGAAAATATGAACGGATGTATGAATCAAGGCCAATGTAAACATTGGTAAAATTAAGTAATGTACTGTTATAAACCATCACATTTAATTAAATACTAAAATCATTCGGTAAATAATTTTTTAGAAGTAGTTACAAATCAATACTAATAATGAACGGTTCAGTGATGTTTTTTCATACTGAATATTAAAAATAGCAATAAACAAAAAGTGCTTTTTTAAAAGCACTCTACATACTTCAAAAACCAAATACTATTGCAATTGTATAAGAAATGCTTGACACTTTGAGATATATATATCAAATGTATAAGTACTATCATATACTATTAAGAGGTGAAGAAAATGTGTAATAATTATGAAGATAATAATGAATATTATCCACAAGATAATTGTAGTATTAAAAAATGTAATCATGCAAAAAAGACTTGCAATGATACTATTGACTGTTGTATACCATTTACTTTAATTGATTCAGTAAATTTTGAAGAAGGCCAAGTAATATCATCATTACACTCAATAAACTTCAATGGGCTATCTGTGAAATTAATAGGTAAAACATTAGCAATAAGCGGAAATATTGTCGCAACATTTATTATGAATGGAATACCAGCTAACATTATATTTCCTGTAAATTATGTTAAATTTGTAAGTGAAAAATGCATAAATAAGTGTAATCCAAAAATAGTTATAAAAGATTATTCATATAATACAATAGTTGATGGAATTGCTGTTGTATTAATAGTAAATGGATTAGTAGTAACTTCTCATACTGAATGTGAATAAGATTAATAAACTAAGAGTGCTTTAAAAAAGAACTTTACATATCTAAAATCCAAATATTCTCGCAAGCTGGGTAAAAAATGCTTGATATTTTGGAGCAGTATATCGCATTTTTGCCTCTTTATCTTCAACGGCTTTTATATACTTAGCTATTATAGAATCAAATTTTTTTACTTCTATAAAATTCCAAAATTTATCTTCTTTTTTTTTCATTTCATCATAAATATTTTTAAAGTACGACTTATTTTTCATCCAAACATATTTCTTTTCACTGTTTATCTCGTTGAAACCAGTCGCATATGCTCCAGGTTCAATCATACTGAACTGAATATTGAAATGTGACATGGTATTCATTTCGTTTCTTAAACACGTCACAAACGATTCTAGAGCAAATTTAGATGCGCAGTAAGGAGACAAAAATGGTATTGGTATTCTACCAGATAAAGAGGATAAAAATATAATTCTTCCATGTACATTGTTTTCTATCATTTTTTTTATAACAATCTGAACTAACTGTATATTACAAAATATATTTGTTTCGAACACATCACGTATTCTATCTACGTTAATTTCAGCTACTGATCCAGAATTACCAATAGCTGCATTTGCTATAAATGTATCTATATCATAGTTCAATACTTTGTTTCTATCATCTTCTAGTAATATATCAATTTTAAAAGCTTCTAAACTTAAATTATTATCTTTTGCATAATTGTTTAAGTAATCAATTTCTTCTATATAGTGAACAGTTGCATATACTTTATGTCCACGTTTTGCCAAAGCAATAGCTGCCTCTTTACCTAAACCAGATCCTGCACCAGTAATTAATATTTTTTTCATAAATTAACCAACTTTCATAGATAAGTATAGTATTTACAAGAAAATATATATAATTACATCAATATAGTATAAATGACCTAAAAATGTCATAATTATATAATCAGAGGTGATATAATTTTGTGTGGAATTGTTGGATTTACAAATTTTAATAAGAAAATAGAAAACGAAAATGATTTACTTAAAAGAATGACAGAAAAAATTGCTAAAAGAGGAGAAAATGAAATAGGATACTATACAACAGACAATGTATGCTTAGGTCATAGAAGATTAAGTATAATTGATATAAATGGTGGTAGTCAGCCTATGACATTTAAAGAAGAAAATAAAACGTATACTATTGTATACAATGGTGAGATATATAACTATGATGAAGTAAGAAAAATATTAACAGATCATGATATAGAATTAGTAGGTAGATGTGATACTGAAATGGTTCTAAAATTATATATGCTATTTGGAAATAAATGCTTGAAATTTTTTAATGGAATATTTGCTTTTTGCATATATGAAGAAAGTGAAGATAAGTTGTTTTTAGCTAGAGATCATATAGGTGTTAAACCTCTATTTTATACTATATATGATGATGAACTTTTTTTTGCATCAGAAATGAAAAGTATATTTGAATATGACAAAATACCTAAGGTTATAGACAAAGAAGGAATATGTGAGTTATTTGGTTTAGGTCCTGCTAGAAATTTGGGCTCTGGAGTATTCAAAGACGTACATGAAATGAAGCCAGGACATTACGGCACATTTAAAAATGGAAAAATAGACATACATCAATACTTTAAAATTAGAAGTTACAAACATACTGATGATTTGAATGAAACTATAGCTAAGATACGTAATATGCTAGAAGCAAGTGTAAAAAAACAGCTCATAGCTGATGTAAATGTAGGCGCATTTCTATCCGGTGGAGTAGATTCAAGTATCATTACTGCTGTCATAGGCAAAAGTTTAACAGATAACAATATGCTTAAAACATTTTCAGTAGATTATGTAGATAATGATATAAACTTTAAGAAAACTGATTTTATGCCATCTAGAGATAATGATTTCATAGAGATGATGAAAGAAAGATATAACTTAAATCATAAGTACATAGTAATAGATAGTAGTAAACTCTATGATAGTTTATATGATGCAATGGTAGCAAGAGATTTACCATCTATGGCAGATATAGATAGTTCTATGCTACTGCTATGTGAAAAAGTTAAAGAAGATGTCACAGTAGCACTAAGTGGAGAATATGCAGATGAGATATTCTGTGGCTATCCTTGGTTCTATAGAAAAGATAGTATAAATAGTAATACATTTCCTTGGTCAATTAGTTTAGACTTAAGGAAAGATATTTTAAACAGAGAAATAAGTAGTAAAATAGATTTACAAGCATATGTAGATACAAAATATAAAGAGGCAATAGATGATATACCACTAGATAATACATATGATAAAGCAGATATTCAAATGAAACAATTATCGTACCTTACTATGAACTACTTTGGACTTAATTTATTAGATAGAACAGATAGAATGAGTATGCAAAATAGTTTAGAAGTTAGAGTACCATTTACAGATTATGAATTAGTAGAATATGTATATAACATACCATGGACTATGAAGAACCATATGAATCAAGAAAAAGGTATTTTAAGAGCTGCATTTAAAGATATGCTACCAGAAGGAATACTAAATAGAAAGAAAAGTCCATATCCTAAAACATGTGATCCAAAGTATACTAAACTCGTAACTGATAAATTAAAAGAAATAGCAAGTAATACAAATAACAGAATACAAGAATTAGTAGATATGAGATATGTAGACAATATAATAAACTCTAATGAGAATCAATTTGAAAGGCCATGGTTTGGCCAACTTATGGGTAGAACACAACTTATGGCATATCTAATACAACTTGAGATGTGGCTTGTAGAATATGATGTTAAAATAGAGATATAAAATAGTAAATATATAATAAAATAATAAGTCTCACGTAAATGTGGGACTTTTTTAACAAAATTTAAACTTTTTTCATAAAATAGTTGACAATTATATCGTTACACGATATAATATTAATATAACGTAAGGCGATATATCGCAGCTCGATTATAGAGAGGAAATTTCTTATGATAAATAATTTACAAATAAATCCATTAACTGAATCAGCTTATTATATTTTACTATCATTATATACTCCTAGACATGGATATGGTATAATGCAAAACATATCAGAACTAAGCAATAGTAGGATTAATATGGGACCGGGTACTTTATATGGTGCTATTACTAATTTGATAGAAAAAGGATGGATTAAGTTAATATTAGACGATGGAAGAAAAAAAGAATATCAAATAACAAAACTTGGAACAGAAATAATGAAAAACGAAATGGATAGATTAAAAGAACTTTTAAATAATGGAAATAAAATATTAAAGGGGGAAACAAAAAATGTTTAAGAAAGCTTTTAGATTATATTGGGATAAAGATGAAGAAGAAAAATGGTTAAATGAAATGTCTGAAAAAGGTTGGGCTTTAAAAAAGTTTTTCTTAGGTTTATATACATTTGAAAAATGTGAAAAGGGAGAATATTGTTATAGAATTGATTTAATGAAAAATTTAGTTAATTTTAAAGAGTCTATTGAATATATAAAATTTGTTGAAGAGACTGGAGCAGAATATGTAGCTTCATGGGGTAGATGGGTATTCTTTAGAAAAAATGTAAGTAAGGGTAAATTTGATTTATATACTGATATTGAATCAAAAATAAATAGCTATAAAGAAATTAGAAAAATGTTTGGTATATTAGGTATAGCTGAACTATGTATTGGAATAGGTCAAATAGGAAGTATAAATATAAATGATCATTTTAGAATATATGCATTTATATTTACTATACTAATATTTTCTTTAGCAGCTATATTATTACTAGTTACAATAAAAACTAATAACAAAATTAATAAGTTGGAAAAAGAACATTAAATTAATGGTTAGCAAATACTAGTATAACTCAGTATTCTGATTCTAAATATTGAAAAGACTTCAATAATATGGTATAATATGTTGAAATATATAATACTTTCGATAATAAATATTAAAGGAGTTGGCTGTTATGAAGTTAAAACAAGCTATTCAAAATTACAATCCAATAACTGATCAAGAAATCAAAGATAAGGAAATGTTTCTTAAATTCATTAATACTTTTGATGATGTACTTACAAGAGATAATGGTATTGTTCATTTCACATCTTCTGCTTTTATAGTTAATAAAAGCAAAACAAAAGTACTAATGATTTATCATAATATATATAATTCATGGTGCTGGGTTGGTGGTCATGCAGATGGAGAAACTGATTTGTTAGGTGTTGCAATAAGAGAGACAGAAGAAGAAACAGGAATAACAAATGTAAAAGTATTAGATAATAGTATATATGCTATTGATACTTTACCTGTGTTAGGTCATATAAAAAGAGGAAAGTATATTCCTGCACATATTCATTTATCAGTTGCATATCTATTTGAAGCAGATGAAAATGATATTATAAGGATAAAGGCAGATGAGAATAGTAACGTAAAATGGATAGATATAAGTAAAGTAGTTGAAATGTCTTCTGAGGCGCATATGAAACCTTTGTATGCTAAGATAATAGAGAAACTATTAAAATAATTTGTTCTAAATATTAATAACTTTTACTAGTTTATACAAAAAAAGATAAAGAGGCAATATATCCTCTTTATCTTTTTTGCAAATGTATTGTATTAAGATATATGATATGGTATAATTTATAATATATAACGACAAAATTAATTATGGGGGTTAATATGAAAAATAAAATGAACACTTTACACAAAATTACTATTTTAATAATTGCATTAAGTATTATAATATCATTAACAGGTCTTGTATATGTAACACAAGGACAACCTTATGACTTTGTAAATCAATATGGTGATATAATTAAAATGCATGGTAATGGACTATATGTAAATGATTCACACTTTATGGCGCCATTGTTCCGTGGAACAGACTTTACTATGCTATTTGTAGGTATACCATTATTGATACTTGCGCTAGTATTAGATATTAAAAAGAATACATTAAAGACAAGATTATTCTTAGTATCTATAATATCAATGTTTACTTACTATTCAACTAGTATTGCATTTGGAGTTACGTATAATATATTACATTTATTATACATTGCACTTTTTGCATCTACTTTCTTTGGATTAATTCTTGCAATAAGAAGTATAAACGAGAAACAACTAGCTGAAAGTATTAAAGAAACATTACCTACTAAAGGAATTAATAGATTCTTAGTTTTTTCTGGAGTAGCTCTTATTATAGCTTGGTTACCAGATATAATTGCATCACTAGTAAGTGGACATTCTCTGCAACTAATACAGGTATATACAACAGTAATTACATATGTTTTAGATATGGGAATAATTGCTCCAGTAGCAATTATTTGCTTATTTGAATTAAAAAAAAGAACAGGTATGGGATATATTTTACTAACAATGTTATTATCTATATGTTCTATTATTGGAGTTATGCTTCCAATACAATCAATATTCCAAGTTTTAGCAGGTGTTGAAATTCCAATTCCAGCACTTATAACAAAGGTTGCAAGTTTTGTTATTCTTGCAGCATTTGCAATTAATTTTAATTTTAGATTGTTTAAAAATTTCAAATAACATAAACTCCTGCAATATGAACATTCTTTTGTTATATTAATATGTAATCTAATATAACATCCACTACTTGAAATATGTACATTGTTGTGATATAATGTATGCATAATTTATATCGGTTTCAATAAATAATTTAATTGAAAGGAGAATTTTTATGCAAGAATGTAAAAACGATTTCTACTCATTAATATCTCAAGTTATGAAATTAGAGGTATTATATAAAACAAAACAGGAAGAATACTATCATTTATATAATTTATATCTAAGATATGGTAAGGATAATGGTATTACTATGTATTGCGCTAAATGTGAATCTGATAGTATTAAAAAACAAATTGATAAAATAATAGAACAAATTTCAAAGTTAGAACTTGACAGTAATATGCAAACTTACTATAATTTATACAAGAAGAAAAGTGAACTTTTAAAAAACATTTGGAATTATGAAGCTGAAATAGGATATATTGATTCTGCATTTATATTTGATTGTACATGCGATGAAGAAATAGATAATATATCTAGAAATGAACGTAAAAAATTAGTAAAGAAGAAAAACCGCACCATTAGAAGAATGCAAAAAGTTATTTTAGATATGATGGAAATACATTGTGATTAAAATTACAAAAGAAAATAGTATTAAATATTTTAAAACACCTATAAATATAGGTGTTTTTCTTTTGTCTGAAATGTGTAATTTATATATTAATTTAAGTTATAAATCTATAAACTTAATATAATTAAAAAAGTGTCAGTTTATGGTGTTAATTTATTAAAATATATGGTATACTTTATAAGTATTAAAATTGGAGGCAAAGATGAACAAAAGACTATTTAATGAATATAACATAACAAGAATAAATAAAAATAAATATAGAACTAGTGGAACTAATGCTGCTTTAAAGTTCAAATCCAAAACTGTTTTGAAAGAAGATTTAGCTAGTGAAGAAAAAGTAATAGAAACATTTGAAAAAAATGGACCTAAAGCAATGCTTTACTGGTATTTTGCAATGGTTTTTGAATTAATAGGTATGATTATAAATAAAACCGGAGCATTTATTTTACCAGTAGCACAAGTAGCTTTTATATCTGGGCAGACAGTATTCAGTATAATACTATTAATAGCGTATATGCTAGAAAGAGTTATATTCCAAATTAACTGCTATATAAGATCAAGAATAAGAATGAACTATGATAAATTAAATAAATTAGACATTGATAGAAAAAGTAATGAAATATACAATATGACAAGAGGTAAGGTAGTACTTACAGAGAAGCTAAATGAATGTGAAGATAAAGTTCTGTATAGAAAGATGTCTAATGCAGAAGTTGTTAGATCTTGTTTTGAAAATATCAATAATGCAAGGAAGAAAAGAGATACAACTGTTAAATCAGTATTGGATATTATAACTACTACTATAATGTTAATAGGTGCATTATATGTAGGTGCTAAGAATGTAACTAATATACCAGCATTTATGGTTATAGCGTTAATTAGTATATTTCTATCAGCATATGTTTCATACAAGCAAGGAAAAAGAAGAAAGATATTCTATAAGTTTAGTAGGGACTTATCTAATAAAGTTGCACAAGAACAATTTGATTTATTAAACGTTAAACCTATTAATGAACAGCATAAATCATTCTTGATAGATAACTACATAAATTCAAATAGTCAATTAATAGATAAAACAAATATAAAGGATAAAAAGGATTTATTTGATTGGTTAATATATGATGTGTTTACTTCAATATCAATTGTTGCATTAGTTGGTGTATCTATGATGGAAACAAAAGTAATGAATTTAGAAACATTTACAATGTTAATTGCTCTCTTCACACTGTATGCAAGAGTAATTGAAAAGACAAATACTCAAGTAAAAGATATTCAAGATATATTAGATGCTAAAATTCAGCATAAAATATCTGAAGAGTTATTTAAAAAGATAATTAGTGTGTTTGTTAAAGAGAAAAATAGAAAAATAAATAAAAAGTTTAAAATACATGATATTGAAATAGATAATTATGAATATATATATTACTCAGAAGAAAACAAAGAGTTATTTGAGTATTATATAAGAGCTCCACATATGAGTATATCAATTGGAGAAACAATATTACTATCAGGTGAATCAGGTTCAGGTAAAAGTACATTTATACGATCACTTGTTGGAGAAACAGATAGTGATATAACTAGCAAGTGCTTAAAGATAAATAACAAAGGAAATTATAACAAGATAATAAATGCAATATTATATGATCCTGAAACTAAAATGGGATGTAAAACTATATATGAAGAAATTATCCTTAAAGATTCACGTAGTGAAATAACTAAAGATGAAAAGAAAAAAGTTGTAAACATTTTATCAGGATTAGCATTATCTGAAAGTATTATAGACAAAACAAAAAACAATGATATTATTGATTCAATAAGAGTATTACATTTTGATAAGTTTTCTGTAGGACAGCAACAACGTTTAGTACTAGCTAGATTACTATATAACTTAGATGATACAATAGATATTATATTTTTAGATGAACCAACAGCAAATTTAGATAAACATACAGCTAAAGATGTAATGAAGTTTATAAAGCAATTCTGCAATGAAGATAAAAAAAGAGCAGTAATAATTGCTTCACATGATTTAGATACTATGGTAAAAGAGAAGATATATGATAGATGGTATAATATAGACTCAGAGCATACAATATTAGAGATAAATACTTAAACACTATTAAAGATTATAACTCTTAAATAGTGACATATGGAGATGAATACATATAAGATTTAAAGAGGCATGTAATATTGCCTCTTTATTTTTTATATAATGAAGTGAATTGAATATTGTTGAAAAATGTCGCATTATATGGTATTATAGATATAGGTTTGAAATTCAAGTAAGGGGAAATTATGAATATAAAAGAAAAGATTAGTAAAATACCAGGTTTTAAGAAAAGTAAATCTAAAATTAAAAAATTAACAAGTACATTATTATGCTTTATTATTATATCTATTTTAATTTTATCATTTAAAGAATATATAGCAAATGATAAATTTGATGAAGTTGTTGATTATTTAAAGAACATAGATAATACAACAAATGTAATTAACAACATTACAAATACAAGCAAAGATATAAAAGTACATTTTATTGATGTAGGTCAAGCGGATAGTATATTGATACAGCAAGGTAATAACTCAATGATTATAGATGGTGGGAATAATGCAGATGGGAGTTTAGTAACAAAATATATAAAGAATCAAGGAATAACTAAACTAGATTATGTTATAGGAACCCATGTACATGAAGATCATATAGGTGGATTAGATGATGTCATAAATACATATGAAGTAGATAAAATACTTTTTCCTAAACAAATTTCTACAACTAATACATTTGAGAATTTTGTTATGTCAGTAACAAACAAAGGAATGAAACTGTATTCACCAAAAGTAGGAGAGATATTTAAATTAGGAGAAGCTACATTTGAAATAATGGCTCCCAATTCAACATCATATGAAGATGCTAATGAATATTCAATAGTTATTAAATTAACATATGGTAATAATAGTTTTCTACTGACAGGAGATGCAGAGGCAGTATCTGAATCACAAATGATAGCTACAGGATTAGATTTGAATGCAGATGTTTTGAAAGTAAGTCATCATGGTAGCAAGAGTTCAACAACGCAAGAATTTTTAAATAGAGTAAAACCTAAATATGCAGTAATTAGTGTTGGAAAAGATAATAGTTATGGTCATCCTAATCAATTAACAATGGATAGAATAAAGAGTGCAGGTATACCTGTATACAGAACAGATGAACAAGGTACAATAATTGCAACAAGTGATGGTAAAAATATTACATTTAGTTTTAATGCTGGAGTAACAGAATAGGAGAGTTATATGAAAATAATTATAGATAGATTTGAAGCTAATTATGCAGTTTGTGAAAAAGAAGATAGAAGTATGATTAATATTGATATATCACAAATACCTACCAATTCTAGAGAAGGTGATGTTTTAAATATTGAAGATGAGATAATTTTAGTTGATAAAAAAGCTACTAATATTAGACAGAAACATATTGAAGAAATTACAAAAGATTTATGGGAGAATTAAAATAGATTATAAAACAAAATTGTAAAAAATAACCAAATAATATAAAATATTGTAATAAGTATTGACAAATATAACGAAAAGTGATATTATATATGTGTGTTAAGGGAAGAACACAAGTAATATCATAAAATAGTTCATTAGGTTAGTATAATAAGCCTTAATGGCGCAAAGCTCTGACTGGTATCAATTGATATCAGTCATCTTTTTATCCAAAATTTTACAAATAGTATACATAATATGTCGAAATTATTGACTTTATATGTAAAAGGTGCTATTATATTCCTATAGCATAAATTATTATGAAGAAATAGAGGGGAATTTTATGAATTATAGAATAGGACTAGACATAGGTATAACATCTGTTGGATGGTCAGTTATAGAAAACAATGAATTTGGAGATGCAGTAAAAATAATTGACTTGGGCTCAAGAATATTTACTGCTGCTGAAACACCTAAAGATGGATCTTCACTTGCATTGCCAAGAAGAGAAGCAAGAGGTGCTAGAAGAAGAAATCGTAGAAAAGTATTTAGAATATTTAGGGTTAAAAAATTACTAATTGAAAGCGGAATATTATCTGAAAGTGAATTGGATAAGCTATATACAAGTAATATATCTAAATATAGCATATATGAAATTAGAGTAGCTGGGTTAGATAGAAAATTAAGAGAAAATGAATTAGCTCAGATACTTATTAATTTTGTTAAAAAACGTGGATATAAATCTAACAGTAAAGCTGAAGAACTAAGTGATAAAGATTCAGGAAAAGATTCAAGAAAAGCTTTAACAGCTATAAACGAAAATAAAAATATCATGAAGCTACATAACTATAGAACAGTTGGAGAAATGTATTTAAAAGATGAAAAATTTAGAATGATACTACCAGATGGCACTTTTTTAAAATCTCTTAACAATGGTAAGATAGTTCTTAAGACAAGAAATACTACTGATGAGTATAAGACTACTGTAGAACGTTCTCTTTTACTCGATGAAATCAAACTTATTTTGGATGTACAATCAAAATTAAACGATAAAATTAATGATGCATTTATAACTAAATATATCGAAATATTTCAGTCGCAACGTAACTTTGATGAAGGACCAGGAAAACCAAGTCCTTATGGTGGTGATATAATTGAAAGTATGTTTGGAAAATGTACTTTTGAACAAGATGAGAAGAGAGCTCCTAAAGCGTGTTACACTTTTGAAATGTTTAAATTTCTACAGGATATAAATCATATAAAATTAGAAGAAATTAATTTATTAAATAAAAAAAATGATACCCTATATCATAAATCAGAAAAAGAAGCAAAAAGATGTTTATCAGATGAAGAAAAAGTTACTATTCTTAATGAATTTAAAAATACAGATAATATATCTTATCCTAAATTAAGAAAGATGTTAAATATACCATACAACTATGTATTTAATATTATAACATATGACTTTAGTAAAATAAAAGATGATAATATTAAAGACATTATAGATGAAAATGAAAAAGGTATGAAGAATTTTAAAGCTTTTGAAAGTTACCATACTATTAGAAGAACTTTAAATAAAGTGCAAGATAAATATATATATTCTTTAAACGAAGATACATTAAACAAAATCGGGTATATACTTACAGCATATAAAAGCGATGTAAAGAGAATAGCGGAATTTGAAAAATTAAATCTAGATAAAGATATAGTTAACAAACTTCTTGAGTTATCATTCTCAAAATTAGGACATTTATCAATTAAAGCAATGAAAAATATAATACCATATTTAAAAGAAGGCCTTACATATGATAAAGCATGTGATGTTGTATATAAAGATTTTAGAGGACTATTAAAAATAGATAAGAAAAATAAGTTATCACTGAATGATATAGAGTTTATATCTAATCCTGTTGTAAGGAGAGGTATTTCACAATCTATCAAAGTAATAAATGCTATTGTCTTAAAATATGGTAATCCAGATTTAGTGGTAATTGAACTTGCAAGAGAAATGAGTAGAGACTTTACCGAAAGAAATAAAGATAAAAAATCAAATGAAGAAAATATGAAGTATAATGAAAGTGTAAAAGAAAGAATACAAAATGAATATAAACATGGATTAAATGTAACTGGACAAGATATTGTTAAATATAAATTATGGCAAGAACAGGGTGAAATGTGTCCATATTCTGGTAGACATATAGATATAACAGATTTATTTACTACGGATGTTGATATAGATCATATTATTCCCTATAGTATATGTTTTAATGATGGTTATAACAATAAGGTATTAGTTAAAGCAAGTGAAAACAGACAAAAAGGAAATAAGCTTCCATACCAATATATGTTAGATATGAATAGAGATATAGATGAATATACAGTGAGAGTAGAGAATATGTATCAATCTAAAAGAACATCTAATAAAAAGAAGGTTTTACTTAAAGAGATATTAACCAGTGATGATGTAGAAGGATTTAAAGATAGAAATTTATCAGATACTCAATATATATGTAAAGTAATATATAATCTAATAAGAAATAATTTAAATTTTAACGATTCAAAATATATTAATAAACCCATATATGCTGTTAATGGTAAGATTACATCACATTTAAGAAAAAGATTTAGAATACCTAAAATACGTGAGAATGGTGATATGCATCATGCTATTGATGCAGTAATAATTGCAAATATTTCTGAATCTATGATAAAGAAAATAACTAATTATTATAAACATGAAGAAAACAAGTATAATGATAGTAATAATTTAGAAGAATTTAATAGTCAATTTCCAGAACCATGGCCTAAATTTAGCAAAGAACTAGATGCTAGATGTATGTCTAAAAAAGAAAATATTGAAAGAGCTATAGCTTCTTTAAAATTACCAAACTATTTACCACAAGAAAAAATTAATCCTATATTTGTATCTAGGATGCCTAGAAGAAAAATAAGTGGATCAGCACATAAAGAAACAATTAAAGCAATTACTCCAGATGGTCACACAATAATAAAAACAGATTTGAAAAAGTTAAAGCTTAAAGAAGGTGAAATAGAAAACTATTATAATCCACAAGATGATACATTATTATATGCAGCATTAAAAAAGAGATTATTAGATAATGATAATAATGGTGAAAAAGCATTTATGCAACCTTTCTATAAACCAAAATCAGATGCAACAACTGGTCCTCTAGTTAAGAAAGTTAAAATATTATCAAAAAGTACACTTAATGTAAAATTGGATAAAATGAATGCAGTTGCAGATAACGGTGATATGGTAAGAATAGATGTATTTAATATAAAAAATGATGGATATTACTTTGTACCTATATATGTAAGTGATACTGTTAAAAAAGAATTACCAAATAAAGCTAGTGTTGCTGGAAAACCATATGAACAATGGAAAGAAATGAAAGATGAAGATTTTATATTTTCATTATATCCTAGTGATTTAATATATGTAAAATCTAAACGTGGAATTAAGTTGAGTCCAATGAATAAAAATTCTACTAAAGAGTCAATTGTAGTAGATGAGATGTATGGATACTACAATAGTGCTAATATTTCAACATCTGCTATTCAAATAGTAACTCATGATAGGGAATTATATCAAGATGGCTTAGGTATAAAAACATTACTAGAATTTAAAAAATATCAAGTTGATGTGTTAGGTAATTATACAGAAGTAAAGAATCTAGAAAAAAGAATGAAATTTAATTTTAAGAAATAAAGGAGGAATCTTTAGTTATAATATAAAATTAGCAATTCTATTGAGTAATAATAAATATAGTAATAGATATAGTTTAGCTAAAGAAAAATAAAATGTCATATAGAAATATATTTATAGAAAATAGTGGTAGACTAACTGTCAGAGATGAACAGTTAGTTATATCACAAAACACTGAAAATACAGTACCTTTAGAGGACATAAACTGTATAATAGTTGATAATACTTCTACAACAATTTCGACATATCTATTAAGCAAAATAGCAGATCATGATATAATGCTTTATATATGTAATGAAAAACATTTACCCACTGCAATGACTATAGGTATTAACAATTATAGTAGACAATTAAAGAGGTTAGAAGAACAATTATTATTACCAAAGCCACTTAAAAAGAGATTATGGCAAAGTATAATAGTACAGAAAATTCAAAATCAAGCTAAATGTTTAGAATTATTACAGTCTCCAGGCTATGAAAGATTAAATAACTTGAGTCTCTCAGTACAATCGGGGGATAGTACAAATGTTGAAGCTACGGCAGCAGCATATTATTTCAAATTACTATATGGTAATAATTTTACACGTGGTAATTCTTGTATTATAAATTCTGCATTAAATTATGCATATGCTATAGTACGTGGAATGATTGCTAGAACTTTAGTTACATACGGATTTGAAACATCTATTGGATTATTTCATCATAATGAATTAAATAACTTTAATCTAGCAGATGATATGATAGAATGTTTTAGGCCATTAGTAGATATGTATATAACTGAAAAAATTTCAAAGTATGAATACGAATTAACAAGTGATATAAAAAAGACAATACTAAATGTAACAAATCAAATAGTTTTAATTGATAATAAAAAATATAATGTACAAAATGCTATAGATCACATGATCATGAGCTTATCTAATAGTATAAGACAGTCAGAAAACAACATAAAGCTACCTACACTTATACCATTGGAAGAGTATAGATATGGATAATAATTTTATGAGAATAATAGCAATGTTTGATTTACCAGTTAAAACTAAAAAACAGGTTAAAGAGGCAAATACATTTAGAAAGTTTTTAATTAAGGATGGATATCATATGATACAGTTTTCAATATATGGTAGAATATGCAATGGACAAGATTCTGTTCAAATGCATAAAAGTAGATTGAAATATTCAGTACCTAAAGAGGGATCAATTAGAGTCTTAACGGTTACAGAAAACCAATATTGTAATATAGATATAATGCTTGGAAAAAAAGAGAAATATGATAAGGATAGTAATTATGATTTAATATCTTTTTTCTAAAAGCATATAATATACTTATATTATAACGTAAATAAATTATTTTAAAAAGGGAAGAACCCCAGTATTAATTGATAATACTGGGGTTTTGGTTTGTGTATAATATCATAAAATAATTCACTAGGGAAGTATAACAGTATTGTTTGTTGCTCAATGTCTTTTAGTATAATATCATAAAATAATTCACTAGGGAAGTATAACAGTAGACCAAATAATCAAAGAACAGTCAGAATAATATCATAAAATAATTCACTAGGGAAGTATAACACATTATAATAATTGCTTATACTTCCTTCTATAATATCATAAAATAATTCACTAGGGAAGTATAACTTAGCATACCATAATGTTTTACAGTAAAAAATAATATCATAAAATAATTCACTAGGGAAGTATAACTTTAAATATACTCTAGTGCTTAAATTGTTAATAATATCATAAAATAATTCACTAGGGAAGTATAACTATAATCTATAATATTTATTCCACTCCTTTATAATATCATAAAATAATTCACTAGGGAAGTATAACAAATCGTAGCATTTACTAGAATTAGGACATATAATATCATAAAATAATTCACTAGGGAAGTATAACTGCTCTACCCATTACACGTATACCATTATAATAATATCATAAAATAATTCACTAGGGAAGTATAACACTGTTAATATAGCTGTGTTACATTTACTGATAATATCATAAAATAATTCACTAGGGAAGTATAACTCATTCTTTATCACATTCCTTTTTATATCTATAATATCATAAAATAATTCACTAGGGAAGTATAACGTTCTGTGTAATCTTGATATTTTTGTTTTAATAATATCATAAAATAATTCACTAGGGAAGTATAACCTACAATAACATTTGTTTTTTAAATAATTTATAATATCATAAAATAATTCACTAGGGAAGTATAACTTTATACTCTTTCAACTCTGCTGTGTATATATAATATCATAAAATAATTCACTAGGGAAGTATAACGTGCTAAGTCATTTATAAAAATTGTCTACTATAATATCATAAAATAATTCACTAGGGAAGTATAACAGTAGTCGGCAGATAGGGGTGTATTATGTTATAATATCATAAAATAATTCACTAGGGAAGTATAACCCATGTGCTAAAAACAAGTCACATGTTTCTATAATATCATAAAATAATTCACTAGGGAAGTATAACCCTGTTATAGTGTTTACAATCCAACTGCGAATAATATCATAAAATAATTCACTAGGGAAGTATAACGGTATTTCTTTTATTAAGCTTACAAATTTAATAATATCATAAAATAATTCACTAGGGAAGTATAACCTTGTTCAAATAATATATTGTTTGTTTGTGATAATATCATAAAATAATTCACTAGGGAAGTATAACACTTCATACATACTACTTTTATTATTTAATATAATATCATAAAATAATTCACTAGGGAAGTATAACCTGTTGCATTTGGTACATTTAATATTTTTGATAATATCATAAAATAATTCACTAGGGAAGTATAACCCAGATGGAACTATTTAATAAAATTGTTTAATAATATCATAAAATAATTCACTAGGGAAGTATAACACTATCTACTCCTCATCACACCTTTTCCTAATAATATCATAAAATAATTCACTAGGGAAGTATAACTTACAATAACTACCTTTCCATACACGTTTCATAATATCATAAAATAATTCACTAGGGAAGTATAACTCAGGAACTCCATTTGTTACCATTTCATCAATAATATCATAAAATAATTCACTAGGGAAGTATAACGTATAAACTACATTTGTATCTAAACTGTTAATAATATCATAAAATAATTCACTAGGGAAGTATAACCTACTTCAAGATAAGTCAATAGAGAATCCAATAATATCATAAAATAATTCACTAGGGAAGTATATCTTTAAACTCTTTTCAAATATATCCTCTATCGAATATTATAAAACAATCCATAATAAAGACGGTCTATTAATTGTTTTAATATTTAATATTTACCATATTATATCACAATTGGAATAACATTACAATGATTTATAATTAATTTATTTACTTCTATTCAACCTATAATATTACTACTATATATCTCATATAATGTTATATAAATAATATGGGAGGTATATGAAATGAAAATTGTATCATCAAAAAAAGCAAGATATATTATATTTATTACATTTATGCTAGTAGTATTACTTTCTATAATGTTTAATATTATAGTTAGTTCAGTAGATATTAAATATATTGCAACAGCTCTTAGTGTAAATAAGTATGAGATACAAAGTAAATTGTTAATTGAAGCAATGGATAATATAGGGGTTTGTAATCCAGAAGATGCAACTAAAATTTGGTCTAATGGGTTAAAGATTAGAAGTGCTGCTATACAGTATTCAGTTATGACAAGTAAACTTAAAACGCAGTACAAAGCAGATGTAGATAAAAACTTTCCTAATTGGGTTACTGGTACATCAAGTCCTTGGGTTGATAGCTACAAAATTACCGAATTTATAGAAGAAAGTGATAACACTTATACATTTCACGTCACGTTTACAACAAAGACTTCTACAGGTACTGTAGGAGACTACAAAGCTATATTAACTATAGTAAAGCAGCAAAACTTTTGGCGTATATCAAATATATCTATGGATAAAGAATTATATACGTATACCGGAATTAATTCTTAAAAAGATATATATTTAGATAAATTTAAAAATTTAACATAATATGGCATTTAAAATACATTTAAGTACTATAATCATTGAAAAAATTATGTAAACATGATATAATTAATGTAATTAAAATTATTTGAATCCAAATATAATTATTGGAGGTAGCAGTATGAATTTATTAAGTTTTTTTAGAAAATCTAAAACAGTTCGGTGTTATCCGTATTGTTTAGGACTTAAGTATGACAGAGAGATTGGCATTACACAAGAACAATGGGAAAAATGTGATGTTAATCTTATAGCAGAATTAATGCTGAAAGATTTACAAAAGCTTAAAATTTCTTCTAAGATTGTTGATGAGACATATATTCCTTCCACTAAGGAGAATTTGATAATACTAAAAGCCGGTTTTATGTGGCAGCTTGGTGATTCAAGTTATTGTGATTATCATGTAATTGTAAAAAGACAGGATGGTTATTGGTATACTAAATTTGGTAGGTTAGCTCCAGAAAGACTTCCATTAGATATGGATATTCAATCTTGGAATTGGCGCGATAGTAATAAAAGAGTCGAAGAAAATCATTATAACAGTAAAATAGTATACTTGGCAGTGCAATGTTAATATTCAAAAATATATGATATATATAACAAAACCTATAGACTATTTAAGTTTATAGGTTTAATTATGTCTAAAAGCGCTATATAAGTGCATTTTAATGTCATAAACATTGAAAAAGTCATGTAAATATGATATAATTAATATGGTTAAAAAATATTTAAATATCTGAATATAATTATTGGAGGTATTATTATGAAATTATTAAATTTAATAAGGAAAAATAAAGATGTTGGTTGTTATTCCTATTGTATAGGTTTAAAATACGATAGAATTCTAAAAGAAACAAGAAATCAGTGGGAAAAAACAGATATTAACAGTATTGCAGAAATAGTACGGGAAGATTTAAAGAAAATTAAAATATCTTCTCAAATTGTTGATAAAACTTTTGTACCTTCAATTAATGAAAAGTTATTAGCAATAAGAGTTTGTATATTATATCACGATGGAGACTATTATCATGATGTAGATTATCATATTGTTGTTAAAAAAAATGATGGATATTGGTACTCTAAATTTTATAATTTACCTGCTAAAAAACTTGCAACAAATACTAATATTGAAATATGGAATTGGAGAGATACTAAAAAGATAATTCCGAGAAATTATTATAACAGTAAAATAGTATATATAGCAGTACAATGTTAGTATACTAAAAACATATAGATTAAATTCTATATGTTTTTTTATAACCTAAAAATTAATATAATTTTCTCCTTAAATTATTTCAACTATATCACCGATTGACATGAGATCATAAAGTTCAACAATATCTATATTTTGCATTCGTATACAACCATTTGATATATCTTTACCAATTGAATCTGGCTTGTTTGTACCATGAATACCATAATGATTTATAGATAAACCAATCCAACGTGCTCCAAATGGTCCACCAGGATTACGAAATTTACTATATATTTTAAATGTTCCTTTTGGCGATGGTGTAGTTAATTTACCAACAGCAACTGGGTAAGTTTTGGAAAATTCATTATCTATATATAATGATAGAGTATGTTCACTAGTATTTATAATAATACTATAAACTGGTTCGTTAAATAAGTACATAATCAGTCCTCCAACTACTTTAATATATATTCATAAGCTTAAGATTTAGAATTTATAAAATTATAAAAAAATATAAGATTAATATAATACAGATTACTTGTTAAATCGTAAATTTATGTTATAATATAATAAGTTAAAAGTAAATAATCTAGAAAATTAATTTTTAGATTAAGTAGGAGGAATTATGATAAGTATAAATAGCCCAGAAATAAATGAAATAGGACATCTTGTAATAGGTGGAGTTGATACAGTAGATTTAGCAAAAAAATATGGAACTCCATTATATGTAATGGATGAAGATACTTTTGTAGAAAATATGAGAAAATTTAAAAATTCAATGGATAAGTTCTATAAAAATGGACGTGTACTTTATGCAAGTAAAACATTTTGTTGTAATGAAGTAATTAAAATAGCAGATAAAGAAGGACTTGGAATAGATGTTGTTTCAGGTGGAGAATTGTATACAGCAATAAAAGCGGGTATTGATCCATCTAAAATAGTTTTTCATGGTAATAACAAAAGCATGAAAGAATTAGAAATGGCAGTAGAAAACAAAGTAGGGATAATAGTTATAGATAGTATATATGAGCTTAATCTTTTAAATAAAATTGCAAAAGAAAAGAATGTAACAGTTGATATAATGTTTAGAATAAAACCTGGTATTGATGTTCATACACATAATTATATTAAAACAGGACAAATAGATAGTAAATTTGGACTTACTCTACAAAATAATGAAGCAGAAGAAGCAGTAAAAGAAGCTATAGAAAAAGAAAATATAAATTTAGTAGGACTACATTGTCATATAGGTTCACAAATATTTGATGTAGAACCTTTTGAAGATGCAGCAAAGATTATGTTAAACTTTATAGCAGAAATAAAAAACAAATATAACTATGAAATTTTAGAACTAAATTTAGGTGGCGGTTTTGGTATAATGTATACAAACCAAGATGATCCAATTGCTTATGAAAAATATATGGAAAGAGTATCAAAAATAGTTATAGAGAGTTGTAAAAACCTTAATATAAAAGTACCGTTTATATATATAGAACCAGGTAGATCAATATCAGGACCTGCAGGAATAACTTTATATACTGTTGGAACAATTAAAGAAATAGAAGGTATAAGAAAGTATGTATCTATTGATGGAGGAATGACCGACAATCCAAGATATGCATTATATCAAGCAAAATATACCGCAATAGTTGCAAATAAAATGAATGAACCAATAGATGATGTAATAACTTTAGCAGGTAAATGTTGTGAGAGTGGTGACTTAATAGGTGAGAATATGAAAATACAAAAACCTGAGCCACTAGACATCATAGCTATATATTCAACAGGGGCATATAATTATTCAATGTCATCAAATTATAACCGTATTTTAAGACCTCCAGTAGTTATGGTAAAAGATGGAGAATCTAGAATTATTGTAAAAGGTGAAACATTTGAAGATATTATAAGAAATGATATGTAGTAATAAATTCTAATATAACCCTCAAGTATTGACTATAATGCTTGGGGGTTATATTATTCATATCTGTTTTTATTGACAAATAATGTAAAATATGATATAATGTTATTCTTAATATAAATTTATACTCTAAAATAATTTTTAGGAGGAATAAATATGAAAATTTCAATTATTCAATTTGAACCAAATGGTGTTCCAGACACTGATGTATCTATATATGTTCCAGAAAATGGTGGCATATTTCGAAATTTATCAAAAGAAGATATTAACAAAATTTCACAATCACACATTGAACAATGGCTTTTTTATGAAAAAGAAAGAGGATCAGTTCCAATAAAAAGTTTTCCATCATTAAAGATGAACAATTGGTACTTTTTATGGATAGAAGAAATATCTAGTTGGATTGCAATATATTTTTATACAGAACTTTCTCTTGATGGATTTACTAGTCCAGTTGAAGTAGATAATACTATAGCAAGTGGACCATATGATATAGGAATTGAAGGATGTAAAATGATAAAAAAATATTATAATAGTTCCATTCCATTGGAAGACATTAAAAAAACATCTCCAGAAAAATTAAGAAATTTATAGAATTCAAAAAACCCAAGTATTATTAATAAATACTTGGGTTTCATCTTATTATTAATTATTGAATAGAGCGCTTAGTTATTAATTAAAATGACTAATCCATACTCTTTCTTGATGTTTTACAATATTTACGGAATGATTATATTGACATATAATGTAAAATAGTATATAATAATATTCGTAATATAAAGTTAAACTCTAAAACAATTTTTAGGAGGGTTCAAGTATGAAAATTCTAATTATGCAATGTGAACCAGTTGGTATTCCAGACACTGATGTATCTATCATTGTTCCAAAGAATAGTAAAGAACTTACTAATTTGTCAGAAGAAGAAATAAATGAAATTTCACTCTCAAACATTGAAGAATGGATTTTCTATGAAAAATATAGAGGGGCATCTAAAAGATGTGGTTTTCGTTCATTAAAGATGGGCGATTGGTATTTTTTATGGATACAAGGAATATCTAGTTGGATTGCAATATATTTTTATACTGGGTATTCTGAAGAAGGATATAATAGTACAGTTGCAGTAGATATTACTAGAACAAGAGGGCCATATGATATAGGTACCCAAGGTTCAAAAATAGTAAAAGAATATTATAATAGTTCCATTCCATTAGAAGACATTAAAAAAACATCTCCAGAAAAATTAAGAAATTTATAGAATTAGAAAAACCCAAGTATTAAAATGAACTATTCCCCTTAATGTAGACACTGAATAAAAAACAGTGTATAATATTAAGGGGGAATTTTTATGTCTAAGAGAATAGTAAAAAATAATAAATATACAAATGAATTTAAGTTAAACG
>Ga0209512_1000472_pt1 | contig 65749 bp, 59 predicted proteins | sample frozenSSSSmetaG_FD_184142 | JGI IMG/M metagenome (GOLD analysis project Ga0209512, IMG submission 184142) | Glacier valley bacterial and archeal communities from Borup Fiord, Nunavut, Canada, to study Microbial Dark Matter (Phase II) -... | ecosystem: Environmental > Aquatic > Freshwater > Ice >...
ACTTAAAGAACGATTTTACTCTTTACTCCCTACTATTTTTATCTACCGTAATAGACCCTGGCATTACCTAATCCTTTTTTCTGTAGATAACGATTCCAGGTCTCCGCTTCTTGGCGATGGTTAAAAGGACCAATCAAGACATGTGCGCCTCGCGGTTCGTCTCTTTCGCGAATGTCAATTGAAGTTCTTCCCGCCACTTCTCTGACTCGGCTGGCAATTCTCGGTAACTCTCTGCGATTTGCGGGAATCGCCACAAAATATATATTAGATCTTTGCCGATTGGAAACAATATTGCCCCGGTAGTCAGCCTTCGCCACTCTTACGTCTCTAATTCCCAGAGATTGTAATTGGTTGACGCGGCGCTGAGCATGATATTCTTGCCTAAAGGCTCCTGCCTGAATGACAGAATATCCCCCATAACGTTTAATATAGGCTGTAGGCTCGACTCTTTGGACTCGTCTGAGTAAATAAGAGCTGCTACTATTGACGTAAACTGAGTAATTAGGACTACTTCTTGATGACGGTACATAGCTAGGGCGGTATTGCCTCGGTGACGGCGTATAATTCTGTTCGCGCACTGTTGGCAATGGTGCTCTAATGTCTATTTCCGGTGAGGCTGTAGGCTGTTGTAGTAGTGATGGTGATGTTCCAAAAGGTACTGCCGCTGGTGCTGGTGGTAATTGTTCTAAGACACTTTGAGCAAGGACTCCTTTGCCAGGAAGTTGGGCGATACCAGGGGTGGTGGAAAGAAATAATAGTCCGCCACCTAGTAGCAAAGGTAGAATTGCCGCTGTTGGCGTGATGGTGTAGTTAAAGTTGATTTGCCGTTTCATGAGAGATAATGGCGGCATGATTTGTAAATAATTTAGCATGAATTAAGACTCGTGCTGTGAAAAAACGATATTGAATCGCCCAATGCTAACTTAGAATAAGTTGCCTCGCAATTTTAGATGATATGAACAAAGTCGTAGTCGGTCTTTCCGGTGGCGTTGACAGTTCCACTGCTGCTGCTATTCTGCACAACCAAGGCTATGAAGTCGTTGGTCTAACCCTTTGGCTGATGAAGGGGAAGGGACAGTGCTGTTCAGATGGAATGATCGACGCGGCGCAAGTCTGTGAACAATTGGGCATTCCCCATCATATTGTTGATATCCGCGAAGTCTTTCAAACTCAGATTATCGATTTTCTGGTTACTGGTTATAGTGCTGGAATTACGCCTTTGCCTTGCTCGCAGTGTAATAAGACTGTTAAATTTGGTCCAATGGTGCAGTATGCTCGCGAAAAGTTAGGTAGCGATCGCATTGCCACAGGTCATTATGCTCGAATTAATTATGACGAGGTGACAGATCGTTACCAGTTATTACGGGCTAGCGATCGCCATAAAGATCAATCTTACTTTCTTTATGATTTGTCGCAAGATTTACTTGCCGCATCAGTATTTCCGCTTGGAGAAATAAATAAGACTGATACACGGCGGATTGCTACAGAATTAGGTCTGCAAACCGCTGACAAACCTGAAAGTCAAGATTTGTGCTTAGTCGAAAGCAATGGCTCAATGCGAGCATTTCTAGATAAGTACATTACCCCAAAAGCCGGTGATATTGTTGACCCATCCGGTAAAGTTTTAGGACAACATGAAGGTGTCCATCATTACACGATTGGTCAACGTAAGGGGATCGGCATTGCAGCGGCTGACCCATTATATGTGATTGGTTTAGATGCAGTTAACAATCGGGTAGTAGTTGGCGATCGCACCAGTGCCACCCAGCCGGAATGTACAGTTAAACAAGTTAACTGGGTTTCCCTAGCTGAACCGTCAACCCCCATTCGCGCCGCCGTCCAAATCCGCTATCGTTCACAACCCGTACCTGTGACAGTCATTCCGTTGGAAGATGCGCGGGTGAAAATAGTGTTTGACGAACCTCAATTCAGTATTACCCCTGGACAAGCTGCGGTATGGTATGACGATGACAAAGTGCTAGGTGGCGGAATTATCGAAAGTTAGGCGAATTTATTGTCAAGGTTTGGGAGAAGACTCTAGAATTAAGTTATAGACATTATGTATAGAAGTTATGGCTATCAACATCAAAAATTCTGAGGTTGATCACTTAATCCAGCGACTACGTGAACTGACTGGTCAGGGACCAACTGAGATTGTGAAGGCGGCTTTAGAGAGGGAGTATCGGGAACTGCGACGAGTGCGGCGACAGACCCGGCTGGCTGAACATTTATCTACAATTCAGGCTAATGTTCAACAAAAAGCTAATGAATTTGAGCCAGATTCACTCTACGATGAAGATGGCTTATTGACATGATTGTAGATACTTCTGCGGTTATGGCGATCGCATTGCAGGAGCCAGGTTGGGAAGTACTCTACCAAAAAGCGATTACAGCGCCTGAGTTATTAATGTCATGCGGTACTTTGCAAGAACTACTGATTGTCGCACTTCGTAAATCAGTGTTGGCTGAGGTTGAAGCACTACTCAGTAATTTAGACTTAGACTACGTCCCAGTCAATCAGGTTTTGGCATTTAAGGGGCTGGAACTATACCAACTATATGGCAAGGGTGGCGGTCATCCGGCTCAACTCAACTATGGTGACTGTTTTGCCGCAGCTTTAGCCACCGTGCGTCAGATACCTCTATTGTATGCAGGTATTGATTTCAAGTCCGCTGGGTTTTAAGGCTAAAAACTTTCACTCTTCCGACACGCCTGAATAAATTCAGATATTGTGAAAACTCAAAGGTAGGGGTGTCGAGACTTATGACTATTTCCCCGTAGTTGCTGCTGAAGGTATCAAATATTTGTCATACCAGGCTAAATGACGTTCTAGGACATCACGTTGATAGCTGGGTTTGCTAATTCCGTGGGACTGTCCGGGGTAAACTACTAATTGAGTATCGATGCCTAAACTTTTGAGTGCTTGATACATCTGCTCAGAGTTATGTAATGGTACAGAAACATCCTTATCACCACCCATGAATAGTGTTGGAGTGACAATTCGGTCAGCGTGGAGGAAGGGGAAAGAAATTCGCAGCCATGTATCGAGGTTTTTCCACGGTACGCCTAACTCTTGTTCGTAGTCATAAATATACTCATCCGTGCCGTAGGTCGCGAGAATATTTGAGGCACTAGCCCCACTCACTGCAGCTTTAAAGCGAGTATCTTGAGCAATAGTATAGTTGGTCAACATCCCGCCATAACTCCAGCCGCCAATTCCTAAACGTAATGGATCAGCAATTCCGGTAGCGATCGCATAGTCAGCACCTGCAATAATATCTTGAGCATCTTTATTTCCCCAGTCTGCATAAATCGCTTTGGAGAAGGCTTCACCTCTTCCAGAACTACCGCGTGGGTTAACAGCGATGACGACATAGCCGCGAGTTGCAAACAGTTGCCAATTAAACATAAACTGATTGGTGAACTGACCTACAGGACCACCGTGAAGCATCAGCAATGTGGGGTATTTCTTCCCTGGCTGAAAGTTAGGCGGCTTGACGAGAAAGCCATGAACTTCTGTACCATCTTTACTCTTAAAGCTGATTTCATCTGTAGTTGCTAAATTTAGCTGAGTTAGCAGTTGATCGTTTTGGTGCGATAATGGACGCAAATCTTTACCATTGAAGGCGAAGACTTCGTTTGGTTCTTGTGGGGTTGAGGAAAGTAAAGCAATTTTATCATCGCGTCCTAAATCAAATGTACTGACGTTACGCCTTCCCGCTAGCAACCGCTCGATTTTGCCACCGGCTACAGGTATTTTTGCTAAGTGAACGTTGCCATCATCTTCGATTAAAAAGAGGATTGATTTACCATCGGTTGTAAAGCGCGGTTTGACAACATTGCGGTCAAGGGTGGAAGTGAGTAGGCGCGGAGTGCCACCCTCAGCAGGGATAACAGCGAGATGATAAACTGCGTATTCAATCAGTTTTGGTGAGCCTCCTTGGAGATAGGCAATTGACTTACCATCTGGACTCCAAGCGGGTCGGCTACCCCAATCAGGATTGGAGTCAGGTCCTTCAAAGGTGGTTAACTGGCGGGCTTTTGCTCCGGATTGGGCGGCGACGGTATAGAGATCCCAATTGTTGTTGCGATCGCTCTTCTCACCGCGTTTACTCACAAAAGCAATATTTTTGCTATCAGGTGACCAAGCAGGTAAAGACTCATTAAATTGACCAGGGGTGAGAATATCTGCTTTGCGGGTTGCTAAGTCTAATGTATAAAGATGTTCGCGACTCTTGTCGATAAAACCAACACCGTCTTCTTGAAAGTGAAACAGATCGATGACAATGGGTGGTGGAGTTTTACCATTAAAGGAAGTCTCTGCGGCTGGTTCTTCCGCAATTACGGCTAGTCGCCGACTGTCAGGTGACCAAACAAAATCAGCAACATCACCAGCAAAATCTGATATTTTCTCGGCTTCACCACCTGCTAGGTTAAGCAACCAGATTTGCTGTTTTCCAGATTGACGGCTAGAGCGGAAAGCTAGATACTTACCATCTGGGCTGAACCGAGGATTGTATTCACTATCTTTACCATTAGTTAAATGTAGTGTGCGCTCTGCATCCCAAGAAGTCATGTAAATATCGTTATCTCTCGTATCATTTTTCAGATTGGTATTGGTAACTGTATAAGCAATCCAGTCTCCGTTAGGCGAAAGTTGCGGATCGCTAATTTGGCGAAAGGTAAACTGATCATCAAGCGTCAGCAGCCGCTTTTCTTGAGCTTGAGCTTGGATATTCATAGCGAGTATCATTGTGGAGACACCACAAGTTAAAGCGATTTTTATTAGCTTTTTCATAATGATTTGTCATAATTTACACTTGGATGTTATCTTACATCTGCTTTGTTCTTTGTGTGTCAGCAGTTTGGTAAGTTAATAGATATTGCCAAAATCGCATCCAAGTCAAAGAAGGAACTATTTTGAGTCACAATCCAGACGGTATTGCCCCGCACGGTGGGCAGCTAGTTAATCGTATAGCTACACCCGAACAACAAGAAAAATTTCTGGCTCAAGCCGAAAACATGCCGCGAGTGCAGCTTGACCAACGCGCCGTATCTGATTTAGAAATGATTGCGATTGGTGCTTTTAGTCCTCTGACTGGTTTTATGAATCAGGCGGACTATAATCGCGTCGTCATCGAAATGCGTCTAGCCAACGGTCTACCGTGGTCGATTCCGATTACCTTATCAGTTGATGAGGAAGTAGCCAAGCCACTAACTGAAGGTACTCTGATTCGCTTAGATAACCCTAGTGGTCGTTTTGTCGGCGTATTGCAGTTAACTGAGAAATATCACTACGACAAGCAGCGCGAGGCGATTAACGTCTATCGCACTGACGACGCGAAGCATCCTGGCGTGACTGTTGTCTATAACCAAGGTGCAGTTAATCTCGCGGGTGAGGTATGGCTGTTGCAACGCGATCCCCATCCTTTATTCCCAGACTATCAAATCGATCCCGCTAAGTCCCGGCAAATGTTCCAAGAAAAGGGCTGGAAAACAATTGTTGGTTTCCAAACTCGCAATCCCATCCACCGCGCCCATGAATACATCCAAAAGTGTGCGATGGAAACAGTTGATGGATTATTTTTGCATCCGTTAGTTGGGGCGACTAAAGACGACGATATCCCTGCTGATGTGCGGATGCGCTGCTACGAAATTATCTTGGAACACTACTACCCCCAAGACCGAGTCATTCTCGCCATCAATCCCGCTGCGATGCGTTACGCAGGTCCGCGTGAAGCGATTTTCCACGCCCTGATTCGCAAAAACTACGGCTGTACTCACTTTATCGTTGGTAGAGATCACGCTGGCGTTGGTGATTATTATGGTACTTACGATGCTCAGAAAATTTTCGCTGAATTTGAGCCAGGAGAGTTGGGTATAGTACCAATGAAGTTTGAGCACGCTTTTTACTGCACCCGTACCAAGCAAATGGCGACAACGAAAACTAGTCCCAGTACTCCAGCGGAACGAGTTCACTTGTCGGGAACCAAGGTTCGTGAAATGCTGCGCCGAGGTGAGTTACCGCCACCAGAATTTTCTCGCCCTGAAGTAGCGGCGGAGTTGATTCGGGCGATGCGGGCGAAGGTGGAAGCGTAATTAAGAGTGGGGGAGTGTTCCCGAGTGGGGGAGTGTTGAATGTTGAATGTTGAATGTTGAATGTTGAATGCTAGAAATTTTCCTTCATAATTCATCATTCATAATTTCTCCCCCACTCTCCCCCTCCCCCACTTTTCTTCTATTCCGGTAATTTATACTGCTCAACGATCCGTTTTGCAAATTCGGGAACGTGTGCCTTTAATTTCTCTGGATGATGGCGCTTCACATACAGGTAATTGCGGGTGAAGTGGGAATCGATCGAGAAGCGGGCATATTCTAGACCTTTGGGTCCGATTTTTTCAATGACTACTCCCATGAGTTTTGCTGCCCACATCGGTAAGGTGACGCCTTTGTCGTAGGCGGGGATGCTTTGTTGGACGGCTTCTTTGCGGTTGCCTTTGGATGCTACTGGTTGCTGTTCTAGTTGGTTTTTTACAAGATCTAGCATTTGTTTGCCTGTATCGTTTCTGACGACTATCCATTGCCAGCCGAAGGGTGCGCCCATGTATCCGACGACTAGGTCAGCTAGGGAGTTTACGTAGTCGAAGCAACTCATGCAGGAGGGGGCGAAGACGTCTTTGAGTAGGTTGGTTTTGAGTCCGAAGAAGGGGACGGTTTCGGTTGAACCGTCTTCGTGTTTGAAGTGGACTCGGAAGTCTTGCATGAATTCGTAATGCACGACTGTATCAGGCGATCGACTGGTGGTGTCTAAGAATTTTTGCAGTCCGGCGCGGTTGACGTTATCGACGCAGGGTGTGCCTAAGACGTAAAGTTTTTCTAAGCCGAGTTGTTTTTCGACTGCTCTTAATGCTTGGATTTGGCACCCGACTCCGATGACTAATAGCCGTTTCATTCCCGATTGTTCTATTTGTTCTAATACGGAAAGGTTAGGTGAGAGTGTTGGTTTATTTACCCGTGCTGCTAGTATTTCTTCGGGGGTGCGGGCGATGATGGGCATCGGTTGAAAGCGGTCTGCTTTCGTGTTTTGGACGCAAACGACGCCTTCGACTAAGCCGCTATTGAGCATTTCAATGGCTATAGAACTTACTATTCCTGTCCATTGTGCTCCCTCTATAGGTTCTGTTTTTCGCGCCGCGATCATTTCTTGGTGAACGCCAAAATATAATTCGTCGGGGTTATCAAGATTACGGGCGCGATCGTGTGTCACCTCTTCGAGTTCGCCAATCTGCTGGTTAATAAAGGCGCAGGCTTCTTTGACGTAGTGGATGTAATAGGTGTCACACAGTCCGCACTCGCTACAGAGTTCTTTGGCTGGTCGGCGGCTGGTTGTTTTGAGTGCTCTGGCTTTTTTGTGTTTGGGAATATTCACTGAGGTCATTAAAATTTCTTCTTTAAAGAACTGATATGCCTTTTCTCTCAATATGCCATTTTATGAGGGCTTTTTAGTTGTGATGACTAGATTGGGTTTGAGGAGTAACGAACCGCAAAGGACGCCAAGAACACGAAGAGAGGCGGAGAGGAGACAAGAGAGGGAAGACTATCAGTTGTTTGTCCAATGGTTTTGTGCTTTACGAAAAGTTTATTTAGATTTGAGTAAATGCACAAATACAGTCGATTAAGAGTTTTTGTTATCTTTTTTATAAATTCAGCAAATAAAGGTACGAGAGACAATGGCTAAAGAGAACAAAGAAGAAGATATTATTGAAGCAACCGCATTTGCCGCAGGTGGAGCAGCCGCAGGTGCTGGAGCTGCAGCAGCAATTGGAGGTATGGGTTTAGCTGTAGGAGGAACCGCTGTAGCTATTGGAGCCGCTCCGGTTGTAGCTGCTGGTGCAGTAGTTGGTCTCGCTGCTTATGCTTTGAAAAAAGTGTTTGGTTAAGTTTTGTAGTAATACTTAATTTTCGCTCCTCAGCCTGTAGTGTGAGCAAGACGCTTATAAGCGGGTTACTCACACTACATTCTTGGTACTCAAAAAGGTGCTTCTATGTCTTCTCAAAGTCACATTAATCAATTAGGCATTAGATGCGTATTTCGCTACTGTAACGATAAGTGTAGGCAATGTCAAAATATGTGTAGCAATTAAGAGGTTATTTTAAATAAGCAGTTATTTCACATTTTACACTGAGGTAATATAAAATTACATCTCTTTACAAAGTTGTTATCTAATGATGAGCAGAGAATTTAGCGTAATTATAGAGCGAGATTCAGAAGGATACTTTGTGGCTTCCGTGCCTAGTCTTCCTGGATGTCATACCCAAGCCAAATCTCTAGGTGAACTGATGGAACGGATTCGAGAAGCCATAGAGCTTTGTTTAGAATTTGCCGAAGCTCAAGCTGAAGCACTTGAATTTATTGGAGTTCAAAGGGTTTCGGTCATAATATAACTATTTGAGTCATACCAAGATGGAAACCCGAATGCAAAGCTGAGACTGTGACGGCGCGTACCGTAGGTCATCAAGAATTTAATACTTGTTATGCTGTTAGAAAAATAGCGCTCCCAATTTTGGAGGTGACTTATAATGCAAAACCTTAGTCAGCACTTTCTTAGCTTTGAACAACTGCTAAGTCTAATTAATCAGCTTCCAGATGCTGACAAACATCGCTTGAGCCAAAAACTGAACAAAATAGTCCAAAGCAGTTCGGCTCAACTTAGTGAGGTAGATAACACGCACTCGCTCTTAGCATTGCTGAGAAGCTGGGATAGCTTAGACAAAGATTTTCCAGACATTGATGAATCCCTTTTGAGTCTAGATGACATTGCACTATAGTTTCTCATTTTTACGGATTGGAACCTAAGTAGCACTTTGACAATTTTGCCGGCTTCTGCTAGAGCGGATAATTTTACTATCATACACTGTGAGTCAGGTGAAAGTACGATAAGTAATATGACTGCATTCATTACAGGAGCGCTTTCGGGTAGTACGGTAACAGTTGCTGTTACGGGGAGTGCTGGAACGATTGCTCCTTCATTGTGCAATCTAAAATTGAACTTGAGGAGTAAAAGACAGGCAAAGAAGAAGTGTGGTAATTATTGTAAAGGAGCGTGCGACTTTTAAACAAGTCGAGGAAATGCTGCAAACTTTGAGAGTCTATATCAAAGTCGTAGTTGACATCGAACGTAGTATATTAGCTGGAGGTGGAGAAAAGCATGCTCAATGTGAGGCTGTATTACTAGAAGACGGTAGTAGACAGCGCGATATTTGGGGTGCCGATTGGACTCCATTCAACCAATCAATGGATTATGAATCAATTATCAATATTCGTCCAAGCCAAAACAATCGTTCAATGATAATTCAAGACTCAGCAATACGAGAACGTGTAAAACGAATTACTCAGGAGTTAATCGGTGGATACGAAATTGAATTTAAATGAAAAACAAGCACGCTTTCAAGACGAGGATATTCCGCACCGCTTAGGGCATATCGCCTCTAATTTAACACGTATTAGGTCATTCTGTAATTCTGCTTATAAAAAAGCTGTTGAAATCGTCATAGATGACACTGAATGGTTGATTGAATGGACAGCAGCAGAAATTGAACCAGAGCAAGCTGAGGAATTAGTTAACATTCAAATTCAATTAGCACGCTGGCAATTGACTTTAGATAATATTTGGCTGGATGAACTCCGGCTTGCGGAAATAGCTCAACAAGCGGAAACTTATTCACAAAGAGTTTTAGATATGTCCGGTTTACTTGAAGAAATCGGATGACGAGTGAATACGAAGCCTTGCCATAAATGTGATACTCCTTATAATTTATAATTTGTTACATTCATGGTAAATGCCAAGGATTTGAGCAAATAATTCTACACTTTGATAGAAGTGGGCGTCAGCGTGCCATAGTGGAAAAAATGTAGTTTGAACTACAGAACACAGACGCGGCGGATATTCATCTCGCAGGCGTGTAAAAAATATTGATTGGCACGATGACCCTAAGTAGCGATCGCTTACATACCCAATATGACTTTCTCGGTCGCTTTTTTCATCTAGCGATCGTCAATGTTCTCTCCAATATCATGATTCCCCTGGCAGGAACCATCAGTTTGGCGTTCTTGGGTCGTTTGGATGAAATCCATCACTTGGCTGGAGTGACCCTAGCAGCCACCTTATTTGATTTCATTTACTACAGTTTCTCCTTTTTACGGATGGGAACTACCGGAGTCACGGCACAAGCGGTGGGACGAGATGACCGAGAAGCGATGCTACTCATAGGATTACGGAATGGCTTAATCGCTATCGGGCTGGGTGTACTTCTCGTGATTTTGCAGTATCCGATCGCAAATGTCGGATTTGCCCTCACAGGTGCTAGCCCAGAAGTGAAAGCTTCTGCTATGACCTATTTCAATATCTGTATTTGGGGGACACCTGCTTTTTTGCTCAACGCTGTCCTGGTGGGTTGGCTGTTGGGACGAGAACAAAGTGGCAAAGTGCTGCTGTTATCACTGATTTGGAATGGTGCTAACATCGGGCTAAACTACCTGTTCATTGCCAAATGGTCTTATGCTAGTGCGGGTGCTGGACTGTCCCAGATTATCGCTCTCTTTCTAGAATTGCTAGTGGGAATAATTTTAGTCAGTCGAGAAGTTTCCTGGAAAGAAATACGAGCTATAGCGCCACGACTTTGGGACTTGCCAACCATCAAAGCTACTTTTACCCAAAACAGCAATATCTTTATCTGGAGCATCAGTGAAATGTTGCCGTTGATTGTCTTCAACGACTTAAGTGCGGCGAAGGGGACTGCTATCCTGGCACAAAATGCTCTACTCATGCAAGTCATACTTCTCAGCTTTTTCTTTTTTGAGGGAATAGCATTCGCCACAGAAACTTTAAGCGGAAATTTTCTTTCTTCAGGGCAGGAGCATCAGTTTAAGCCTCTATTACAAGTTGTGGTATCAACACAAATGCTTCTGGGGTTTATTTTTGCTGGAGTATGTATCCTATATCCTCAGACTATTTTTGGTTTATTAACTAACCACAATGAAGTCATAGAGCCAATCAAAATCTATACTTTTTGGTTGCTTCCTATACTAGTAAGCGCTGCCATTGCTTTCAGTCTGGATGGATTCTTTGCAGGTTTGGCATTGATGAATATCTTGCGTGACTCCAGCTTAATTGCCCTTTTAGTGGGATTTGTACCTGTGGCTGTGTGTACTTGGTATTTTCACAGTAATCATATTTTATGGCTGGCATACTCGGTATTTATCGTTACTAGAAGCATCATACTATTGGTAGAATTGCTGAGAACTAACAATAGTGCTGCGGACTATACTACTTCCGTGAAAAATGAGCTTGCTTCTTAAAATATTTCACCACATCAAACGCTTCTTTTACTGTTCAATGCGTAAATCCTATAATTAATTGACTGAAGTGTCCATTGGTATTCGCCCAGAGCAGATTAGACAGCTTACGACAATCATCAGTAGTTACGAGAACTTTCAGTGTGTTGAATGCGCTCAAGCAATCAAGAATTACTTAATAAGTTACAGCATTCGAGGCAAGCACGTAAAACTTTATACAGCAACTGGACAGGATGATCGGAACAATTACATTTACGATGATAGTGTTCCTGTAGAAGCTATTTCCGAAAATGGTCGTCATGAAGCTATTACTATTTTAGTTGATAATATGGAGATAGTTTTTGATAACCATCATCCAAATGGGATTTTTAGAGATGCCTGGATGGCTAATCTCCAATTTTTCGGTAAAATCCATCTAGGTCAGGAGTTCGAGATAACTGAAGAAGAATTTTAAGAGTAGCAGGAAAAAGTATTATCATGACAGAAATTAAGCACGAAAATCTATTGGTACAGTCTGAATACCTCTATGACCTTTTGCAAAGAATCAAGCAACGACCTGGTATGTATCTTGGTCGATGTTCAATTACCCGTCTACGGATGCTGATAATGGGATATAGTATGTCTCGTGGGGAATTAGGTTTATCTACTACAAAGCAAGAAAAAGAATTTGGCAAGTTTCAACAGTGGATACAAGAAAAATTTAAGATAGCGTCAACTCAGGGATGGGATAGTATCATTCTCTTTTTTTCAGCGGATGAAAGAGATGCGTTTGATAAATTTTATAAGCTATTTGAGGAATTCCGCAATCAGGAAAGTTGCCCGAAAAATGAGTTTGAGACGGAAAATTTTTCTGTAACAAGTATTGCAGATAACAATCATGTCCCAAGCACATGATCAAGAGTATCTAAAATATATCTATAAATAACTCTCAAAAATGTTTATTTCTGCACCTCATTTTTTGCTACAGCCAAAACATCAGGCGGAATCTCAGTCACTAAACGAATTGGAAACGCTTTAGTAGAAGCAAACTGGGCATATTCAGGGGTGAGGAATACCGCATATTTACTAGCTTCTGGTGTCAATTGAGCTACCATTGCCAGAGATATGACTTTAATGTATCTGCGAACATCAACGGCTTGACCTGTTACTTCACCACCACTAAGGGATGTACTTGGTCTGTTTTCTTGTCCCATTGTTGTGCTGGGGTCTTTGGCGCTGATGTGAGTGCCGTTAATGACTGTGACTAACCACTTAGGGGAAGGAATTTTGTTAAAGCTGATAATCTGTTCGCTTAAAGCTGGGGTGGTTTGATCGGCGGAGGCGGCTAGCACTAGGGTGGGAATTTGCACTTTGGCTAAACCTGCATCACCAAATAATATAGATGTTGTTGGGTTGAGAGCGATCGCTCGTTTTACCCGTGGATCACGCAGTTGATAATTATTTTCTGCCAGTCCTTGAGCGAAACATTGGATACCTTCGCCAATGCTTAAAGCCGCGACGTTACTACTACACTGTTGTTTGATGCGTTCTATTTGTAACTCGGCACCGGCAATCGATAGGGCTGTACCACCACCAAAGGAATGTCCGATGACAACAGCGCGATCGCTATCCAATTTACCTTGCAATGGGTTAGCGGTGCGATTTAACCTTGCTAACTCATCTAAAACAAAACTAATATCTTTGGGGCGGTCTAAAAATTCCTCTGCTTTTAAGAATGGCGTTTTACCGAAAAAAGCTAATCTTGCATTCGCTTCATTACTCCCAACATGTTCGACGGCGGCGACTACATAACCATAAGATGCAAGGTGTTCAGCTATATAGCGCAAATCTGTACGGACAGAGGTCATTCCGTGAGATAAAACAATTACCGGCTTAGCCGCAGTTGCAGCCGTTGACCAATAAATATCAACAGGAACTTGGCGTTGGCGCGATTGGTCTTTTAAGTTTAATTTGAGTACTTGTACTTGGGCGCTTCCGCTTTGGCTGGGGTCGAAGGGTAGCTGAAAATCAGGCTGCTTGCTTACCAGTTGCGGCGCAATTGCAGTGAAGAACCGTTGAGTTTGCCGAAAAGATCTATTAAGGTTAGTGGATAATTTAAGTACTTGCGGGAGATCGATTTGTAGACGTTGACTAGGATAGGCTTTAATAAAGCTAATTACAGAAAGTCCTTGTGGGTCACTTGCTCCTAGTACTAGAGCGGCTCTTAAGGCTTGCATACCAGCATTATCCTGTCTGGTTGTGACTGTGGATAAATCCTTGAGTAACGTACTACCAACTGGGGTGTTAAATATATTACTCAAGGCAACAACACTCACTGGCAATTTTATCCGTAGTGCGCCTACAAGCTGCTGACGTTGTTTAGCAGATAATCGCTTGAGGTACAAATCATAACCACTGGGTGCTTTTCCGGTTTTGGCAATATTTTGCAACTCGGTAACTGAGAGTGATTCTTCTAGGGGACCAAAACGCAGCACCAAAGTCTCTGCTGCTTTGACTGGGGCGCTGACTTGTGTCACTGCAATAGCACACAAGCTACCCACAACTAACTTTAAAATTTTACCGTTATATCTCATGAAGAATATTACTGAGTTTTATTTTCAGTAACATAGCGTAATGATTGTGTATATTGCTACTATCATTAGACAGAACAAAGTAAAACCTGACGATAGTTGACACTAATGGCGCTGCGACTGATCAGACAAGTATTTTACAAATTCAATGTGTTCGGCTGTTTTGAGTCCTCTCAACTGAGTACATCTCTCTACCGTTTGTTAGAGGTAAAAATTATTCTCATTGACTAAGATAAAAATGCTGAATAATTGCCAGGTTGCTGGATTCAGATAAAATTTCCTTAATGGCAGTTGTATGACTTACTCTCCTGAACCAACAATTATATTAGGTGGCGGTTTTGCCGGGTTATTTGCAGCTTTGCATCTCAGCCACAAAAATTATCCGCATCCGATTATCCTCGTTGACCAGCAAGAACGCTTTACCTTCAATCCCCTGCTTTACGAATTCCTCAGCGGTGAGATGGGCGAAGATCAGATTTGTCCACGTTATGAGGAACTACTTGCTGGCAGTGGTGTAAAGTTCATGCAAGATACGGTTGCGGGAATTGATTTGCGACAACGTCAAGTGGAATTGGCGTCAACAACTTACACTTATAGTAATCTAGTATTGGCTTTGGGTTGCACCAGTTGTTATCTGAATGTAGAGGGTGCCCAAGAATATTCGTTACCCTTCCGCACCGGAACACAAGCGGTAACATTGGCAAAAAAACTCCGCGACTGTCTGGAAAATGCAACTAAAATTACTGATGCCGAAGAACGCCGCATGCTGCTGACAGTAGCGATTGTAGGTGCTGGTCCTTCAGGTGTAGAATTAGCGGCTACTCTTGCAGATTTGCTGCCAATATGGTATCGAGAATTAGGCGGCAATGGTGAAGAAATTAGGGTTGTTTTACTTGATCGCGGGACTGAGATTTTAGCGGGAGGTCCAAGAGGTGGAGTGAAGAGTGCTTTACTCGCAGCAGCCAACGAAGCCCTAGCTACGCGCCATGTGCCAGTAGAATTACTTTTAGAGACGACAGTAAATGCAGTTTCCCAAAATTCGATTAAATTTACGCGCCACGACCAAACTCAGGAATTAGCAGCAGCAACTGTAATCTGGACTGCTGGTATCGCAACCAATCCTTTGCTTGAAGATTTACCGATTTCTTCCGCACACCGAGACCAGCGGGGTCGTTTGCAAGTGACTTCCACATTGCAATTAGTTGACTTTCCCGAAGTGTTTGCTGGTGGTGATTGTGCTGCTAATACTATAGATTCGCACCCACCAACGGCTCAAGTTGCTTATCAACAAGGACGAGCGATCGCGCATAATCTTGCTAGTATCGCTCAAGGAAAAGAACCCGCGCCCTTACATGTGAAAGTGAGCGGTACACTATTAAAATTGGGTTTGGGTGAAAGTGCAGCACAGATCTTCAACCGTTTTGAAATTAAAGGTAAACTCGGTCACGCGATCCGTCAGGCTACCTATCTGGAGTTACTACCAACGCCAGTACATAATTTAAAGGCGACCGCTGAATGGCTAGTTGATGACATCTTTCACCACCATTACAATCCCGCCCATCTCCCAGGTGTGGTAATTTCTAAGGAGGCTTAGAAGGGTAACGGCTGGTGTATGATTACGTCATTCTGCGATTACAAGTTTTATTTGGCAGCTGATAAGGTATCTTTACGTATTGAAGAATTAAGCCAAAAAAGCGACTTTGCAATCGCAGAAGTTAGAGAAATATGGAAATTTCAACGACTCTTAAGAAAAATTGAATATTACAAAAACTGTAAATGTAAAGAATCACCCATTTGGATAGCTTATTACAAGTTCTTGTTCTCTCGGTTTATTCAGTTAAGCGAAAAACTCAGCTACTCCATACCGCCAAACGTTTTTGGTCCGGGTTTAGCTATTAAACATAGAGGAACTATTATAGTTGCGGAAACGGTAAAGATTGGAGTTAATTGTAATTTACACGTTTGTGTGAACATTGGTGTTGCCGCTGGCGCTCCTCATAAAGTACCAAAAATTGGAGATAATGTTTATATTGCACCAGGAGTAAAGATTTTTGGGGATTTAGAAATAGGTGATGATATAGCTATTGGCGCTAATGCAGTAGTCAATAAATCTTTTCTAGAGCCTGGTATTGCTATAGCCGGTGCTCCCGCTAAGAAAATTAACTCCAAAGGATCGAGAGCGATAGTCAGAAAAGCTACAGAAATAGTCAAAGCTAGATCAAGTCAGTTATCCACATATTAACAGCACAAAAGTAAATCGCTCCTCAGTACTTTTCTGCTCAAACTTGCTTCTTAGGTTGTAAAGTTCAGTAAGAATTTATCTACGATAATAATTATCCCAACGTCAATTCATTATATTGTTCCACAAACCCCAGTTTCGTTGAACCGGAAAACATGAGGTATTTTACCAGGATGCTTTTCCAGGGCAATAAAGTGAAGCTACGGATGAATCTTTATCAATGAAATATTCGCTACTATCTGGTTCAACTGCTATGTACCAGTTATAGTGGGCTGTAATCAATTCAGATTTAACTTTATCAAAAATCGGCTTGCATCTTTGATGGAATTCCTGAAGTTCGGCTTCCTGCTGGGCAAATTGTTCTTCAGTCCATTGGATTTCAGGAAATATCCGTCCCCTGCGGGTGGTACGATCAGATTTAGTTTCACTCATGCTGATTTACAAGAGTCACAACACTTATATTTTCTCTCATTTATAGTAATTGCAGTAAATCAAGTCACTGCAAAATCACTACACTCACGCATAAAAGGTGTTAGGAATCCTAGTACAATATCTTATTTTGGCACACCCATTTTCATTAGATCAATCGTAATGTCATCTTCAGTACCATTCCACTGAAGCCAATCTGTAGATATTTTAGCAAGAGTAGAAGGCATCCGATCAACTAACGGGACTTAAACAAAACAAAAGATTAAGACAGGTTATAATGCTTTACAAGCATAGTTTTCACGTCAAAGTGACTACGGAGAGCGATTTTTTTCGGGGGAGATGGGTGAGGTAGTTGGAGTTTTTTGTACGACCCCTAGAAAAGGGGGATTAGGGAATTTAATTATGAATCGTGCTGGCTCTTGGAATTAGCGCCTAACCAATAAGAGCTATATGTTTTAGAGAGTATTATTACTTCTTAGAGAATTTAAGAATTGCATTTTGAGATACTATTTGAGACATGACATAGGAGTGTCTCAAATAGTTTAGTTTAGTTTTTGAGACATATTCAAGAAAAAAGCTTTGCTGACTTCGATTTTAAGGGGATCAGGTCAAGCCTCATTTTTACTAATCCCCTTTTGCGAGGGTCTGTACAAATAAACCCGTAATCGATTATACTATTTATGTGATGTTAAGTCCTTGTACTTTGCGTTACGAAAACAGACAATCACCCAAAATAATAAAGATAGAAACTTATGAAACTAAAACATCTTCCTGTAATCATTGGTAGTAGCTTAGTTGTCGTTGGCATGACTGCTAATATTGGTCAAGCTGTTACGCTTGTCAACTTTTCAGTCAACAGTAGTCCGTCCAACCCGTCAGCAGTTGGACAATGTACTCTGTCTGCTTGTAATTTCAGTAGCGGGAATAGCACTACAGCTGGTGTTTTGTCTTTAGTTGCTACTAATCAGACAGTTGTTCGTTATAACGATGCTCCATATGCTCTTACAGGCATTGATTATTTGCTTCAAGGTAGCGACGTGAGTAACTTTACTTTTGATCCTACTTCTAGTAGCAACATTTTTAGCAAAGTTCAAGTACTCAACAGTGGTACAGAACTTTCATTTACAGGTGCAAATATTACTCCTGGTTCATACTACAGTATAACCAGAAGTTACAGTCCACAATCTACGAATAGCTTTAACCCCAGCTTCACAATTCCGTATACCGTTACCGTTCCCGAACCCTCCGGAATACTAGGTATATTGGCTTTTGGTGTCATCAGTGCTGGTTATCTACTGAAGCGCCAACGCCAGAACAACGTACACCCATATATTGGTAACGTTTAAATATTGCTATAGCACTGACTCAAGCAAAGGGGGCTTTTATTAAGCCCTCCTCTACTGACTACGAGAAATCAAGACTTTGAGGTACATATTCCACGAAACTGCCAAAAAAGAGGGTTTAGGCATTATTTGGGCGGATTATTGGGGGGAAGTGAGCGAAAAAATTTATATCAGATGGCTGATAATGCTATCGGAGTTGAATACCATCAATTGCATCATTTTTTAACGCCAGCGCCTTGGTCTGATTCCAAGGTTAATGAACTTCGGTTAGAGGTGATGAATAAATGTAGTCAAACCAGAATTAGTAGAGGCTTCAGTTTAATAATTGATAATTCTGGTCATAGAAAAAGCGATAATTTTACGGATGGAGTGGACAGGCAATACATCGGAGAAATTGGGAAAACTGATAACGGGATTGTCGTAGTAACAACTCATTTATATCATGGCAGAAAAAGCTTACCATTATATGTAGAATTATACCAACACAGTAATTTTTTACCTAATGGTAAACAAGATCTACTCTTTAAGAAAAAAACTGAATTAGCAATTAAGTTAGTAGACAAAGCTTTAGAAAGAAAATATCAGCCGGGAATTATACTTATAGATGCTGGATACGGAAACAATACTTCATTTCTATTAAAGGAGCGAGTCTAGGAAATTAAAGTACCTAGGAGGAATTGAAAAAACCGGAAAATAACTATTAATATATCATCAGATGCTCGACAAATAATTAGGGTTGATGAATTCACAAAAACTCTGCCCCAAGAGGCTTTCACGGAAATTAAACTGAACTCAGATAAACCAAAAACAGTATGGGTAGCGACAAGAGAAATAGAGACATCAAACCTTGAGGGCAAACGAAATATTGCTATCGTTATGAATGCTGCTACGTTCTCAGACGCCACTGATATCGACTATTTTATTACCAACGTTTCTACATCAATTGTTACGCCAGAGTGGATAGTTAATACCTATTCTCAAAGAAATTGGGTTGAAGTTTTTTATAGAGAAGCCAAGGGCTGGTTAGGGCTAAAAGAATATCAAGTTCTAGGTACAAGAAGTCTAATGAGCCATTTTATGTTAGTTTTTTGCGCCTATACTTTTATTTTTTGGCATCAGATGATTGGAGGCTAAGACGAAGATGGGCAAGCAAACCTTTGAATACTTTTACTGAAGCTTTAGAGGCTTTCAGAACAGCTATGTCTTATCGTTTTTTTGATTAGTTAACCCATAATCGTGACGTATTCGCCTCTTATAAAGCGAGTTTTGGCTACATTTGGGCTTAATTTTTGTTTAAGTCCCGCTAAGACAAACAGTTATCCTCAACTGTCAGCCAGAATATACATAGCTTTTAGCTCGCGAAGTAGCTCAAATCAACTTATTCCCATAGCCGCCGACTTGCGGTTCCGTTTAAGCGGTCATGGGTATCTTGTAATAAAGCCGGAATATCTAGCTTTTCTGGACATCGAGGTAGACAATCACCACATTCTGTGCAGCGATTTGCTTTCATTCCCGGAAACCAGTGTCCGGCGTTTTCAAACATCCGATAGCGATATTGTCCAAAATCTGTCATGTCGTAAGCAACAGCCAGATTACGGAGACGTAATACTTCGGGAATATTGATATTTTCTGAACACGGTAAGCAGGCGTTGCATTGACTGCATTTATCATCACCTAAAGCCGTAGCAGCACGATCTGTTAAACGTTTAAAAGCTTCAATTTCTGGGAGTGTGAGTTCGTCGTAGCTATTCACCTGCAAAGGCGCAATTAATTCTTCTGGATTAGCTGGTCCTACACTCAGAGTAGTAATGCGCTGGTCGCTCAGTAAAAACCGATAGTTTAATTCTAAGGGTGAGAAAGGATGACACAGGTCTTTGAGGGTTTGCGGTGGAGTGTATAAGCGTCCTCCTTTATCAGCTGGCGAAATGATAAAAATCCCCATATCTTTGGATGCAGCTAAAGCTAAAGCCGGTGCATGTCGTTGAAAAAAATAATAATAATGCAAGTTGACAAATTCAAACAAATCTGTATTAATTGCTGCTTGAATGACTTCTAACGAACCGTGGGTAGAAAAACCAACGTGTCGCACCCGACCATCAGCCACCGCTTCCCGTACCGCCTGCATACAACCGTCTTTTGCTTGCACCCAGTGTAGATGCTCCCAAGTATTTAAGCCATGAATTCCTAAACAATCTAGATAATCCAGATTTAATCGCGCCAGGGATTCATTAATATAACAACGCATTGTCTCAGCTTCGGCGGTGGGTGAGATTTTGGTAGTAATATTAAAGAGCGATCGCGGCATCGATAACCCTGTCAAGGCTGCACCTAAATACTCTTCACTTTTGCCATAACCTCTAGCAGTTTCAAAATGATTGATTCCTAAAGCCACAGCTTGAGCGATCGTCTGCTGAGCAATATCCGCAGACACCAAGTAGCGCATAGTACCAAGGGAAAATACTGAAAGCTGAAGATTGGTTTTGCCAAAACGTCGATATTGCATATCATCCCCTTCTCTTTTCCTGAAGTTTGAGTAAGGTTTCCGCATGTGCTTCGCGAGTGATGGGGTAAAAATACGCCAAAATTAAACCAAAAATTAAACACACAGTAGGTAAAGGACCGATCGCTAGACGAATAGCAAGTAAAGCACTTTCTGGCTGATGCGGAATAGAAGCACCAGAACGAGAGATATATCCAGCAAAGTCCAAAGCTTTCAACACCAAGAATAAAGCGATCGCTAAGCCAATTTTTTGCACAAAAACCATAAAGCCATAAAAAATCCCTTCGCGCCGTTGACCAGTTTGCAGTTCATCAAGTTCAATCACATCCGGCATCATCGACCAAGGAATCAAGTACGCACAAGAAACACCAAAGCCAGCCATAATCCCCAGAACATACATCAAACCGACTTGACCTGGTTGAAGAAAAAACAGTCCGACTTGAGCGATTATCCACAAGCTCATTCCCATGAAATAAACGGCTTTTTTGCCATATCTTTCACTCAGGCGACTCCAGACGAACAACATCAGCAAAGCAGTTCCTTGGACAGAAAGAGCTATTTGAGCCGACATCGCCTGTGGTAAACCCATCCAGTTGACAACGAAATAAGGAATTATCGAGGCTGTAATTTGTACTGCTGACCAAGAAAACAGATAAATCCCAATCACATATAAGAAAGGGACGTTACTAAAAACGATTTTTAACTGCCTCCCAAAGGAGATGGATTCTGAAGTCGTATTTAGGTGTTTTGCTTCCACAATTGCCATGCGATCGCGCGTACCCCAAACACACCAAATCACAGGTAAGACAGAGAAAACACCAAAAACCCCACCGAGTAACAAATACTGTTGAATCGGCTCTTTCACTACGGAAAAGATCACCAAAGCCAAGAGTAAAGACAAAATGCTACCGCCGATGGAGAATTGAAACCGAATACTCGTAAGGTTGGTACGCTCGTTGTAGTCCTCAGTCAATTCTGGTGTCATCGCGGTGTAAGGTAAGTTCACCATTGTGTATGCCGTGTTAAAAAAGAGACTAACTACGACATTGAACCAAAACAAACCCCACTGATTGGTATTGCGATCATCACTGAAGTGCGGGACAACCCAATGCAGAAAAAAGAAAAATCCCAAAGGAATTGCGCCAGCTAACATCCACGGATGGCGTCTTCCCCAACGTGAACGCGTGCGATCGCTTAACGAGCCAACAAACGGGTCGTTAGCGGCGTCCCAAATACCGCTAATCAAGCGAATCGAGCCAGCTAACCCGGCGCTTAAACCCGCGACATCAGTGAGGAACACCGACCAGTAAAAGGCTAAAATATTAGCGCTGATTGCCGTCCCTAAATCGCCAGCGCCATATGCCAACTTAGTTTTTAAGTCCAATTTGCCTAACGGCTGTTGTTCTTCGGGTGTACTTAAAGAATTACTCATATCAAGTAGTGCTCATCTCAGATAAAATAAAATACTCGTCACTCAGTATTAGCCAAAAATTACACTTCTTATGCCAGACCTTTACGTTTCTTGGTCAGAATACCACCAAAAAATTGAGCAACTGGCTGTAAAGATTTATCAATCCAGTTGGGAGTTCAATCAAATTGTCTGCCTTGCCAGAGGTGGATTGCGAGTAGGAGATATACTCTCGCGCATTTATGACCTACCATTGGCGATTTTGTCAACCTCTTCTTACATTGCCGGAAAGCAAGAGAGAGGGTCTTTGACCTTTTCTCGCTACTTGAGCATGACTACCGAAAATTTAGGCTCACGTATTCTGCTGGTAGATGACCTAGTAGACTCTGGCGTCACACTTCAACAGACAATTCCCTGGTTAAAAGAGAATTCCGACTTCCCCATTGACGAAATACGTACCGCCGTTATTTGGTATAAAGCGTGTTCAGTAATTGCTCCTGATTACCATACTGATTATCTTGCGGATAACCCTTGGATTCACCAACCTTTTGAACATTACGAACAGATGACCCCATCGAGTTTACTCGAATCAAAACAGCCACAGCCAAATGGGTAAAGTTACTAAAAATCCAGCATAGCCGACCGCCATTGCCGTAACAGCAAGTTCGCGGTCTAGATTATATGCTTCCGCGATGACTAAAGTTGCAAAAGCAGGTGGCATTGCCATTTGCAAGACAATCACCCGCGCGATCGCTCCTTTCAAACCCAGTAACGGTAAAATACTACCGAGAATTAACGGAACTAGCAGCATTTTAATGCTCAAGCTCACCATTGAGAGTGGTAGACTGTGCCAAGAATTAATCTGGCTCAGTCGCATCCCAATTAATACCAGTGACAAAGCTACTACACACCAGGCAAAAGTTTTTAGGCACGATTCGGCTAGAGGCGCCATCGCGACGCTGCGAAATAGCAAGCCAAAACCAAAACTCCAGAGAGTCGGGTTAATCGTGATTGCTTTCAGCATTTGCCATTGACTGTGAACACCACCGCCAAAATAAGCCGCCAGCGCCACACCCAAACCATAAGCACCTAAAGCTGTGCCCAACAAGTCGTAAAATAGTGCCCAAGCAAAATATTGCGGTCCGACAATTGCCAAAGTAACCGGATAACCAAGATAACCAGTGTTACCTAACATAGCAATCAAAAGTAAACTACCCTTGGTGCTGTTGGCAATAGTCTTTTTCCGGTATGCTTGCCCTTGCAACCAAATCCAAGCAAAAAATGCGCCGAGTAAAATGGCAATCCAAGCAAGAGCACTGGCAATCCAAAGCTGACCAGATAAATCTGCTGTATGTAAAAAAGCTACAATGCTGACAGGAACACCTACCCAAAAGAGAAACTGACCTAATACGTTTGGAACTTGGGCACTCAAGTAACGTCCTAGTATCAATCCTAACAGCACTAATCCGACTAAAGGTAAGTATAATTCAATCAGTTTAGTCATTGGTTAATCAGGGCGAAGCATAAGGTAATTAATATCGGCAGTTAACCGACAAATTATCACCCAAATACTTCATCGCTACTAAATTTGGCTGGAAAATTATGATGGTTATGTTAAAAAGGAGTTGACTTTTGGATAAAGCTGGGTTCTCGGAAAAACCGCAATCAACGGAAATCTCCTCAGGTGAAGATATTCCGGCTGCCCTGCGCGATACTCCCATCGCCACCACTCAAGCGCGGCGTTTAAAACCGCTGTTGTTGATTGGAGGATTGGTAGGGGTAGGCATTTTAGCTTTAAGCGCAGGTATTTTCTACGGTACGGCAACTGCACCAATTGCCACTGTGCCATCAAATACTACACAAATTTCTAATAATGTCACACCTAATACATCAAATACCAGATCCGATCAACTTCTCGGACATTTAACTTATCCAGAAGCCCCACTCAGTGAGCTTTCCCCAATCTCCACAGATAGACGTATCCAAATGCGCGGGGCTGCGGCAAAACAATTTAAAGCAATGGTAGTAGCCGCGCGGGCAAATGGTGTCAGCCTAACGCCAATTTCCGGCTTTCGCTCAGTCAAAGACCAAGAACAGTTATTTTTTGATGTCAAATCCGCGCGTAATCAGTCAGCAGCCCAACGCGCCGCCGTCAGTGCGCCTCCAGGTTATAGCGAACATCATACAGGCTACGCGGTCGATATCGGCGACGGCACAGTCCCAGCAACTGATCTCAATCCCAACTTTGACAAAACTCAAGCTTATGAATGGCTCAACACCAATGCTGCTCGTTTCAGCTTTGAGATGTCTTTCCCCAAAGACAACCCCCAAGGCGTGAGTTACGAACCCTGGCATTGGCGTTATGTCGGCGATACCGCTAGTTTAGAAACTTTCTACCGAGCCAAAAATCTCAAACCGCAGTTGAAGTAGAGTACGGGGGAATCCCACTCGGGAACACTCCCCTTAATCCGTAGTCCTCCCCGTGCTTGGAGTTGGAGCCTTAACATCCTTTTCATCCGCCACGGGTTTAGCGTACTTACCGGGGTACTTCCGTTGGAAATAGTCTTCAAAAACTTTTAATACCATTGGACCGCATACAGTACCGCCGTGCTCACCGGAGTTTTCGCCAAAAGCAACAACGACGATTTCTGGCTTGTCGCTGGGAGCATAGGCACCAAACCAAGTGTGGTTCGGGCGATCTTTACCAGCTTCAGCGGTGCCTGTCTTACCAGCGGCGGGAGGAATTGAGGGGAGGTTGAGCGATCGCGCTGTACCGTCACTCACAACCTTTCGCAATCCATCACGAAGAATTTTGATGGTTGAGGGTTTCATGTTTAAAGATACCCGCAAGTTTTTCTTGTCTTCGTCGTCTTTGAGTAAATGCGGTTGCACTCGGTATCCACCATTGGCAGCTACAGCAAACATCACTGCAGATTGCAATGGTGTCACTTGCAAAGCACCTTGACCAATTGACATATTTATGCTGTCACCAACAGTCCAAGGTATTTTAAACACCTTCTGCTTCCAAGCCTCATCTGGGACAAAGCCTCGGGATTCTTCATTGCCTAACTCAATCCCAGTTTTTTTGCCAAAGCCGTAATTGCGTGCCCATTCAATTAAACCTGGACCACCAACTTTTCTGCCGATTTGATAAAAGAAAGTATCACTACTGTTCTGCAATGCGCCGACAAATCCTAAAGGACCAAATCCTGAATGGTTCCACTCCCCAAAAGTCACCCCGCCTACAGTTAGAGAACCAAAAGTTTGCAAGACTGTATCGGGAGTAAATTTGCCGGTTTCGAGTCCCGCACTAGCAGTAATAATTTTAAATGTACTGGCAGGAGGAAAAGCACTCAGAGCCCGATTGACTAGTGGATGTTCTTTTCCTTGGACAGTTTCCCAATCTTTCTTACTGAGTCTGTCTTTGGAGAACAGATTTGGGTCAAAGGCAGGACGAGACACCATTGCTAAAATTGCGCCGTTATTCGGGTCCATTGCCACGATCGCGCCTTTGCGATCGCCCAAAGCTTTTTCGGCAACTTTTTGTACATCCAAATCGATTGTCAAGTGAATATCTTTTCCTGGCTTGGCAGGTTTTTCGCCCAAAACTTTAATTGGACGACCTGCGCCATTAACTTCAACTTGCTGACCACCCCATTCACCACGCAGCAAGTTCTCATAAGCTTTTTCTACACCCATCTGCCCGATCAAATCTCGCTGTTTATAACCTTCTTGTTTTTTTGTCTTTAACATCTCCGGGCTAATATTACGGGTATAACCTAACAAATGTGCGCCAACCGACCCATTAGGGTAATTTCGTACAGATTCAATATATACCTCTACGCCATCAAGATCCTTTTCATACTCGTGCAGGGCGGTGAACTGTTCAGGAGTGATCCCGCGTGCTACACGAATCAGTTGGGAAGAATTGGGACCTGCTTGTTCGAGTTGTTCTTCAAGATCGGCTTGAGAAACTTCCAGAATTGTCGATAGACGCTGAGCGACTTCTGGCCAACCCTTTTTCGTGTGCGCCATCGGCCACAAATATACGGAGTGGGATAGGCGACCACTGACAAGAATCTTGCCATTGCGGTCATAAATCACACCACGCTCCGGTTGTTTATCAATGATCCGAATCCGGTTGGAGTCAGCTAACTGTGAACTGCGACTGCCTTGAACTAATTGTAAATATGCCAGACGACTGCCAATCCCCGCTGACATCAATAAAGTAAAAAAGATCATCATAACTACGGACTGGTAATTTTGCCCAACTGTCCGTGTATTCTTTTTGCGCCCGAACGTAGTCATAAGTACAAGTTGAATTTTCTAATATGAATACTGCAAAATACAATCAGATGCTCACCCCACCCGGTTGAGAAGCTAATCATAAATATGAAATTACATCTGCATCCCTTGTAACTTTGTTATTGCCGGATACAATAAACCCAAGTCCTGATTAAGCACTATGCCTCTAGGACTATATTAACTTGGCATGCAAGTACAATTACGGCAATTTAATCTCAATTATGGCTCAAACTGCAACACAGAATCACTTTGAAGTGATGGCTCAAGAAACCGTGGATGTTGAACTGCGGAATGTCTTCAAATTTTTTCACACCGAGCCGGCAGTACATGGTGTAGATTTGAGCATTCGGCGAGGTGAATTTTTCAGCATTCTCGGTCCGTCAGGTTGCGGTAAGACGACAATACTCCGCTTGATTGCTGGATTTGAGACACCTAGTGCTGGTAAACTGTTGATTCGAGGTCAATTAATGACTGATGTGCCAGCTTACCGTAGACCCGTCAACACGGTATTTCAAAGTTATGCTTTGTTTAATCACCTCAATGTCGCGGATAATATCGCTTTTGGACTGCGACTAAAAAAAATATCTAAGTCAGAAATTGATACCAGAGTCAAAGAAGCTTTGAAGCTTGTCAAAATGGAAAGCTTGCGATCGCGCTTCCCCACACAACTTTCTGGTGGTCAACAGCAACGGGTCGCCTTGGCGAGGGCGTTAGTTAATCGTCCAGCTGTACTGCTGCTAGATGAGCCTTTAGGGGCGTTGGATTTAAAGCTGCGGAAGGACTTGCAGGTCGAACTATCGAACTTGCACAAAGACCTAGGATTGACCTTTGTGATGGTCACTCACGACCAGGAAGAAGCACTGTCATTATCCGATCGCATTGCCGTCATGAATCAAGGCAAAATTGAGCAAATTGGTACTCCCAGTCAAATCTACGAACAACCACTGACACCGTTTGTCGCCGATTTTATCGGTGATACAAATTTATTCAAAGGCGAAGTTAAATCCGATACTCCCTCCACTTTAGAAGTGATGACACGTTCTGGTCTAACCATCGCCATCGCTCGCTCTCTTAGTACCCCAAATATCTTATCGTCTACAGTCGTGGTGAGTGTGCGACCAGAAAAGATTCAATTAAGTCTTTATACCCCGAATGTCGAGCAAAACTGTTTTGCCGGACGACTAACCAACATCATGTACTTAGGAACCCACGTTCATTATGTGGTGGAACTAGAATCAGGCGATCGCTTGACTGTCCTGCAGCCAAACACCATTGGCACTTTACCCCAATCAGACACGACGATTTATGCCTACTGGGCACCAACTGACTGTATAGCTCTAGCATCTTGAAATTTGAGTCTCAACGCCTCTCTAGAATATGATTAAAAGACGGAAATTTTTGCAAAGTGCTGTAGCACTATCTTCCATTGGACTGAGTAGTTGCGGTTGGAAACTGGCAGATGTCCGCGCCCAAGTAAACACCAGCGGACCTCGTGACGAGCTGCATATTTATACCTGGACTCAATACACTGACGAAGAGTTATTAAAAACCTTCACCACCCAGACCGGCATCAAAGTGATCGCCGATGTCTATGAATCTAATGATGTGATGTTAGCTAAACTGCAAGCCAGTGGCGGTGGAATTTATAGCGTTATCTACCCATCTGATTACATGGTGAAAAAGATGGTGGAATTGGATTTACTAGCGGAACTCAACCAAGAGCGTTTAAACACTTTAGATAACTTATTACCGAGATTCAAAGATCCAATCTACGACAAACGCAATCGCTACAGCATGCCTTTTAGTTGGGGGACAACAGGATTACTTTACAATTCCGAAAAATTAACCAATATTCCTGAGGACTGGGACTATCTTTGGCAAAATCAAGAAATCCTATCCAAGAAAATTACACTGCTAAATGATGTGCGTGAAGTGATGGGTGCAGTTTTGCGACTCCTAGGTTTCTCGTACAATAGCCGGAATGAAGAGCAAATCGCCCAAGCTTACGAAAAGTTAAAGACCCTCAAACCAGCAGTTGCCGCTTTTGATACAGATGCATGGCGCAATCAAATCTTAGCCGGAGATTTACTTTTAGCAATGTGTTATTCTGCCGACGGCATCAAAATTAACAAAGAAAACCCCAAACTTAAATTTATCACTCCCCGCAGCGGTTCCTCTTTGTGGACTGACACAATGGTCATTCCTAAAACCGCCCCCAATCCTGATGCTGCTTATGCTTGGATGAACTTTATGTTACAACCAGAAATTGCCGCCGGAATGTGCAAGCGTCTCAGCTTCTCCACCCCCAATCGCGCCGCCATCGAACTATTACCCCAATCAATCAAGCAAAATCCGAATTTATTTCCACCGGAATCACTGCTAGAAAAATGTGAACGCATCACTCCTCTAGGTAAAGTTGAGGAAATATACGATCGCTACTGGACACAATTAACAAGCAGCTAGGTAGACAAGGTTCGTAATTTGAGATTTTGGATTTTAAATAAGTATGACAAAAATATCTGCTCAACCCACTTCACCTAACGATGCTGGCGAAATGCCGAAATCGCAGCGTTTCATGAATATACTTGAACCATTAGTATTATTATTACCATCGGGAATTTGGCTATTACTACTGCTGGTACTACCAACACTATTAATTTTTGAACTCAGCTTAGTACCCGGAATTCGACCAGGAGACATTGTCAATCCCAGTGGTTGGGATAATTACGCTCGAATCTTCGACCCATTGTACATCAAAGTTATTCAACAATCGCTATTTTTTGCCCTAGGCACGACAATCATTTGTCTAGTCTTAGGCTTTCCAGTCGCTTACTGGCTAGCGCAGATTGCACCACCACGTTGGCGAAACCTACTTCTATTAAGCTTCGTCCTACCCTTGTGGACTTCTTCTTTACTCCGCACCTATGCGTGGATCACTATCCTCCGCCCCAGTGGTTTACTCAATACAATCCTCAGCAGCTTAGGCTTACCCATTTTAGACTTACTACACCGCAGTCCCGCCGTATTAATTGGGATGAGCTATAGCCTGCTACCATATATGGTGCTAATTTTATACGCTTCCTTAGAAAAATTAGACGTGCAGTTGCTAGAAGCAGGATCTGACTTAGGAGCAAATCCAGCACAAGTATTTTGGCTAGTCACCGTACCTCAAACCTTCACCGGAATTGCCGCCGGTTCTCTACTCGTCTTTATCTCCGGCTTAGGTGACTTTGTTAATCCCGAATTACTTGGCGGTGCTTCAAGTATGACAGTAGCAAGATTAGTGTATAACCAGTTTCTCGGCTCTACGCAGAACTGGGGATTTGGGTCAGCTTTGAGTATGGTGTTGATTTTAGTTGTTAGTGTCGCGATCGCGTTGTTGATTAAGTTTGGTGATGCTGTGCCGAAGAGGTGATGTTTTGAAACGCGGAGAGGCGCGGAGGCGGCGCAGAGGAGCGCTGAGGTGTTATGAGTTCTCTGCGTCCCTCCGCGTTTCCTCCGCGTTCCTCCGCGTTTTTTTAACCCACCACGGCTTGGCGTTCAATCAAATTTTCCACAGTATTAATCAGATCGTGTTCTAAATAAGGCTTGGTTAAATAAGCCCCAGCACCTAATTCTTGCGCTAGTTGGCGATGTTTTTCGGCACTGCGGGAGGTCAAAACTACTACAGGGGTTTTGGCGTTGGGTGTGGTACGGATATTGGTTAAAAACTCAAAGCCGTTCATTCGCGGCATCTCTAGATCGGAAACGACTAGACTAATTTCGGGATGTTGGCGTAATTTTTCGAGGGCTTCTACACCATCTTGTGCCTGTATTACTTGATATCCGTGTTTTTGTAGGGTTAGGGAAAGTGTCTGGCGAAGACTAATTGCATCATCGACTACTAAGAGTAGCTGTGGTTGGTGGGCGGTTCTTGGCGCTGGTACTAAAGCACTGACTAATGTTTTGACATTATTGGATGCTGCTAGTAATTGTTGAGATTCAATAATTGTCGCTAGTTGTGATAAGTCTTGGGCTGGTGCAATGGCAGGTGTTGGCTTGAATACAGGGGAGGTATCTTGAGATAGCAGCATCGCCGCATCAATTACGAGAATCATTGTGCCATTGGCTAAGCTACTACAGCCGTAGATATATTTGGGTGGAATGATCGCATTGCCTAGTGGTCGAATTACTAGTTCTTGTTCACCGATAATTTGGTCAACTTCTAAACCAAAGATTTCTTGATTGCGGCGGAGTAGTAAGATGGGATTTGTGATTTTGGTGTCACTTACTTTTGGCAAAAGTCGGGTGTTAGCTGATAGATGATGATAATAGTGCATTAAGTCTGAGAGTTGGCGCAGAGCAATCATCCGTTCATCTGTGCCGGTACTCCAGTGTAAGACTTTTCTGCCTTCGTATTGTTTTACTTGCTCGGCTGTTGGGAGTAAGATTCTTTCGATACTGTCTAGTAGTAGGGCGTAGACAGTACCTCCGGCTTGGACAAGCATTAATTGAGCTGTTGTCATAGAAAAAGGAATTTTCAAGATGAATGATGTGCCAAGCTTTGGTGTGGATCTGACAGTGATTGAACCGTTGAGGGATTCGATGTGAGAACGGACAATGTCTAGTCCCATACCGCGTCCAGAGATTTCACTGACCTCCGCAGCCGTCGAAAATCCTGGTTCAAATAACACGTCTAACAGATCTGATTCTGTCGGTGCTGTATAGTTAATGGTTTGCTCTGGATCGGGGATGAGATTGAGTTCGATGGCGCGATGGCGAACTTTGTCTAAATTTAATCCCCGACCATCATCGCGGACTTCGATGACTGTTTGGCTACCTTGATGGTAAGCACAAATTTCGATTGCGCCTTGTTCTGGTTTACCTTGTTCGCGGCGTAATTCTGGCGGTTCGATTCCGTGGTCAAATGAGTTACGCACTAATTGTAATAAAGGATCTTGCAGTTTTTCAGCGATCGCTTTGTCAATTAGTACGCTAGTACCAATAAGTTTTAATTCGACCATTTTGCCATAGACGTTAGCGAGCTTTTGCACCATGCTGGGAAAGCGACTGAGGACATTCCCCAGGGGAATCATTCTTGCATCTACTAGATGTTCGATGATGTTTAGCAGTAAGCGCTGTTTTTTCTCTTGAATTTGAGCAGATTGTCGGAGAATTAATTCTAAGGATTCTGTGGTTTCTTGGAGTTGCAGTGTTTCTTCAGAGGCTTCATGTAATGCTACATGGAATTCTGTATATTGATCCCATTCCAAAACATCGAAGTCAACTGCGGAAAATTTTGGTGTCGCCAGTGTGGGGATTTGTTTTTGGAGTGGTAAATCTCGTAACTCGCCTAAAGTGTTTTGATGTCTTTGGAGTTGCTGGAATAATAGTTCGATGTTGGCTTTCAGTTGTTCATCTTGCAAAGCCCGCCGTTTTTGGAAAATCAGCAATTCTCCGGCTAGGTAGTTTAACCGTTCTAATCCTTCGACATCGACGCGGACAAATGATTGTTGTCTAGTTTTCGGCGGTTGTGATGGGTTTTTTTGTTGCGGCTGACTCTGATAATTTGTCGTTGTCTGGGCAGTAATTTGGGTTGTTGTCTGGGCAGTAATTTGGGTTTCTTCTGCGCTGACTACTTCAGCTTGAATCGATACTGTTTCCTGAGGTATTATTTCCTGAATTGGGCTTCCGACAACAAAGTTAGTAATAGTTTCATTGCCAATTTCACTAACTTCTGCTCCCCAAATTGACTCTAAATTATCACTCGATTCCGTAGTGACAATTGAATTAATTAGATCGGCTGATTCGTCTGCATGCTCAAATGAATCTGTAGTGTTGGTTGATTCGTCTACATGCTCAAATGAATCTGTAGTGTTGGTTGATTCGTCTGCATGCTCAAATGAATCTGTAGTGTTGGTTGATTCTTCGGTGATTGCAGTAGATATTTCTTTGATCTCTAAAAGATTTTTTAACTTTGGTCGATCCAACCATTTAGTTTCTTCGCCTATGATTGGTGGTAGATTTTTATACTCTTTGGATACTTCGCGAATTTGGTTTTTGATTGTTTGAATGATGGATATATCACTGTCAAGATTTGAAAGCTGGTTAGCGTCTACATATTGATATTTAGCCACAGCCAAAATAGAATTTAGAATTACTTTTTGACGGTAAATCGAAAGGCTATAGCTATCTTGTTTTTCTTGGATAAATTCAAAAAACAAACGAATCCAATCATGGAAATAGTCAATATGTTCTTCTAGTTCTTGCCGATCGCCTTGTTGCAATTTCGGAATCAATAGAGATAAAGAAAGCTTTTGGTAAGGTATATTAGCTTCATGATTTAACCAACCAAAGATATAACGGATTGTTTTTAAATAAATTCTTATAATTGCCGGCTTTAACGGCTGCTCTTTTGCAGAATCACTTTCAGTTAAGAAGTCAGAGAACTTGGTGATTTCGCTTTGCAAATCTGCCACTGGTGCAAATTCTGGATTTGCTGAGGTATTTTGCAAATCTACCACTGGTGCAAATTCTGGATTTGCTGAGGTATTGATGAGGACAACAGATATGTCTTCTGTACTATCAGATGGGAATTGAGCGAATGCTTCTAAATTGGAGTCGGATGAGAATTGGGCGAATGCTTCTAAATTAGAGTCGGATGGGAATTGAGCGAATGTTTCTAAATTAGAGTCGGATGGGAATTGGTGGAATGTCTCTACACTAGAGTCGGATGAGAATTGGTGGAATGTCTCCTCACTTTGCTCATCAGAGTCTAGTAATTGACCGAATAATGTTTCTTGAGTTGGATAAAAGTCTGGGGAACTGAGAGATTCTGCGCCGATGACTGTAAAATTTTGTAAAGCTATAGAAGGGACACCACCGGACACGCGATCGCCTGCTAAGATTTCGTCTCGACCTCGATTAAGATCTGCTAAAGCAATCACCGCAATCGCCTGTACTTGATCTGGATTAGCCTCCAACGCCGTCCGGAGGGTTTGAGCAATCTTACCAAACCCTGGTAAATTCAAAGATTCTGCTAAACCGATAAACACCTCAGCTTGTGTCATCAAGCAGTCAGCTAGTTCTTCAGGATCATCTTGGGATATAACTTCAGCAAGCGATTGCAGGCGTTGACCAACACCCATCTCAAACACCGATTGCACAATATCAAATCCCAACTCTACAGAAGTGGGAATACTCGTCTGATCGCTCAGATAATCTCCCATTTTGGTTTGCAATTGGGCAAATACAGTCGCGGCGCGTTGTTGAATTTCATCACTATCAATTGAACTACCTGTAAGTTCGGCATTTAACGGTAAACGCAGGCATTCATAAGCTCGTAATAGTAAGGTTTGTAGTTCGGAATCAACAATTAAATCTGGGTTGTAAAGAGCTTTAAATACGTCTTCTAAGGAATGGGCAATACTTTGAATTGTCTCCAATCCAACATTAGCGGCTCCGCCTTTAATTGTATGCGTCGCCCGCATCAAATTATGTACTTTGGCAATACTACGCTCTTCGGATAAAGCAAATAATTCTTGCTCAATTAGCTGTAATAATTCTGGAGCTTCAGTCAGGAAGTAGACGTATCCCTGCTCTAGAATAGATGGATCGGTAATCATAAGTGGGAAAAGGGGGAGTGGGGGAAAGGGGGAGGTAATACGGTCCGTAACAAAACGATCTTCTGTAGGGGCGCGGCGGCTTACGCCCTCATCTTTTAGGTCAGTGCAATAAAATTGTTAACCGAGCCTTATAAGGAGTAGGGGAAGTAGAGAAAGGGAAAAGTAGAAATGATCAATCTTGAAAACTTCTAATTCCCCCAATTCCCCACTCAAGAACACTCCCCGTGAGTTTTCTAATTGACTTTGAACTTACTGGCGCTGACTAAGAGTTCCTGCGCCATCCCGGATAACTCTTTGAAAGCGTCGGAGATATCGTGAGATTCAGCCGAGGTTTGTTTGGCAATTTCGGCGACATCTTGCATTGATGTTGTTACTGATACAGACTGCTCCATCTGATTTTGAGTAGCTTCGGTAATCCGTTGGAGAAGTTGGCTGATTTGGACAGTGGCGGTAACAATGGCATTCAGGTTTTGGCGAGTTTCGTTGACAAAATTTGTCCCTTCTACCACCTGTTGAATCCCTGTTTCCATCGCGATCGCGACTTCGCTGGTTTCGGCTTGAATTTCTTGGACTAATTTTTCAATTTCGATTGTCGCTGCGGCGGACTGACGTGATAAAGAACGAACTTCATCGGCGACGACTGCGAAGCCTTTGCCATATTCACCAGCGCGAGTTGCTTCAATCGCCGCATTCAAAGCGAGAACGTTGGTCTGGGTGGCGAAATTGCCAATCAAATTCACTACCTTGGAGATTTTCTGCGAGGATTCGCTTAAGCGCTTAATCTTTTTGCTGGTTTGAGCCACGGTGTCGCGAATCACCTGAATTGCTTCCACTGTCCGGTTCATCGCCACATCCCCAGATTCGACAGTTTGATTGGCTTGTTGTACCGCCATCTCTACCAAAGAGGCATTGGTCGCTACTAATTGTGTAGACTGCACCATCTGCTCGACTTGCGCTAAAGCTTGAGCCAGTTCTCCTGACTGTCGCTGTGCCAAATTAGTCAAGCCAACGAGTGAAGCATCACTATTGGTGGAGGTTTCCGCTACTTGTTGAGCAGCCGTTTGCACTTGGGTAACAATTTTGCGGAGTGCTTGCAAGGTGTTATTGTAAGCATCGGCAATTGTTCCGAGTACATCTTCGGTAATTGGTGCGCGTACCGTTAAGTCACCGTCAAGAGCTGGTCTGACTGCACTTAACAAATTCATCGCTTGTCGTTCCAAAGACTCTTTCGCAGCTTTTTCACGTTCAGCGACAGCTGATAGCTGTTTTGACTGCGCTTGCAGTTGTTGCAAAAATTCTGCTTGTTGCAAAGCGATTCCCAACTGGTCGCCAATCCGTGCTAGTACGTTGACTTCGGATTCTTCCCAGTCGCGAGGACCAGCATTTTGATAAGCGGCGAGCATTCCCCAAAGTTTTTGTCCTTGGAAAATTGGCACGATCGCATAACCACGGCATTCGTATTGTTCTAAAACTTCGATATAACAGTGGGAAAAGCCAGCCTTGTAGATATCAGGCACTACATAGGTTCGACGATTACGCAGTTCGCCACCTTGAGTTGCTTGCAAGTAGGTATCTGCTTGGGCTTTAGTTGCAGTACTACTGCCAATAAGACTTTGGATACCAGTGCAACCACTGATGCTTTCTTGTAAACGTTCGATGCGCTGTTGTTTATCAACTAGAGAAGACCAGCCTATACCTACAGATTCGGAGACAAACAAACCACTCCAATCAGCATTAAAGCGATAAACTGCGACTCGGTCAGCACTGAGGAGTGAGCGGATTTCTTTAGTACTAGTATTAAAGATGCTACTAACATCTTGGCTTTCTCTGACTCGGTCAATAACTTTGGCGGCGGCGCGTTCTAGTTCAGCGGTTTTTGCTGCTTGTGCCGATTTTCTTTGAATTTCTTCCGTGTATTCGCCTTGTTGTAGAGCGCTCCCTAATTGGTCGCCAATCCGTACTAACACGTTGACTTCGGATTCTTCCCATTCGCGAGTTTGGGCATTTTCATATGCGGCTAACATGCCCCAGAGTTGTTGTCCTTGGAAAATTGGGACAATCGCATAAGCCTTACATTGGTACTGCTCTAAAATCTCGACATAACAGGGGGAGAAGCCAGCGTTATGGATATCAGAGATTACAAAAGCACGGCGCTCGCGCAATTTCCCGCCTTTGGTAGCTTGTAAGTAAGTATCAGCTGTGGCACCTTTACTACTTGCCATCAGATTCTGCATGGAGGTGCAAACACTGATACCTTCATGTAAGCCTTCGATGCGCTGCTGTTTTTCTAACAACGATTCCCAACCATTACTCACAGATTCGGAGACATACAAACCACTCCAATCTGGCTGAAAGCGGTAAATTGCGACTCGGTCAGTATTCAATAGTCCGCGCACTTCTTTCACAGCCGTGCTGAAGATGCTAGGAATATCTAGCGATTGTCTGATTTTGTCGATCACTTTTACCGCTGCGCGATCGCGTTCCGCAACTTTGGCAACTAATTCCGCTTGTTCTTGAAGTTGTTGAGCATATTCAGCCTGTTGAATCGCAATCCCTAACTGATCACCAATCCGCGCTAACAAGTTGGCTTCTGTTTCTTCCCAAGTGCGGAAGTCAGAGTTTTGGTAAGCGGCTAGTAATCCCCAGAGTTTCTCACCTTGAAAAATGGGGACGATCATATAGGCTTTTGCTTGGAATTCCTCTAGCCGCGCCACATGACAATCGCTATGACCCATTTCATACAAATTATTGACAATTAAACTCTCGTGTTGACGATAACGCCCACCTTCGGTTTCTTGTAAATAAGTATCTTCCCAAATCGTTTTGATGTCAGGTCCAACCAAGCGCACCCAATTATTACCTACAGACTCAGCAATAAACTCGCCACCCCAGTCAGGGTAAAAACGAAATACGACGACGCGGTCTGTTTTCAGGAGCGATCGCACTTCTTTGGTAGTAGTGGCAAAGATAGTTTCAATTTTTAGCGATTGTCGTATTTTGTCGATCACTTTGGCGACAGCGCGATCGCTCTCTACTACTTTGGCAACTTGTTGAGATTGTTGTTGCAATTGAGCAAAAGTTTCTGCCTGTTGCATAGCTGCTCCTAGCAACACCGCCACTTGAGTCATGACGCTGACCTCAAATTCTTCCCAATGGCGAGTACCAGAGTTTTGGTAAGCCGCAAACAACCCCCAAAGTTTTTGTTCCTTAAAAATCGGCACAGTTAAATAAGCTTTTGCTTCAAACTCTTCTAACAGTTCGATGTAACAATCTGGAAAACCTTGTTTATAGACATCATCAACAACACAATTTTCTCTTTGTTGATAACGACCTCCTTTAGTTTCTTGAAGATGGGTATCTTTCACTCTTTGATATGCTGCCATCTCCTTGATAGAACAATCGCTATTGTCTGCCAGAAGCATTTTATTAAACGATTTATCGGTTAGTGGTAGCCAACCTTTACCTACAGACTCGCCAACAAATTCGCCACTCCAATCGGCGTTGAAACGATAGATGACAACCCGATCTGCCTGTAATATCAAACGGACTTCATTAGTTGCAGTCTGAAAAATATAATCAACTTGTGCTGTATCAGCAATTCTATCAATCAGTGCTTCCCCAATTTTGCGGGTCAGGCTGACTAAATCTGAGGAGCGTTCATTTGTGCGCGTTAGTTGTTGTGATTGGACTTGGACTTGTGCTAGGTATTCGGCTTGGGTTACAATCGTGCCAAAATTACTAGCTACCTGTTGCAGTAATGTAACTTCTTCCGCGTGCCATTTACGTGTGGCTGAGTTTTGATAAGCTGCTAACAACCCCCACAATTTTTGTCCAAAGAATACAGGTACAATTACATAAGCCTTGACTTGGAATTGTTCCAAAATATCTACGTGACAAGGAGAGTAGTTCATCTGATAGATATCATCAACTACAGTGTTTTCGTGGTAGCGATAACGTCCTCCTTTGGTTTCTTGTAAATGGGTATCTTCCCATACAGTTTGGACACCAGGTTCTACTACTCGTACCCAACCACTCGCCACTGATTCAGAGATGAATTTACCACTCCAGTCAGCATCAAAGCGATAAACAGCAACGCGATCGCATTGCAGTATTTGACGGAGTTCTTGGGTGGTTGTTTTAAAAATGTTATCGACATCTACAGAGGAGCGAATCTTGTCGATAACTTTGGCTATTACTTTCTCTTTTTGCCGCTGCTGTTCCTGTTGGGTAATCAAATCGGCACGCTGCAGGTTTTTTGCAAGTTCGCTTTTGACTTGACATAAGAGAGTGATTTCCGATTCCTGCCACTGATGATAGGTTGAGCAATTATTAACTACTAACAATCCCCAAACTTGCTGATCTACCACAATTGGCAGGCTCAAGATAGATTTGACTTGGAACTTCTCTAACAGTTGTATTTGATACGGAGTAAGTTTAGCGTTATGGATATCGTCAACCACTACTGCTTCTCGCTCTAAATAGTCTTGACTTTGTTCTAAGCCAAAACTGACTGCGGGAATGGTTTCACCTAAAGCAGGCGTCCACTGAGAGGTTCTGGCTTCTGCTAAGACAGTCCCTGAGTTAAGATTTGTAAAGCGATAGATGAAGACGCGATCGCTTGTGATTTTGTCTTTAACTTCGGCAACTGTAATATTAAATAATGTCTCGATATCTATAGCTTGGCTCATGACATTAGCTATAGCAGTGCATTGGTGCCGCAAAGTCTGTAATTGCTCCTGGCTACTTTGTTGCACCTTGACAAAAGCCGCAACTTGCTTACCAAAATTATTTACTTGCTCAAGCTGATCTTTAATCTCTAATTTGTACACTCCAGCGCGGTCTAATTCGGATTGGAGTGACGAAATTGCTGTATCAAACTTTTTGAGTTCATTACCAGAAATCTGTTGTGCTAACGGAGAGTTACCATTACCTACATTGGTCTTTTCATTATCTAAAGAATGTCCGTTATTTTGAGCCGGTTGATATACGCTTGTCATCTGAAATACCTCAAAAATAAGAAATTATGAATTATGCGAGTTCCACTGCGGCGATTGGATAATGGCAGTAGCATCCAATTTAATTACCATCTCGCCCAAATCATTAATGAAATATCCATTCACCCAAGGAGATGTCTCGGGACGGAACAATGTGGCATCGGGAAGATTCATCTCTCCGGTATTCAGCCACTCAATATCAAGCAACTTTCTGACTACCAGTCCCAAACATTTACCTTCAGCCCGAATAACAACTGTCATCATTGTTAGTTGAGAATTCAAGCCATCAAGCGGTGCGTAACCAAGCATCTCTTCCAAATCCAACAACCACAGCATCTCGCTGCGCCAGTTGTAAATCCCCAACAAACAATCTGGCATTTCCGGTACGCCGCAGATTTCTGTTAAGGACATCGGAAACACTTCAGTGATGTACTCAATTGGGATTACGGCTGTATCCTTACCAGCAAGTTGAAAGCTTAAAAATTTTTGTCCAGTGTCCAAAGTCAAATATCCTTAGTCTTTTCTTTTTGGCGGAGTGTTAATTGTCATTTTTAACCAATTATTAATGACACACAGGGATTTACTTGAAACAATCTTGTTACAAGCTAAGCTGCTCAGACGAATTAATTTTTATCTATAATAATCTTGAACTATTAGTCCTAATCTTGGCGAGCGTACAACTACGGATGCTTGACAATTGTCCTGAAAAATATCGGAGATTATATTATGGTAAAAATCACCAGAGTCATTTGATTACAGATTATTTGTCGATTGCAAAAAAATGGTTTCGTTATGTGAATAGTTGTCAATAGCAGCTAATAAGACTAATGCTCGTGTTAGGGAGCTGCTTTACTTTGGAGAAAGCCAACTAAATTCTGTAGAAATGACGGACTGACATTGGCTTTGCTCAAATCTGACGCTGACTCTGATTTGCCTTTTGCCGGAGTCATGCTACGATTTTTGTCTGCAACTTCCTCGACTTTTATCTCCCCATCACTGTGATTAATCCTATTGCTAGCAAGGATTTGGGGTTGAAGAGGTATTGGCTGTTTAGCTTTAAGTGTATGTAAGATATCAAAATCTTCAAACCGTTTATTTTCTTCGCTATTGGCAGTAGTAGTAGCCGGTGCATAAACTTCCTCAGCTAAATTGCTCACGATCAGTCGAAAGGCAATTTGCTGTACTTGTTCTACAGAAAGTCCAATTTTTTGGGCAATCATACTGAGTGAGCTTTTACCGTCAGTATAATCCCAAACTTGCAATTCTTGTGCTAACAAGTGTAATCGAGGCTGACCTGGAATTTTACTTAATAGACTGTTTTTGCGGTCAGGGAGTTTTTTTGCCAGTACTGTCCAGTCCTGCAGCGCCCGCAAACCCATTAGTGTTGCCTCAGTTGCAGGTATACTTAAGCCTGTCATTTCTGCTTGAGGCAATGGTGCTTTTGGCTCGAATTCAAACTGACCTTCCGTAAACTTAAATATGGGATAGACATTACCTGTGATTTGAGAACGGAATAATAGCTTTAGTTGTTCAGCGTCCAGTAGTCCTTGGGACTTGAAATATAATCCTAGTCCGGCTGTCATCTCCGCTGTGTCCAAATTTTCTAAGACAGCATCGCTAACCCAGCCCCGAGTCGCAATCGCCGCCAGCAAGCGCCCGGAATCAAGGCGATTAGCTGCTGCAACAATGCGACCTTGATGCAGCCAAATATAATAAACTGGTGTTGCTTGTATCGAAGTGACCGTTACCTGCACACTCAGCAATCCTGTTTTATATCCTTTCTCTAGAAATTGAAATATTTCCGGTAATGAAAATTTAGATAAGCAACCTTGAAGTGCCATATTTTTCAGATTAAAAATTTGATTGTAGCCTACTATACAGCGATGGGGTTAACAGAATGCATGTAGTGCTGCACTAACCCAATCACAGCTTGAGCAACGGAAGCAGTTTGATTGGGATTAACAGAAATAATTGGTGGTCGGGTTTCGTCATCAACATAACCAAGAGCGATCGCGACGTTTTCCTCAGACCAAGCTTCTGGGTGATCTGTATGCGTCAAAGCAATAATCATCGGAATTTGCGCTCGTTGATTCATATAAGACATGACTTGACGAGCATAGTGGAATTCACTCGGTCGATGGGCTGATACTAGCAAGATGTAAGCATGAGCCTTACGAATTAACATATCCCAAATAAAATCAAATCGCTCTTGACCTGGCGTACCGTAGAGATGTAGCGCCATCTCCGAGCCAAATTGCACTTTGCCAAAGTCAAAAGCCACAGTCGTTTTTTGCTTCATTAACGCTGTTTCATCTGTGGCGTCACGATCGGTATCGACAACTTCAATTTCACTGATAGTACGAATTAAAGTAGATTTACCAGCGCCTACAGCTCCTGCTACAACCACGCGCATGATTTCCATAATTACTTTTTTCCGAAATAAATGACAAAAATCCATTGAAGAAGAATACAGGAGTCAGGAGTTGAGAGTCAAGAGTTGGGAGTCAGTTTAGATAATTACCTCTCACTTGTTAGCAATTTATCCGCCTTCCTCAATCTGAAACATTCATCCCGATTTGTTTCCGTATTTCTTCTGATTTTCAAGAGTTAAATAGTAGCAATATGCTTCACGTATAACCGGGGTAGCTATCTAATTTATTCTGACTTCTGACTCCTGACTTCTGACACTACTACATCAAAAGCAATTTAAGTTCGGAAATCAGGCGTTTGATTTCTAGCATTAATAATCCTTGCTTGGCCGATTCACTCGCTAAAACCAGAAGTACTGCATCATCGCCACAGCTAGTGAGAATACCGTAACCTTTGTCACCTTCAACCGAAATCCTCTCGATAGTACCTCTGGCTAACTCACTACCAATCCGTTCACCAAGAGATAACATTGATGCTGACATAGCAGATACCCGTTCGTCGTCCATTGCTCCTGGTAAGACCGCCGCTAAAGATAAGCCGTCTGGAGAAACAAGCGTAGCGCCTTGAATATCGTTTGTACTAGTGACAAAATTTTGTAGAATACCTTGAATCTTGGTAGCATTGATTGGCATTTTAATATCCTTAATGTAACGAGTGGTGATTCTTTCCTAAAATATTTGATTGCCCTTAATCTTCTTGGCTACTGATGTTGCAGCTTCTCTAAAGGCGAGAAATTGGCTGACTTTATTCAGCTTTAATAATGCGATGACTCACCAGAGAGGATTTTATCATAAAGGCTTAAACTCAAACACATCATGACTCCCGCCGCGAAGAACGGATTCAATATGTTTACCCTGTAAGCGCTTATTTAATACTTTCTCTAATGCTCCCCAAACCGCACCCATTGTAAAAGTGCATTTGCGCTCAGAGCCTAATTCTTCACCTGCAGAGCATAAAGTGTCTGAGGTATATACTCTAATCACTTCGCCATCTTCGATAATCTGATTAATTATGCAAAGGCGAGTCCCGTCTTTACCTAGTGCATGTCCCAGCTTGCTTGCGACAACGTCCCAAGATCCGGCGAAGCCTTCTAAACCTAGATCCTTGGCAAGTTTTTTACCCCGGTTACGACCGGCGGTAGTTAGAGCGATCGCCGTTGCCTTATCTCCCAAGGCATCTTCCATGCCTGTGATTGCCGCTTTAAAGCACACAATACTACTAAAATCACCAAGTTCTTGACGCAACATACTTTGGGATGAAATGTACATTCCTAATTATGTTGAGGCAACTAGCGCTCGCCAACAGGATTTTTACGTATAAAATGTTTAATTAAATATAGTCAATTAAGTAATAATAATTAAGTAAGTTCAACTACTCTCAATCCGGTTCGGTGAGCAACGTTCGTTCCGCTTTTCTTAGTCTCGTAGGAGAGCCATGATTGCGACGCGGAGAGCAGGTAAGTGTAGAAGATTGCTAACTGAACCGGATTGAAACAACTCTTTATTAGCGTCCAGTCAAACTGAAAAAATTAAAAACACCGTAGGCGGAGCAGAAGTAAAAAATCAGATAATCTACCTCTGCACATTCTTGTAGATGGCGGCACTCTACTTAGATAAATTTAGCTAACTATTTTACTTTGCAGAAAAGTAATTAGCTCACTCAGGAATAACTGACTCAGAATAGCTTTGGAGGAGGAATCGAGCATTGGGTCTATTAGCTTCAAATCTACAGCAGTTATGCCAATACCAGTCACATCTACCATTTCTTCCCCATCCACAGTAGCGCTCTTACTTAAGTAGTCGTTTTCTGAAGTGTTGGTCAATGCTTGCAATACAACTTTGCTAGATAGATACTTAGAATCAACAACACCATTCCGCCGATCGAAAATCATGGAAATGTCCTCTACTAGATTGCTGACAATCTGCCTACTCCCAAACCTAACTTAATTACCATAAGTGGAAATTTATTTTAACATTCATCTGCTAAGTTTACACACCATCTATGTAATACAATTCCTCAGGGAGTAACTTGCTCAAGATTGTAACTTCATGTAATTTGATTCTTGCGCCCAAAGTAGCAATTTTTGGATAGCCAATAGAATAATTACTTACTTATCTAGATTAAAACATTTTTTCGCATCACGCCTAGAAAAAACAAAATTTTACAGAAAATTCATCTAGCTATCAGTGATGTAGGATTAGAGCATTGCATGTAGTATTGTACTAAAGCAATCAGAGCTTGAGCTACAGAGCTACTCTGATTAGGGTTGAGAGAGACGATGGGTGGTAGTTTTTCCGGAGCAAAATAGTCAAGGGCACAACCTACATCTTTTGCCGACCAAGCCCCTGGACAATCCGCATGAGTCAGACCAATAATCATCGGTATATCGCCTAACTCATTCATCTGAGAGGCAATTTGGTTAGCATAATAAAAGTCATTCGGGCGATTAGCTGATACTAATAATATCGAAGCATGCGCCCTGCGGATTAGGAGATTCCACATAAAATCAAATCGTTCTTGAACTGGGGTGCCGTAAAGATGTAATACCATTTCTACACCAAATGTCAGCCTCCCAAAATCTAAAGCTAAATTATTTTTTTGTGTAATTAATGTTTGTTCTATTGCCTGCCGATTGGCGTCTAAAACTTGAATTTCACTAATAGAACGGATAAAAGTTGACTTACCACTCCCGGCTGGACCAGTCACAATCAAGCGCATTATTTCCATAAGATTTGATAAGAGAAATGGCGATAGCAAATTCAAAGCTTTATTTTTTAAGCTAGATGCATATCCCTGACAAATCGTGACACTAATGTTTCGTTTTTATAAAATTAGTCATTAGCTAAAAACTAATGACTAATATTTAATCAAGACTACTATCAGCTATTTAATTAATAGCTTCACTGTTTTCAGTAATTCTGCTTGATCGACAGGCTTAGTTAGATAAGCATCTGCACCTAACATTTGTCCCCACATTTTATCAACATCACTACCTTTGGTTGAGCAGATGACAACCGGGATTTGTTTGGTATTGGGATTGTTTTTGAGTTCGCGACACATTTCAAAACCACTTTGACCAGGCAAAATCACATCAAGGAAAATCATGTCTGGTCTTTTGTCATCTAGCTTTGTCTGCGCTTCCTCACTACTTTTAGCACTAATGACAGAACAGCCAAAAGAGCGTAAGTAACTACTGATGACCTCCATATCAGTCAAGCCATCTTCAACAACTAATACAGTACTCATGGAAATTACCTGTTAGTTTGTACGAACAAATGCACTCTTATCGCCCTATTTTATTTTGCATAGAAATTACCGATTTGCAAACTTTATTGCGAGCCTATTTATTATTCTAGCCAATTAAAAATGATGCCCCCAAAACACTCAGTTGTTATTAAAATCTACGTAACTAATTCAAAACCTTAGCACTAGATGCTTCCCGAGCCGGCTGTTGGGTTTTTATATACTTACGTATCATTCCCAAAACCTTCTCAGCGACAATCGGCTTGCTCAGAAAATCTGTCGCGCCCACAACCTTCGCTCGCACTCGATCTACCAGTCCATCACTACCCGTCAAAATAATTACAGGTGTGTTGGTAAATAAGGAACTCCGCCGCAACTGAGAGCAGATTTCATAACCATTAGCAACTGGCATGATTAAATCTAAGAAAATTAGATCTGGTTTGCTCTCAATTAGTAGTGGTAGCGCTTGCACAGAATCTTGAATCCCAGTAAATCTCAACCCATTACTAGTAAAGATTTGCTCCAGGATTTGTGCAGTCTGTGGACTATCATCTACACAAGCAATTAATGGAGCCTTTGGTACTCTAGCTTGTGGCGTCCCCGAATTTTTGGCTCTACCCGGAGTCATGGGTAAAGGCATATCTGGCACTTCTACTAATTCAATAATGCCTTTGAGGACATATGGTAGTAAGGAACGGCTCAGTGGCAATAAGTCCTGCTTGAGTTTTAGAGATAACTCTCGCAAAGTGTATTTACCATTGATCAAATTCACAAAGTTTTTGTAAACTACTGAACTGACTTGCTGCTGAAGTTGTTCTGGTCTCCGCAAGATTGGCGCTAAATTCGGTGAAAAATTCGCGAGTCCTGCATCACACCAACCACTCCACAGTTCTTGCATCATCCGCAAAGATAAATCCGCACTCGTAAAGCTCATGGGTGCATCCAAAATCACCTCTTGGTCGCGATCGCAACTCAGAGTAGAAAAACTTGCATGCTGAGCTAAATCGAATAACAATTCGGCAATTGTATTTTCGACAACCGTGTTAATTTGATCTCGACGAACCTGTTCTGATTCATGTAAAGTGTTGAGTAGCTGATAATCCCAGTGAGTCACAGCTACATCGGCTTGCCTGATTTGAATCTTCTCCAGATCAAGCTGCGGACAATATAGAGTTAAATATCGCCGCCAACGCCGGAAGGTGTGTTGTGCAGATGATGCCCAGACAATCCGACCTAAGCGATAATAAAAAATCCAACTATCACCCTTAGCAGTTTTTGCGTTCAACCTACCGCTGAATTGTAATCTAGTACAAGTTTTGAATTCCTCTAAAAGTTTACCGGGAATCAACAGTTCAGGGTGGTTCACCATGTTCTCCTTTCTGAACCTTAACCTAAGCATCTTTAATCTTAAGGGCAAGTACTTTCAAACACTTCAGTATAAATTCTGATTTTTGCTCTTACTTATATTTTGATATCTAAATATAGTTTGGATAAAGCTTTGATTTATATGTTAGAACTTTTGAGTCAGGTGTCAGGTGTCAGAATTAATCAGTGGGGATTCAAATCTAGCATTGATTCAACATCACTAATTTATCAATTATTAAGTAATGTTTTATTGACATGACTGGTTATATTTGCTCAAACAAATTAAGAGAGATAAAAAGCAAATTATCTTACCGAAAGTGCTGAATGGCAAGCATCCAGCACTATGCTCACTTTTGTCTTTGTGCCAACGCTAAGCGCAGATTACCTTGATTTTCTGTTAATAACCGATCGCCTTCTTCTTTCTCTAAACCAGTCCAGTGCATTAAAAGCGCTAACTTCACCCACTTACCACTGCGATCCAATAATAACTCAGTTGCAGGGCGACTCAATCCCGTGAGGTCTTGCAAAATTCGCAGGGCGCGATCGCGTAACTTGTCATTTGTCACAGCGACATCCACCATCCGATTACCGTAAACCTTCCCCAACTTCACCATCACTGACGTTGACAAGGCATTTAAAGTCAGCTTTGTCGCCGTTCCCGCCTTCAACCGCGTCGAACCTGTAACGATTTCAGGACCAACCAGTAAACGCAAATCGATGTCAACGTCGATGCTAACTTGGGATTGAGGCACACAAGCAATAAAAATCGTTTTTGCTCCCCGTTGACGCGCCGCGCTAATCGCCCCATGAACAAATGGCGTCGTTCCGCCAGCAGTAATCCCCACCACCACATCAATTTGTGTAACCTGACGATCTCGGATCGCCGCCTCACCATCATCAGCGCGGTCTTCTAAATCTTCGGAACTGCGGACTAAAGCCCCAGCCCCGCCCGCAATAATCCCTTGGACTAACTCCGGTGGAGTGCAAAAAGTTGGTGGACACTCCGCCGCGTCCAACACTCCTAACCGACCACTCGTTCCCGCACCAACATAAAACAAGCGTCCACCGTGTCGCAAACTTTCCGCCGTCAGGTCAATCGCTTTGGCTAACTCAACTTTTACCGCCGCGACAGCCGCAACTGCTTTGGCGTCTTCTTGATTGAACAGTTCTACTAACTCTGTGGAATCTAGCTGATCTAAATTCTGACTCTCAGGGTTAACCTGTTCTGTCAGCAGATGCCCTCTTTCCTGTGAATTACTCATGCTGTGTCCATTACATTAGTTAACATTTAGCTTTACAACAATCCTTCGAGTTTACGGCGAATACTGTCTAATTCCGAACTGGATATGTCTTGACTTTCGACTTCATCTGTGATTTCACCGTCCTCGTTCCAGTCAGGTTGAGGCACATTGTTTTCCGGCGGCATCACTAAAGCGCCACCTTCGGGAATTAATTCCCAGTCATAGTCAGTACTTTCACAAAAATCTTTAATTTCCTCGGCATCAATAGCTTCGACTGTCGGGACGGGGAAATCCTGCGCCTCTAGCATCACAGCAAAGCGAGTAGCATCGTCTTCTGACTCAAACATCAGAACTTTATTGCGATCGCCCACCCTAATTGTGTGAATTCCCTCATTTTCAGTTCCTGCATTAAAAAGTAGAACAAAAACACGTCTGGGAGTCATCATCATGAGCTTTGTCTTTCTCTGTCTTCTGGTATTGTTTCTGGGAGTGTTTTCGGCACTCACGTCGAGTCTTAAATACTCAACGAGTTTAAAAAACTGACCGGACACTCTTCAATATCTATTGTGTTAAAGAGTTAATGATACTTTCATACTCAATCGATTAACGTATCCTAAAAGTGGCACAGTTAATAGTGTGTCACTATATTTTTAAGGCTACATTTAGCGCATCGTTTCTAAGTAAAAATGACTAACCCAAATTCAGAACGTGAGCCGGAAGCTAGGACCCAAAGCAGTTTGCGGTCGCCATTTTTAACTCGTGCCGCTGCTGCCTTGGGCGCATTTTTACTACTTGCACTTGCTGGTGGTACTTGGCGTTTATGGATTTTTGTACAAAAAGATTTAGGACCGCTAGCACAACAAGCAGTTACAGAAACCCTCTCTCGCCCAGTACAACTAGGAGCAATTAAACAAGTTTCTCTCACCGGAGTCACCTTTGGCAATTCATCCATCCCTGCCACCGCTACAGACCCTGACCGAGCAACAGTTGACACCGTAGAAGTCGGGTATGACCCGTTAGCACTACTCCTACGCCGCACTCTCCGACTAGATGTTGGCTTAATCCACCCAAATCTCTATCTCCAACAAGACAGTCAAGGACGCTGGATCACCACCACCATCGCCGCGCAAAAACCTCAAAATGGCCCGATTAGAACCGTCCTCGACAAAATTCGGTTTCGTGATGGTAATTTAACGTTACTAGCCAGCAAAGAGTTTCGCAACCTGCCAACTCCTGAAATGGCAAGCGGAAGTGGAGAAGTGGGTATAGTCAGCAATTTATCTCCTTTCCCCGTCCTCCCTTCTCCCCTTGTCATCAGCGCCTCCTACGTCAATGGAGTTGCCAAAATTCGGCAAAAAGGTCAGCTAATTATCTATGAAGCCGTCGCCAAACCGAATAATGGTGGCGATATCACTCTTAACGGTGAATACCGCCCATTAATTCAAGAACATAAGGTAAAGTTACTAGCGTCTGATTTACTCGCTGTAGATATCAGTCGTGTCGTTAAATTACCTCTTGGTTTACAAACTGGTCTGACTAATGGCAATTTATCCATTCAACTACGACAGGATCAACCAGCTTTACTTTATGGCAGCGCTAGTATTCAAGGGACAACTTTCCAAATCCCGCGATTGCCGCACACATTTAGCAATTCTCAAGGAAATTTAGATTTTCAAGGCACAGAAATTAAACTTAACAACGTTTCTTCTGTTTATGGCAAAGTGCCGCTAATTGCTAATGGTACTGTCGATAGTCAAAAGGGTTACAAGTTAACCGGACAAGTAAAATCAGTGAGTGTGCCTGATGCACAACAGACGTTAAATGTCAAGTTACCATTTGTCGCCTTAGGGTTAGCGAAAGCTGACTTACAGTTGACTGGGGAAATCGCTAAGCCTAAGTTGTCAGGGTTAGTAGCGACAATTAAAGCTGCGAAAATTGACAAAGTTGATTTTAGTCAAGCTAGCGCCAAGTTTGAGTTTGTCCCCACAGCGGCGCTGATTACCTTTAAAGATATTATTGGTAAACCAACTCTCGGCGGTCAAATTACTGGTAACGGCGCAATTAAACTTAATCCTGAACCAGAGTTAAATTTTAATTTTAATGGCGTAGGCTTACCGGGAGATGCGATCGCTACCGTATACGAAAGTAAACCCACATTTCAACTTGGCACAATTTCCGCCACAGCAAATCTAGCTGGCGCTGGTAACAACGTCCGTACAGTTGTGCAATTTAATGCTCCGCAAGCGACCTACCCTGGCACAGGTGAAGTTACGGTGGCGGCAAATCAACTCGTAACGTATCGAAATGTAAATTTAAATGTTGCAGGTGGGAAGGTAGCGATCGCAGGTAGCTATGTTAACCAACAATTTTCGGCAATTGCTGATGCAAGTCAACTCCAACTAGCTCGTCTCATTGATACCACACAAATCAAAAATGTCTCCCTCCAAGGTGGACAAATCAACGGTCGGGTCGCTATTTCCGGCACCACAGGACCATTTAAAATTGCCACAATTCGCAGCAGTGGTGCGCGTTTAGCAATTGCGGGTGGAACAATTACCGCTGCTAACATTCAAGTTAATAATGACATCTGGAAAGCCCAACTTCAAGCCAACAACATTCGCCTAGGACAGCTACTACCGCAAATTCCCCCCGCTTTCCAATCACCAGCAACTGGCACATTCCAACTCGCCGGAACAACTCAGTCTTTCCAACCCGAAACCATCCAAGCCACGGGTTTTGGCAGTTTAAGCGTTGGCGGTGGGACAGTGACAGCCTCTAACATTCAAGTCAATCAAGGAAAATGGCAATCTCAAGTTCAGGCAAACTCTGTCCAACTCGCAAGTTTAGCGAAAGTCGCACCGCAATTCATCGGTCCCTTGACAGGTCAATTTAATGTCGCCGGAACTACCGAGTCTTTCCAACCTCAAACCATCCAAGCCACAGGCAAAGCCAGATTAGTCGCTGGTGGCGGGACTTATATCGCCAGTAACATCCAAGTTAATGAAGGTAAGTTTCAGGCTTTAGTGAATGCTAATGGTATTCAACTCAAACGCTTTGGAGAAGATTTACGAGGATTATTAGGCGGTACGGCGCAAGTTGCTGGGTTAGTTACCGCTTTAGACTTACCAAGTGTCCGCGCCGCTGGTAATGTCAATTTATCCCAAGGAGTCTCAATTATCCAGAAACCCCTGGATGCAAAATTCGGCTGGGATGGCGAGAAGTTAATTATTGCCCAAGCCACATCACCGGGTATCACTGCCGATGGGTTGATTTTTGCCAAAACTGGAGTTGATATCGCCCCTAAATTAACCGGAGTAAACTTGAATGTCCAAGCGCAAAATTATGACCTCAAAGAATTACCCTTTGAGTTACCTAGCGCTTTAAAGTTGGCAGGTCGCGGTGATTTTCTCGGCAAAGTTGAGGGAAGTTTACCTAAACCTAATGCTACAGGACAACTCAGACTACGGAATTTGGTGGTGAATAACTTACCTTTTGAACCACTGTTGGCAGGTAGTTTTGAGTCAGATCAACAGCGAGGGTCAAAGTTAAATGTCGCCGGTGGTCAAGACCAGATTAATCTCAATCTTAACTTGGATAATCAACTTCAGAATTTCTTAATTAAACGTGACACCGCTCTTGCTACTGGTCAAACTCAAGGCGAAAATTTAATTGCCAAAGTTGAGAATTTCCCGATCGCGGCTTTGAAGTATAATCTACCTCAAAATACAATATTGGGTACAGGCACGGTTGGCGGCTTGTTAACTGGAGATTTTCAAGTTAATCAGACAAAATCTAGTCTGGTGGGAAATATAGCGATTGCTAAACCCGTGCTTGGTCGCTTACAAGGCGATCGTTTACTTGCTCAAATTAATTATGCCAATGGTGTCGCCAAAATTCCTAGCGGTGAATTCGACTATAAAAAGAGTCGCTACACTTTAGTCGATGGCACCTTTGCCCAAGGTACACAAGGACCACAAATCCAAGCTAAAGTTAATGTCAGCCAAGGTGAGATCCAAGATATTCTCACAGCCTTGCAAATCTTTAATATTCAAGATTTACAGCGCGGGATGAAAGCACCTGTTTTTGGAAACGCTAGTGACCTCGCCACCCAAAGTGTTGGTTTACCAGGAAAACCATTACTAACCCAAATTCAGCGGTTATCAGAAATTGATGCCCTGCTAGCACAAGAACAACAGCAACGTCGTCAGGCGTCTCCACTCCCGGAGATAGCTGATTTTAAAGGCACTTTCAACGGTAAGATTGCTGTAAATACTGGTAAGACCGGATTAATCGCCGACTTTAATTTGAATGCTCAGAATTTAGTCTGGGGAAGAGCAGATGAACCTGGTCGGTTTTATCAAGCTAAGAGTGCGATCGCTTTAGGTAAGTATGAAAATGGGGCAATAACTTTCCAACCTTTCCGACTAGATTCCGACCGAGGGCTATTTGCCTTTACAGGTCAGTTGGGTGGAAAAGAACAATTTGGCAAGTTAGAGGTGAATAACTTCCCTGTAGAAACACTGAATAGCTTTGTTAAACTACCAATCAATGTTACAGGAAAACTTAATGCTTCGGCATCTTTAGCTGGTAGTGTAGCAAATCCGCAAGCCAGAGGAGAATTGCAACTTGGTCAGGGAAGCTTGAATCAAAAGCCAGTACAGTCAGCGACCAGCAGCTTCAACTATGCTAATGGACGCTTAAACTTTGGCAGCACCGTTGCGCTTTCTACAGCCCAGCCGATTCAAATCACAGGTAGCATTCCTTACAAATTACCTTTTGCCACAGTTGCTCCAGATAACGATCAACTCAGCCTCAATGTCAACGTCCAAAATGAAGGATTGTCACTATTAAACCTTTTAAATAACCAAGTTACCTTTCAAAAAGGTCAAGGGCAAATCCAAGTCAAAGTCGGCGGAACCCTCCAACAGCCACAAGTAGTTGGCACTGCGAATGTAAGCAATGGTATCTTTACAGCTCAAGCTTTGCCAGAATCACTAACGAATGTAACAGGTAATGTGCGGTTTGATTTTGACCGGCTGATTGTTGATAATTTCAAAGGTGATTTTTCTCGCGGTAATATTGTCGCTCAAGGTGAGCTTCCCATCTCTCAAGATTCGCAAACCGCAATCTCAAATCCGCTCACCGTCAGCTTACAAAAGCTCAAGTTGAATCTCAAAGGATTATATCAAGGTAATGCCAGCGGTGATATCCAGGTGACAGGTTCTGCCCTGAACCCAATTCTTGGTGGTGCAGTGCAATTAGCACAAGGTCGGGTTTTCCTCAACGACTCAACCAAGGTAACTACCCCAACCAGCAGTACCAACACCACGAATCCAGCCAAGACAACCTCTGGAACACCTACAAGTACAGGATTCAGATTCAACAATTTACAACTGGCTTTAGGTAAAGGCGTCGATATCGTCCGTCCACTAATCGATTTTCAAGCTACTGGGACTCTCAACGTGAATGGCTCTTTAACTAACCCACTTCCAGAAGGTGAAATTCGGATTCGCGGCGGTGGAGTGAATTTATTTACTACCCAATTCTTGTTAGCCCGTGACTATAAAAATACCGCGATCTTTAACCCTAATCAAGGTTTAGACCCCGAACTCGATATCCGGCTATTTGCCAAAGTTCAAGAAGTCGTTCAAAACCGCATTCCCAGTTCTCCTCTCTCCTCAGAAATCAACGACACAATCAGTACTTCCCAGTTAGGAGCATTAAACACAGTTCGGATTCAAGCCCGCATTCAAGGACCTGCTAGTCAACTTAACGATAATCTTAAACTCACTAGTGAGCCATCTCGCAGCGAAACCGAAATTGTGGCTTTGTTAGGCGGCGGTTTTGTGCAGACCTTAGGACGGGGTGACAGTGCTTTAGGATTAGCTAATTTAGCAGGTTCAGCGGTTTTAGGTAACTTTCAAGGTACTTTTAATCAAATTGGTGATGCTTTTGGTCTGACTGAATTCCGGTTATTCCCTACCCTGATCACAGAAGGACGAAATCGTGGTTCAACTTTAGGGTTAGCCGCTGAAGCCGGGATTGACATTTCGCATAATTTCTCGGTTTCTGCCTTGAGAGTTTTAACTACCAATCAACCTACGCAATTTGGTATTAATTATCGCATTAATGATGAATTTCGTGCTCGTACTTCCACTGACTTAGGCTCGGATACGCGAGCATTATTAGAATACGAAAGTCGCTTTTAGGATTGTCTCGTAATCAGCGTTTGCAAAATCGACAGTCCTAAAATAATTAAAAATAACACTAGCCCAATTGTACAGGCATAGCTAATTTCTAATTCGTGAAATGCTTGCTCATACAAGTAGTAAACAATCGTTTTCGAGCTATTGCGTGGACCACCTTGGGTCATGATATAAATTTCTTCAAATACCTTAGTCGCCGAAATCGCCGAAATTACTGCGACTAAAGCCAGATAAGGTTGCATCAACGGGACTGTAATATCCCAGTGCTTACGGATACCATCCGAACCATCCATTGCCGCAGCTTCATAAACATCAGCCGGTATCGATTGCAACCCAGCTAAATAAATCACCATGTAATAACCTAATCCCTTCCACACGGTGACAGCCATGACACTCCATAAAGCTAAGTGAGGATCTGTTAACCAAGGAACGCCTTCAGCAGAAATCCCGATAATTTTAAGTATCTGATTTAACAAGCCATTTTCCGCATACAGCCATCGCCAAGCAATTCCCGCCACCACCATTGAAATAATCACAGGTGTGTAATAAGCGGCGCGAAACCAATTCATCCCCCGCAATTTACGATTCAGTAAAATTGCCAATCCCAAAGGAGCCATTACCAAAATAGGCACCACACCCACAAGATATAATAGAGTATTACCTAGGGTTTGCCAAAATACTGGGTCTTTCCACAACCGATTGAAGTTGACAAAACCTACCCATTGTGGTGGCTGAGTCAGATCGTATTCGTAACGTGTAAAACTGAGGTAAAAGGCTTGGATGGCAGGCCAAAAAACAGTCAACGTCAAGAGCGTCAATGCTGGTAACAAAAATAAATAAGGTGTTAGTTGTGCGTTGAACGAATAGCGCCCTTTCGGCATCATTTTTTGCATAGCAGTGCTTTTTGTCACTCAAATCACGAGAATTCTTTTTTCATACCATGTTCGCGGCTGAGGTTATGTTACCTGGATTGCTAGTACTTGAGGTGACAGTTTTGCAGTAAAATCATTAGTTCGCACTCATCTCAATTGCTTGCACGGAAGGAGACGCCCCAATGGCCCGCATGTATTATGACGCAGACGCCAATTTAGACCTTTTAGCCGGAAAAACGATCGCTATCATCGGCTATGGTTCCCAAGGTCACGCCCACGCATTAAATCTCAAAGATAGCGGCATGAATGTCATTATCGGGCTATATCCGGGCAGTAAATCAGAGGCAAAAGCAAGTCAGGCTGGATTAACAGTCAAAAGTGTCGCTGACGCGGCTTCTGCGGCTGACTTCATCATGATTTTATTGCCGGATGAAGTGCAAAGAACAGTTTATACCACAGAGATTGCACCATACTTGACCGACGGTAAAGTCCTACTTTTTGCTCACGGTTTTAACATTCACTTCTCTCAGATTGTTCCTCCCACCAATGTCGATGTCGTGATGGTCGCGCCGAAAGGACCAGGACATTTGGTGCGCCGCACTTACGAACAAGGTCAAGGTGTACCTTGTCTATTTGCTGTGTATCAAGATGCAACAGGTCAGGCACGCGATCGCGCTATGGCATACGCTAAAGGTATCGGTGGAACCCGCGCTGGTGTTCTGGAAACTACTTTCCGCGAAGAAACCGAAACTGACTTATTCGGCGAACAAGCTGTCTTGTGTGGTGGTTTGAGTGCTTTAATCAAAGCCGGATTTGAAACTTTGGTGGAAGCTGGTTATCAGCCAGAGTTGGCTTATTTTGAATGTCTCCACGAAGTTAAATTAATTGTGGATTTGGTGGTTGAAGGTGGCTTAGCTCAAATGCGCGATAGCATCTCTAATACCGCTGAGTATGGCGATTATACCCGTGGTCCACGCTTGGTTAATGATCAAACCAAAGCTGAAATGAAGAAGATTTTGCAAGAAATCCAATCTGGTCAATTTGCGCGGGAATTTGTGTTAGAAAACCTAGCTGGTAAACCAGGATTTACCGCCATGCGCCGTCAAGAAGCCGAACACCCAATCGAGGAAGTTGGCAAAGATTTACGCGCCATGTTTAGCTGGTTGAAAAAAGGCTAAAAAAGAGTGAATGATGAATAATGAAGCATAAAGACTTCAACATTCATCATTCAGCTTTTTTGCTAATATTTGTATCAATCACAAAAGTCATGCTCCAACCACTCTGCAACGAATTTGGGGGTAAGTAAAGATAGATACTAAGGATGAGGAGTAATAGATAACACTGTTATAACTCCTTGATTGGGACCATAGTACCAAAACACTCTAAAAGCAGCAGGTGTTTTATTTTCTACATATGCTTCAAAAACCTCCTCGTCGTTAGGACCCAATAAGTCATCAAATTTATGAGTTTGTAAGCTAGGATGGCGGAGGTTAATTTCCATCAAAGCCAACGTTTTGGCAACTTTCCGGTACTTTTTCAGATCGGTTTTCTCTAAATTTTTTAATGCATCCCTAGCTTCAGTGGAATATTGCAGACGAAATTCCATTAATCATCAATCTCCAAGTCTGCATATTGAGCAAATGAACCTAAGTCATGAACTTCTCCCCTCGCTGCTTGTTCAACGCCTCGTAGTACCATTCCCAAGGCTTCTGGATTTTGCCACAACCATCGCTGTTCTTCAGGAACCTGTTCTATATCTATAGGATCTAGCAAAATTTGACCGGCATCGTTGGTAAAGACCCGGTAAACTTTTGCCTTAGCTGTTTCTCCTAATGTTAGGTTTCCTTGCTCCGATGTTAAGATAGCTTCTTTGATTACGTAAAAATTTTGATTACTAATTAACATTGTTTAACTGCAAAAATACACACCTTAATTATTATAACTTAATGACTATTCTGCTATGGGTGATTGCGTGACACATTCCACCAGAGATGGTTAAACCAAATCTGATGAAGATAGAAATTATGAGTTAGCTCAAAGACAGCATGAAAAACTTCTACTAAATTGAATTTTATACCCAAAGGCTAAGTTCATGAGTTGAACGCTACTGCTAGCCTTTAGGTAGGGATTAATTTTTTTTGGAAGTTTAAACTATGCCGTCATTACTCGCAACTTTCACTCAACACTTAGATTTATCTTCGACGCAATTAGAAACATTACTTGCCAAACCGCTAACTGAGTGTCTTGACTCACCTGAAGTTCAGCGAGATTTAAGCAGTTTAGATACTCATTTACTTCAGGAAACCTTACCGACGGCCGGTAGCATTTTAGCGAAAGAACTACCGCCTTTTTATAATTGGCTAACTCAGGAGTTAAAAGTGCAGCGTGTCCCTGACAGTCCAGACCACACGACAAAATGGGTAATTGGTTTTGTTAATAACCAAGAAAGCCTAACTAACTTAGTCGAGTTACATCGTCCAGTCTCTAGCTTTGCTTTAGAACAAGCAATTCCCCGGTTAGTTGAGATGTTTGCAGGGGTTGAAGACGCACAAATACGGCACGAATGGCAAAAAGCAGTCGCCACACTTTGCTTAGTTCTAGCTGTCGCTGCGAGAGAAAGAGAAGCTTTAAGCGCTATTTGAGCAAATAATTCTTACCTAGAACCCAAACCGATAGCGCACTACGGCGCTTCATCCCTATGTCCGGCGGACACGCACTCGCGTTCGGGATATCGCCTTCAATCCCCCTTTGTCAAGTTCTACAGGTAGATGGTATTAAATAGCAAACGCTGGACGATGTTTAATCCAAGGCGAAGCCGCTTCTAACTGTGCAGCCAAAGCAATCAACGTCGCTTCTGCTGCAGGTTTGCCAATTAATTGCACGCCAATAGGTACACCATGACTGTCAAAACTGCCGGTAGGTAGAGCTATTGCTGGTTGTCCGCTAGCATTAAATGGTGGACAAGGCGCAATCCAATTAATTACTTTTTGTAAAGTCTCCTCTGGACTGAGATGTGCCCATTCTCCCACCCGAATTGGTGCGTGTAGATAAACTGGCAACACCAACACATCAACTGCATCGAAAAAGGCAACAATCCGGCGAGAGATAGTTTGCATTTGGTAAACCGCCTGGAGGTACTTACCCGCCGAAACACTGCGTTCGACTAACCAGCGATTCATCGGCTGTAGCGCCTCAGGTGGAACACCTGCAGCATCAACTCCGGCTTGCCAGACAATTTGAAATGGTTCAATTAAACCAGTAAAATCAGGGCATTTTTCTTCGATATGATGACCAAATTCTGTAAGTAACTTTACTGTCTCTAGTACACCTTGCTGGCAGAAAGAATCGGCAGTTCCCAAGGGTAATAATTGAGTCGCAAATGCAATCTTCAACTCTCCGAGTTTTTGCGTAGTTGCGGAAAGAAATGATGACTCAGGATTCGGCAACCAGTAAGGATCTCCCGTTATATAGCCAGACATCACATCTAACATCGCTGCCGTATCAGCTACGGTTCTTCCCAGCGGACCATTAGTCGCAATTCCACTTTGGCGATCGCCAACAGGTGCAGCCGATATCCGTCCACGGGATGGTTTAATTCCGACCAAACCATTGCAAGCTGCAGGGCCACGAACCGAACCACCACCATCAGAACCTTGAGCTATAGCACACAATCCTGCTGCTACCGCCGCCCCCGCACCACCACTTGAGCCACCGGCGGTATAATCTAAATTCCAAGGATTCCGGGCTGGTAGAAACATGGCAGGTTCAGTGTAGGGTAAAGAACCAAATTCCGAAGTCGCTGTTTTGCCCAGAATCACAAATCCTGCTTGTTTGATGCGCGTCACTACCCCATCATCATAAGTAGCAATGTTATTAATTAACGCCGGATTACCGTAACTACACTGAACATCAGCTAAGGGATTCAGGTCTTTGATGGAAGTTGGCACACCAAAAAATGGTGGTAGTTGGGCGTCACTTACCAACATCTCTGTTTTAGCTTTCGCGTCAGCTAGAGCTTTTTCGGCAATTACCGTTACATAACTTCCCAGTTGCGGATTTAATTGTTGAATCCGTTCTAGATAAATCTCGGTCAACTCCAGTGGCGACACTTCCCGGCGACGGATTAACTCTGCTAACTCTAATGCTGGGGTAAAAGCTAAATCAGTTTGATTCATAACGAAATTCAGACGATGGCTAGGTATTTAAACACACTCTCCGCGTTCAAATACCAAATTCAGGAATAGATAAGAACGATCTTGACATGGACTCGTCGCGCTTAAGTCCGTATTTTTCCTGAATTATCACACAAATGCCCGTAAATAATGCCAACGCGTCCCATATAGAGACGCGATAGCCTTGCATGTCAACCAAAATGTGTCCAATTCGGACACAAAAATAAGTGTCAGCCAAAATGTGATCAATTTGATCACAAAAACAAGTGCCAGCCAAAATGTGATCAATTTGATCACAAAAACAAGTGCCAGTTTTTAGACTTTGCTACGGTCAGTCAAAATTTCATAACCAGTTTCCGTCACCAACACTGTATGCTCAAACTGTGCTGACAATGAATTATCAACGGTGACGGCTGTCCAGCGGTCAGATAAAGTCCGGGTAACTTTAGAACCAGCATTTAAAATCGGCTCAATTGCTAAGGTCATTCCCGCCCGTAATTTCACATTTGGCATTTCGCGAGTGCGGAAGTTAAACACACTCGGTTCTTCGTGTAGATTGCGACCGACACCGTGACCAGTGAAATCCTCAACGATACTAAAGCCATTCATTTCCACATGGTCTTGAATCGCCCCCGCTAAATCAAGTAGATAAGCACCAGCTTTAACTTGTTCAATACCTTTATAAAGAGCTTCTTCGGCGACACGAATCAGCTTAGCCGCACCGTCAGTTACTTCGCCAATTGCCAAAGTAATACAAGAGTCGCCATGAAAGCCTTGAAAAAACGCACCTGTATCGACTTTTAATACATCCCCGTTACGGATGACTTTTTTGGCATTAGGAATACCATGTACAACTTCATTATTAATACTGGCGCAAATAGAAGCGGGGAAACCGCCGTATCCTTTAAAACTCGGTGTCGCATCCATTTCCCGAATTCGTTTTTCTGCATGAGCATCTAGATCAGCAGTCGTCATTCCCGGCTGTACCAGCTCAGAAATTTCTTTTAGGACAGTAGCAACAATTTTCGCAGATTGTCGCATGATCTCGATTTCGCGCGGCGATTTGATCTCAATTCCGCGACGCTGTCTTTTTGACGAGGATGGTTTGGTCGGTTGGGAAAGCAGATTGCTGAAAATGTTCATGGAAATACATCGTTGTTTAAATGTGTGGCAACAAGATTGACAATTAATTTTTTGGCGATCGCTGCTATCTACAGCTAGCCAAAAATGACTGCAAGACAGTTGTTGATTGGAGCTAAAGAATCCCTCTTGCCATACGTAATCTACCATTGGCTAGATATCTCTATACTTAACTTAACCTATTTTCCTCACCAGCTGAAGGCTGTGGATACCGTTTTTAATGTGGGAGAAGTAGATCAGAACATCGATTAATTTTGGTTTGTGAGGATAGGTGGTCCAGCGGTGACGACAACTAAATTATCGGGATGAAGCAACTCCATTGCGGCTTGGTTAACTTGATTGAGAGTGACTGCTTGAATCTTTTGCGAGTAATTGCGTAGTTCTTCTCGTTTCAAACCATACACTTCATTCATCAGAATTTTAGTACTCAACTCATCGGCGTTTGCCAGCGAAACATTATAATTGCCTCGCAGAGCGCGTTTGGCTGTCTCAAGTTCAGTAGCAGTCACACCATATGAGTGGATTTGAACCAGTAATTTCCGGGTACTAGCAATTGCCTGAAGTGTATCTTCCGGCGCAGTTTGCATTTGAATCACAAACGTCCCCCCATTTTTTCCTGATGGGAAAGAACTGTATATACCATAGGTTAAACCTTCGCGATCGCGCACCTCACTCCCCAGGCGACCGGATAAAGTATCACCCCCTAAAATTTGATTCAACACTAATACAGCATAGAAGCGTGGGTCTTGGCGATTAATACCGTTATCACCCATATAGGTAACTGCTTGGGTTTTCCCCGGAATTACTGCACTGACATTAATTGACTTGCGCCTACTGGGAACTGCCGGATATTTTAATACTGTTTGTTTACCTTGTGCTTGCCAATTACCAAACTCGGCTTGGACAAGCTTTTGCACTCCTTCAACAGTGAAATCCCCTACTAATGACAGTACTGTTGTTTCTGGACGGTAATATTGTTGAGTAAAACGGATAACATCCTGACGCGTAATCCGTCGCAAAGTTTTTTCTGTAGCAAACTTGTGGAAAGGATGATTTTGGGGATAAACAGCTTGTTGAAATGTGCGTAATCCTACTTGTTCCGGATCGTCCAACTCTTGCTTAAGGTCATTTAAAGCTCTTTTGCGGCTGAGTTCCAGTTCTTTTGCCGGAAAAGTTGGATTTTGCAGTACATCCGCCAAGGTGTGGATTAAGGTAGGAAGATCATTTGCTAAACTATCACCATTAACCTTCACACCTTCGCGGGACGCAGTAAATTTCAAAGTAGTGCCGCGTTGCTCTAAGGTTTTAGCAATAGTTAGAGCCGCTTGAGTTTTGGTACCATTGAGCAAGTTGTCAGCAGTTAGAGACGCCAGTCCAGCATTAAATTGTGACTCAAATTCCTTCCCAGCCTGAATATAACCATTTAATGTCACAGTCGGGGTATTGTTGTCAGGCAAAACTAACACCCGTAGACCGCTAGCCAAAGTAAACTGGGTGGGGAGTAAATGTGTAGTAGCTGTAGTTGACTCTTGTGGCGGTAAGTACCGGGCAACCTCCGTAGGATCTACATGTTTGCCAGACCCAAAATTTTCACTTGTTTGTGTCGATGACTTCCCCATCCTCGCGCTGGCTTCTTTAGTTAACTGGGTTGGTTCAAAGAATCCGATATGACGATTCGCGAGACTGAGGTATTTTTTGACAACACGTTGCACATCTTGCGCCGTGACTTTACGAACCTTGGCTAAGTTGCGGTCTGTATACTGATAACTCAGTGCAGTTGTCTGGTCATAGCCTAACTGGCTAGCTTGAGCCGTGATATCACGATTACTTAAGATTAACGAAGCTTGCAGTTGCGCCTTAGCTCGTTTTAACTCTTCTGTAGTCACTCCTTCTTTAACAACTTGAGCAATTACAGATTGCAGAACTGAGTCAATCTTTGCCAACTTTTGACCAGGATCGGCTGTCACTGCTAAATTGTACCAGCCAGTTTCGCGCAAACCAGCGACATAAGCTGTGACATCAGTAGCTAAACCTGATTCGACCAACGCCTGATAAATTCGCGAACTCCGTCCCTCTGAGAGAATGTAATCCATCACTTGTAGCGCCGGAATATCGGGATGATTCACATCAGGAACAGGGTATACCGCTTGCAGAAGTGCTTCAGCACCGGGTTCTTTTAAGGTGATGGGAGTGGGGGAGTGTCTGATGGGGGGAGTGTCTGATGGGGGTACAGGTGGAGTAGGGGATTTTTTTACTCCTTGTCCGCCTGGGGGGATTTTGCCAAATAACTCTTGGACGGTTTTGAGCGTTGGTTCTGTCTGAAAGTTGCCGACAATTACTAATGTGGCATTTTCTGGGCTATAATACTGATGATAATAAGAACGTACTTGCTCAACGGTAAATTTCTCTACGTCAGCTTTGGTACCCCCTACAGGTAAACCATACGGATGATGGGGAAATGCTGATTGCATCACTACTTTTCCGAGTCGGTAATCAGGGCTATTTTCGTAACCTTGTAATTCCGATATCACAACCCGCTTTTCTGTATTGAGATCTTCGGGGTTGATTAAAGAATTTTGCATCCTGTCTGCTTCTAAAGTCAGCAGCGCTTTAAGTTTATCGCTCTCCACCGTACCGTAATAAGCTGTTTGATCGTAGCTGGTAAAAGCATTAGAGTCGCTTCCCAAAGCACTAAACAAACGCCAAAACTGAATCGGACGGTTTTTAGTACCCTTGAACATCATATGTTCTAACTGGTGAGCAATGCCGTTCACCCCTCGCTCTTCGTTGCGCGAACCGACTTTGTACCAAACTTGCACCGTGACCACAGGTGTAGTTGGGACTTCTTTAGTCAGAACAGTGAGACCATTATCCAGTACGAATGAGCGCACATTTTGAGTCAAGAGAGGTATTGTCTCACTTGAATCAGGTATCCCTCTGGTATTAGCGCTGATTGCAGTTGAATATACCTGGGGAGTAAATAGTAATACTCCGACAAGGCAAAAGCTAAATAGTAAAAGTGATAGACGGTATTGGCGCACTGGAGAAATTACGAACGTGAATTTATTAAAGAATACGTAGCCTAGATAAAAGTCATTTATGGATACAGCCAATTATAGTGTTCCCAATCGGGGGTGACACCACACAGAAGTATTCAGTGCAACAAAAAGCAAAAGCTGTTTTAGTCAACTTCAGCCAAACGGATAAATTCTAAAGGCAAACCATCAGCGTCGGCAATAAAAGCAACTTCGTAGATGCTGTTGCCAATTTGCTGTTGTGTCGGTTCCAAAAGCACTTTCAGTGGCTGATACTCTGTTGGTTGCTGTAAAAATGCTTGCTCAAAACGTTGTTTGAGGCTAGTCAACCAGCCAGGTAAATCGGGCGTTACCTCCGTGAGATCGAATGACAAATGATAATACCCTACATAATGCTCATCTGCAAATGCATCCGGTGGTGGAGACGGTTCTGGAATTTGAATTAATTCAATTCTGCCGTTGAGTCCTTCCATCCAGCAGGCTAATGTATAGCCAGTCGTAAAACGTTCGCAAACGGCAAAACCTAGTAATTCGTAGAAAGCGATCGCGCGATGGATATTTGCTGACCGAATAGAGACGTGATGCATTTATACTCTTTATTCAAATAGCCGGAAATACGGATATCTTACAGGCACACCAGGCTCTTTTTCTAAGTCAAAATTAATGACATTCCAGCAAGGTTCAGTCGCGGGATCGGGACTGAAGTCTACAGGCAATCCGTATAATCGCGGTCTTGATTGTTCACTTTGCCCACGCCAAGGCGCACTCCGTTCTAAGTAACCACTGATTAACTCCTGATACCGACGGGCAATAATCACCCGAGTCGCTTTATAACCTTGGGTATAAAGCCGGTCTAAGGCTTCGTGAATTTCAAACCGGATTCCATCAGGATGGGTATGTTGTCGATACCATTCCTGATTCCAAAGTCGCCAATGGCGTCCTGATTGGAGATGAACCAACTCTTCTGTTTTCGGATCGGATTCAAACGCCCCATGACGGGGACACAAATACGTATCTGTAAGAGTCAGCGCCGGAATTGTCTGACGACAGTGGGGACACTGAATCTCGGAACCAAAAATCGGGTATTGCCAACCTGGATTCATGACTAAATACGTACCAGCATGTTTCTGTATTCACTAACACTAGTGGGGCGATTTTCACACATTCGCTTGAAACCGTTGGATTTTGTACTCACTGCCGCTTTACCGATAAGGATATGGGACCATGATATTCTGAGATAGATACCAGCCTATATTTGGTTGGTAAGTGTTCCAGTTTTTTGGGTTCCATCTTTTTTATTCTAACGTGTCCACTGCTTCTTACTGGTCTAATCCCGATCGATCTCACGCTACATTTGTCGCTGCCAACGCCGTAGTTATCGGTGTGGTAAACATCTCCTCAGGAGTCAGCATTTGGTATGGCGCTGTTGTCCGTGGCGATGTCGAACGCATTGAAATTGGCGCACATACGAATATTCAAGATGGGGCAATCTTACATAGCGATCCTGGTTATCCGACCATTATCGAAGATCATGTGACAATTGGGCATCGTGCCGTCATACATTCCGCTTATATTGAGCGAGGTTGTTTAATTGGGATTGGGGCAATCATCTTGAGCGGCGTCCGTATCGGTACTGGTAGTATTATTGGTGCTGGTGCAGTCGTCACCAAGAATGTACCGCCTTTATCTTTGGTTATGGGAGTTCCGGCAAAAATCCAGCGTCCAGTTTCCCCAACTGAAGCCTCAGACTTAATTATCCACGCCCAACGTTATCAAAAATTAGCTTTGGTACACGCTGGTACTGGTACGGATGTCGGTTTTACTTAGCCACACTGAATTCATCTCAGAAAAATATTTATTTGCAAATTGTGTAAAAAAATCCCCACTTCGGCTAAAAATTAAAATGAGGGTAGTTGAAAAAACTTTAATTTTTACTTAATAGAGGGCTTCTAAACATGGAAAACATCGATATGCGTGTAGCAGTGGTTTTGGCACCAATCGCTATTGCTGCTAGTTGGGCAGTGTTTAACATTGGCGCTGCTGCTTTGCGGCAAGTTCAAGGCTTTCTAAATAGAGACTAAGGGGTTAGGGAGTGGTCTCCTCCACTCCCCCACTCTCTAACTAAGTAGCCAAACCAACACAGCACCAGTAATCATGCTGCTGATTGAAAACGAAGCATAGACGCCAAAAAAAATATCGCCAAATCCTGTTACCAGGAAAGCGCAGATGAGAGCGATCGCCAAATTGGCTAAAGCCCATAAAATAAATTTAGGCACCTGACGCCTCAAAACCAACCATTGGGCAAACCCAGCGACAGCATAGCTTGCATACATAAATCCAGCTATTCCTTGTCCTAAACCGACACTTAAAGACCAAAAATGCCAACCTCTACTCTTCACAGCGACCACAGCCAAAAATATCCCCAAAGCCATACCAAGACTTGTCGCTAGCAGCCACCAGCGCGACCGAGGAAGGTGTGTTCTAAGTACTAACCACTGTGCAAGTCCAATCACAGCCCCAAGTACTGCACCTCCCAAAGACATTAAGACGATCGCAATTGTCCAACTTTGGAAAGTCAAACTAATATTTGCAACTATTAACATATAAAGACTTGCCGGAATCAAGGCAACAGCGCCAATAGTATTAGCCAACACCCAGCACAGCCAAAACCACCATCCCGCCTTTGGGCGTTTTGAGGGAGTTCTTCGCGAAGCTTTGTCAGTCATGGAAAGTAGGGAATTTTGTAGAGACACGATACTGAAGTGCCAGTGAAAAACATAACAAATGACGAACAACCGATGGATATTGATTCTTTATTAACACCACTACAACAGTTTGGCGTACATCTGGGACTCGATCGCATCCAAAAATTACTGTCAAATCTGGGCAATCCGCATCACCAAGTAAGAGTCATCCACGTTGCGGGTACCAACGGTAAAGGTTCCGTATGCGCCTATCTTTCCGCTGTCCTCACAGAAGCAGGTTATCGGACAGGACGTTACACTTCTCCACATTTAGTTGATTGGACGGAACGTATTTGCCTCAACTCTCAGCCAATTCCAGCGTCAGAATTATGCCAACTGGTGCTAAAAGTCCAAACAGCAATTCCACCAGACACAACACCAACACAATTTGAAGTCATCACCGCCGCCGCTTGGTTATACTTCGCCCAGCAACAAGTCGATGTAGCTGTCATTGAAGTCGGACTAGGAGGACGCCTAGATGCCACAAATGTCTGCGACCATCCACTAGTCTCAATTATCACAAGCATCGGTTTAGACCACACCCAGCAACTAG
>Ga0209512_1000473_pt1 | contig 65655 bp, 108 predicted proteins | sample frozenSSSSmetaG_FD_184142 | JGI IMG/M metagenome (GOLD analysis project Ga0209512, IMG submission 184142) | Glacier valley bacterial and archeal communities from Borup Fiord, Nunavut, Canada, to study Microbial Dark Matter (Phase II) -... | ecosystem: Environmental > Aquatic > Freshwater > Ice...
CAGAGTTGATCGTGGATTAGCGATTGGATTAGATGTTTCTACTTTATCTACACAAACCAGAGAGCTAGCTTTTGCGGATGCCTTAATGTACGGAGTTAATTCTCCCTCGCAAGTACAGGGCGCAAAAGATAGCGATAACGGATGGTCTCACCAAGAGGCAAGCGGAACGTTATCTATCACCGATAAGCGATTGATCAGAACACAGGCAAATGCAATTTATAAGAAATATGGCGAGGCAACTATGCCATCTATCATTTTCACGTCACTAAACGGGGTTAAGTCAGATGCTCAGGCGAGGTACTAACGGAATCGGGTTTAATCCAAGATTTCCACATTGGATTGTAGTTACAAGAACTCTTGTACGCACCGATGTTAATCCTCCTACATCAGAGATTATAGATGTTTTTGAAGGCGAATGTAGAAATTATCCATCACGATCCGGCAGTACCGGAATAACTGAAGGTGTATTTATTTCTGACTATACCGTATCAATGCCATTCAATGAGGTTTTGTTTGAGACTGGCGACTCAGTTGTGATTACAGATCGCGTAAAAACTTTTGTCGGGGAAGTTGTAAACAGCTACAACGGCAATCTGGGGTGTGTAATATGGCACAACAGAGTCAATAATTAATGATTATGTGGACAGTCCTTGAACAATATAGTTTTTTGAAACCGATGTTTTCTTTAGGCACAGAAAAAGCCAAGGAGACTACGTTTTTAGGAACGGTAGCAACCTCAATAGCAATGGTGACAACGATGTTTAGTTATTGGGCAAACGAAGTATTAGGAATGACAGTTTGGGTTTGTCTGATGATTTTTATAATAATGTTCATTGACTTAGTAACTGGTGTAACTTCTGCCGCAATCATAGATGGCAGAGAATCCATATCCAGCAAAAAGGGTTTGCGATGGATTTTCAAGTTTGGCTCCTACACAGTTTTCATTTACGCGCTAAATGGCTTAGTAAAAGAATCTGCCGTTTATGGATACACATGGATTACCGAAGCGATTACAGTTGTGAAACTGTTTGTGATCTTTAAGATTTGCTTTTGGGAAATGAAATCTATTGATGAGAACTTTGAGAAGATGGGATTTTCCTTTAGGATTTTCAAAATGCTCGATCCGATCTATAACATTTTCAAGGGTGTGATTAAGAAGAACTCGGATATTGACTTAGATACTATCGACAATGGCAAGAGCGACAAAGAGGTGGATTCCTAACGACAAAGTTCTTAACGATGGGATGGCTAAGATTAAGCAGATTGCCGAGATGGCAATAGTAGAATCGCTTAGTAAATTGGCAGAGACAAGCATTAATTATGCGCTTGATTATAAAGGATACCATAATATTACGTATAATTTACATGATTCTTATGGATATGCGATATTTCATAGGGGCGTAGAGGTAAAGAAATGGATGAACCCACCTCGCGCTGTTAAGACTGACGCAAGAGGTGGTTTTGGCGCAGATTGGGGTTCCATTATTCTTAGCGAATTTGATTCGACAGGGGATTGGCAATTGGTGGTAGTAGCAGGAGAGGCATATGCAGAATGGCATGAGCGATTTAGGATTAAATATGCGGATGTTCTCACTCATGGATATCAGTATGCAGAACAGCATTTTTTACGAGATTTTAAACGAATATGAACAGTAACTACGACATCGGCTCTATTGAAAACGATCTTTGGCAAGCGTTAAAGTCAGCGAATGTCTGTCCGGTAATATATCCGAACCGCAGACCGAGCGCAACCACTACAACTGTTCCTGCCTTCGTAGTCGCAAAAGCAGTCACAGAGATTGTAGATAAGTATGCTTATGGTAGGACTATTTGCAGGGTTGAAGTTTACACTAAAGAGTTATCTGGGGTTAAGGACTCTGCAAAGATGTCTTTATATTCCAAGAATGTGATGAGAGCATTACCGATAAGTACTAGTAAGTACGAATTTACTTATCTTTCAAACATACCGTTAGGGCTTGACGGAACAGGCTATGACGTTGACGCAATTAACATAAATGTTTTAATAAAATTTAACAATAATTAAAATGGCAAATTCAGCAAAAACAAGTATTATCGGGGTCGGCACGGGTAAATTTTATACCGCAACCAAATCTACAACCCCGCTTTCGGCTACATGGGTCGAATCATTCCAATCCATAAGGGACACATTCAAATTGGAGCAAGCAGACGGCACGGTTACTGAAATCTTTATCGACCAGAGCGATCTTCCAATCTATTCTGTTACTAAGGCTGGTAAAATTACAGCTACATGGCAGGTTCCAAATACCGCAACTGCACTATTGAATATGTTCTTCAATACTGTTATCGAGACAGCCACTGTGCTTGCTCCGCTCGTAGTTGGGAGTAAGTCGTATGAGGCTGTCGGAATGAAATTGAATCTGAAAGATCCAAACCTCATGTTTAAAGTTGAAATTGGAGACTCAGCCGATCAGGCATATATCTTCTATAACCTAAGCCTTTCTCGTAAATTGATTCCGCCTTCTTCTACTACGGCTGGGGCTATCGAATTAAAGTTTGACGTATTGGCGAATCCAGATCCTGCTAAAAGTGACTTCATTATTCTTAACTCGATTAACGTATAATCAAGCAAAGGACTTTCTTTTCTTCTCTCAATACCGAAGGGTGGTGCACAAGTGTTTCCACCCTTCTTTTTTAAAAATAAATGATTGGATAGTAGGAAATTAGAACAAAAGTATTATCTTTGTATTATGAGAGAGATCAAATTAACACGAGGGCAAGTAGCATTAGTTGATGACGATGACTATGATAGAGTGATAAATGCGGGCAAGTGGTGTGCATTTAAGACTGAGGATAGGTTCTACGCAACAAGAAACATTATAATTAATGGAAAACGCACCATGCAGTTAATGCATAGATTCATTATGGGGGATAATCCAGAGAAACCACAAATAGATCACCGTGACGGTAATGGGTGCAACAACCAGAGATTAAATATGAATCATTGTAGTAATCAAGAGAACTGCATGAACCAGAGAAAAATAAAGAATTGCTCATCCAAATATATAGGAGTATATTGGGATAAGTCAAGACAAAAATGGCAGGCGTATCTACGGATAGATGGTAAAAAGAAGCATCTTGGTAGATTTGACATTGAAGAGGATGCCGCAAGGGCTTATGATGCAGCAGCAATTGCACGCAACCCAAAATTTGCCAAATTAAATTTTCCAATTTAAGCCACATTTGATTATGTGGTTTTTTTTGCTATATTTGTATGCGCATAGCAACTATTGACAATAACAAATAAAAGATGAAACAGCCAACAAAAGCAGCACAGAAAGAATTATTAAGCATAGATCAGAACCTTCCGACGAGGGTACAAATTCCCCGAACTCGCAAGGAATACAACATCACATGGCTCAAACCATATACCACCAATAAAGTAAGCCAAGCGTTCCTTGAAAATGAAGCTCCATCCGAAATGGATTCAAAAGAGGTGGTAAAATTTATGGCAACCAAAGTAAAAATAGTCGCCAAAATTGCATCCTACGTAATCCTGAATAATTTTTGGGCGATTAAATTCTTCCACGCAATACATTGGCGTTGGCTATTTTACGTAAAGCAATATGACTTCGAACAGTTGCAGCCAATTATAATGGAAGGAAAAAAAAAAATGGGAGTGGAGGGATATTATGTGAGTATGGTATTGGCAGCGACGATGATGGACACTCTCAGGACGATGACACAGGTGGAAGCAGAGCAATACCTTCGAGAACTTACGTCGGCACAAAAGCCGCTTTTGGAGAAAAATACCCTTGGGCTTTAGAGCCGCTTCGGCTATTATGGGGATTGATAAATATCGAGGAGTACACTTATAGATGTGTTCTCAGTAATGCAAAGATCGCAATTATGGCAAGTGATCTTCCTCACGTAGAATATAGTAAACGTAAAAAAGAAGGATATACCAAGCAGGATTACGACGAAGCCGTGGTAGCCAACGAGGAGATATATCAGCGATATTTGGCATCACAGAAAGAGAAGGAAGGCGTAGAAATAGATTTAACAGAACTACTTAATAAGGCATAACATGGGCGTATCATTAGGAGATTTACATTATACACTTGGAGTCGATGAATCACAATTAGATGCGCAACTTGCAAAGGCAAAAGCGAAGATAACGGCAGCTCTTGTAGATCCGTCCATCACAAAGGCGAATTTGGCCTTAGCTCTGAAATCAGCGGCAGTTGACGCCAAACGTGCCATAGAAACTGAAAGACTTGCAAGAGCAAATCTCGCAAACGCAAAGGCTGCGGATGTGAATGCAAGATCACAGGTGGCACTGAACAATGCGAATCTTACAGGAGCAGGGATAGCAGCAAGAAATAGGGCGGCTCAGCAAACCCTTATAAATTCCCAAACTATCTCCAACAACGCCGCTCTTACTTCTGCGCAACGACTTATAATCGCCCAGAACCAAGCAGCCGCTTCTCACTCTCGCGTAACCACTGCCGCTAATGCCGCAGCCAGATCGCAACAGAATCTCGCTAATCATTCCGGCGTAACAAGTCGCGCATTTATTACCCAGCGTGGAATTGCCCTACAATTAGCATCCACACTCGGAGGAGCCTTCACGGTCGCAGGTATTGCAGCTTTTATAAAACAATTAGCGATGGTGTCTGGAGAGTTCGAACTCCAGCGTGTCGCTTTACGCGCAATTATCCGAGACAAGGAAGCCGCAGATAAAATATTTTCTCAGGTCAAGACATTATCGGTACAATCTCCATTTACCTTTCAGGATTTATTAAGAGATACCAAACAACTTGCCGCATTCTCTATTGAGACTGACAAGCTCTTTGGAACCATGACGAAGCTGGCGGATGTGTCTGCCGGACTTGGCGTGGATATGGATCGAATCATTCTCGCATACGGACAAGTAAAAGCGGCTACCGTACTTAGAGGACAAGAGCTTAGGCAATTTACAGAGGCGGGTATTCCGATAGTGGACAAGTTAGCAGACAAGTTCGGAAAGCTCGAAGGTCGTGTAGTTTCTGCCGGAGAAGTCTTTGAGAAAATATCGAACCGGATGGTATCATTTAAGATGGTAGATGAGATATTTACTGATCTAACTGCTTCCGGTGGAATGTTCTTCGAAATGCAGAAGAAGCAGTCCGAAACTTTAGTCGGTAAGATTTCCAACTTAAAGGATGCCTACCAGATAATGTTAAACGTTATTGGTGAGGGACAGAGTAGTAAATTGAAGGGTGGTGTAGATATGCTCACCAACCTTATGCGTAATTGGGAGCAGGTAGTTCAAGTTTTAGGCACTGTCATCACAATGTATGGAGCTTACAAGACCGCGCTAATTTTGATTAATGTTTATGAGAAAGCGTCCTTAGCAATAAGAGTAGCGTCGATTGGTGTTATGAGGGCTAATATAGCTGCGAATGTAGCAATGTCAAGCTCTCAGGTAGCATTAGCCGCAACAACAAATATTGCATCTGGCGCATTCACAAGATTAGCCGTAGTTATGAAAGTAAATGCAGTAGGTATCGTCCTTACAGCCATTGCCGGATTAGTTACGTATATGGCATTGGCAACAAACAGAGCTAAAGAGCTTCAGAAGGCGTTAGATGGAATATTTAAAGATGCCAAAGCAGATGCGACCGCAACGGTAACTCAGGTTGAAGTTCTGATGCAAAAACTTAAAGGTGCAGCAGAAGGAACACAAGAGAGAGCAGATGCTATAAAACAACTCAATACTGTAATGAGTCCTTACTTAAAGGACATGATCAAAGAGGGAGACAGTTATGATAGTATAGTAACAAAAATAGATTTAGCAACAGAAGCATTATATGACCACGCAAGAGCCAAGCTGTATTCTACCGGACTCGCCACGATAAATGAAAGTCAGGCTAAAGACATTGGGGATGCGGAAGCTCAAATAAGAAAATCTCTCACAAAGGGGCTTACATTATCTGGTGAAGGGTTTGGGTTAAGTAGTCAAGTAGCCACAAGTATCATTGGAAGCATATTTAATACCATAAGGAAAAATCCAGCCCTCATATCTGAATCTGACGGATTATTGAATTTACTGCAAGAATCTCTAAATAAAGCTGGAGCGAAATCAACCACTTCACAGGTTATTAATAGCGATGCATTTCAGGCATTACAGAAATACGCCAACTCTATTGCCGAAGTTGGAGAGAGAACAAAAGCACTCGATGAACAAACAAAATCTCTTCATGGCACAAATACTATAATAACCGAGAATCAGGTTATTGCTATGGATAAGATTGCTGCAAAATATGCAGAAGAAAAAATATTGGCAAAAAACAAGAAGGCAGGGGATGAGTACGATAATGAAATGCGGCGCATTAAAATAGCTCAGCTCGCAGAAGAGGAAAAATACCTACGCTCTGTCGGAAGAGAAGAAGATGCAAATGCTAAAAATCGCCTAATACAAGCAGAGGCTCCAGAAGGAACTTTAGCCAAACGAATCATGCTCGGTGTAGATGCGCTGAAGCAGTTTGGCGAAGAGAATAGGAAAGTAGCAAAAAGCCTTATAGAGGATAAGCCGGATGCCGAATTATACGAAGTTTATGCCGCAAATTTAAAATCGGCAAAAGAGAAATTAGACCAAGCGTTAGCAACTCCGGCAAGTACTTTAGTTCGCAAAGGCGCAACCGAAGCAGATAAAAAGGCTTTCATTGCTCCACTAAAAGAGAAGTATGAGTTGTATAAAACTATCAATCATGATCTTCTTGGACAATATAGTAAGGATGAAATAAAAGGAGAGAAAACAACTACAGATGCTGCCAACCGTCGCAAAGACGCAATGGATAAGTTAAACGAGCAATACCTTAAAGACCACGAAGACTTCGCTAATTACGATGCTGCTATTTCTGCGGCACAAATAGCAAAGATGGAGGACTCTATGGATAAGGAATTTGCACTTAACGATGCAGCCTTTAAGCAAAGAGAAGCTGCGCTCGTTAAGTTACGCCAATTAAGGGTTGATGAATTGAATGCTGCTGCCGGAATTAAAAAGGGTGCAAAAAATGAAATTTCAAGCCTATCAGATTCTAAGGGAATATCTGCAGCAACTGCCGGATTGCCAGAAGCCGAAAGAGCTGGATTTAGTTCTGCTGTTAAGACCGCTTTAGCTAACGATAGACAAATGGTTCTTAATAATGAGAATGATAAGGCTGCCGGAATAGTTAAAATAAACAAGGATTGGGCATATAAAATCAAAGAGCTTCAGCGTGACGTAAATGATGCTTTCCTGTATGGCATCGAACGTGAACGTGCCGCCCTAAATGAAAAGTATGACGATTGGGCAAAGAAGGCCAAAGAAGTAAATAGTCCTGCTGGTAATGCTTTGGGTGTGGAGATCGAAAAGAAGCGATTAGTAGCCATGAAAGAGTTGAATATAGAATATCGTATTCAACAGCTTAATTTTGAAGAGGAAATTCAATATCAGAAAAACGAGATCATCGCCAATGGCTTCGATAGGGAAAATGTACTTACAGAACTTAATTTTGCAAGCTATAAAAAAATACAGGAGCAAAAAATAAAAAATCTTAGAGGATCATTAGACCCAAACAAGCAATCCGAAGCAAATGTGCTTCAAGGTAAATTAAACACAGATGCGCAAAATAACTCCCTAAGCAAACAGGAGAAAATAAGAAAGCAGATTCTCGAAAGCTCTAATCAGTTAATTGATAGCGTCAGGGAATACAATTCAGAACTTGCCGATTCCTTATCCCTGTTGATTAAATCCGGTAACACACTTACAAAAGCATTTGGATTAGGTAATAAAGGGAAATCGACTTTAACTAAACCGGAAGCCTATGATGCCGCAATATCCGGCGCAACTTCCCTGATCGGATTAGTTGTAGGTGCAGCAGCCGAACGCAAGCGGGTTATGGATGAATATTACAAGTCAATCATATCACAACAGCTTGAATATAATCTACTTCTAAATGATCAGCTTCGGCTGAACTCAGATGTTCACGGTACGGTATTCCTAAAAGATTACGAAGGAAGGCTTACTGATGGCGCAAAGGCTCTGAATAATGCAAACGATCAGTACGCAAAAGCTATGGCTGCCTTCAATAAGACAGAGGCAATTGTAGGCAAGAAAAATGTCGTAAGCGGAACGAATGTATTGGCGGGGGTTGGAGCTGGTGCGGCAATGGGTGCAGCGATAGGCGGAATGGCTGGTGTTGGTGTTTTATCTTGGCTAACTGCGCCAATTGGGGCTGTTATTGGGGGAGCCGTCGGACTTTTTGCCGGATTATTTGCAAAGAAAAAGAAAGATGTAGTTGCACCTTTATTAGAGACTTATCCGCTTCTTTTAGATGCTGAAAAAGGATTTAATGCCGAGCTTGCGAAAACTCTCGTTGCGAATAATCTCGTAACCGATGCCACCAAAGCTGTACTAGAAAACCTAATCGCATGGAGCGAGGCTGCTACAAAGGCAAGAGAACAAATCACGCAGGTAATTACTGATCTAACAGGCTCTTTGGGTGACGATCTTCGTAATGCTTTAGTGACAGCTTTCGTAGATGGAACAGATGCAGCCGCAGCTTTTGGAGATTCGGTAAATGGAGTAATGGAAAACATCCTTAGCAACATGATTTTCAATGCTGCTTTCGAAGGTGCATTTACTCAGCTTCAGGATGAAATGAAAGCGAGCTATGGGGTTGGTGCAGATGGGAAGCCAATTTCGGGGGCGATGGTAGATCAAAGCTGGATGGATGATTTAGGTAGATTTTTCGCAAAAGCCCCAGAATTAATTGATGCAGTAAATACCGGACTTGAAGATGCTCAGAAAGAGGGTGAAAAATATGGCTTTGACTTATTTAAGCCTACGGGTAAAGCCAAGCAAGGTCTCCAAGGCGAAATCAAAGGCGTGACAGAAGATACCGCTCAGCTACTTGCCTCTCTGTTAAATGCAGTCAGGGGAGATGTATCGCTTCAGAATATTAGCCTGAAATCTATTGAGGGGATTCTATCAAATACAGGGAGTGTTACGGCTAATTCATTGGCTCAGTTAGTAAAAATAGAATCTAACACGTACAACATGCTTACAGCTTTCAAGGAAGTCATGGGTGGTAAAAACTCAGTAGGAACAGGAATAAGAGTGACACTTATGAATTAATTGCTACTAACAAATAATGCTTGTGTAAATCAATTTTTTTATTAACTTTGCGATATGGCACTTCAAAATAATTACAATCTCCAATCAGTACTTTATGGGAATACCTTCTTGGGGGTAAGGTTTCAGTTACCCGCAGAGCCGAGCTACATATTAGCAGGGTCTACCGCAACTATGCAACTCAGGAAGTCTGAGAACAGCCCAGCAGTTGCAACTTTTACTTTGGCGCATATAGACGAATTCACATTAGAATTATCACCATTCGTCGTGAATATAAAGGCCGGAACATACTACTATGATGTACTCATATCTTTCCTTGATGGGCGTGAAAAAACTTGGGTGGGCGGAAGTTGGATAATTGAACCCGTAATAACTCGCAAATAATGGACACAGTACTACTCACTATAACAGAACATCCTGCCGATGTCGTAGCGATAACGGTTCAGGAAATACAAGGAGACAAGGGTAATACCGGACTCACGGGGGCTACCGGAGCAAAAGGAGACAAGGGAGATAAAGGCGACACAGGTCTTACTGGAGCTACAGGTGCGGCTGGGGTTAGTCCACCCGCCGAAACCCAATCCTCTCTCATCAATAAAATCGGTTACGCCACAGACCAAGCAGCCGGAGTTCTATCGCCACAAGACCACCTACTCTTTAAAAATAAACAACCTGCTGGACAGTACGTGACGGCAATTGCAGGATCGTCGCTGATGACAACAGAAGAACATAGTCAATTGGCGACACTTTGGCAGATACATTTAAATTCATAGAACATAACTAATAAGATATGTTGCTACAATACATAAACAGAGTGAAGGTAATTAAACAATCGCAGGGAGCAAATGTGAACCAAAAACCTGCATGGTTATTGTCGCCATATTTCGCTTTACCGACAAATGGCGTTAGTTTAATGTCGGGCCAGACAGTAACAATTTATGGCGATGCTCTGATAAATGTTCCAATTATAAATAACTTAAATGTCTCATATGTGTGTAATATCGGCACACCTTCTGGTAACAACCTTGTTATAAACCCAGCAATTGGTGATGTTGGAGATCATTCGTGCGCAATTACATTTCGGAATGGGATTAACTTAATTGGAGTTTACACAATTAATTTATTTGTTTATGCAGCTCCGCAAGTTTCATTAGGAGCAAAGAATATATTAATGGTTAGTGATTCATTGCTTGAATTAGGTAATAGCTACTATAAAACTCAATTGGATTCAGTATTAAGTAATCACACACTTACCTATTTAGGCACACAAGGAACTACGGTTAAACATGAAGGGTATGGGGGATGGGCGTGGTATAGTTTTATAAGTGCCGGAAGTCCATTTTTTAAGTCAGGAGCATTAAATATCGCAGCCTATTTTACCGATAATGCAATAGCGGTTCCTGATTATGTTTCTATGAGACTTGGAGTGAATGATACCTTCCCCCATTGTAATATCACTGGTGATAAATTAACCGATGCTGAGATAACAGCCATTATAAACAATGCAAAAACTCTTATTAATGGATTTCTCACGTATAATGCAAGCCTAAAGATACTACTTAGCATACCCACTATCTGTGAAAATTCGGGTGCAGGATGGAATGCCAACTATGACGAATCGGTTTATTCGCAGGATTATTACATCGAAAACATGCACAAATATTGGAGTGCCTTTGTTGCAGAATTTGCAAGTGGGGTATTCAACAGTAGGGTGGAATGTACGTATGAATCAATTTTGTTGGATCGGAATGATGGCTATCCAAAAACTGGAGGAGTTCACACCAATGGGGTTCATCTATCTTCGACTGGTTATTTAGAGCTTGGACAAGGGATGGCACTCGGCATTAATAAGGTTGTAAATAAGTTTATATCAGCAAACATAATCCCATTAGCAAGCTCAATCTTCGAAACAGACGGAACTGTCAATTATTTCAAAACCAACGTATTAATATCTTATGATAGTTTAGGTAAGTATATGACTATTAATGCTAATTCGGCTGCGTGGAGTGCAAATTTTGGTATGACAGTTTTGACGGTTGGAAAAACTTACGGTTGGTCGGCGTCTGTAAAAAGCAATAATTATACTGGTAGATTATGCGTAAACATTGGATTAGGTCTGTCTGATCCAATTTACACACCGAATATTACAAGTAGTTGGGTTGCGGTTAGAGGAAAGGGAACCTGCACGACAAATGGATCTTTTACAATAATATTCCCAGATGCAATTAATGGAAGTATTGATTTTGACAATTTTATAATCCAAGAAGTCAGAACGCCTTAATTTCGGTTTTCAAAAAAAAAATCACATTTAGGAACAAGTATTTTGAACCATTCGAGTAAAACAACAAGAGTAATATAACATAAAAGAATAATATTAATTTACAAAACATACACAGAAATGAAACTAAGATTAAACGAAGCGTACATGGGGTTTCCGGCAGGAACAATCATCGAAAATACAAGCCTAATATCCAATCCTCAGCTTATGGGTAAAGTTACCGTATTAGACTTAAATGACGGAAACACTTCGCTCTCAGATGTTGTGAGAACATTCGATCTTATGATTACACGTCCGGCAAATCTTGATCCTTATCTTGCAGGTGATGTAATATCAGGCGGTACGCTTGCTTTCTTTGCGGATGTTGCAAAAGCGGCAGGTTCTGGCGTAATAATTACAAACATGCGCGTACAGACAGATGATACCGGATTGGCTGGCAAGACAATAAATGTCAACATTTACAAGGATACCGTAACTAATCAGGTGAATAATTCCGTTTATGCAGTAAGCGATCCTGCAAAAAGAGTAGGACACGTTGCGCTTACTTTTGGAACAGGTAGTAGGGCTTCGGTAGCTTCTGATATGTTTACAAACGTAATGCTTAATCCGACCACAAGAGACATACATATAATCGTGGAAGCAGTTGACGCTTTTACACCTTCAGCAGTATCTACAAATATCCGTATTTTTATGGAATGTATTTTAACAAACTAAAATATGTTGTTACAATATTTAAACAGGTTGAATGCAGTTCGCATTGGGGCAAATGTGAACCTTCCGAAGCCGGAAAATTGGCTTCTCATAACAGGATTATGGCAAGACTCCCAGAGATGGGTTGATACTGAATTGTGGATTGATTAATATAAAAAAACAAAGATATGCAAACGATAAATAACGGCGAAACAGGATCATCTGTAAGAGGTAAGCTAAATGCCAATTTCACAGAAGCATTGTCTATAAAATCAAACGATCTTCTTTCTTTGGCAAAACGAAAAGGTGATGTTTTATATGGAATTATTGACCAATATACAGGTGAGAATTTCACAATGTCGAAGGTGACAGGCACGCCAACGGTGGACGGAATTATTTATTTTCAATTAGGTGCAGAATATTTCAAACGAAATTTCACAAAGATTAATGCTCAATGGTTTGGTGCATTGCCAAATGGATCGGATTGTACTGCCGCGGTTCAGTCTGCGGCAAATTCACTTATCGGAATCGGAGGAGAAGTGAATTTTCCCATTGGGGCATATTTCATACCTGGCAAAATATCAATTGTAAATGATTTGGCCACGCCACCAAGACAGGCGCCAATTAAATTTACAGGCGAAGGGGCATTAATGTCTGGGCGTGGAACTGCAATATTAGGAGGAACAATCCTTAATATGACCTATTCCGGCACATATGGAAAATTTGTCACATCAGGACTTGGATTAATCGAGATGGAGGGATTAACTCTAGTAGACAACTCAGGTAGTTCAACTCCTTTCGTTTATACGACAAATACAACTCTGCATATTCATGACTGTGGTTTTGTTGGATCAAAAATAGGTACTGCGTGCAATCAGGATGCAACTATTCTTGGGGGAGATACTCAGGTTGAAGGATTTGGTGGTTTAAACGATGGATTTCAAGGTTATGGAACTGTAATAAAAGATAATTATTATTCGGGTATAAGGCGAATTGTTTACGGACGTACATTTGCAAACGCAACTGTAATTAAAGCAAATACAGTTTGGACAACGTGCGGATCGAATTTAGTTGATGGAGCAGCCATTGAGTTTGATAACGTTGCAGTTGGCGCAACTCAGTATTGCACAGGTAATGTGATTACTGAAAATCTGATCGAATTACCGAATTATTCTTACGGCATAAGGATGGGAAGGGCTGCGTCAAATACAATATCGCACAATAACATGTTTGACGCTACTGCCAATACAAAGGGAGGCGTATATCTTGCGCCGGGTGCAACTCAAAATATTGTCATTGATGGGTACACGCCCGGAACGAAACCCGCACTTGTTGATAGTAGTGGACTTGAAAACACTCACATATCAATAAATGATCAAGAACAAACCAAGTTTTCAGAGCCTGTATATTTATCAAATACGAGTCCCGGAACATTGATTGCAAACGCTGATTTTGTGGGGCCGGTAAATCCTGCAAAAGAGGGTATAATAAATATTAATCCACTTGGAGTAATTCCGGCTAATGGTAAGATAATATCGCTAAAAAGATCAGCCGCAGAAACAGTTGATCCATCCGCGAATATTTATTTTATGAAATATAACGGGGAGCAAGTATTCGGACAGCCAAGCGGAGGCAATGTTTACGGACTCTATCAAACCATAACAGGCGGAGGTCGAACATGGTCGTCTGCTGGATCATTGGCGGGTCAAGAGGGTGGTGGTGAAATTAAAATAAATACAGGCACGGGAGGATCGTATCTAAGATTGCAAAATTATGGTGTCAAATTTGAAGATCATAATGGTGGTGCATTACGCGCCATGATTGGTGGCGGTGCAGATCAGATCAGACTTGGAAGTAATGCCACGATCAATCTAAATGCTGGATTGATTGCAGGAACAGGGACTCCAGAAGGTCAAATCACGGCTCCAATCGGATCTATATTTATGCGTAGAGATGGCGGGGCAAATACGTCAATGTATGTCAAAGAAAGCGGTACGGGTAATACCGGATGGATAGCTAAATAGTCAATCTAAAAAGGTTCACATATAGAAACTTTTTGAAGATTAGCGCGCATCTATTATTATAAATAAAAACAAATGAACAAAACATATATACAAAAATCCACATCTCCCAAGCTCAACCTCTTCAACGCCTTTGGAATCACCACTAAGTCGATTCCAGATAGACAACTCGAAGTAAAAGAAATGTTCAAGCGCGATTGGGTAGATCAGCAAGGAGACGAAGAATATGTTCCAGCAATTCCTGTTTTTAAAGCCTATGAGCAGGATTTAGAGTTTGTATACAAGGGAGTTTTACGAACTGCATCTGAGGCAATCCGAACATTTTTGACTTATTTGCAAGGGGCGGAGTTTTCTTTGTATGATGAATACTCTCAGCGTGGAATCAGATGTCGCTACGTTAGCTATGACAATAAGGCTCATTATAGATTAGGCGAGGAGGCGGTAGTTTTTACTGTGAAAGTAAAGATTAATAACCCTCTGTGCTATGTACTTTCAACTGCCTCCGACACGATAACTACAACCTTCGATGTTCCGGCAATAGTGTTTTGGGATGATGGAACTAATGCGACTTATGCCGCAGATATTCCAATTTCAAAGACATTTGCTGATCCCGATCATTTTGCTATCTTTGTATTAAATACAATCGTGAAGCAGCCTACAAATATGGGTGATGTAATTACGACAGACGATGGCGAATATATAACATATTAATACGCACAATCCATGCCAAAGAAATTCCCTTCCGATATGTCCTTCCGCAGTACGGTACTGGACACTGATAAGATATTGATTAGAGAATCTGCCGGAGTAGCCGATCCGCAATATACAACTCCTGCCGCACTTATGGCTGGTCGGTCATTAACTATCGGCACAACTTCAGCAACCGCAGCAAGGGGAGATCAGGGATTAACTGCTTATAATCACTCCCAAGTAACTCATGCGCCCACGAACGCTCAGAAGAACTCGGATATTACTAGGGCAGAGATAGAGGTTAAGGTTGGTGTAATACCTACCACGTACGCCCCAACCAATGCGCAAAAAAATAGTGACATTACAAAAGCGGAAATAGAAGCGAAACTTACCGGAGCGGCACTGACTTCTCATGGACATCCGCTCCCATTATTCTCTACCGCAACTGCCGGATATGTGCCAACCGATACCGACCTGATTTGGATTGAAAGAGGCGGAGTAAAATATCAGTGGAGCCTGCTTGGATTAAAAGATAATATAAAAGCGTATATGGGTGTAACTCCAATAGTCTACCCAAATGCCCTATACGTGGCAAAAACAGGTAGCGATACTAATGTCGGAACTTACGAGTCGCCGCTACTTACAATTCAGGTGGCGGTAAATAAAGCGGTTGCCGGAGACACTATTATAGTCGAGGATGGGGTATATACGATTACCGGAGATTTTTGCTACACAAGTAAGAGCGGAACGGCTGGCGCACCGATAACCATAAAGGCTCGCAACAAAGGAATGGCAGTGCTGAATGGTAATAACAATGCCAGCGAGTATGGATTCTATTTTGATAATGCGCACTACTTCAATGTAGAGGGCTTTGAAATAAAAGGAACAGCCACAATGTCTATTGCAATCGTGAATGGGTGTACTGGAATCAATATAAGAGACTGTCACATACACGACAATGGAAGATATAAGGCTTCGATTACGTGGGGATTAGATGCGATTTACTGCAAGCAATCAAGTGACATAATGATTGAAAGATGTTTAATTCACGATATAGGTAGATTCTCGCCAACTGAAGCCGGAAGTGTTTACGTAGGCGAATTTGTCGATTATTGGAAAGATCACGATCATGGAGCTTATATCGAGGGATGCGACCGCGTGACGATTCAGAACAATATCTTCTATAATATGAATCGCGGCTTTTCATTGCAGATTTATTCCGGCGCGGTTCCCCCTTTGGCGTCGAGTTATGTTAAATTCCTTCATAATACATCTGAAAACGGAAACTACAACGCTACCGTTCAGGGGCATGTGGTTTTATATGGTCATCTCAGCAATAGCTTAGTAGCCAATAATTTATTTAAAGATCAGGCAAGCTCGGCTATCCACGTGGCTCAGGTATCCTACACGTATTCTAATGTAATAGTTGCAAACAATATGTGCATGGGTGGAAATGCCGTGTATGGAACAGCTACGGGCGTTACGATTACAGGCAATATCAATAATGCAAATCCGCTATTTATTGATGAGGCAAATCATAATTACAAGTTATCTGCCGGATCGCCCGCTATTGCTGTCGGATATGCCGCCGGAGTCACTAAAGATTACGATAACGCAACAAGGGTGAATAACGATATTGGAGCTTACAAATATTAATACTAAATGATAGTATATTCTAAAGGCGGGACGCAACTATATTCTACGGGCAATTGCAAATATACCGGATCTTTCATGTCTGAAAGGTCGGTAAGTCTGAATGTAGAATCTCCGACGATGATCAATTTTCTGCCGGACGATTATGTAGATTTTCGTGGGGAGCGTTTCGTTTTGGATTACGTGCCGACAGCCAAAAAGATTGCTTTTGCCGGATCGGTAGGGAACGCCTTTTCTTATGAGCTTATATTTATCTCTATTGGGCGTGGTGAACTGGAGAGGTGCGACTTTCTTGATATTGTGCTTGGCGACAATCTCCTTCATTATACCGGATTCCCAGAAGTACAATTTACCGGAGATGTACGGATGTTGGCAAATAGAATTCAGGCAAATCTAAACAGACTATATCCGAATCTATGGACAGTCACAGTCGCCAACGATGCGCCCACAACCGTAAAGAATATTTCCATTTCTGACGGCAACTGCTTGGATGCCTTAGTTCAGGTACAGGCCGCTTACGAACTGAATTTTACAATTAAAAACCGCACTATAACTATAGGCGCAGTCGGAACTATCCATGCGCCAATATTTGAATACGGCAAAAACAAGGGGCTTTATTCTATTGACAGAATTGCAGTATCGGACGAGGCGGTAGTTACGAGACTGAGGTGTTATGGATCAAAAGACAATTTACCATTAAAATACAAGAAAGGGGTGGGTTCGATACTGCCGACAGCACAGTATATCCCATCCCTAATGCTTCCTGATTACGAAACGACAGGAATAGACTACCTAGACGCAATCCCAGAGAAAATAGCTATCTACGGAATTCGTGAAGGCATATTTAGGGATGAGAATATAAAGCCGAGTATCGAGGGAATGACTGGCGAGCAGATACGTGCAGCAGGTGGCACTTCGGCAAGCAATGGAAGGATTGATGTGATCGTGTCTTCCACGGCCATATTGACTCCAGAGCAAGCCGACTTTCAGATAACGATTCCAGACATTGGATTTAACATGAACAACTTTCTGGGTGACGACACACTCAGGATTAAAATAACAGATGGCAGATTGGGTGGAGTTGCCTTGGATGTGACGCAAGTAGTTCCATTTGTGGGAGGCTACACTTTAACGGTAAATCGTAACACTGATAGTAATTTCCCATTACCAGATGACGTTACCTATCTCTCTGCCGGAGATCATTACGTTCTTACCGGACTTTTTATGCCGGATATTTACGTAAAGGCTGCCGAGATTAGACTCAGAGATGCGGGGATTGCTTACTTGGCAGAATACGACCATAGCAAAGCAACCTACGCAGTTGGGGTTGGTGAAATGTACATGATGAGTTCTCCCGTTTCTGCAACGGTAATGGAAGGTGACTTATTTAAAATAGCCGATAGTGATTTAGCCTTAAACCAACCCATCATAATCCAACAGTTAAACATCTCTTATGGCGGAGTTGGACAAGTTCCGATATATGAAATTGTACTTTCAGATAAGCCAATAGCCACAACGCTGAACAGGATTCAGGATAATATTACTGAAATTCAGATAGTAAATAATATCACCAGAGAGGCTTCGGAAAAGACAGCAAGAAGAAATTCTCAGTCGTTGAATAGGCTAAAAGATTACACTTTTGATCCTATGACGGGTAAGTTTCGTACAGAAAATATCGAAGTCGGCAGTATCAGTGCGCTGTATCTGGAAATGGGAGTTAAGGCTTCGAATTTCATCATAAAGGGCGATATTAAACCCAATTACTTAGCCGACCCAAATAAGTTAGCATTTACAAAGGCAATGCTCGTACATAGGGAGGTTAAATGGGGCGATTCAGATACGAGCGCAAATTACGTGTGGAATTTGCCAGCGCAGATAATCACCCTTGCCGACCCCATAAAAGTCTATTATATCTATGCGAAATGCTCCAAAACCAACAACACTGGAACTTGGGAAGCTACCGAATCCATGCTCCGATATGATAGTGACGCTAATTATTATTTCTTCCGTGTAGGAGTGTTGTATGAAGTCGTAGACAATGTAAGGGGCGAGGCTTTCGATTATGGCAAGACATGGATAAATGGACGGTTTATTACAACTGGAAGAATTCAATCCGTACTAGGCGAAGCGGGATCATATTTCGATCTCGATTCTGGAGAGCTTAGAATTGGTGCAAGTGATTTGGAATTAGGTGGCGTAAATCTAATTGAGCTGGATGCGGCAGGATGGGAGGTTGGATCACTAGATCATGCGACCGGAGCTTCAGTAAGTAAATCTACAGCAATTAGGTCAAAAGATTTCATTCCTATCGAAAAAAGCGGTATGTTTACGGTCAATACATCGGCATCTCCATTTGATGTAATATGGTATGATGGAAGTAATAATTTAGTTATGGGAGTAGAAAATTCTATAGGATTTGATGCGTTATTTACAACTGGAATAATGAATAGTAAAGGACAACTAAAAGCAACGGAAATATTAAAATCAATATAATGACACTTAAAAGAATAGCATCAGAAAGAGTGGGAGTAGTTGGATCAACAGGATTACAGGTTGAACAGGCATTTAACGATAATGCTAAAATATTAGAGTATAATACTTACTCAAAAACATATCAACCGGATTCTCCTGTATCTACATTGGTTGGAAAATACATTTTCCCAAATGGTGATATTTATAATTCAGAGGGGTACACTGTCAAAATTTATCCGGTCGACAGAGTAAATAAGTTTGTTTTAAAAGGCAAAACAAGGGGGTTAATTGCATTGTATGCTTATTATACAGATATAAATTTGACAAGCCTAGTCTCGGTGGGGCAAATAACAGAATCAAGCATACTAACAGACCCAGTTAGTATCATGATCGACCCGCCATTAACTGCAAATTATATCGCAATTACAAAACATCCATTTTATGACTTTTCAATTCTGCAATACGCTTTAAATGAAGCGTATGAAATTGACGCGGCAGAAGAGGAAATACTGTCCCATAAAAACATATTGCTTGGTGATACGGATACTGTCGTTTCGCCAACCTCTGTATTGTCGGGATATTATTTAGCGACAACAGGCGAGATACTTGGGCCAATGGCCGGGTTTAACATAAATAAATATGCAGTTACGGCAGGACAAAAATATAAAGTAAAAGGACGGACTGGTGGGATGGTTAGTGCATATGCTTTTTATGCCACTTCAGCATTAACCACCGTTGTCTCAATCGGTAAAACATCAAGTACGGATGTAGCCTTTGATGTTGATGATAAAATAACCGTTCCCGTCGGAGCTACATACATAGCCCTGACTGAAAATTTAGGACAAAGCGGAATAACACTTAATACATACGTCGAAAATACCCGCGATGTAGTTGCAGAACTCGTAGCAAATGTAAATATTCTCCAAAATGGCGCACCAGCCACTACTATAAATATGTGGCAAAATGAAGGGTGGGGCGCGATGGGGGATTCAATCACTGCTGCCGGAACATATCAACCATTTGTTGCTTCAGCACTTGGGTTAATTGAAACCAACTGTGGCGTTCCAAGCTCACGCGTTTCCGGTAGTGGCGCAGATGCTTTTTGGCAAGATGCGAGAGTTTCAACTATTCCGATTGGTGCTAAATTAGTCACTATTTTGGGAGGCACAAACGACTGGGGCGCAAGTGCTGTTCTTGGGTTGATTGACTCTGTAAATACCAATGAGTTTTATGGGGCATTTAACGTATTAATAAATAAACTACTTGCGCGAAATCCTCTGTACAGGATAATGATAATGACCACTCCGCAGGGTAACACTACGACTACGGGATGGACAGGAAATACAAATTTGGTCGCACTGAAAAGCACCGACTATTCAGAGGCTTGCAGGTTATTAGCTAAGAGAAGAGGTCTTCCCGTTATTGATATTCAAGCCAATTGTGGGTGGAGTGAAGCCAATTCGGGTACTTTCTTAATTGATGGAATACATCCCAACGCAATAGGGCATAAACGCATCGCAGAAGAGATTATTGGTGAGCTTAAAAAACGTAATCCAATATTATAACAATGTCTGAAATAATTAACTCATACCCAAAAACTTTTACCGTTCCAGACGGGGCGGTAAAGTTTAAAGTAGTCGTACACGATAAGGCTATTGCCGATCTTCCAGCAATAGATCCTCAATTAGAAAAAGGAAATCGCGTATCTCCTTTCCGTCCCAGCTTTAAAGATGTGCCACGAGCCGTTACGTACATCGCCGAAGCGTTGCAGAATGACACAACTATAAACGGTGGTCTTGTAGCGACCACTTTAATTAAGGTTGGCGCAAAACAGGTTAGTGGACTATGGGAGGAGAAGGCCGGAATAAATGGGGCTGGAATAAATCCGGCAACTCCGACATTTTGGGGTGGAGGCAACTTGGATGAAGCAGTAAATACGGTCGCTAATAATACAGGAACACAAGCCCCATTTGTGGTCACAAGAGATGGTAGGATATTCGCATACGCCGGATATATTGGAGGCTTTCAGCTTATTGACGAAGTGCTTTCTACGGAATCATTAGAGATGGGGATTATTGATGGATTGCCACAAATAAAGGTTAGAGATCAATCGCAAGGGGGCAAAGAAGCTGTGGTTATTGGAGATATTCCCATGACGCCAGTTAGTTCATTAAGTGGGGGCGGAAATATAGATGTTGTCCCTGCTGCCGTTAATACGTATACAGAAGCTAATTCACGCACTCTATATGTGTCACCATCAGGCATGAGTATATCTAGTATTCCGCTATCTACGGCTCTGTCGCTCAGTACTTCATATATTATAAGTTTCAGCACATATAATATGTTCAGGATTGGCACATATATGAGGGAGGCGATTAAGTCCGATTTTGTGTCTAATCTTATGGTTAAAATACAGGTCAGTGTATGGGATGGCGATGGGGTATTGCTTGGCAGTGGCAGCCCAATTGTAATATCAGGGAATTCATCAAGTGCATTTACGGAGTATTTAGAAATCAAGGATATTAACATACAAATACAAACAAAATCGAGCAACACAATATATGTTAAGTATGAGCATCTAAAAACAGATATTCGAATAGATGATGTTAGTGAATATAGTACAGAGTTTGTGTGTGCCATAGAAAACGCATCTCACATAGTCTTAACATCAGGGAAAGGCTCGATAGAAATAGGTCGTGGTTTTCAGGCTATTTTTGGACAACAGAAATACTTTAAAATTGAAGACAAAGCAAACATTCCATTTATACAATCCGAAGGAATACATGAGCATAACGGATGCAAGACGCAGGATTTATTGCTTGGGATATACGCCACGGGGACTACGGTATCGAAGTGGACTGGACATAGAGTATATACCGCAAAAACGGATTTTACATTATCTAAGATTTCGACAGGGTTATATAAAATAGTTCACAACCTGCAAACTAAAACAGCAATATCTGGGGCGACAGATTACAGACCAGTTATATACTGCGGAGGATCTCCTTCATCAGTTGTGACTGCATCCATTACTGGAAATGAATTTAATTTTACAACTGGAGCAGACACAGACACGATATTTATTCAGATTTGGAGCCTAAAGGGGTGGAGTTTGTAAATGTCGAATATTATACTTATCTTTATCGCATGATTACAAAAGAAACACTTCTAAAAATTATGCCCAACGCCAACCATAACGGTAGGCTTGACGCTATGCTTCCGTTTCTGTTGGAAGGCATGAAAAAATATGCTATCAATACCCGACTGAGGCAAAATCATTTCATTGCACAGCTTGCGCATGAATCTGGCGAGTTCAGATATATGGAAGAAATCGCATCGGGCGCGGCTTACGAGGGTAGAAAAGATTTAGGAAATACGGAAGTTGGAGATGGTATTAAATTTAAGGGCAGAGGATTGATTCAATTAACCGGACGCGCTAATTATGCAGCGATTACAAAAGCTCTTGGAATTGATTTCGTATCGAAGCCTGAATTATTGTCAACACCTAAATACGCGGTGCTTAGTGCTTGTTGGTTTTGGAATAGCAGAGGGCTGAATATCTGGGCAGATGCAGATGATATACTGCGAATCACAAAGAAAATTAACGGAGGAACGACAGGACTTTCCCAAAGAGAAATGTATCTCGATAGGGCTGAAAAATATAACATATGATACAGATAATACAGCAAACCCATGAGGAGAAAGTTGAAATGTATAATAAACTTTCAAAGAAGCAACTTATAATGATGCTGATTGAATCTAACAACGTGCTTGATCGGATATGTTTAACTCCTATTATTGCCGCACAACCCATGCCGGAAATCCACGTACTTAAAAATCCAATGACAGAAATATATCCAACACCCTACACTACTTGCAGTACCATAAATAATATAATATGAAACTATCCCCATTAGTAATAGCGATTATCCTTATAGTCCTTCTGATAGCCGCAGAGATCGTAACGTTTCAGGCTTTCACAAAAAAGGCTCAGGAAGTAAAAGTTGCCCAAGGAAACGTAAAAGCATATACCGATGAGCTTGTAGTCACAAAAGACAAGCTTGGCAGAGAAACAAGTCAGAAGTACATCCTCCAATCCTCAATTAAGAACATCGTCTTGGGTAATGCTTCCGAAGTGAATGATCTGAAACAACGACTCAAAGCTGGAGATTTAAAGCTAAAGAATTTATTGGCTACAGCAACTATCGAAACTAAGATTGATACATTTTTGAAAGTTGTTAGAAATGCGAAGGATTCTATTTATACCTTCACATTCAACCCGGAATTTATCGTAAAGGTTGGGGTTGAATCAGACTCGGCTTGGTGCAATCCATTCCTAACAAATAGACAAGATTTGGATATAGCCGACAAGAGAGAGACGATATTACCACCTAAACAATTCTTTTTATGGCGATGGATGCAGCGCAGGCATACTGTTGTTAAGATACTTGTCAGAAATAGTAATCCAGCTATAAGTACAAACAAGATAAATGCTACCTATATAATTAAAAAATAGGGTGTGAATTTTGCAAATTTTTAATAGGATTGTGTAAACAAATGCGTTAAGTTCGTGTTATATTTGCATAATGAGAGCGACGGTCGAAATATCATGTATGGCATTGATTATATGTCCAATGTTTTATGAGACAATTATTGTTTCTGTGGCGGCTATTTTATTAACGGTTTGTTTTACATATCTAACGAGAAAAGATTATAAGAGATAAGAACCCCCCAAAACCGTGATGGTAATGGGGGATTCTATTTAATTAAATACTATCTGATGTTACACTGCCATTTTCGTCTAATTTTAGGAACGGCTTCTCTTCTCTGAACACCTCCACGATATTACTCTCCTGCACCCCAACTATATCGACCCCCAACGTCGTATCCCTATAAGCCTCGGCAATTTTAGCCTCAGCATCCTTAACCGAATCAGCCATAACCAATACAGGCTGAGTGATGCGCTTAGATTTACCCGTATTTTCGTCGAGCAAAACAAACCGGATCTTGCCGCGATAGTAGCGGTCGCCCTCATCTGATGAAATCACTTCGCTCAGGTTTGATTTGGCGATTTTGGTTACTAAGAACTCGCCTTGGACTGTCTCGGATAGCTCTTTATGGATTCTGGTTTCAGCCTCTGCGAAAATGATCGCAGGAACCAAGTATGACTCGGTTATTTTACACTCTTTGCCATTCTCATCCATACGGACGAATTTTGCTGTGGTCTGGAAAAATGTGTTCATTCTACTGTTTTATTTATTGTTAATTTACTAAGCCTATCTACTAATTGGTCGTACATGATCAGGATATTTTCCGACCATACTCGCGCATTTTTGTCGTCTCCGAATAATTCCCAATACTCCACCACAAATTTAGTCCTCGCAAATTTACAAGCCAAGATGAAGTTTGTGCTGTCGTCTTTTGGTTTCGCCTTCTGCCTCTCAATCCAATCTTGGGCGGCTTGTTTTGTGGAGAAGCGTTTATAGCTAATACTTGGTTTTCCATCCCCGAAGTCACCCTCAAACCTTGTTTTATATATCCCAAATAATTTATGGTCTGAACAAATGGGTTGAGCTATTGGAACCAGATAAAAATCCTGATTGTCAAATAACGGAACATCGTCATCCATGATTAATAACGGCTTCTCTTCTTTAATTAGTTTTGCCCAACACCCATCCGAATAGATGCAGCCTTTTTCTGATCCGTACAGTTTCCCAAAAACAACACGTAGCGGTTCTGTTATTTCATATCTTCCGCTGCCTGATTGCCCTGTATGTACCGCCCCCATTACGAAGCCCCTCTTTGTAGCTTCTTCAATTATAAGGTCTTGTTCCGATTTCGCAGGTTTGATTACGGTTGCCCATCCCTTATCTGACCACCAGATGATATTTCCATCCATCTTGTTATACAAGTACGCAACACCATCATTCTTATGATACTTTAACGCAGTGCAGATTGGGCTTGCCTTTGTCATGTTATCCCACCGATGCGGATAATCAAAAAATCCTTTTTCTTTAGCCTCTGCGATCAGAGCGGCTTCTCTCTTCTTTTTTCCCATTTTGTTTATTTATTAATTGTTGAAAAAACTCAATTCCTTTAACTTGCTGTTATTCACACCCGTAGCTATGTACTTCTGGGTCGTCACAACCGAGGCGTGGCCTAGCATCCTCGACACATCCAAAATATTACAGCCAGAAATATACAAGTTGGTAGCAAACGTCCTACGAGCTGTATGCGACTTGATGTAATTCCACTTCTCGCCCGTTTCCTTTTCATCTCCACGCATTACCGTTACGACCGTGTTGATTCCTGCCTTTTCTCCTATTTTGGGAAGAATGATATTCATCTGAGCGTTACTGACACTGTCGCTATATTTTGCCAATAGTTCTGGCAGTTTCGAATGAACCGGAACATACGAAAGCGCACCTGTTTTCTCCGCCACGTACCGCAATTCTCCAGAAGAAATATCAGCAGTTGTTAGTTTCGAGAAGTCAGAATACCTTGCTCCCGTATACGCTCCGATAAGGAACTTCACTCGTACCGCATCCCACTTTTCGGGCAACTCAACTTCCTCGATCAATCGCAACTCAGACATGGTGAGAAAAATCGAGATAGATGTGCTTGCGGAGGCTTTGCAGAGGCTGGCGTAGTTGGAGGAGGCAATCCTATATCCGCGAAGTTTTGCATCATCCAACGATTTCTTCAGCCCTTGGAGATATGATCTGATCGTGCTATTGGCAACATCTTCCGTTTCCAAATAGGTGTGGTAGTCATTGATAAGCGAATCTGTTATGTCCCCCCACGATAAATCTTTGTCGATAAAATTCATCCACTTCTTCAATCTGTAATCGAATAGATCAGAGAAAAAGGCAAATGGCGTTTTAGTTTCGGCGTATTTACTCTGAAACATTCTCGATATGGGAGACCTGCCAGTAATCTCATGATCAATCACAAGCTCATTCCATTTGCTCTTAATCCCCATAAGCATGTTTTCCAGTCCTATTGGAGGGTTTCTTAAGTCCTCCTTAGTGACGTATATCGGGAACGTTTTACTTTGCTGATATTTATTATTGAAAAACAACGAGCATTTAAGTTTGCCCGTGTTTGTAGACTCGAATTGCATTGTATAAGCTGAGATCATTTTCTTTGTTTTTAGTACAGTGCAAATATAATACATTTATACGGATATACAATAGACATTGTGTTAAAAGTTGTTAATTCTTTTGAACACTCCGAAAATCACCATCTCCATCACAATAAATCGGAGGATAGCCAACCTTACGTATAGTTCTGGCTCTGATTAATTTATGAATTATTTGTAATATTAGATTTGTAGGATAATGCAGCGAAATACTTAGTAAAGCAAAAGCCCCAATAAATACCCAAAAATCACTAAGAATAAATTTTAGTAGTTCCATTTGTTTTTATTATTAAATCTTGAATAATCCCATTTTATATAATTCATAAACGAGCTGAGCCTCCCTTTTTGCATCACTAAGTCCCCGATGCTCTTCTATATATCCACTGTTCGGAAAGAAGAAATCATAGGCTTCCTGAACCTTTGGCCATTTGTAAGTACCTTTCCTATAAGGACTTGGTAGTTTGCAAATATTCGTTGCGAGAATCATCGGATCCTGAAGGTTTCGAGAGAATTTAATGCCCCGACTCTCCAAAAAACCAATATCGAAGGGGCGATTAAATGCGGTACAACCCAACGGATACAAATCCAATAACGCCTGCAACTGAGCAAATACCTCTGCTGCTGGTGGAGCATTTATAACTTCTTCTACCGTCAAGTCGCTGTTAGAGAATATCCACGCATCTCTGTCTTTAGCTTTCAATCCATCCTCCTTCAAAAGCGAATCGAACAATTCAATTATATTGCCAGTTTCCAAATCAAGCGATACTACTCCAATCTCTACGATCTTTCCGGTTTGTGGAGTTTTTTCGGTAGTTTCTATGTCTATTACTAATATGGTTTTACTCATCTTCCTCCAAATATGTCGTTAAAAATTCCAAACCCTCCCATAAAATCCTCATCACAACTAACAACTTCCATTCTGACGAATCCCTTATAATCACGCTCAACTTTCTTTTCGAGCTTCATTTCCGCCTGTAACTCTGTGTAGCAATTTTTTACTTTTATTTTCGGAGGGTGATAAATGCCTCTGTCTTTTGTAAATACGCGATAATCAATTATGTATGTTTTCATATTATTCTATTTTTAAGCCCCACATATCATCAAATTCTCTGTAATATTTCTCGGCAAACGCCTTACTCATTCTCCCTGAACACTCAGTTCTAGCAAACGTGATTAGCCACGACCGGAATTCTTGCGATTCCAAATAGCTCCACGTGTAGTACTGGAACCAATCCATTCCGTCAACAATCGGATGGGCTATAACGTATTTCATATCGACATTATGCTTCGAGAGCATCTTGTTTATGATTAGCTCTACTGTGGCTGGATTACGCAGGTCGTATTTCATTTGTCACCTCCTCCCCTAAATTAAGTTCTCCATACAATACGTTATCTACCATGCTATATTTAATTAAACCTTTATCCTCAATGGACTTAAATATGCAATCCCGAATCCATTTTTTATCCTTCAAAAACTCGTCATAACACTCACTTACGCTACGTTTAACGAGCGCAGATGAACTAGTTTCTACGTAACGTACTTCTTTGCCTATTGCTAATTTCATCTCTTTGCCTCCTCCCAGCTTACACTGACTGTTTTTAGTTTTAAACAATTTTCCAATATTCGTGCAGGATCTAACCCTTTTTCACCATTAATAATCGAGAAGAACATTTCCTCACTGTCGCAAAACCACCCCGCTTTCGGCACTCTTAATAGCCACTCAGCTTGGCCGATTAGATGGATTCTGTTATGACGAGATCCGGCCACCTTCAGTTCTATTCCGGTCAATTCCCCATTCTTTACCCAAAACAGATCGGAAGCATTCTTCGCTAAACCAAGGGAATTATTTATCATCCCCTTGACTACATTGTCGCTATTCGCCATATATCCGATCAGATAGCCGTGTTCTCCCTGATAATATTGGGAGAACTTTATGACTATACGGCTCTGGAGAACCGCTTCAGGAGATGACATTGCCGTCCTCTACTTTAAATACCCCAATATTTGCATCGTCAATAGACAACTCATCCGATACAACAGTAGCAATGATCGTCCTCTTCCCTTTCGCGGCGATCTCCCCTAAGTTGATCAGATTCTTTCTTCCAAGACTCTCTGCCCTGTCAATTAAATCAATGTCGAAATCAGAAGGAAATAGAGCCGATAACTTATCGCTCAAATCCATTCTTGCAGACGTAGAGAGCATGTCGAAGCCCGTTCCTTGGTAGGTATATCCGCCTTCAATAAATTTCAGTCCTTCAATTCCGGTTTTGTCTGAGAAGGATTCGAGCTTTGCAATTTTGGCGGCGCGGGTTTCTTTTACTAATGCTTCGCCATCTTTGAGCTCCTGTTCCTTATCGGTTTTGGCTTTCAGGCGTAAAACATCCTCTTTCCACTTGTCGTATTTAAGCTCGTCTACTTTGGCGTTGGATATTTTCTCGTCGATTTCTATAGTATTACTATAGATTGGCGGTTCAACTGTGGCAAGTTCTGGATGGTCAACCAAAAACGACTCCTTAATAACTATCTCTGCATTAGTCACGCTTATCTGTAATTCTATTGCTTTAATTTCGGCTTCCATCCGTGTAATTTTAGCCCTATAATCTTCAATTGTAGAAGATACGCTCATTCTCAACGATGTAACATCTACCTTTTCTTGTAGTTTAGCTTCGTATAGTGCCTTTGTGGTTCTGTTAGACTGATCCACAACCTCTTTTTCAGCCTTCAACGCATCCAAGTCAGGCTTGGCTACCATTGCCGGAACGATTTCGCCAATCCCTTTTATTTCGGCTCTGAGGGATTTGTTTAATTCCTCGTAGGTTGCTATAATTTTACTCTCAGCCGAAACATCAATTCCAAATAATGCGACAAAGAATCTCATTTGGTCTAAGTCCTTCATTTTCATGAAGTATTCGTTGTCCAGAAGAAATGGATTAATTTTAGTTTTCAAATACTTGATGGGTTCCTTCACTTCCTTCCCGTTCTCAATATACATTAACGGACGCGCAACTTCGACGCCTTCCTTGTTAATATAGAATGAACGGTGACTGGTGGCATTGTCGAAGGTCAGGAATATGTCGCCCTCTGTGCATCCTTCTTTGATTACATTGGCTGGCACAATACATCCCATGCCCCAACGAACGGCATTTAGTACTGTGGTCTTTCCGTTTTCAACGTCCCCGAACAACACCGTCAAGGGTTTGTCGATTACGATTGTAGTATCTGCATGTTTCGCAATCCCCTTAATTTCGATCTTTAGTAATTTCATTTGCTGATGTTTTATTTATATTGATTAATTGTCAAACCAAAATACAATCCTGAACTTTTCCGAATCCACTGACTTATCATAGTATTGCGATTTAAAGTGAGACTCAAGAGTACTGATAAAATTATTTAATGTATCGTTTTCGCGAGTCCACTCCATTTTGATTAATGGACTGCTACTTCCTTGACACCACCATTCAGGCATTTCTCCTTTATTTATCTTATCTCTGCCTTCGGAATCAACGAGTCCAAAATATTTTTGTGTGCTGTTTTCTTTTTGAAAATCATATAGCTCCCCCATTGTAAAAAACGAATGTGAGTGTCCGTCATCGCCCCACGATTCGCTCACTTTCTTTATTACTTCACTAACATCTTCTGGCAATCCTTTTGGCTCCGAAATGTATTTGTTTTCGCTTCTATTTCTTACGTCAGCTAACATCGAAAACAGATTATAATCTCGACTGCTGTATGCTGGATTTATACTATACAAAACTTCTCTGTCTTCGTTATTTTCCTCATAATAGGGGTTTAGTTTCCAATTGTCAATATTAACCCATTTTTCTTCTAAGTTAATAGACATTTTTCTTTCTGTAAATAAATGAATGTCGCATCCCATGATTGTTATTTTTTTAATGTTTGATTTATATAATGCAAAGATAATATATTTATTCACACCACAAACTATTTTGCCAATTTATTTTGCTCTTTTATTAATAAATCTTTTGCTTTTTTCGCATCCTCTGATTTATAGATCATCATTTGGCGGTAGATGAACTTGTTGTCGTATGATAGTTCTCTCATCCCTTTTCTGAAATCTTTCTCATCGTTGCCGATCCATAGCATTCGCCACACCCAGCGCATACTATTACCATTCAGCTCGGCGTAGGCTTTTAGTTGGGTTGCTGACATATTCTTAAATTTAAACTCTCCACCAATAATCTCGGTGAGTTCTATACTTCGAATCTCTTCTTTGGTTTTGAAAATATACCCACAGAAACAGCATTTGGGATATGAGATGTGGATAAGCCTGCCGCATCCATGCTTTCCTTCGCAATCGGTTTCTAGCGGTGGGCACTCTTTTGTCATAACTACCCCACTTCCTTGGTGATAATCATGCCACAAACTATTCACTTTCTTCCTTTCGTAAAGTCCATGCCTCGCCACATTTCCACCAAAGTCCAGTATTCGAAAAAAAGATTTACTCCCATCTGGCATAATACGACCACCCCTACCGCACATCTGATCCCATAATGTTTCAGATAATGTAGCTCTTAAAAGTACTATATTCCTGATACTCACGCAGTCATAGCCAGTGGTGTAGATTGCCACGTTACATAATACAACAAATGAACCACGATCAAATTCATCCTCAATATCTTCTTTCCGTCCAGTCAAATGCAAGTTATCTTCAAGCAAATTATAATCTTCGTCATCCTTCTTTAATCCAGAAACTACGAACTTACTGCTTATCCCGGCATTATTAAACTCGATGCATGTTTGAATTGCATGAATCTGTGAGGAGCAAAAGCACATAGTTTTCTCATTATTACACAGCTTTTTAAATTCACTAATTACGCCTCCATAAACTTTGGCAGTATTGAAAGCTTTATATAGGTCTTTGCCATTGTAGTCACCTCGAATCGGGTCGATAGAAACAGAACTAAGGTCTGGCGCATCCAAGGTGAAAGTTCGAGCCGGAACTAAGAATCCCAAATCTATCCCAGCTTGTACGGACAAGCCCTCAACCATTACTTCATAATCCAGTCCCATCTGGCGCATTTTACCGGATCGCTTCGGGGTTGCAGTTACTCCGAGCAACCATTTCTTATCAAGCAGCCCAGATTCTAAAAGGAAATTGAAATCCTGAAGGTGGGCTTCATCGAATATCCATAGGTCAATCGACTTAAACAACTCTTGGTATTCCGGCAAATCGAAACGCCTCTGAAGCGTCTGAGCTGTGGCGACTATGCAGTTATTGACCGGAACTACCCGATGCTTCGCGGAAATGTATTCAGCGTCTATGCCAAACAATGTCAGCGACTGACCGGACTGCTTCAGTAGTTTTGCCCGATTAGAAACGATCATCACCTTGTATCCCTTACTAAGAGAGGAGCGAACTATACTGCTAAATATGAATGTCTTTCCCGATCCTGTTGCTGAGACTAAGAGAACGTGCTTATGTTTTTTGAAGGCATTTCTCGCAGAACTCTCCGTGCCTTCCTGATATGGACGAAGCTGGGGGATCTGCGGAGTCATAGTAATGAATCTAGATGCTCCTTCTCTTGTGGCGTTCCGGCAAAATTAATGAACTTAAACCAATTTATTTTATCCTCATCAGTAATTTCACCTTCGAAGTTTTCATTTACCACATAATATGGGAATGCGTAATGAGAAATTATTACCTGATAATCATGGGGTATCTGACTAAATAAATATTCCTCGCCATCCACCAAGAGCGTAAATTTTTCGTCAATAAAATCAATCATAGAAGAAAGACGCTGCTTACCATCAATAATCTGATAAACATTTCCGATGGTATATACGACCGCCATTCTTGGAATACTCCTTCGCATAAGGATAGACCAAATAATTTCACGCTTCTGATCTAAAGTCCACACAAAATCTCGTTGCAGATTTTTCCCTCTTGATGGAAGAAATACATCCCAATCAATTTTTTCTGTTTTAAAATAATAAACCATACTGTTTATTTCATGAGGATTAAACCGAAGCGTCCCTCTTAATTCTCTTATAGTTTTCATCTCTTCTCTCTATTATATGTTAAATCCGATTGGTAAAATATTGCCGCAAGTGTTTCTATCGAACTGCCAATCTCGATCTTATACAGTGGCAAGTTGTAAGTCTTTCGCTTGGTTAGCAGAACTTTCTTTAGGATGTATTTGCTGTCTATACGATTTGTTTCCATGAATATGGCTGATTGCTCTTCTAATAACTCAAAGAACCTATCTAAGCTAAGTGGTTTTACCATCCTCTCGCATAAATCCCAAGCATAGTTAATGAGATGTCCGGCAAGAGTATTGCGCTCGGATAGATACGGATTGTCACGCCAAGCCAGCATTACATAATGCGAACCATTCTCAATCCTATCGAAGTTGTCTATCTTAGTTATTTGAGGTGTATATTTTCTCATGGCTGATAATCTCCTCTCTCAACTCCAAACCCTTTCAAATTTTCACTCTCAAACACAGCAGACAGCAACCGATTGCCGGAATAGACCGCAAATGCCCATCGTTCTTTGTAGGGTGAGACGTGCTGTTTGCTGATACACACCCACTTAAAGCGAACCGCCTTACAATCAAATCTACTCATTACTTTGCATTCCTCATATTCGTTCATAACTGCCCGTTCCAATGCGCGGATGTCGTGTCGGTTCGTTCCGTTCATGTACATCACCATCGAGTCTGCTATCCTCTGGTGAGATGGATGGATGCCGAGGAGATCGGATCTTGTCAGCTTCCACCCACTTGGGTATTTTTTAGTTGTCCTCTTGGCGCGCATTTCTCTTAATTTTTACCGAATCATAAATCTCATCGAAGTCGCCGTCAATCCACCCCCAGTCGCCATTTCTTCTCCACTCATTCCAATTAGCGTCGTATTGGCACACTTCCCAAAAATTAGTCAATGGCGGAAGAACCCAATAGAAGCCTGGTTCGCGCTCTTTCATGGCTTCCATGTGTTTATGTCACGTACGCGGCACTTACCTGCATCTACATCTGCCAAAAACGCCATCACATGACTGACTTTCGCTTCTATTTGCTCAATCAGATCCTGAAACTCGGAGCGGTCGTATTCGAATATGATTCCTCTGGATGGGTCTAATGGATCAAGGGTGTCGTTGGGGTCGTCATCGTTTTGTCCGAGGTACGCCACGTACAATAATTTAACAGCGTCCGGCTTTCCAATGAAATGTCCTGCAAACTGATATTCATGTTCTACGCGAGCCTCCTCTTTCGACATTTCTTTTATACGCTTTAGTTTCGCGCCACCCATTACACATTTTATCTCTCCTACGTTTTCTGTAACTTCATCGACTCTCCGGTAGTAAATGTCGGGGCTGTCGCCCAACCCACATTCAGCAACATTGAATACTATGTCGTCGAAGTCGTCAGAACTACAGTGCCTAACAACGAACTCTGGATGATTGACAATCAGCCACTTGACCGCATAAGGCTCCTGCTGCTTTCCCCATTCAAAATTCCTGTTACTTGGTGTGTATGTGGGGATACCAGATTCGCGCTCCCAAGACAACTCATAAAAATAATCTAATGCCGTACTACCAAATTCTATATCAGTTGTTTTACGTGTGGACTTAGGATTGATTAGTTTATAAATTCGCAACTCATCATCCGTAGCCGGACGCGACCCACCCACAAATAGTGTCTTATTTTCTGATGACGTAGGTCGGCCACACCTCTTTTTTAGCCATAATTCTTCTTTTGTCATATCGGTTTATTTTGTTTTGGGTACTTCAAATTCTATTGGAATATCAATGTCTCCTGTGGGGAAATTCGGATCAAAGAATACATTATTACCAAACCTTCTTTTAGTTTCAAGAATATATTCAACAACCATCCTTTCATTTATTAACCTCTGGGCTTCTCTGTCTTGTTTCTTTGTCATTTGCTTATCCGTATTTGTTTCCCACATCTTTTACATACCCCATTCTTGTTCGGCAAATGCCCCCAAATTATAAAGCATTTAAACTTATAGAATCTGGTCTTTTGTCCATCTACTGCCGGATCTGCTTCTTCCATATTCTCCATAACGTAATGTCTGTGAAGGTGCAGAAGTTCTTCGAGGCGGTCGGTTATGGATGGGTCGTCGGTGAATTTTTTAGACATTTCTTACTGGTTTATGGAAGTTTTTATTGAAGTCGTAAATAGCCAACATTAGAGTGTCTCCGAATCCTGCAACTCCCGATTGTAAATCTTCGCCATAAAGCACACAATATTGATTTCCGTCAATGCTAATTTTAGGCTTTAGGATTGAAAACAGATTTATTTCTTCGGACTCAACCAAAAAATTCATTTTGGATTGATGTTCCATAACCTGAAAATGCTGTCTTTGACTCGATTCCATTTGTAAAAATTCTTCTTGTGTCATCTTATACCCCCTTTATCTTTCTAAGTTCAACTAAACATGCCTCATCCGGTTCATATGCTTTCAGAAGCCCCGTAAGCGTTCCTGTCTCCGAGAGCCACTTCTTTAAACCTTCATACTTTTCCGACGTGAGCGTTAGGGGTTGCTTTACTATTGGCTTTTCTGGTTCGATCTGTTTTGGCACGATTGAACTAATCCGCAAACATGGCCCTTTCCCTTCTGGCCCTCGCTTATCTATTTCGCTCGTTAGAATTACTGCCAAATCTTTAATCTTACATAATCCTCGTTCGTCGCCGCCGATCATTTTAATCAGTCGCTGTTTATCCTTTACAACCAATAGTTTCGGAAGTTTAAAGTACGGGTTTGGCTTAAAGTACGCCACAAACTTTTCTAATTCAACTCCTCCTACATTCTCTTTTTCATTCAGGACAATATGATCTATCACGACTGTTATATCCCTACCTTCCGGTAACACCTCAACTCCAATATGTAGGAGTGATCCGCCCCTTCTCCAATGTGGAAATTCTTCTGCCATTTTCTTTATTTATTAAATTAATTTGAGTCTGTTCTTTCCGTTCGCCTGTAAATATCCTTTCTTTACTAAAGCTGTTATCGTATTCGACCGAACATGATCGGTAACGTTTCCATTCAATACCAGAAAATTCCCTTGTCTACTAGATACACTAATGTAAGCCTTCTGATATTCGCCGAGGATGTCAATAATTCTTTGCTGCTCGGCGGTGAGGTAATATTTTCGCTTAAACTGCCCAATAACTGCCGGATCTACCTCTGTCAATTCGGGTTCGCCAATGTCTATTATTTCTATACCATCTCGTTCGGGCATGGGTTGTTCACCCTGTACCTGTTCTTGTTCGTTGTTCATTATTTCTTTTTGTTTTGATTATACCAAGACTCGAACATCATGTCTGGTAGTTTATCTACACCATTTCTATCCCTATCCAATTGATCATTTCCGCCTCTGTAATACGATTCTCGTGACAGTAATTTAAATTCCTCTTCCGAATACATCCCCCTCTGCCAGTATTCTTTTGCGCTATTACTGATAGCTCCGGCAATGAATGCATCGAAATGGTCATCCAATAGCGAATGTATTTTATTATCTCGGTATTCTCTTGCTGCTTCCTTTATTTTCTCGTCGTTCATTTCAATTTCTCCTTATTTCTTTATACATAGTTTTTCCCATACATCCCCTACATGGCTCTGATTCTTCGTCGTTCGATGCAAAGGCACACTTCGCACATCCCTCGTTCGCTACCATCTCCACCAACTTTCCGGCTATTATTTCTGATCGGGTTTCTACGAATATAACCGATCTGAAATCCGACCTGTGAACTTGACTACACAGAAACCTGTCGCAGTCGTTTCTGTTTGCTCTACTGCATCCTTGGCAGCCATTCGTTGCTTGTTTGCAAATTAGAAGAATGCCTTCGCTTAGGAAGGATTCGTTCGGGAGTATTAGGGTTGTTGTCATAGCGTAGCCCTCCCAAATATATCTTGATCGTCTACCCACCAGTAATCCGTAGCCGAATCGGCTCTATAATGATCTGGAAACAATTTTGTTATTATTACCACCTCTCCTTTAGTAAATCCATGAGTAACTTTTGATGTATTACCATTGGCTTTAATGACCACTTTATCTCCAATCGTGTAATCTGTTGCTGTTTTCATATCCTTTTTGTTTAATTAATTATACAAATGTATTACTTTTATTCGTTAATTCCTAATCTATTTTAGTTAATTTTCGTTAATTCTTCCAATATTAGCTTCTCTGCCTGTCTTACTGACATCCCAAAGAGAGAAACGCTCATAACCTTGCCATTAATACCCCCAATAGATTCCCTGACCTCAATAGTTAGTCGGTGTCCGTTGGCAAATATGCTTAAATTTTGAGACGCAATAATCTTTTGTATCCAAGACATTAACTGCCATTGCGTAGCTTCTATGACCGGAATGTGTGCTGTTGATTCGCCTGATCTTTTGATATTTATTCGCATCAAATCTGGTGCGGATGGTGGTGTGTATAGTCTCATAATTAGTCCTCCTCTTCGTTTATGTGTGGTTTTTCCTGTGAGTAAATTTGTTGCCAATATTCTTCCTGTGTAGAGTCGTTTCCCCAAATAAAAAGCCTCCAGCCTATTCCGGCCACTGCTTGTTTGATTTTCTGTAAAAATTGTTAATGATCCCATCTTATTTATTATTAATATTAATTTTCTCAATCCTCTCCAACCATTCATCATTCAATTTCCTCCAATAACAGTTGCGTCCATTATATGCTGACATCTGCAAAACATATTCGTTCGGGTTACAGTCGTTCGGTTTTGGTTGATAAAGCCAGTAAACTCCCTTTTCGCTCAGGAAGGCAATAAACTCCTCATTCCAATCAACGGGATGCGGTTCGTTCCAATTCCGCCAAAACCAAAGCAATGCAAGCGTATAAAACAAACTTGTAAATACAATTCCTGTGATAATTAATGTTTTCATTGTCGTTCGTTATTAGTAATTATTAATATTATTAAAGCCATTCCAATGATAGGCAGTACTGCCCAAAATGATTCGATCCACATTAGGAATATCAGCGATAAAAGGCTAAATACCGCCAAAATAATTACAATGTGTTCGGGGCTGATCGTTCGCTTTATACTCCGAATTGTTCGGTTTATACTCCGGTTTAATCGGAGGGATTGATTTTTTAGAGTTGTCATTTGCTCAGGTTTATTTTTATATATTCACTTAAGTTTAAAGGTTTTAGCTTATCTATTATCACTCGCATAACTGCTGCCCTCGCTGTGCCGCATTGCAATTGATCTTTTTTATCATATTCTGTTAAAAAAATGTATCGGCTATCTGGAGAATACCTCTCTCCTTGATCAATTTTAGCTACCATTTTTGCACACGAATCTTCTGTAATATCCTTTATTTGCAATAATCCACAATTTGAAATCCTATTTTTACTTAATGGATCACAGACATCTTGATTATTAAGCAATGTTATGCTGTATTTGCCAATACTAATTGATTTCATATTTTTTAAGTTTTTCGTGAAGTTTAAAATAACGAATGTATGATGATTTAGTTCGCTTTGGCATTGTTGTTTTTGAAAAATAATCTTCAATCTCTTTTATTCCATCTCTCAAATCTGTTATGTCAGTACAATTTTTTGCGATTGTGTAAGCTGATAGTTTCATTTCTCTTTTATTATTAATGGTTTATTTACTTTCTTCTGTTTTAGTTGTTCGAGCGCATTCCTCATTTTTACAAGTCCTGCACGTTTCGTTTTGTAATGGGTGGGCATGATTAATGTTTTATTACTTTACGAACACTCCTCCAAAAATTAAATACCAAATCAATACTATCTGGATTCTCCTTTACTTCGCCATTTACCTCTGCCAAAATTCGTTCGTCGGCTATTTCTTGAATGTCGTTCATTCCATGCCAACTAAAATAGAACATGTCACCTATTTTAAAATCGCGCGGGTTTTCCTCTGTTATTTCGTAGTTTTTACATTCATGTAGGACTAATTTCGTTTTCATTTCCTTTGTTTTAATTGTTCGTACTTGTTTATAAAATTACTTGTTAAAATCGTTCGTATCTGTTTATCCCATCGTTCGACTATATATAGCGGATCTGTTCCTTGTTCGAGCCAGTAGCGAAGGTTTGCCATAAATTGTTCAACCTTACAACCACGAATATGGCTTTTATTCGTTCGGATCAGGCGTTCGCGTATGGTTAGGGCTGAGAGTAGGAGTTGTTTCATTTGGCTACACTTTTGCCACAACAATTTTTATACTTCATTCCGCTTTTACATGGGCATATTAATCATACTTATAGCTGTTTCGGTTCGTCCATGAAAACAATTATCACAATAACATGTTTTGCCTTTTTTAATATCATTTTCGTGGTCTTGAATATCTTCAGGGTCATAAATACAATCAGGATTTCTATTATCATAAACACATAGCGAAGATAAAATTTCCTTCATTGTCATTTGTTCGTTTTGTTCATTTGTGTATTTTATTTGCTTAATTGTTTAAATTCGTTCATTAACTCTTCGTTCGCCTTATATTCGATTCTTACAATCTCATCCAGTTCTTTTCTGAGTAATTGTATCCGGTCGTTCGTTTCCTGTTCGACATACTCAGGCATATTATACCAGAATTGTTCAAGTCGTTCGCTAATAGAATTGGCTTCATACGCTACGTTACTATTAACGCGTATTTGTTCGATGATGGTTGAGGGGGTTTGTTTCTTTTTCATTTGATTAAATATTATGCATCATTGTATCAAGATCAAGATATACCTCATTAAGATACATTAATTTATACTCCCCTTCCGGTATTGTTTTAAAAGTAAATAGATAAGTCTCTATAATTATCCCATCTCGAATACACCAATTTATTTTATTAAATTCGTTATTATCTGCAAATACAATCATGTTAAACCCATCATTCATTGATGTACAATCACTTAATCTGTCAATTCTAAACTTATGAATATATTCAGATACTCTAATGTTTTTCATGTTTTTATTTGTTAATTTTATTTAGTAATGAATTAATGTCCGACAATATAGATCGCCTTAGCTTTGTTTGCTCAGTTATTGGAATAAGATTCCAATTACTTTTAATGTCAATTAAAATAGAGTGTAATTCGCTTGTTCTATTTTGTATTTTCTCTAGTTTTGTGTTATTGCATTTCATTTATTCGCTTATTGTTCGTTTATTAATCTAATTCTAAAACTCTCCATTATAAACACAAATTCAAAAAACTTGTATTGATTTTCGCCATTTTTGTCAGTCCAGTTTACGAAGAAACACGGCTTGTTTTGTTGTACTCTGGAATGATCTACTCCAGTATTTATATTTGTGTTCGTTCGCTTTGCTTGTTCGCTTGTATGTGTCATTTGTTCGCTATTACTTACTATTCCTTTTCCCGTTCATAAAATCGGCTAACCTTTGCGCTGATTGTTCGCTTTTACAGTTTGCATGAGTTAAACCATCTATAGTCACCCTATAGCCATCTACGACAAATAAACCGTTATTGAAGGTAGGATGAACGTATAAAACCCGTTTATCACTGATACGAACGATTTTAACAATACAATCACAAAGAATAGAATCACCACCTATAGAACGGTTATTTGCGATTAATAAAGGTATTTTTCGTGTTCCTGTACTCCTACCAATATAACCACAAATATCATTTTCTTCGTGCCAACTTTTACCAGTTGTTGCATCTCCATAATATACTCTTAACCGTTCGTTTCTATTGCCTACATGGTTACTGATAATTTGTTTTACTTGTTCGCTTGTTCCTTCTGTAAAAAATATCCCGTTAAATTCGATTAAATTTTTCATATCGTTTGCTTTTATTATTTGTTGTGGCAATTTTGCCGTTTGTCCCGTCAGTTATTCGATTCACTACCTTGTTTTGTAGAGACGGGGTTTGTTCGTTTAATAGTAATACCTTAAACCATCATAAGGTGATATAATCCATTTTTATAATTGCCGTCAGGTTTAACACAAATGTTTAAATCAAAATCACAATAATGAATTGCACCTTCGCCAAATTTGATTTCTGATTTTGTTGGGTTTCTATGATAAGTTATAGTGTTCATTTCTTTACTTTTTATTGGTTTATACTTTTATTTGCGGGTTTATACTTTCGCGTTGTTCGTTGTTCGTTGTTCGTTGTTCGTTTACTTGAACCAGTAATGATTTTTTAAATACAAATCAACTTCAGTATCGTAGTCTAAACTTTTGCGTATAACGTCCCGCGATACTCTTTTAAATTTGCCGTCTGAAGGATCAAACTGTTTTATTGAGTCAATCCCGTGTTTATCGTGTTCCTTTAAACAATCCATAATTCCTGATCCGGTAACTATAAATTTTCCGTTTGGATAACTAAATTGAAAATTTACTAAATAAATCGCGCTATTTGTGTCTATTACTATGTTTTTCATGGTTGTTTTTTACTGTTAATTAATAATATCGTGCTGTATTTCCTTTGTTCATTCTCTTTGCGTTTCTTTCACTTCGTTTGTCCAATCTCATTTGAGAATTTTTTGATCCCCAACTTTTAACGCTCATTTCAGATATTTCTTTTGGCTTATATTCTCTTTTAAATTTTACACAATCGGATTCGACCAAACCAAAGATAAGTATTTCAGATATTGAAAATCCGTTTCTGTTTGGTTCTTCGCTTGTATCGTTTGATCTTAGTGACTGTATTAATTCGTGTTCAAAGTTGGGATATTCACCATTTTGATATTGGGGCCAAAATTTAAAATATCCTTTTTCTGATCCGGTACACTTTTTAACTGATATTTTTAATCCGGTTAATTCATGTAAATATGTTTGGTATTCTATTGTGGTCATTATTTTAAGTCTTTAACGCTCTTAAATTCAGGACCCCAATTGTCACATAAAATATAATAACAATCGTTTTCTGACCCTCTGCAAACTACCTTCATGTCGTTTCTTTCTAATATGGCAATGGCCTGATCCAATACATTGTCGTATTCATAATCGTAGCTGAATATTTTTGATTCTGTTTTTTGGTCATTATATCGCGCTGTTTCGTATAATTTAACGCGCGACCCTCTGTTATTTGTTGCACCTACAAATGTAGCTTTGATAACTCTGTAATTTGGAACATTTAAAGTTTTCATAATACTGTTTTTATTGTTGTTTATAAATACTGTTTATTAATAATTAACTATTTTTCCATTCCTTCGTACAACGTCTCGAAGTATAAACATTCATTCCGGCTAAGTGATAATTTGATAACATACTCCTAAGCTCTGTTCTGTACTCTTTAGCCGTGGCGAAGTCTTCCCGACAAATTTGATCGACTGTTTCAGTCCCGTAACTACTTTTCATGTTTAAGTATACTGTTTTCATCTCTTTTAGTTTTGTGCCTATTAAGGCGATTAAATTAATTATTTACGTCACAGTAAAAATGTATATATTTCCCGCGTTCGTTATCACAATTATACCAACGGAATGAATCACATAAATAATCAAAATTTGAATCCACCTGATCAGATTTACAAACATTCATCAAATTTTGCCATACTCCAAAAGGATAAAAATTTGATGTTTGCAGGTAAATAGTTTTGCCGGATTCATACAATTTGCGCGCAATTGTTTTGTTTATTTGCTTAACGGCTATTTCTTCGCCGTAAACTTTCCCAGTAGCTGTTATATTTCTCATGGCTTTATTTATTAAAGGTTTATTAATATTTGTACTCCTATTGATAGTAAAATTACTATTATTAAGGCGATTACTGGCCTGTTTTTCATCTTTGTGTATAGTTACTATAGACAATTTTCCCGTGTTCTGTTATTTTATTATTGTCAAATGGAGACGGCGCAAAATAAGATTCAGAAACATAGCAATAATATTTAGCCTTATCACATTCCGCCTTCGCCTTATCCAGCGATTTCGTACAATATGACATATACTCCCCAATTTCATTATGCAATGTAAACTTTCCCATCTCTTTTATTTTTAGTGTTGTGTGATTACTTTGTTACTTTGTTTGGATAGTGTTTATTGAAATGCCATTGAAGCATTCCATAATTTTTAAGATCGTCATAAATATATTTGGATATTATTGACCCCGTCTTAACTTCGCTCTCAATAGTTGCGTAGTGTTCTGAAATTATTTCAGCCCTGATATATTCAAATTCTTCCGGCGTACCATCAAATAAGAATCTTTCATCCTCAACGTGGTCAGAAATACAATGTGTTAAGATATTCATAGCGTTTCTTTTTATATTGGTTAATTACTTATTGCTGGAATAATTACTTATTTGATTTCTTCACTTTGTTTGCGTCAGGCAGTAAAAAACAACTTCCGATAATTACTGCCAGTACTACGGCACAAAATACATATTCATTAACTCCAAAGTTTGCGTTGTCAATGTTTTCGATAATTGTCTGTAAAGTCTTCATGTTTTATGTTTTTAATGTTATGTTAAACTTTTTACCTTTTGGCCCTAACCCTGCGGGGCATTACAAAGATCGGTATTCTAATCGGGTCCTGCAAATTAATTTAGTTAAAAAACGTTAAAAGGATAAATTATTTTTAGCTTCTCTTAAATCTTATTACTCTCGAAAATGATGTTTCAAATAAATTTGTAGATAAAGTATTTACGCCTTTAGCTATACATATGTAACCAATAATTTCACCCGTTACCATACTTTTCTGTTCGTAAAAATCAACCACCTCAGCCATATTGTGATTATCATACATAAACCTTTGGCCTACCTTTACGCCTTTTATTTCCAACTTTTGCATAACTTTTTTATTAAAACGTGTAATTCTTTACTTTCTTTTCCCTTACCTTTTCCCTTTTTTCTGCGAAGGTCAATTTTTTGGGAGTCAATATGTGAATTAGTTTTTTCACTGCAATTTAATTTAAGGATATATTTAACTTTTCAAAGTGTGCGGATACTTCAGCAGGTAACAATTCGAGACTATTGGGAGTCATTGCAATTAACCTAACCTTGTAAATGCCGTCAATTAACGCGGTTAATTTATACATGTTCCTAATATCCTTCATGCTTATTACTACTTCTCCGACTGTTTTGTAAGTTGCTCTCATCTTTATTTGTTTTAAATCCCATACTTTAGGATACACAAAGATAATAAATGCCTATAACGTACCTAATTAATTTAGTTAAAGAATGTTAAAAGAAATAAGAACTTTTCACTTATGTTTACTTTAATCACTTATATCATTACTATTAATTACTTATACATCAGTACATTACACATATACCCATTAATGCCCATATAAGCCTATTATAGACACTCTTCCGGTGAGTAGATAGTTAGTACATTTCGGCGGAGATCGTTTTAGTCGCTGATAATCAGGTACTTACATAATTAATCTACATTGATTTAGTGTAGTTAATACAATCACACATATGCACGCTTATATAGATATATACATATGTGTATTACTGTATATATAATCAATTCACGAATGCCTGAGTAATTACATGCAATGCGACTCACGTCGCGAAGAAGGTTTTTGGTTTAGTTAGGTTAGTATTGCTTTTCCCGTTTCTTTTCTTATCTTTGCCTTTCTTTACAATTAACGATATGCAAACAGGCGAAGAGTTACAGGAGCAAGATAATTTAATTTTAAACCTTTCAAGTTTAGAGCTAATTTGCTTAGATGCATATCTATTTAACAGTGCAAACAGAATCGAAGCATATAAAGCATGTAAGGGAATAACAAAGGATATTGATCAAAGCTTACTACAACAAAGGGCTACTAATTGGATTAACAACAAGTCAGTAAAAGCTTATTTAATAAAAAACAAGAGGATTGTAATTGATTCAGAAAATCAAAATATTGAACATAATGAGAATGAGATTTTAAGTAAATCGGCCATAATAGACCAACTCACCGCAATTATACGTACAAGTACAGATGTTAAGCTCAAAAGTGACCTACTTATTAAACTTTCAACGCTACAAGGATTCAATAAAGAACAGCCTAAACAGGATAACGAAACGATACGTTATTATCTCCCCCAGAGATGCGAAACGTGTGAGTTTAAGCTGAAATTTTAACATACATAATACATTATACTCACTTAAAATTTACAGCTATCTGATTATCAATCAAATGGTTTAAGCTATACATATAACACGTATATGTGCTAATAACAACTAATAAATGTAATATTATGTAGGTATGTGACGGGACACAGGCCACTGGGTACACCCCCCTTTAAAAATTTTGAGGACGCGCGCCTTCCGATTCCGAGACATTTTTTATTATTTTGAAATTTTCTGAATTTTTTTATTTTTCTGATTTTCAACTGGTAGGTACTGGTGGCTACTGGTCGGTACTGGTAGGGTTGTACCAATATTACTAACCCTACTCAATTCTGGTGTTCGTGATTTGTGGATTATGCCTTGGATCGGGCTTAATGAAGCTGATGAAGGATCGAAGTATGTGAAATATATAACTACATTGCATTTTTTTTGCTGACAATCAATATATTAGAGTTAAATAATGTAACTGATGTTACTGTAAGGGATATATATGTAACCTATATATAATATGTATGTGTATAATACATATACTACATATATGTAAGTTGAACATACATAATACTGAAACACTTTATAAAAGTGCCTTCACTACATTCATTGAACGACATAAACATAATATTAAGAATAGTACTTAAAATTCAACCCAACAACGCAATAAACACCTTTTGCCTTCCATGTGATTTTTTAATGTATAGATGAAAATTTTGATCGCAGAGTAATTTTTATGCACAAGATACATAAAATGTAGTTTTTCTTGCAAAAATATGCAATACATAAAGTTAAAATATGTAGTTTTTCTACATATTAGCGTATGATAACAATATTTATAGTAAAACTTAAATATGTAGATTTATGTAGATTGTTTTATTTATTTGTGATTTACTATTGTTTATTCGAAAATTAATGTTATCTTTGTGCTTTCGGGAGTAGAGACCCACGAAACTTATTTTACAGAAACCTTTGAGGTGTGGCAATTCTCTACTTGCTCCCTTGGAGGTTTTTCTATTTTAAAAATATTACAATGGACGACAATAGTAAGATTTCGGACTGGATGGCAGAGAAAAGGCAGAGGCAAATAGCAGAACAGGAGGCAAAGATGGCGAAAGGAGCCGGAATGTCTATGCAGGATAGAATCGCGGAGGCTGACAAGCATGCATTATCCGTAGAAATGGTGGCACATGTGCCGAAAGAGGATATCGTACCTGAACCAGTGAAGCAGGATAGCAAAAAAGCCCCAAAGAAGCGCATAAGCAAAGTAGAGGTTGTGGTGGATGATGAAAAAAAAATAAAAGCAAAATCGAGCCAATATAGAGGTGTGTCGAAATTTGGAACGGATGGTAAATGGACATCATGTATTGGGATAAATGGGAAAAGAAATCTTAGTTATTGGGATTCCGAGATTGGAGCCGCTAAAGAGTATGATAGAATGGCTCTGAAATTTAAAGGCAGGGACGCAAAAACCAATTTTCCGGCAGAAAACTACGAAATAGAGCCTACTGCGGCGGATAGGGTTTATGAAGACCATGACATAGTTATTTCGACGTCTTTGATCAGGAGTGCTATGATTGCTTGGTGCAGTAAAAACGACATGAAATATCGCACAGGAATGGCAAACTGGTCAATAATGGAAGATTTATTCTTTTTTGGTAAAGGCGTGGGTGCAGGTATGCCAGAAACGCTTGCCATGTTTGATAAATTGGGTCTTGATAAAAATATACGATACTAATATGAGCCAGCTCCTCGAATTAAACAACGGAACCTGCGCCATCCTTGACGACCGCGACTATTTCCGAGCATCGCAGCACAAATGGGGAATGGATAAATTCCCAAATGCGCTGATCGACGGGCACAGGTGGACTCTGCCCCAATACGTCCTGTGTAAGAAAGATCCGAAAGTGCGAATATTTTGCAAAAACGGAGATAAACTTGATTGCCGTAGGTCGAATCTGACAACTAAGAGAGGAGAGACAGAAGAGGGGATGCCAATTGCGAAAGTGAGCCAAGCCCTAATGGTACAAATAAGAAGAATCTGGGAAATTATAGCATATGAAGAAGTCGAAGGTGAGCAGACTGTGGCGTCAGGCAAACTCCGCGACCGAATCACGCGAGCCGAAGCGGTACTGAAGGGTGGGGATAAAATGGAAATGATAAAAATAACTAAAATAATAAAGAAAGTGAGATGACGACTACTGCTGCCAAGAAACCACCCCGCCAAGAATGCGATCTGTGCCAGAACTTTATTGAGCCAATTTTATCAGAAAGGGGCTTCATAAAAGTAAGAGCCAAATGCCAACTCGGAAAGAGAGTGATGTTCCGAATCCCGACAGACTGGAGAAATGGCTGGAAGGATATGGGATATTTTAGATATTGTAACGAATATAAGGAGATAGAGAAATGAGAGAGCATATTTATAGAGGTCAACGCCTCGACACAGGGGAATGGGTGGAAGGATCGGCCATAACCGCATCTGATGGGAGTTGTGCGATTACGTTTGAACTTAAAGGAGAGGATTGGGATGCAGAACAAGTAAGTCCCCTAACCCTCGGCGAATTCTCATCCGAGTTTGACGTCGCTGGACGTCGCATATTTGAGGACGATGTTTGCGTAGATGCGCTCGGAGATAAGTGGGTGATCATATTTAAGAAGGCTGCATTCATGGCGCGAGGACTGGAAAGTGGCGTGTATTGGAGAAATCTGGATGGGAGTAAGTTGACTGTGGTGGGGAATATACATGATGATAAAAAGGGGTGGTTATAGAACTAATAAATAAAAAAATGATACAAAAAGTAGAAATGTTCACGGTAGTTTGTGATAATTGTGGCGAAGATGCCGGATGCGACTGCGATGATGGATCATGCTGGAACGACGAAGCAGTTGCGGAAGAAAAGGCATTAGAATCGGAATGGATAAAATCGAAAGGAATGCACTATTGTCCTAAATGCTGGTCGTATGATGAGGATGACGATATAGTTTTGGTTAATAGTCCATATTCATCTTCTGCTAAATGAAAAGGAAAACAGTAATCCACCAATTTGATCCGCAAATATACCCAGTAAAATTGTGGGTATCTATCACGAGTGATTTATCTGCGATAGGTGAAAGATTTCTTGAATTCCCTTCTGGAGACGCTATGGGCGCTGATGAAACCGGAAAGATGCGGGCATTTACGCAATTAGTCTCCCAAAAAGAGGATCGTAAGATTGGGGTAATTGTAGTTTTTAAACTTCGCAAGTATTGCGTAATTGAAACTATTGCGCACGAAGCGACCCACGCCACTCGGATGATCTGGGGTCATCTCGGAGAGTATAGTACCGGAATGGAGGCCGATGCTTATTTAGTGGGATGGGTAGCTGATTGTATTGATAAAGCTAGGAGGGGAGTAGAATAATGGCAAAAAGTAGAGAACACGTAATAACAAACGGAAGGGCAGTATTTTATGCCTGTATGTGGAATGATTTCCGTCAGGCTGCATTGGATTGTGGATGGGCACTTGGACTGCATGGAAGTTTAGCGAGCGACATGGACATAATGGCAATGAGATGGACTGAAAACGCAAGTACAGCCGAAGCAATGGTTGATAGGCTGGAAGAATGCCTAACCATACCGGAAGATGCACATCATTTCAAAAAAGAAAAGTGTACGGATAAACCTCATGGAAGGGTCGTCTATACCATCCATATATTTGCAGATTTTTATATTGATTTAAGTTTAATTGAAAATAATATATAATGGAACAAACTTACGAATGTGTTGATTGTGATTGGGCTGGAACGCAAGGAGAAGCGAAAGTGGTGAGAGCGATTGGGTTTATGTCGGAGGATTATGTGTGCCAAAAATGTGGTGGAGAAATAACTGAGAAGCTATGATTACAAGAAAACTAACCCTCTCCCGCCTATCCGACTCGCACTACTGTCATCTGTGCGAGATCGCCTCTATTGACGGGGTTTTTGATAGTTGTAACTCCGTGGCGGATAAGAGGTTGTGGGTCAAGTTTGAGTCTAAAGAAAAGGAACGGGAGTGGCTCGTGAAGGTGGGCTTAATCAGGTAAAATGAAAATAATCCAAAAATAATTGCCAAAGCTATTGCGAATCCGAATAAATATATTATCTTTGCATTGTATTAAAACAACAGAATAGATGAGAACAGAAAAAACAGCAGAGGAGTTACTAAACGACATTGAGAACGCTAAAAATAACCTAAACCTTCTCAGTATGCTCAACAAAATTGAAGGCGAATTTAATCAAATAATAGCAACAAAAATGATGAGAACAGCAATTAACGAAAAAGTTTACGAGCAGTAAGAAGAGTCAGACAGTGGATTGTGCCATAACTGCGCAGGTTATCCCTGTACGGAAGAGGCAGATGCCCTATGTAAAGAGTTGGGCGAAATTGGATGTTGCGGAATGATTTGGAAAGAAGTGGACGTAACGGAAGAAATGGGGGCGGAAGATGAGTAGAGAGCCGAACGGATACGCCCCAGAAGACGATAACGGATATACCGCACTCGTCCTAACCTGCCCAAGACAGGGATGTGCAGCTACGAATGTAACAAGAATAAACGACCAATGCCGCTGCAACTTCTGTGGTCATGAGTCTAATATTGAAAGGTTTATTCCCGAAACGCTTGACATCGAATCTTATAAAGGTTACTAAAATGGAAGAAGAACTAATTGACTCGACGGATTATACCGGAAATGACGAGGAGGACTGGAGATGAGCGATCCAACAAGAGCCACCCCCACCCGCCTAAAGCGAATCGAGGAGATGAGGCGTATTTGGGTTCATCTACCTGACCGAAGTAGAACTTTATGGGACTTAGTTTCCGATATAGGCGTAACCCAAAGGATAGAGTATGTAAATAATATTGGACGCGCCAATGGGTCTTGCGATGATGGAGGTTGGTTAATCGAGGAAAAGCGGCACGATCTTGGACTTAAATTAAATGACAGAACTGTCATAAAAGGAATTGATCCTAAGCATTTTAATTTTTTTAAGGAGGTTCCAATAATAAAAATATTTGAGAGGCAATGACTAAACAGGAACAGCAAACGCAACTCTCCTCTATATTTGAAGAGATTGCCAAAATACAGAACAGCAAGGGGGATGATTACGCCAATGCCGACCGCCTCAGCAACTTCAAAATAGTCGCCTCTATGGTAGGCGTTACTCCAGAGCAAGTTCTTCTGGTTTTCATAGCGACCAAAGTAGTCAGGATCGGGAATCTTCAGGGAAGCAAGACGCCGAATAATGAGAGTATTGATGATTCGATAATTGACTTAGTGAACTATGGAATATTATTTCACATGCTGAGGGGAGAAAAGTAGATTTGGTAGTGTCGATTATATTCCGTATATTTGCAGCTCGATGGCTAGATCGAAGTTAAGAAATTCAGACTAAAATCTGATGAAACCCAGAGATACATCTAGCCGTGTGTTTTTGGGTTTTGCATTTTAAATAATCAATAATGCGGGAAATACAATTAACACAAGGAAAAGTGGCGTATGTGGATGATGAAGATTTCGAGAGGGTAAATCAACACAAATGGTGCGCACACAAAATTGGAAATATATTCTATGCAGAAAGAGCCGTTACCATTGACGGCAAACGTATTCTTCAGTATATGCACAGATTTATAATGGGCGATAATCCGCTAAAGCCGTGTGTAGACCACTGGGATGGGGACGGTTGCAATAATTGGCGGTTAAATTTAAGACCATGTACGCGTAGGCAAAATCAAATGAATCAAAAATCTCGTAAAAATTCTTCTTCTAAATACAAAGGAGTATGTTGGATTGAGTCAAGACAAAAATGGTTGGCGCAAATAAGGGTAAACGGCAAAATGGGGTTTTTAGGATACTTCATTATTGAAGAAGATGCAGCTCGCGCTTATGACGTGGCAGCGATAAAATATTTTGGTGAATTTGCATGGTTAAATTTCTCAGAGAATAAATAAAAATAAAATTAGGAAATTCAAATAAATGCATTATCTTTGTACAACACAAAACTAAAAACGATGGAACAACAGGAATTTAAAACAATACGCCAAACTTCAGAAGACACTATCATTTGTGATGGCGTAATATTCTGGACAAGAATAGGTTACGGGAAAATGATGGGGCTTAGCTCTCAGTCCCTTGGATCGCCGTATGCTCATGTACGTGCCAATAAGGCAGCCCATATGACTTTTATGGGACTTAGTTTCTTCCGTCCAATTTAACCCCACACAATGACAGATGGACTTAGTGAACAGCTAATAACATCTATCGACAGGGAACGGTTAAAAGACATACTTTGTAGGGAAGCTAAGGTTGAGAAGGTTGGCGGTATAGCATTGTTATATTATGATACGCTATCTAAGATAAATATCTACAAGTATGCCGGAAACAGCGTGTGGTTTGATGGCCGCAGCTACATTCTTGTCGATAAGGATGATCTGGAAAGTGCGATATTTACATCTATGAGATACCTGCAAGTTTCTGATGGAATACTAAACAAGGAGTTCCAAAGCATGACGAAAACGATTTGGAGAAACCTTAGCCGGAGGGATTTTAAACTAACGAGAAGAAAATTATGTTTTACCAACTGCGTACTTGACGCTGACACAATGCAGGTCAGCCCATTTTCACCAGAGCATTTCGTGATCAACAGAATTAATTACGATTATGATCCAGAAGCGAAGTGTCCTAAATGGATGAAGTTTATCGAGGAGGTTTTGCCGGATGAGTTGATAAGAAATGCTTTTCAGGAGATGATTTCGCTGGCATATGCAGATCGGAGTAAATCGAAATTGGAGCGAATGCTCGTGTTGATCGGAGGAGGTAGTAATGGAAAGTCAGTTGTATTTGAGACTGTGACTCAGATGGTTGGCGACGATAATACAACAACTTACGAAATTGGCGATTTAGTTTCCGGTAATTCCAAGGACTACAACATCGCGGCAATCGAAGGTAAAACAATAAACTACTGCTCGGAATTAAAAAGCAAGGAAATTTCAGGCTCTATCGTAAAGAAGCTAATCTCCGGCGAACCAATCCAAGCAAGGCATATTTACCGAGATCCGTTTCTTGTAAAACATATTCCATTATTGATCGCAAATACTAATGAATTACCAGCTACCAGCGACTACACCAAAGGCTACTTCAGGCGTTTTTTAATTGTACCATTTAATGTAACCATCTCAGAGGAAAGGCAAAACATCAATCTTCATACCGAATTACGGGAAGAATTAAGCGGTATCCTTAATTGGTTTTTAACTGGATATGCTCGCATAAAAGCAAACGGATACAAGATAGTTGAACCAGAGGCAGTTAAGGACAAAGTAATTGAGTATGAGATGAATAGCAACTCGATATTGAAATTCATAGAGGATCAGGAATACTACAACATCCCAGTCTACAAGACCCACGCCCCGATGCAAATAACCGCCAAGGATCTGTACAAACAGTACGTAGATTATTGTAAGGCATCCGGCTACAATGCCTTCTCGAATGTGAAGTTTGCCGAAAAGCTGAAGGAGAAGAACTTTATCAAGGAGCGGAAGTCGGACGGAATGACTTACACCTACTACCTAATGCCTATGATTGGCGAATGGGATCGGTTGGCTTCTCAAGGATTGCTAACGATGAGTAAGGAAGAGTTTAGCAGGGTTGTGGCTTACAAGTGCATGGGGAAAACGCTGGTAAAGCCGAGTGTGCCGAAGCAGGGAGAACTGGAATATGATTTACCGCCAATATAATAGCTAATATCGGCAAATTTAACCAGAAATAGCTAATATGTTATCTATTGATTGTTTACAGAAAGTTTAAGAATAAGAGAGATGAAAACACCATACGAAATACTAAAAGACGAAGCAGATAAAAACCTGATTGACATATCGGTAATATTTCCGGTTCTTGGACTTATCAGAAAAGCAATGAGAATATATGGTATGCAAGAATATATGAAAGGTTTTGAAGATGGCAAAAAGGAAACAGACGACAATAAATGCAAGTTTTAGGTATGATCGCCATTTCAAATCAATCACTAACCCAAATAAACACCCTTTTATTGGAGTTGAATGGGTTAACCGGAACCGACAACCGAACCCTTAATATAAAGAGGAAAGCAAAATTAATGATTAATAAATTGAAGAGATGCAAATCAGTGACGAATGGAAAGCAACGAGCGGAAACCTAATTATGCCACACGAGAGAAATTTGGACAGGGATTGCAGTACTGAGCGGTTTTCCCAGCTCTGGAAAGTCCAGCGTGGGTTTCGAATAATCAGAAAGAATAAGCGCACCACAGAAATAGAGAGGCAGAAAGCGACGAGAAGTAATACGCTCAATTGGGTTGTGATCGGACACTACAAAGATAAGAAGGCTATGGATAAGGCATTTATGGAGATGCTGTTGGATGATTGGACGATTACGGAGGATTGTTACGCAACTGATTTTAAGTGATATGAACGAGCCAAGAATAAAAGTAGATGTGCAAGACCGAAAGGCTGTGGTAGATTTTATGAGAATAGTAAAGAATTATTTGAAAATGAAACGAATAGAAGAGAAGAAATGAATCCAAAACAGGAAGCACAATGTTTGATTGAACAGATTCAGGATCAGTCATTATTAAGTACAGTAACCATGCCATCTTATCTCATAGTTGAGTGTGCCATACTTACCACAGAAAGCCATATAGCCGAGATTAATTTTTACAACGACCTGAAAAGTGTAATTTTTATTTTTGACAAACAATACAGTGTTGTTGATCGACTTGTATATTGGCAAGAAGTGAAAACCGAACTGGAGGCTATGCGATGAACCAAGACTTCCGCAATAAATACCCACTCCTTGCAAATGTAGTCAACTGCATTGTAGAGTTTCCGCCAAATAGAAGCGACAAGGAACGAGCAGAATATTTTGATTTAATGCAGGATGCGCTGATTAAGTTGCAGAATGATACAAAAGAAGCCAGCAATCAATGAAGTACCAACTCCTCTACTCCCACGAATCAGCCTCACTTGCCCGCTTCTATGCGAACAGGGACAGTCCCGTCAAACGTTTTCTTGCCGTAGCTGATGCGCGAGTACGGGAATTGGAAGCAAGGGATGTGCCGGACTTGCAGGAAGAAAACGAGTATATGTCACTTCTGGGTTACACGCTTATGAACGTACAGGAAACTTTCCGACCCGACCAATTCATATCTGTTGTAGATGGGCGGATGTTGAGGGTGCTGGATGTGGATTTTATGCTCTACTTTCTCCAATGTCGGGAGCAACTGACAGGGTTGGTAGCATGGGAGGTGATTACAAGGCTAAATACCAATTATGCCTGTATGAAATTGGGCTGGTTAGTTGAGCAGGGAAATAGGGAGTATATGTTTGATTTTAAGCGTAGTAGTAAGTTTATGGAATATGCGGTTGAAAATATTTCTTTAAAAAATCTCTATAAAAGTTTGGTGGTTTAAATAAATGTATTATCTTTGCATGTATAAACTAATAAGAGAAGAAAATGAAAATCGCATTGACAGATGAGGAAAAAAAGTTTAAACGAAGGGTAGCGGAGTTTACTTGTATGAGAAATAATGTGCGACACAATTGTAGAGTAAACAGAGAATTGGGAATATCTGAAGAGCATGTTATTTCGTGCTGCGAAGTGTTTGAGTTTGATAAGGATACGCTTGAAGATTTAAGTAGTTGGAAGGATTATGCACTGAGGGAAAACCCATATCTACAACAAAGATTATGAACAAGCGTAAGGGTATGACTCCGGTCAAAAAGCCAGAGATAGAATTAGATACAGGAATGCATCTCGATCAGTCCTTAAACGATACAGATATTTTTGTTGTAGAAATAAAAAGCAAAGATGTGGTAGGAACAAGAGAGTCAATAGAAAAGTTGTCTGGGTTTGGAAAAGTTAAAATGAGATTTGTAAATAAAAACGGAAGAGAAGTAATACATTATAAATGAAAAAAAATATTAAATTAGGGAGTTACATCTGCGAAAAAGAAAACGGCTACCTAAAAGTAAGCCACGAGAACAAGTCGTGGAATTTCCGAATGGGCGCAACCCCAGAGAACATCGAAAAATTTTTCGAGGATAATAAAGATGACGAATGGCGCAAATATTTTGAAGTCGCATTTGCCGGAACACAAACATTTAGTATTTTGGCAATTCAGAATCCAATGTACGTGGAGGCTTGGATTAAATTCCATAATGAGTACTTCGCTGATCTTAGCAAGGAAATAACTCCGGAAGATGACTTAGCCATCATCGAAGAAGAGAAGGCGTTACATGAAATGAAAGAAACGGCAGAATCTGCACAGCAAGCAGACGATAAGGCAGAAATCATAGCAGAATTAACTAAAGAGGAAACAACAGTAGAAACTAATAAAACAGCAGAGTAATGGATTTAAAAATTAGTGGAATAGTGGTAGCAATCCTGCCAGAGGCATCAGGAACAAGTGCATCGTCTGGGAAAGCGTGGAGTAAACGTGATTTCGTCATACAGGAATCGGAGGGTCAGTGGCCAAAACAAATAGCCTTCACTGTATTCAACAAACCGGAAATGATCGCAGATATGCGAGTGGACGACGAGGTTGAGGTTGGATTTAATGTAGAATCTCGCGAATATAACGGCAAGTATTTTTCGAACGTAACAGCATGGAAGGTGAATATTACGAAGACTTCTGGGGCGAAACCAAAACCTGCGGACGATTTGCCACCAATGGGAGATACGCAAAGTGGTGGAGATCAGAAAGATGGCGATGACCTGCCTTTTTGAACATAATATATTCATCCGACTTATTGAATTGCGTTAGTAATCGGATAGGAGCGCAGCGAAACCAGTGAGCTTATCGCGGCTAAGAAATAGTCAGAAGCTGGGAAAATTCACACACTCGGAAAGACGAGGATGGGGAGGTGGCGGAATTGATAGACGCTAACCACATTGAATAGAATGGTCGGGGCTTAGGTTAAGATGTGCACCCGCTCACTAAGAGATCACGAACTCGTTAAAATTCTTCTATTCAAGGCACATGAGGATCAGAATTGCTTATACTGATTCATGCAAGTTTGAGTCTTGCTCTCCCCACGTAAAGCACCCGCAATCATAAGAATCCCATCGGTATATGGGATCGAGGGATAGGCTGACTAAATTGTTAAAACTGGTTTGCGGAGTGTCAGAGCATATCTACCAGTAAAGCCTTTCAAGTACACTAACCACCACATATCTCAGTGGTGGTTTTTTCTTTACATTTAATTTGCAATTGTCAATAAATGTATTATCTTTGTATTGACTAAAACCATATTACATGATTTTCACAGAAAAAATTATTAGAGAATGTATCGCCAATGGCATTACAGACAAGAGAGCTATTGCCAAGGAAATGGTAAGCCAAGACCCGTCCATTGATACGGAAAGTGCAAGGTACAGGGTTCGCAAAATGCTTGGGTCTGCCGGAAATCCCGTTGCTGGAGTTCATATGGACTTGTATTCTCTCTACATGTCTGCCTGCACTACATCTAACGAATACGAGCAAGCCACCCATAAGCAGCTCATCCCATCCAAGACATACATAATCACCACTGCTCTAAACTCAACTCCAATACATAAACCGTTTTGGGATAATCTATTAGCTTATGCCAGATTCAAAAATGCCGAGATACATGTAATCGCCAGCAGGTATACCAATCCCACAAGCGTTTTTTCAGAATCTCGTGCGGAAGTCTGGTGCGCTGAAGTCCTGCCCTACTTGGACGCCAACAGACATAATCTCTTCGATGGTATTCAATTAATGTCGGACGTTAAAATACAACCCACAGCAGTTACGCCATTATCGGGACTGAACGGGTTGAGCGCATCCGAGTCGTGTATATTTGGGCATCCGAGAGTTCACATGCAGTTTATGCCCGTTCCGAAAGGGCACAAGCCAAAAATTATGATGACGACCGGAGCTTGCACGTTGCCTAACTATACTGATAGTAAGACTGGAAAGAAGGGGTGCTTCCATCATGTTTATGGCTTTGTTGTTGTGCAAGATGGCGATATGCATTACGTGACTGCCGGAGATGATGGCGATTTTACCGACTACGACAAGAGAGTGTCTGATGGAATTATATACACCGCGCTTAAGGCAGAAGCACTCATATTGGGTGATATTCATGCCTCTAAATTAGATCAAGAAGCTCGTGAAAGAATCCGAAATAGGATAATTGCCATAAACCCGAAGATGTTAATCCTATACGATATGATGGATTGTGAGAGTATTAATCCTCACGAGGAAAAGAATCCAGTTCTGAAAGTTAAAAGATTTGAGTCCGGCAGAAATAGTCTGGCTAATGAGATTGAGGATACATTGGATTTTCTTGCTGAACTAAAACTTCTATGCGATAATATCGTAATAGTTGCTTCGAACCACGACAACATGTTAGACCGATATATAATCAATATGGATTGGAGGCGCGATATTCCCAATGCAATCAAGTACGCGGAATTGCTCCCAATCGCATTAAGAGAGGATTGTGGCGTCTTTCCGTATCTAGTCAAGCAAATGGACATAACGGCAACCAAAGTGGATGATAGCGTGTTGGTTTGTGGTATAGAATTGAACATGCACGGAGATAAAGGAACTAACGGTAGTCGTGGCAGCTCGGTTCAGTTCAAGAATTTATCTTCGAGAAATATAACTGCGCACTCGCATACGCCATCTCGTCAGGATGGTAGTTTAGTAGTTGGTTGTCAGACACTTGATCATGGGTACAACGAAGGGTTGAGTAGCTGGGGTATCGGAGATGTGATTATTAATGCGGATGGTAAAACACAACACATATTTGGTAATTATATTTGGTAGTGTGTATTTTATTTCGTATATTTGTCGCATGTCTTGCGGCATAATTGATAATATTTTTTAGCAAACCTTCATTCTTAGTCCGCAAGCTGAGTTTGAGGGTTTGTTGTTTTAAACATTTAGTAATGCAAGAAATAAAATTAACACAAGGTCAAGTAGCCTTGGTTGATGACGAAGATTTTGAAATGGTTAGCCAATTTAATTGGTATGCACAGAAAGACGGCAATACATTTTATGCCGTAAGACGCATTAGAATTAACGGCAAACAAACCATGCAGATGATGCACCGACTCATTATGGGTGATAATCCAGAAAAACCAATGATAGATCATGAGGACGGAGACGGATGGAATAATCAGCGACTAAACATGAGACATTGCACCACATCCGAGAATGGCATGAACAGAAAGAAGGATAAAAATTCCTCATCAAAATACAAAGGGGTATCATGGTTTGCGAGAGATAAAAAATGGGAGGTATCAATATATGTTGATGGAAAGAAAAAATTTCTTGGTCGGTTTAAAGTAGAGGAAGATGCTGCTCGCGCTTACGACGAGGCGGCAATTATATATTATGGCAAATTCGCAAGATTAAATTTTCCAATAAATCCCGTCCCAAATATATCATAAAATTGGGACAAAAAACCCCGCCAATTAACTGACGGGGTTTATTTTTACTTCAGCCCAAGTATCCAAATTCTCAGCGCAGCTTTTGCTATACTCGCTTTAGGTTCTTGAAAATCTTCTGCCATTTCATTGAGTCTATCCAGCGTGGATTTGCGAATTTGAAGATTGTACTTATAACACCTATCTACATCCTTCTTCCCTTTATTCTCACCTATATAGGTAGTTAACATAGGGTCGTCCTTGTGAATGTCAATATATTCGTTTATAATTTGGTCGGTAAGAAGCTGAACCTTCCCTTTATAGTACCGATCTGAGTGCTGATACAACCTCATCACGACCGACGAGCTTGTGCGAATCGAGAAGACAATAAATTGATCCGGCTTTGGCTTGTCACTTTCCCACCTACTAAGATGCGTTATGGATTTGATTCCCTCTGGCGTAAGCACCTTTTTGTATGTGACAAATGCGTTTTCGAGTGTTAGTCTGCTATTTTCTTCCATTATCTGCTATTTTTCTCATCTCTATTACTTTCGCAACTCTCGATGGCATGGATTTATATTCCGCAACCTTCTCATCCGAAAGGCCGTGTATCATACGAAGCTCAAACTTCAGCTCCTCCCCCGTCATTTTGCTGGGTGATTTAGAAAAGAATGCGTCTACTCGCTTTGGTTCTGGCGGCTTTACTATCTCCGCAACCTTACTGTATACATACAAGCAGAGCAGCTTCACAATAGTCCCATTAAAGCATTTTGGATCAAACACGATCCGAGGCACATAGAGAGAGAAATCCCATTTTACAGCCACATAATCTACTTGACCTGAAATGCGTTGAGCCTTGGCAATTGCGTATTCATTGAACGCACATGTTATCGGAACCTCCTCGCCAAGAAAAGCCTGTTGTATATGCTCTAGTACGAATCTGGCTTCCGGTGGTTGTGTATTAAATACCTGCATCTTTTCTGTTTTTATTATTTTGATTCATACCCGATGCTTTAGTGGCATTTTTAGCCTTGATAGCTACCGCAGCTTCTGCGCTTGCTGTTTCTCTGGCAAACTCTGCTTCGTTTTGTTTTGTAAGTCTCGCAAATTCATCGTTGGCAGCATCTGGGTATTGTGGGGCTGCCGTCTCTGCCGACATGACTCCCATAGTTACTCCCTGAGCAAGTATTTGGGCTTTTTCTGCCATATTCTGATGAACATAAGGAATAATCTCCCCCCTTACTGCAAGGTTATTGAACTGTGCAGACTTGCGTGTCTCAACTCCGAATCCAAACTTAAATATTGAAACCACGTCATCCAAAGCCTGATTCCAGTGCATCGAGTCCTCCATACTTTTTTCGACCGCTGGAGAATAGAGTAATTTGATCGTAACTCCCGGAAGGTCGCCGCCCTTAACCTCAGGAGGAAGAACCGTAAAACTACCCATCAAAATGTATTTCTCTAATATTTTCAGTTGAAGCTCGAATGATGTAGAAGCATCCGCCTTCTCCAAAAACTTTGCATTAGAATCCTTGTCACCAATAATAACCGATGGCATCCCGTCTGCATCTTTCTGAATATCTCCATCGCCTTTGATAAACATGATTCTAAAGGCATATGCTTTATTATTTTCACAGAGCTGAGATACTGCCAATTCGAACTTATCAATACAGTCCTGAACATTTGACCAACAAGCACCCATATCATCCCTTTTATAAGAGATCGGTACGAAATCGAACCCATGAGGTGCGCGTGCATCTACATTCCACCCATCACCTCCAATTACTTTTGACACCTTAGCCATCCACCCTTTCTGTCGGGTGTAGGTAGTCATGTATTTCTTATCCCAAACATCCACATACTCAACTTCATTCTGCATATACCTTCTCGCAAACAGATTGAGCTTTCCGGTTATGTTGTCGTAGTGAGGATAAAGTATTTCTCCATTGCGATAACCGAAAGTGCGCCATCCGAACTCACCCTCGTGAATATATCCGCACAAAGCCGAATCTCCGGTAATCTTTTCCATCTCGAAGAACTCATGCATTGCGACCTCCATGTTTTTGTTGATCCAGCCTTGCTTAAATTCTATCAATGAATTTTTCTGTGCTTCTGTTGGAAGTGGGTTGCTATCCACAAACTGCACGTAATTGCCGGAAAGATGCGCCATTTGTTTCGTAACAATAGTCTGCTGCATTGGCAGACTGACACGCTCTACAAAATGAATATACCTCTGTCCGGTCGAGTCCGACTTGACCCTATCAGCATAATAGAACTGGTCATTAATCTTATGTCCTGCCGGATCATACTCAGTCAGAAATTGATCCTGCGTTACCTGCGCCCATAATTGCCTCGGAAGCATTACTGGTGCAGATTCTCCCATAGTTGATGCCGGATGCCAGTTTACGCTTGGGGCAGCTCTACGGAAGGGCTTCTTCAGTAAAATTTCATCGACTGTTTTTGTTGTTGCCATTTTAGTTATTATTAAGTATTAATTCTTCGTCCTTAAACGCATGATAGAAGTTCTGTAATTTATGCACATATTTGAATCTCGGTGCTGCTGAATATAGGAAATTTGCGTGAGTGCAAGGCGTATATTCTCCGTTTCCCTGATCCCTTATAAGGAATTTAAATCCAGTCATCCACCAATAATTAAGTTTGTGATATTCTGAATATCCTTTTTTGAATCCAAATTTATCAAACAAATCGTCGGTTAGTGGAATTGGATTACAATCATATATACTATAATCATCATCACTATCATCAAACTCCAATTTATTTGTAGTGGCATTAATGACATCTATCACTTTAATAGATCCATCTCTTGAATAAATCAAATTTCCTGTTCTAAATTCTGCTGCTTCCATCTCTTCTCTTTTTAAAATTTATAATAATCCACTATTTGAAAACCCCCTTTTTTTACTGCTGAATACTTCTCGCATAAATAGGGCTTCGAGCGTGTCGGGGGAGTGTCCTATTTCTTGCTTCATTTGTGATTTTTTTATTATCTCAAATTTCCCACTATCAATATCTTTCCTTCGTAATGCCGGACGCTGTTGATGTAATTTCTCTTTAAGCGTCATGCCTCCGATTTCTTTGTTTAGTACATTTTTATCAAAGCTGTATTCTCCTTTTTCGATAGCTTTAATAAACCTCTCTGCACATTCAGACTTCTGATTTCCCCACATCTTAGGATTAGATGCAGATTCATTATTTAAAAACTTTTTTGATTTTTTGAAAAATCCCTCTAAAAATAATCCAATTCCGTTTCCGTCATAGGTAAAATTCTCCTCGCGAATACTATTTTTGTCGAGAAACTTTCTTACCAGCATGATAGCATCATTGCTTTTTACATTGGTAAATGCCTCCCAATCTACAACATGCTTGTCCTCGAAGGCAAACATTTCAAAATAATCCCCAGACAACGCAACATCAGCACTGGCGCACCTAAACCCAACTCCGCCTTGATTATTATTATCAAACATATTCTCAAAGTCCTCGTAAGAAACTAAGCCAAACGATGACTCCTTATTTTCCCAAATTCCGTTGATTGCCCTATATGCTTCTTCTGCTCCCTGAGTAGCAAGTCTACCTAAATAGTTATCATCCTTTTTATTAAGAATTTTATTTTCGCTGAGTTGTCCTTCAATAAACGTAAAGGACACAATAAGATTCAGCTTATCTACTTGCCCCTCCAATGACTTATCGTAAATAGCATCAATGTAACCACTTGCCTTTAAGTATACTTCCTCTCTGCTATCGCCCCAGATTATATCTGATAGCTTCTTTCCGTGACGATAGAAGTAGCGAATAACGCCAGAGCGTTCAGGAATTACTTTGTGTGTTATCGGATTTATGTACCAGCTTACAAGTTGATATAACCAGTGCAAATCGCCTACTGGATTAGTTGATGCGATAAATTTATTCTTGATTCCTAATGTGTTACGATTAGAACCAAGCAAAGTAAAGAATGTCGCTTCCTGTAATTGACTTAACTCATCTATCCCGATGTCCGGCATCTGTCTGCCCCTGAATCGACGGTCAATCTCCTTCTCGTTTTGAAGATGCCCAAAGTCTATGTATGAATCACCGTTACTAAACTTTATTGTAAGGTCAGTAATATTTCCAAACCCTCGGTATAAATCAACGCCATCCTTATATATACCATCTCGACAGTCTTCCTCTTCCTTCCTGAATCTATTAGCATTGAAACCTACCACCCCAATATTATATAGAGGCATCATATTCATCACCCTCGATTTCCCGCCTCCGCGCTTACCTCCGATTATCATGATGTCAGCCTCAGATATTAAGCACTTTTCTTGAAAACCTTCTTGTGGAATAAAGTTAAACATCTGTGCGCCCGCCGGAAGCTTTAAATTGGCTTCACGCAGAGACTCCACATATTCATTAGTGTAATATTTCTTTCCTGATGGCGATAGGATGTACTCCTGCATAAAGTCAAATAGATTTTAATAGGCAAAGATAATAAAATTTAGTACAATTGCAATTATCTTGCGTCGTTAAAAACGAAATTTGGTAATTCGGATTTTTTAATTATCTTTGTCCATAATTCATGCTACTAACAAATATTTATAATAGCAATTAAAATGAAAGCAGAGATCCAAGCGGCGGTAAAAAGTGCTTATTTGCAGTACGGTTTAAAGCTAGAATCAATCGAAAAAATAGTCAATGCAATAGAAGTAAGGCTTTCAGCAGGGACTATTGAGCCTGAGAATTTACAGACGGCAATCAAAGCAGAAGTGGAAATTTATAGACCACTCTTAGCGGTGATGCAGTCCGAGATAGATTCATCAAAGGTAAAAAGACCAACAGATCCACCAACACCTATCGTTAATCCTCCAGCCCCAGCCGACGACTCCACAACCGCCTTACTAAAGACGTTAATGGAGAAGATTACGGGCTTGGAGAACAAAGATGCTGAGCATCGTAAGGCAACCACGAAGCAAGAGCTAATTACAAAAGCCCTTGAAATATCTGGAAAACAAGGAGCAACTAATTCAACCCTACTCAAAAAGGCTATTAAGTTAATCGACATTCAAGATGACATGACCGCCGAACAGATTTCTGGATTAGCTCTTTCGGAATACAATGAATTACAATCCTCCATCTCGAAAGATGGCGCAGTTCCGATCATTCCTGCTCTTGGTGATAAAGCTACGGTAGAAGCTGCTCAAAAAAAAGGCGTTGATCTTGTTGACAAGTTTTTAGGAAAGGCAAAGGCGTAAGTAAAACACCGCCGAACACAGAAGAAATTTTTAATGTATAAAACTTAATTTTTTAAAAAATGGGAAATACTTTCGGTAGGAAAACAGCCACATACGGTTCTGGTTTTCCGGTATGGAAAGGCGTTCCAGAGCGAATTGTAGGGGTAGGCAAGCTACTGAACACAATTGTGGAGGGTGAAAACTATCCCGCTGGATCACCTTGCAGTCTCGAATCTGCAAATGGCGTTAAGATTCTTCCTACATGGAAGGTGAAAGCAACGTCGGCAGTTAGTACGAACACCATAATCACAGTGTATCGTGCTGATGGTCTTCACGAAATTAAAGCAGGTAAAATCGTGATGTTAGCTCCTGCGACTATTGCGGGAACAGGTAAGGCATTTGCTGTAACCACTGTTGATAATAGCGTAGATGGTGAATCAACCTTTACAATCGTAACTGCATCAGGTGACACAATCGCAGTTGGATCAATTCTTGCTCTATCCGCATCAACAACGGAACAAGCAGGTCAGGCTCTTTATTGCCAGCCAACTCACTTGACTTATAGTCAGATTTTGATTGAAACCGGAGATACCATTGCAACTGCATCACCTGTATTTAAGGGCTATGTATTTGAGAAAAGGATTCCATACATTTCTGCTATCATGAAGTCGAACATACGGCTACATACGGATATTTATTTTGACAACGTAATTTAATCTAAGCTATGCAAACAAATTACAAAAGTTACTACGATTTAGTAAACGGCGCACTTGGACAGTATGGCTTCGATTCAATGCAAACATTCATTGATTCCGCCTTTGCCAATCGCTACGATAACGCTTCTTGGAAATCCGCATTTGATTGGGGTATCCCAAAAGTAGGTTTCACTTACACTCAGCTTCAGGGAACTTCTTTAGTTGCCCCTAAAGCCACTATCATCGAGTTTGACGCAGACAAGCCACTTCGCGCACCTTCAAGCTTCTCTCTTTCTACTGGTAAGATGCCTCGTATGGGTCATGCAATTCAGTTTAACGAAGAAAGTTTCATTCAACAGGCTCAGTTGGTTACTAACTACTCTGGTGTAGTTCCACGTTGGGAAGATTTGTATAAAATCATCTCTACCGATACCGACAAGTTACTTCGCGGTATGCACAGCCAGTTGAATTACATGGCTTTCCAGATTGAATCTACCGGAAAGTTCGTAACCAATGCAACCAACAACCCTGACGGTATTCACGCATTAGAGTTTGACTTCAATGTTCCTGCTGCCAATAAAAAGAAAGTAGTAAAAGTTTGGTCTGACCCAACTGCTGACGTTATTGCCGACTTGGCTATGATCGTGAAATACGCAAAGGATAATTTCAAACCTTACGGCGTACTTCGTATGAATCAGTCTACTTGGGATATTATATGGCAGCACACAACTGTCCGTAATAATACTGCTATTCAGTTGACCAACGGTGGTATCGCAGCCGCAAATGTTTCTACATTCTTCGTAACTCAGGATAATGTACGCCAATACCTTCTTGGTCGTGGTTTGCCTCCTATCGAAGTTGTTGATGAGATTTCTTTTGCTCAGACATTTGATGTAGCAACTCGCAAGACTGTAAATACCGCTTTGAAATCTTTCGCAGATGGTGTTGTAGTTTTACGTCCTGCTGGACTTTGCGGATCGGTTGAGTCTTCTCTTCCAATTAAATTCAACAATCCTGCTGAACCTGTTTACACTTATGAAGATGGTAGAATTACTATCCTTCAGACTGTATCTGCTAAGCATAAGGTGATGGAGTTTATTGCTGAGTTTACTGGTATTCCGGTTCTGAACAATCCAGACCACATCATCATGCTGGATATCACTTCTGCTGCATAAACAAATAAGCCGATATGAACGTACAGGTTACAGTTATAGGTGATGGAGTAGTCACAGGCGCAGGAATCCACAGCATGGGGGATGAAGTGACGTTAGCAGCGTCTACCTCCTCATTCAGTCATTTCTTGCGAGGCGAAGAAGTTATCGTTGCAAACCCGTATGTTTTTGAAGCTCCCGACAGCGATGTCGTAATTTCTGCTGTTTTCATCGTTACGCTTGAGGCGTATCTAAAGGCCAGTGTCGGGTATTTACTACCTGATGCTGCCTTGATGAAAATCAGAGTTGATCGTGGATTAGCGATTGGATTAGATGTATCACTTCTCAGTCAGCAGACCAGAGAGCTGGCTTTTGCAGATGCTTTAATGTACGGGGTTAATTCCCCCTCGCAAGTACAGGGGGCAAAGGATAGCGATAACGGATGGTCACACCAAGAGGCAAGCGGAACATTATCTATCACCGATAAGCGATTGATCAGAACACAGGCAAATGCAATTTATAAGAAATATGGCGAGGCAACTATGCCATCTATCATTTTCACATCATTAAACGGGGTTAAGTCAGATGCTCAGGCGAGGTACTAACACGGAAGGGTTCAATCCAAGATTTCCACATTGGATAAAGGTTACGAGAGTAGTTGTGAATACCGATGTTAATCCTCCTACGTCTTCTGATGTAGATGTTTTTGAAGGCGAATGTAGAAATTACCCATCACGATCCGGCAGTACCGGAATGACCGAGGGTGTATTTATTTCTGATTATACCGTATCACTGCCATTCAATGAGGTTTTGTTTGAGACTGGCGACTCAGTTGTGATTACAGATCGCGTAAAAACCTTTGCCGGAGAAGTTGTGAACAGCTACAACGGCAATCTGGGATGCACAATTTGGCATAACAGAGTCAATAATTAATAGCTATGTGGACAGTCTTTGAACAATACAGTTTTTTAAAACCGATATTTTCTTTAGGCACAGAAAAAGCCAAGGAGACTACGTTTTTAGGAACGGTAGCAACCTCAATAGCAATGGTGACAACGATGTTTAGTTATTGGGCAAACGAAGTATTA
>Ga0209512_1000474_pt1 | contig 65590 bp, 59 predicted proteins | sample frozenSSSSmetaG_FD_184142 | JGI IMG/M metagenome (GOLD analysis project Ga0209512, IMG submission 184142) | Glacier valley bacterial and archeal communities from Borup Fiord, Nunavut, Canada, to study Microbial Dark Matter (Phase II) -... | ecosystem: Environmental > Aquatic > Freshwater > Ice >...
CTTGCAGCAGTGCGGGAGTAAATTTGCCACCACTGGTCAACGTGCCATCCATATCTGTCGCAACCAAGCGAATCAATTGAAAGTCAATTGTCATCTTTCCTCCACTGCTGATACAGTTTGGTTAACAATCTTCTACACTTACCCATAGGTCAGGGCGCAAGCCTTGCGCCCCTACAAAATTACGATACAGCACTTCCAGCAGTTATAAGGTACACCCTCAAAGCTGAAAGTGATGATAGGAGAGGGGCAAGGAGAAAACTATATTGAGTAATAGTCGGAAGTACTGTAAAAGTTGGTACGGTTGTTAATCGGACCGTATTGCCTCTATTCAAGAGTACTCACACTCCCCCAAAACAAAATTCACACTTGTAACGATCAAGACATTACCTTATTTGGGCATCCTAAGGATGAGCCGTTAATGTTCTCTTATAATCGAACATGTCAATTTTTATTTCCCTGGTTCAATCCTACACACAGAAAATCCATCACCCGGAAATCTTCCTGGTTAAAACTGGTGCGGAATTGCCCAAATTAGCGTCAGATTCGCATCCACCGACAGATTTAGGGTTTGCCACCTCTGGCGGACTGGTTTTCCTGTTGGTTGCTTTGATTGTCTATGGCAAAGTCTACACTGATAAGCTACAAAAAAAGCTGAGGTTTGAGGCATTCCGAAATAGCGAACTCCAGAAGAAGTTAAAGCTGGCGCTAGAAACGATTCGCAAAATGGAGACTAATCCTGACTTGATTAACTCACGAGAGTTTAATCTGGATTACCTGCGGATGCGAATGGCGGAGGAATTGTTTCATTTCGGTATCGTTAATCAAGTAAAAATTACAGTTAAAGATAAAATTGCCCAAGCTTTGCGTCCGACGCAGGGTCAAGGGGGTGTGGTAGGGATTGCGGCTGTAGGAAGGCAGGTTGATGAGACTTTTGATGTGAATTATGAGACGGGTAATCCAGTCAAGCGGACGAAGCGGGTGCTGTTCCGCATTCAAATTCGTTTAATGAAGTTACCGACGCAGGCGACTTCGGCAACAATTAGTCAAATTATTGATTGTATTGAAACTTACTTAAGTCCTGCCGAAGACCATGATACTTGGCAACCGACAATTCAAGGTCGAATTGCCTATATGCACTGGGATCAAAAGGCTAAGCCAACCCCTTTGTTGGTTTTAGAACAATCAAATGAAGGCGTAAATGTGAGTTTCCGCACTAGTCGTCAACCTTCCGCTGCTGAACTCAAGTTAGAGGAAGAGAAAAATAAGGGCAAGAAATCTAATTCACGAGGTTGAAAATCATCTGAATGTTAGAGTTAGTTAACAAGTGGCTAAATATCTATAATTCACGTAATTAAAATCGGCGATAACCAGCAGAAATTACAACTATTGGCTATTGACTAAGTTGGCATTTCGTGTTAGGAAGCCATCTTCCATTTCCACAATGCGGTCGGCTATGTCTAAAATTCGGTTGTCGTGTGTCACCATTAAAATGGTTGTCCCTTGTTCTTTCGCTAAACCTTGCATCAATTCCACCACATCGCGTCCTGATTTTTTGTCCAAGGCGGCGGTGGGTTCGTCAGCGAGAACTAGTGGTGGTTGATTAACTAGCGCCCTCGCGATCGCCACCCGTTGTTTCTGTCCACCAGAAAGATTATCCGGATAATAATTGACACGTTGACCCAAACCAACAGCCTCTAACATTGTGGTCGATCGCGCCATTGCTTCGTGCGAGGGTATATTATTTGTCAATTCAACTGCCATTTGCACGTTTTGCTGAGCATTCAAAAACCCAAGTAAATTGTGAGCTTGAAAAATATAACCAATTTTACGCCGCATGTGTACCAGTTGCTTTTGATTAACTCCGCCCATTTCTGTGCCTAAAAATTGTAGGCTACCGATTTGCACTGATCGCAACCCACCAATTAAACTCAGCAAGGTAGTTTTCCCCGAACCAGAAGGACCTGTCATGATCACAATTTCCCCGGCGTTAATTTCCAGGTTGATGTCATGCAAAACCTGTTTTTTAAGCGCACCTTTGCCAAAATAGTGATTCAGTTCTTTGATTGCAATTACAGGTTGTGTTTCCATATTTCTTTAGATAGTGTTAGAAAATATCTGCAGGATCGGCTGCTTGTAACTTACGGACAGCAATTCCACCGGAAATAGTACACATTAATATTGTCAAAATTAATACAGTGACTGCCCGACTAACAGTCATAAATAGTGGCAACAGCGTGGCACTTCTCGCCATATTATATTGAAATAACGCAAAGGCAAATCCCGGAAAGTAGCCGACAATCGCCAGAATCAACGCTTCTTGAAAAACTACAAGAAGTAAATAATTTTGGGTATAACCCATCGCCTTCAATGTGGCATACTCAGCTAGGTGGTCAGCAACCTCAGTATAAAGAATTTGATAAACAATTACAGTCCCGACAATAAAACCGATGACTGTACCTAAAGTAAAAATAAAGCCGATGGGTGTACTACTTGCCCAATAATCTTTTTCAAAATCGACAAATTCTTGTTTTGTAAAGACTTTGACATCTTGACATTGATAATTTTCGTCATCCTTTGCAAATGTCGTTGTCTTTTTCTGACAATAAAAATCCCGCATTTGCTTGACAATTAGGTCAGGATTAGTTCCTGGCTTTAACTTAATCAAACCAATGTCAATTAATCCATACTGCCGATTTTTATCCTTGAGAATACGCAGAAAGTTTAAATCGCTGGTAATTAAATTACCATCTGCGCCAAAAGAAGCACCCATCTCAAAGATTCCGCCAACTTTAACTCGCCGTCCGCCTACTTCTGTAGAGACAGTTTTACCTGTCTTAAAATCAGTCGCAACTTTGCCGAATTCTGGTCGAGAACCGCTATCAAATAAAACCACATCTGGCATTTTAGTTTTAGCTAAATTCTCTTGCACTCCTGGTAAAGTAAAGACATTTTCTCTAGGGTTAATACCCATAACTTGGATGGTGCGAGGTCTGCAAGGTAAAGGCACTTCATCTGACTTAGTAACTGGCTTGGGAGATTTATCGCAAGCGGTGGGATTTCTCCAATCACTAAATGCCAAATAAATTGGATGTACAGATTTAACACCAGGAAACACCAAAGCTTGATATAATCGACGTTGCGAAAAGCTTTTCATCGACAGTAAAGCGTTTGTTTTAGGATTAATTAAAACAATTTCTCCATCCAACGCCGCATGCATCCGCACGTTACCATTAAATAAAGCTTCGCGAAAACCGAGTTGCATAAACATGAGAATATCCGCAAAGGCTATTCCTGCCATTGCGACTGCTAGGCGAGGTTTTTCGCGGGTGAGTTGCAGCCAAGCCAGGGGGATTTTGCGAGTCATTTTTTACAGAATTTAAATATTTATTTCTACGACCACTTTTCCGTAAGTTAAGCCGGAAACTCGCTGGCTATCTTCGGGTGATAAGGCAATTTTTACTTCCACAACTCTGGCATCGACATCAGCGGCGGGGTCAGTACCTTGAATGTCATTTTTGCCAATTTGTCTGCCAATATTGATCACAGTGCCATGTAACTGACCGTTAAAGGCGTGATTCTCACTGGTAATGGTGGCTCTTTGACCGAGATGGACTTTACCAATATCTTCTTCCGCTACTTCCGCCACAGTCAGCATGCGGTCTGTTCTCCCAATTTGAGCAATGCCTTTTTTGGGATCGGCGACGGTTTCTCCTGGTTTGGTGTGAATTTTGATGATTTCGCCGTTAATTGGGGCGCGGACGTAACTTAAATCAAGGTCGGCTTGAGCTTGTTTCACGGCTGCGGCGCTGCTGATGACTTGGGCTTGGACGACGCGGACATCTGTAGGGCGCACTTCCATGATTTTGCTAAGGGTGGCTTTAGCTTCGTCGATTTGTTTTTGAATAGTCATCAGAGTTTTGTCGCGATTGGCTTTGGCTTCAGCTAATTGCTGTTCCAAAGTACTTGTCGCTTGGATGCGGCTAGCTTGGCTTTCGTTGAGTTGCTGAGTGGAAGTTTCCGCGCTGAGGCGTCTTCTGTCCCGGTCTTGACCGGAAATAGCGCCCTCTTTAAATAATGTGTCGTAGCGTCCAACCTCAACTTGAGCATTGCGCCGTTCCGCATCTACTCGCGCTACTGTAGCCCTCAACACATCTTTTTGGCCTTGCAGTTCGGCCAAGATGCGAGAAATTGTTGCTTGTTGGGCGACTTTTTCACCTTTCAATTGGGCTTCATAACGGGCGATGGCTGCTTTTTGCGCTTCAATTTCCCCTGTTTGTGCTCCCGCCTGCACTTTTGCGACATTGGCGTATGCTAATTGCAGTTGTCCTTTGGTTTGTTCTAAGGCGGCGGAGAGTCGGCTGTGGTTATCTAAAATCGCAATGGGTTGACCTTGATTCACCCTTTGTCCTTCTTTGACCAATATTTGCTCGACGCGGGCATTTTGAAATGAGGAACTAGGAGGAGATAACTGAATTACTTCTCCTTGCGGCTCTAAGCGCCCTAGAGATGTAATTGTGTTAGCTTGTAGCTTATTTGCTGTTAGCGGCGGCGCGACAGCTGAAATCGTCTGCTGGTGTAGCCGGTTGAGCACAACCGCACCAATGCCTAAAACGGCGGCGATGGCTAAAAATATAGCCCACCGATTAATTGGCTTTTTCTCTAATACTCGTTCGCTGGACCTTGACTTTTCACTCACACTTGACATGGTAGACAACTCTCGTTTATTTGAATTTTACTCATCCAATTTGGAAAAAGAAAGTTACCTGCCCATCAGTAATCAAAAGTCAAGGTTAATAGTCAAGGATGGAGAGCGAAAAATCAACATATTAACTATTGACTTTCCTTCTTGGATCTGCTCAAGTAGGTAAATCGAATAAAACTTTGGTCATATAATTTTCTGCCCAATCCGTACCAAAAGCCTTTTCTAAGATGCGCCTGGTTTTGTCATTTTGCTGTTGCTTAGTGCAGTAGTTTTTTTGACCGGCGAGGATTTGTGCATGCACTTGTGGCGGCGATGGCTTTTGTGTGCTGGCAATTTGACAATGAATCTCTAAAAATCCCTGGACTCGCGCCAGAAAAGCTGCATCTTCGGCGGGAGAAGTGGGACGGATGAAAATGCAGAAGGGGGAAAAGATGTCTCCCCATTCGGGTAATTCCCGTCTTTGGGAAAAGTCGAATCCGATTAAGGCTGAAAGTTGATTCGTATAAACTGATGGTAGTCTACCTTCATTGACAGGCGAAAGATCCGCGATCGCTGCACTAATTTGTCCTTTCGCACCGACCAAATCACAGCCAAACATCGGGATGTCATATTCGGGATGGGGAAACATCACACAATGCAAGATATCCAGCACTGGTCCGACTTTTGCCAGTTCTAAATGCATTTTCCGAAACTGAGGTGTTTGATAACAGCGGTTTTCAATCGTCAGTTTTTCACCTTCTAATCTACCTTCGACATATCCCAAATCCGATGGCAAATGGTAAGGTTCTAGTTGCAGGTGCTGGTGCCAAGTTGCCTCAATGCAGTCAGCCAATTGACGAATTAGCGGATGTTGTTGCTCACGCAGTGAATTCGAGGTAGGAAGTGACATAGGTATGCAGGCAATATCTCTATTTGTCAGTGTAGACGATGACTATTGCCAAAAATCAGTAATGTCATATCCCAATTCTGTCAGCATTTGCCGCAGTAGGGGTAAGCTTAAGCCAATAATGTTGCTGTGACAACCGGCGATTTTTTCCACAAATAAACCGCCGCGACCTTCAAGGGCGAAAGCGCCAGCACAATTTAAGGGTTCGCCGGTAGCGACGTATGCTTGAATTGTCTGCTCATTCATGGGCACAAAGTCAACCCTAGTTACTTGGTACTTGACTAAAGTGCGGTTTTGTGCAATGTCAATCAGCGCATGACCTGTGTAAAGATCACCGCTGCGTCCTTGCATTTGATGCCAACGAGCGATCGCAACTTCTGCCGAAGCTGGTTTACCATGAATCTCACCATCAATCGCCAAAACTGAATCACAACCGAGAATCAAGGCTTCTGTAAACTGCGATACCACAGTTTCAGCTTTGCGCTGGGCGAGAGTTTGCACTAATTGGGCTGGGTCAGTTAAGACAATTTGTGACTCGTCAAAGTTACTAGGGCAAACAAATGGCGCAATTCCCGCATTTAACAATAGGCGGCGACGGGCGGAAGATGCGGAGGCGAGGACAAAGCGAGGGATTTGCATAAACTAATAAACGGAGAAAGATGTAATTATTTCATCAAATAACCGATTAACTTTGCGCCAACGCTTTTCTGCTACTGAGGCATTGAAAGTATAAAGTTTGCCGTGGCTTACTGCTACGCTCGCGAGGTTGTGTCTTTGTTGCTTATTCGGCAATTTGACTGTGTATTCGAGCAGATAGTAAGACTTACCGTTAAATTCTCGCTCATTCGCATTGACGAGTTCAGCTTCGCGACCTGAGTCAGGAGGTGCTATGGCATTTTTCCCTAACTTGTATCCTACTTCTGTTGGTGTGCCCAGATCGGCTAAAGTTTTACCTTCTGAGACTGGGCTGATGACGACTGAGACATTTTCGGTGGTTTCAATCAAATCATGTAAAACAACATCTGGCCCATTGCTAACTTTGACTGGCACCCAGCCGTTAGGATATAAGAACTGGTAGCCGTCACTGGTATCTACATAGCTTTTGAGTCCTCCTACCGCCGCCGCCGAACCACAATCAATCGTCCCTAAAGTCAACACTAATAATACAATCGCGGCAATGCGTTTCCACATTTCGATAATTTCCTAAATAATGGCAGCCAAATTCCGGTTCTTATTGTCCCACCTTCTGTGACTCAGTAGGGAATAATCCTCTCGAGATGGCTAGCTTTGGGTGGATGAAGCGGCTATGCTGATATGACGCTGTAATTGGGGTCTTAACAGGGAATGCAGATCGAGTTCCGCGAATTTAACCCTTTTGATGTGTGGATTTGGTTACAATTCACCACAGTCCCGTCCGGACGGGAAAAGCAATATGTGGAAGAAGTGTTCAATTCCTGGTTTTACCTAGGGAAGTTGGGCGCTTTTAATGCCGAGAATCTTCAAGTTCAAGATACAGGGCTGGATATCAGCTACTTGGATTATGACTCTCAAGGCTACGACAAAAGTCTGGTAGCGCTGATGCACAATATGGGAGAATTTGAGTATGAAGGAACCTGGGGGCGTTGCTGGTTTGACATGGGAACTAGTGATGCTATAGCTCTAGATATTCTGCTCAATGGTCTACAACAGTTGAGTCAAGAATATGTCAACATTGAGCAATTGTATATCGGTGGCGAAAACGAAGATTGGCCAGTCGCCGATAGTGACAGCCGCCCTGATTTAGGAGATGATAATTAAGCATGCACAAAATTGGCGAAATTCGGGTGTTAGCTTTGGGACTGATTCGAGATAGCGATCGCATCTTTATTTCCGAAGGCTATGACCCAGTCAAGCAACAAACTTTTTATCGTGCTCTCGGCGGTGGTGTAGATTTTGGCGAAACTAGTTTAATCGCCCTGAGACGCGAATTTCAAGAAGAAATTCAAGCCGAACTCACGAATATTCGCTATTTGGGTTGTTTGGAAAATATCTTTACTTTCAACGACCAACCCGGTCACGAAATCTTGCAAGTTTACCAGTGCGACTTTGTCGACCAGAAATTTTATCAGTTAGAGCAGCTGGTATTTTCCGAAGGCGATCGGCAAAAAACAGCACTGTGGGTAAATATTGAACGCTTTAAATCCGGCAAACTTAGGCTAGTACCAGAGACGTTTTTAGAGTATTTGTAAAGATTTGCGCCAGTGTAGAGAGTAGGCAATTATACACCCTACTCCCTATTTTTGAGAATAATTATTTTTTTTGAAATAAGATCTCTATGCCTTCTACACATAGATCATCAAAACAGTCAGTTTTGCTTTTAAAGCAAGAAGGATATTTGACGATCATATCTAGGTGAAAAGGGTTGACAATTTCCTGATATTTAAGAATTGATAACTGTTCGGAGTATTTTTGCCAAAGGTCTCGATAAGCTTTGCAAGACCAACCGTTCCAATACCAAAGGTGTTTCGATTTAACAACGCTTCTAAGCATATCTGGAGAAAACAACATTGCCGTGTAAGGAATTGCCAGTTCCAGCCAGGAATGTAGTCCTCAAGGCGACATATATAAAGGATTAAAATTTAAATAAATATAACCTGATTTTTTGACAACTCGGATTGCTTCAGAGAGGCTTTGTTCAGGGTCGTCCATATGCTCAAAGGCATTGAAAGAAAAAAGGCAATCAAAACTTTCATCGGCAAAAGTCAAGGCTTTGGGATCCATATGATGGAATTCTACACCTTGACTTTTAGCAACTGGACTAAAGTTGTCCGAATCTATATCGATCGCCGTTGTATTATGTCCTGCTAGTCTTAAGGCATAACTTGTCATTCCGTGCTGGCAACCTAGTTCCAGAAAGCTTAAAGGTTTGGTTGTTTGATTTAACGAGCTGATGACTCGGTTGGCACCTTTGGTATCTGGGATTGTATAAAGTTTCTCAGTATCTTGTTCGTATTTTTGCCATGTAGTTTTAACAGGATATTTTTTTTGGAGATGCTCTAGTTCTTGGCGATCAAGCCACTCTGGTGCAGTTGATGCATTGTTAAATACTTTTTTAGCTTCTTTACTTTTAATTTCTAGGAGCAATTTCTTAGTATTGATTTTTACTTTTTCCAGCATAATAATTCCTCAGTATATTTGATGAGTAGCTGATTCTTCTTGACTTGAACCAAGTAATAATATCAAAAATCGTAAGGATTCAGTCATTCATGTTGAATTTCGGAGAATTTTCATCAATACGTGGTAAAGAAATTTATATAAGACTATTTTGCCTTACATCGACATTACCAGCAGTAGTTATAATTTTGACATCGCGTTCATAATCATATTAGATAGACATAATGTACAAATTCCTGCCGCAGTGGTGGGGCACTATTACCCAGATTTTTGTCAAGAAATGTAGCTCTCTCGACTGAGGGTTGGAGTCATACCTCAGCGCTAGAAATAAGCAATAACACTTAATTAGATTAACTCAAAGTGGCACTTATGTATTGTAGCATTTGCTACATATACGAAAAAGTCAAGTCGCATAATTGAAAAAAAGCCAGTTAAGATTATTTACTAGTATAATAATTCTCAATAATCCGTACAAATCTTATTATTGTGTTCTCTGACTACAGGCAGTTGCGAGAGAAAAGATATCTTAACACCGCTCTCGATGTGGCTTAATACTCTTTTATAAACAAAACTAGGTTTCCATATATGAATCGTATCGGTGTAGTTGTTATTGGTAGAAACGAGGGTGAGCGATTAATCCGCTGTCTGAAGTCATTAATAGCTCAACTTCCCACAGATGTAATGATTGTCTATGTTGATTCCGGTTCAACGGATGACAGCATAGCAGCGGCTGAGTCCTTAGGTGTTCGCGTGTGGGAATTAGATTTATCAACTCCTTTTACGATGGCGAGAGGACGTAATGCTGGATTTGCATACTTATTGCAGCATTGTCCGGGGATTGAGTACGTACAGTTTATTGATGGAGATTGCGAACTCGTCTCAAGTTGGATTCCCCAAGCAATTACGAAACTTGATAGTGATGAGAAGCTGGCTATTGTCTGTGGTCGGCGGCGCGAAAGATTTCCTCAAGTTTCGATTTACAATCAGCTAGCTGACATGGAATGGAATACACCTGTGGGTGAAGCTCAAGCCTGCGGTGGTGATGCCATGATGCGAGTGAGTGCAATTAGCGCCGTGCAAGGCTTTAACGAATCGTTAATCTGTGGTGAAGAACCAGAAATGTCTATTCGCTTGCGTCAATGTGGGTGGAAGATTTGGCGATTGGATGCGGACATGACACTTCATGACGCTGCGATGCTGAAATTTGGTCAATGGTGGAAGCGATTCATCCGTGCTGGCTGGGCTGTAGCTGAAGGCAAAGTTATGCACGGTAAGCCACCAGAACAGTACATGGTACGCGAGAATATGAGTGGTTGGATTTGGGGTGCGATCCTACCATTCGCAGCTCTGACCTTAAGCTGGTGGACGAAAGGATTGGGTCTATTGCTGCTAGTCGTTTATCCGGTTTTAATGTGGCGAGTATATCGCTATCGTCGTCAGTACGGCGATTTACCCTCCCACGCTCGGTTGTATGCCTTCTGGTGCGTCTTATCTAAAGTACCGCAAGCGATAGGACAATTTAAATACTGGCTCACGCAATGGCAGGGGAAAACACCAACTTTAATTGAATACAAGATGCCAAGTAGAAATACTTAATTACCACTACACTTGTTGAATCGCCACGATCATCCATGCTTTACTTTCGAGTTTAATCCAGCGAGCGCTTGGAGAACATAGTTATAAGTTATCGGGGGAGCGCAAGTGAGCCAAGAGTGCTCTCTATAGCTAGCAATGAGTTCCTGTGAATTATCGCCAGAACCATCATCAACCACAACTACTTCAACTGGAGAATATGTTTGAAGAGAGGCACTATCAATAGCTTCTCGTAAAAAGCGCTCATAATTATAATTATTAATTAGAATACTCACCAGAGGTCTACTATACATAAATTTGCACCCTTACTCTACGGAACAACCCTGATGAAAATTACACTTTCACTTTCATTCTTGCTCTGAAGGAGTGTCACTGAAGTGATAAATTCTCCAATGTCGGCATAGACAATCCATACCATTATTCTTTCCTCTCCTCATGACAGATAAAAGCAATGAGAATCACTGCTGAAATCTCTCCGGATTATTTCAGTACCCGAATCTTAATGCAGCGGTATTTTATACTTTAAGTTATCTAAAATATGTGACATAGTTTACAATAACTTTAAATTTGTGCCACTTATGTTTTTTTTCTATAAAGTTTTTAAGTCTGAATTCAGACCATGAACTATTGATAATAAACTTATAGTCAAAGATCACTTTACAGGCATTATTTCAATCTCTGTAAGTAGTTATTTATTGTCTAAATGTATTGTAATTACCTAAATACCTAAGTATTAAGGCTGATTCGGTATTAGTATGAATTAGTTATAATTTATTCCTAATTCAGGGAACTTACTGAGATGAATTATCATATTATTTTTTGCCGTGCTTTCAATATCGAAAGTACACAGCAAGATTCTCAAGCTGGGAAATGTCCTCGACATGTATTACTGGATTTGGGTCAACAGTTGGGAGCGTCGATTCATTATCCAGAAGGCGAGTCGATATCATTAATAGACCGGATGCGTGCCAAACTTGTCGGGATGCCCGAGCAGTGGGCAATGGCTCGGAGATTGTCCAAGCAGTTGACAAGTGAGGATACTGTCTTTTGCGTCAGCGAACAAGTTGGCTTTTGTATCGCCGCCCTTTGCGGGGGCAAACCGGAAGGTCCTAAAATAACAGTCTTTATTCACCATACAGATCGCCCTCGCGGTCGTGTTGCCTTAAAGTTGTTTCACTTAGCATCGCGGGTTGATTTGTACTTAACCCAAAGTCAGGTGAAAGTAGATTTCTTGCGCGACTATTTGCATTTAGGTGAAGACCGCGTCCAGTTGTTTACTGTGCAGCACACAGATACCCAATTTTTCTATCCCGGTTCGGCGAGGAGTGATAAATCACGAAGAGTCATTGGGAGTGGCGGTCTAGAACAACGAGACTATCGAACTTTAGCCGCAGCAACTCAAGATCTGGATGTGGATGTCAGAATTTGCGCCGTATCTCCAGACGCCAAAGCTGTAGGGCGCACATTTCCCGATGTGATTCCCCAGAATATGGCTTGTCGCTTTTACGACTGGCAGGAATTAGTGCAACTCTATCGCGACTCTGACGTGTTTGTTATTACTCTGTTTGACCACAATTACCAAGGTGGGATCACAACTTTGTTTGAGGCGATGGCTTGTCGCAGACCGATAATCATGACTCGCACTCCAGGTATGGTTGAGGGTTTGATTGACTCAGGAATAATTGTCGGTGTCACACCGGGTAATCCTTCGGAGTTACAGCAAGCAATTGTCAATCTTCTAAATAACCCGAAACAAGCCGAGGTTTATGCTCAGCGCGGCTATGATCTAGTGTTGAAAAATCACAACCACAATGCCTACATCCAGACTCTAACCACCAAGCTTGAATCTTTAGCACCCAGAAAAAAAGTGTTAGTTTAAGCGGATCAAACCATCAACTTACGGAGACAAATACATCACATTAGATTCAAATCTGGGTAATTCTTCGGGTTTACTTTTATACTAAAAATGGTTTCGCCCATGTTCAAAGTAAATTCCTTCCCTGTATCCAATAAAGTTAGTTGAGCGTTCGGTAGATCTTGGGCGATTAGTCTTTGAATGCTGTGTAATTATATAGTGTGGAAATAAAGTGTCTCAAGCAATCGCTTATTTAATTAACCAATATCCTAAAGTCAGCCATAGCTTTATTCGCCGTGAAATCCTTGGGATTGAAGCTTATGGCATTCCAGTGGCGCGGTGGGCGATTCGTTCTAGCGCCGTCGATTTAGTTGATGCTGAAGATCAGCGGGAATTAGCAAAAACTCGGGCAGTTTTGGGAGTGGGGATCGCTGGGTTGATCTCTAGCTTGTTTCGGGTAATGGTCACCAAGCCTCTAAAGCTTTTCAATGCTTTGAGGTTAGCTTTATCAGTTGGCTGGCGTTCTGAACGCGGTATTTTATTTCATTTAGCTTATCTGGCTGAGGCTTGTGTGATTCTTGAATGGTCTCAAGCTGCAAACGTCAGTCATATTCACGCCCACTTCGGGACGAATTCCACGACAGTAGCAATGTTGTGTCAAGCGTTAGGTGGTCCTGCTTATAGCTTTACGATTCACGGGCCAGACGAATTCGATCAGGTAAACGGACTGGCTTTAGTTGAGAAAGTGAAGCGGGCGGCATTTGTCGTCACGATCAGTTCTTTTAGCCGCAGTCAACTTTATCGCTGGTGCAAGCAGGAACAATGGTCCAAAATCCATGTAGTTCACTGTGGTGTTGATGACGAATTTCTCGCCCAATTACCAGTACCGATTCCATCACCGCCAAGGTTTGTCTGTGTGGGCAGACTTTGTGAAGCCAAGGGTCAGTTACTTTTAATCAATGCTGTCAAACAGCTAGCAGCTGAAGGCTTAAAGTTTAAATTGCTATTGGTCGGTGATGGAGAGTTGCGATCTGACATCGAGAGTTTGATTGCTCACTTAGGGTTAGAAGATTGGGTGGAAATTACAGGCTGGGCTAGCAGTTCTCAAGTTCGCCAATACATTCAGTCAGCACTCTGCATGGTACTACCTAGCTTTGCCGAAGGTCTGCCAGTAGTGATTATGGAAGCTTTGGCTTTGGGTCGTCCCGTAATTAGTACTTATATTGCGGGTATTCCCGAGTTAGTCAAGCCTGGTGTTTGCGGTTGGCTGATTCCTTCGGGATCTGTAGAAGCACTCCGCGACGCAATGCGTGAAGCTTTGCACTTACCTGTAGCTGATCTCGAACAAATGGGTAAGGCGGGAAGGGCGCGAGTGCTAGAGCGTCATGATATTAAACTTGAGTCTGGTAAATTGGTTGCCTTACTTAATTTGAGTCATGACACCTCAAAGGCGATCGTTGCACCCCTTCGTCACAGCGCTGCGCGGCTGTAGGAAGTGTTCCCGATAGGGGGATAGGGGAACACTCGGGAACACTCCCCTAAAGAATTGCCTGGATTGGTAGCCCAAATCCAATAGAACTGCGAACAAAGAGCAATAAAGTCAGGAAACCGATGAAAAAGGCAGTCGTTTGCAGATCTTGGGTCATGCAAGTCAGTCTTTCTTGTGACAAGCCGTATAACAACACTAAATAAGGAAAGAAATCACTCAAGGCTATCAGGATTACCGCTCCCAGAATACCTTTGAGGGAATATGCCAAAGGCAATCCAAACCCAATCACCAGCAACCGTGCCAAATTGCTTTGAGCAGCGTACAAAGGTTTGCCGATCGCTAGCAGCGCCGGACTCATCGTATAAAACAACACCGAAAACCAAATTCCTAAACACAGGATCGGCATCATCCAAGTTGCTTCCTGGTATCGCTGGTCATAGAGTTTATGGATAATCATATCTCCTGAGGCAATCAACAAGCTAACACCAACTGCGCTGGCAATTAACAGCCGCCAACGTTGGCGAAGAATTTTAGAACGCAAATCAGTTCGTGGTAGTTCTGCTTGTTGCGATATCGCTGGAAAAATCACGCGGTGGCTAACTTGCTTGATGATTTCTCGGGGAATATTTGCCAGAGTATAAGCAATAGTGTATACTCCTAAACTTTGAAAGGTGAGTAGCTTCCCGAGAATCAAGCGATCAGATTGTTCGGCAAGAAACATCAACATTGTGGCGATAAAAATCCAACGTCCAAAGGAGCGGATTTCATCTATTGCTTCTTTGTTCCATGTAAATTTGTGGCGAAGACCAGGAACCAACCAATAACTTCCTACCATTTTGAAGATAATTGCGGCATATCCGCCAAGCGATAACGCCCAGATATCCGGACTATAATACGCCCAAATAATCATCCCTGTCAGCCCGAGAATTTGGGCTGTAATTTCAAAGATGGTTAACCGACCAAGCATCATCCGCCGCTGGAGGGTGAAATGGGCTGTAGAGTTGAATCCATCGAAAACGCAGCTTAGTCCGACAATTGGCAAGAGTAATAGCAAGCGGTCATCACCGTAAAATTTTGCTGCCGGCCAAGTCAAGAGCAGACAAACCAGCCAAATACCAAACCCACGAATTACCTGGATTGTCCATGCTGTATTATAAAATACAGGATTGTCTCCTTGCTTATTTTGGACAATACTTTGACCAATACCAATATCTGTAAACAGTTCGAGTCCGATTCTTAAAGTATTAGCTAGTGCCATTAAACCGAAAAATTCTGGCACTAAGAGCCGAGTTAATATTAAATTATTCGCAAATCGGAGTATCTGACTAGTTCCGTAACCAGCAAATGTCCAAATTGCTCCACGAATAGCAAGTTTTTTTAACGATGACATATTATATTCAGGCTCATAAATAATCTACATACTGATATTTTCGTTACTACAGTCATTATTACTCAGCCGGTATATTACCATGATAATAGTAATTTCACTGAGAAATTTACAAGCGCACGAAGACAACTGCGTCATCTGAATCGAGTTAAGAGCCTTCCAAAGAATAAAATGTAGATTAAATAATGATAATCATTATTATTACGTTCACCACTTGCTATGGCGGAATTTTTAGCTGATGAGAGTAGTTTGTATTCAAGCCAATATTTATCTACATCAGAAGAGTTCTTTAGGTAATTGGGGAAAACAACAGCGCCATCTTCTTAACGTTTCGCAGGTGATGGAAACACACTGAAGGTCTTTTTCCGGTCGAGAAAAGGTTTTTCGTAATAGCGGAAAGTTATTTCGCTCATTACGTATGTAATAGCAAAACATAAAAGGAAGAGATCAAAAGAGAAGCTCAATCCAGTGAATTTTAGAAATCTCTCACCGATATCTATCCCAATCCAATGTAACAAATACATTCCGTAGCTGATTACTCCAATTCTTTGAATCGGAGCAAAAGTTAATATCCCATTTAACCAATGTTTTTCTTGAATCACGCAGCTGGCAAGGAGAAGAGTCATGAGGGATTGAATAATTATTCTTTGCCAACCGGGTATATCTGTTCCACCTGGAAAGTTACACGCTAAAAACGAGAGAATTAAGAGTAAAGCAGGCGTCCAGGTGGGATGTAACCACCGTGTTACTTGCTGGAATCCTTTGGGAGAGTGCAGCACATGCGCTAGTAGTACGCCAAGACAAATGGGCGTAAAAGTGATTTGAAGGATATTAAGGTTGCTATAGCTAATACCGAACCAGGTTTCAAGCTGATGGTCAAGCAGACGGAAGCTAATCAGTTGATTGATGCCGATGATCGCTAATAAGAAAGCAGCGATCGTTGATGTTCGCTTAATCAACTTCTCCACAAGGGGCCAAACTATATAAAACTGTTCCTCGGTAGCCAGAGACCAGGTAATTACTAAAAAGTTCTCAGGATGAATCCAATTTGAGGTATAGGTGATGTAGTAAGGCAATTCCTCAAAAAAAGGCTTTGCCATTTTGGTCTGAGGCGCAACAAAGATGAAAATCAATGTCAGCAAGGTGAGAAGTCCGTAATAGAGGGGAAATATTCTTAATGCCCGACGCATGTAGAACCGCCAAAGCGAAATATTTCCGGTGCGTTCTCTCTCTCGCAACAGCAAGGTAACGATCAGAAAACCGCTGATCACAAAAAACATGTCCACACCGAGATAACCGCGTTCAAGAGCGGGAACTATCACCGGAAATGTATTCGTATGGTGCCAGATGACTGCAACAATGCAAATACAGCGGAAACCATCCAGAGAGCCAAAAAAGCGTCGAGAATAATATTCTTTGTAGTCGGGTGTAATTTCAGTCATAACCAAGTGATGTATAAAAAATTCAACATGACTTGATTTTTCAATCAGTCACGCGGCGCAGGTTTTGCTTAACAGACAGAACAGTAGCGATAAACAAAACCCAGTAAATATTCGTCACATACAGTAGCAAACTTTCGGTAACATTGCTCATTACCAGATATGTAAGAAAGACTATGGGCCAAACATCCTCTGAATTTCTAGCTGCATAGCCCCGCTTGAGTGCAAGCCCATAGGTGAAGATCAGAGTGATTATGAATAAGACAAAACCGATCATGCCAATATCTAGTGCTAAGTCCAGGAAGCCATTGTGGGCGTGGGGTGGAATAAACCCACCACTGACGGCAAGACCAGCTTCAAGTGCGTATTTGCTATTTGGTGCCCAAAATGCACCGCGTCCAAATCCTAATAACAAGTGATCTTGAAGTTTCGTTAGGGCAACTCCCCAGATTTTAGTTCGACCAGTTAATGATGGGTCTCTTCCTAAACCTGTTAATAATGCTACCCAATTACTAACAACAATGATCGCAATACCTCCAAGAATCAGTAGTGCCAGATCTAAAACTAGTACAGTAATCTTACCTTGCCATTTGAATTTGCGATAGAAAAATACTATTTGCAGCAAAAGAAAGGCTAAAGTCAGTGATGTTTTTGAGGTGCAAAGCAATATCAATGCTAAGCATAAACTGAAACCACCCCAGGCATAAAAACGATTGGGTTTTTTATTGGTAGCTAATAATGAGAACGACATTAAGCCCAGAACCATTCGGCTACCTAGTTCATTTTTGTGACCGTACAGTCCTCTCCATGCCCCTGGAAATTCTGTGACATGTTTACCAACAGAGGGTAAGGCAAACACTATAATTACACTACCTATAGCTCCGATACCCAATGTCCAAGCGACTAGTTGCAACTGTTCCTTCAAGCTAAATCTAGACGCAATATATAAGCCGAAGAAAGTCATTTGTAAGATTTCTCGGCTATTGAGGAATACGAAATTGGGAACCTCAGACCAGGTAAATGACATTAATACTAATCCTGTGAGAATCCACAGGGTTATGCTGCGGCTAGCCGTGATTAAAGTTTGCCGCCATCGAATGACTAATAAGACTCCAGAAACTATCCAAATGAAATATCTGACGATTTGTACTACCGATGAAGGTAGGATGTCATCGCAGCCTCCGGAAAAGAATGTGAGGCTAATAATCGCAAATACTTTTTCAGCAATTTCGAGAATTTTTTTCACGTTCGGGATTGGTTTTAGCTGACCGGGAATTTTGAATTTAAATTATCCACACATTTAACCGATTAAATTAATAATTTTGGCGAAACTTAATTTTACTGTCTGCCAATGACACATGATTAAAAATCATAATTATTTATACATATAAATTACCTGAAAAATAAGTTGTATATGATACATTCAGTCAGGTTTTTCATCCAAGCTTAATTTACTTATTATAAAGGTTATGCGACCAAAGCGACAGAAGAGCTTTGGCCGCTCGTATTTTTAAGGCAGGCGAGCTGATTAGTGGAGTACAGCCTTGGAGGCAACAATTTTTGCGGGAATCCCCACAACTGTTGCCCCCTCAGGCACATCACTTAGCACCACAGCATTAGCACCAATATTCGTATTGTCACAAATCGTGACAATACCGAAAATTTTAGCTCCCGCCCCAACATTCACGCGTTTACCTAACTGGGGTGCATCGAATGGACGCTCCAGATAACGATTACCTAATGTCACGCCTTGGCGGATAATCGAATCGTCGCCAATCGAGCAATTACCATGAATCACAATGCCTCCTTGGTGCTCGATAATGACGCGGCGACCGAGTTGCACAGAATAAGGTAATTCGATACCATAGGTATTGCGAACTTTGTGGTACAGCATCCGATAAAGAATACTGAAAGGAGCGCGGAGGAGTTTGGGTTCAATGCTCATCCGCCACACTCCAAAACGCTGAATGGCTACAGCCCGAAATCCTGGCTTTGTCCAATCCTTGCCGTGGGCGTGCCAATCTTCTTGAATTTGCTGCCAAAGTCCGATTTTTTCCGCTTCTGTGTTCATGATTTTTTCGTTTTCACAGCAGCGGTTGTGGATATAGATACAGGATCAATGATGGGTTTAATATCATTTTCCAGTTGTGGGTTGGTGTAGTAGAAATAACTATCAGGCTCTTGCTTCACATTCACCCCGTTGGCGACCATGCCGAGAATATTTGGCTCAGATCTCGATAATAAAGCTTTCGCCGCCGCTGCACTTGCGGAATCGACAATACCTGGTTGAACTACTAAGAGAACGCCGTCCACCATTTTACCTAAAACCGCAGCGTCCGCTCTCCCTGCCAATGTCGGTGTATCAAATATGACGTAATCATATTCTTGTGAGAACAAGCTAATTAGAGCCGCCATGCGTTCAGAATCAATTAGGGCAAGTGGGTTAGGGGGGATCACACCAGCGGTGAGGACTGATAAGTTATTTGTAATTTGGTGGACTGGGGGGTGGGCAATTTCTTCTTGTTCAACTAGCAGGTTACTCAACCCTACGGTGTTGACTAAATTCCACAAGTGATGCTGGGAAGGATAACGCATATCGGCATCGACTAACAGCACCCGTCGTCCAACTTGAGCAATAGCTGCGGCTAAATTAGCAGCTACATCCGATTTTCCTTCCTGAGGTAAAGAACTGGTGATGACAATGGTGCGATTCTTTTTGTCAGAACTGATAAACTTCAAGTTCGCTTGTAGCATTTGATAGGCGGCATTGATTGGCGACTGAGGTGAGTCCATCACCGTGACGCGAGTTGCAAGGCGCTCCAAAGCCTGTTCGCGATGTCTGGAATCGGCTTCCAATTTGGGAATTATTCCCAGCAAAGTGTAGCCAAATAGCGCTTCTGCTTCTTTGACAGTTTTCACCGAGCGATCAATTAAATCGATGAAGAAAGCAACGGCGATCGCCAGCAATAAACCGACAAAACCGCCACCAGCGATAAATAACAATTGTAAAGAAGCTGCTGCTTGTTTTGGCACAACCGCCGCTTGGACGATTTGAGCGTTACCAACTGTTTGATTTTCCGCTATTTGAATTTCCTGTAACTTGGCTAACAGATTTTGATAAGTTGTTTTCGCAACCAACAGCCTCCTCTCTAAAATTCCTTGTTGCTGCACCAAGTTCGGAATAGCTTCTGCCCGCCGGCGATAAGCTTCGCGGAGATTATCTAATTCGGCGACACGGTTTTGTAAACCTAAGCGTTGAGAATCTGCTTGGACAAGGGTACTAGTCAGACTTTCCTTCAAAGTCCCAATTTGTAAAGATCTTGGGGACACAGGTGCTTGATTACCGCTCGATTCACTAATCCTTTGCCGTAATAAAGTCTCCAAGGTGGCTTTTTGGCTCTTCAGCTTGACGATTATGGGAGCCGCTTCTGTATAGACGGCGCTTTGAGCGGCTAAATCTGTTTGTACCTTGTGGAGTTCGGTTAAAACGGATTGAATGCCAGGTATTTGACTCAAAGAAGTAGAATTTACGGCATTTTCGGTTGACATGCCGAGTTTTCGGCGTAATTCTCCCGATTGTCCCGAAACGTCTGTTAGTTGTGCTCTCGCGTTATTAGCTTGGTCATTTAAATTACTGATACTTGCTACTACCGCCGCCGACTCTTTTTCGAGATCGACAATCCGGTTACGATTTTGAAACCGACGTAGGGCGTCGGCTGCTTGATTTACTTCCGCTTCCGTGCGAGGTAATTGCTGTCCTACAAATCGACCTGCAGAGGTAATTTTCGCCCGATTAGACTGAATATTGCTCTTAATATAAGAACTCATCACCTGATTGACTATTTGCGCCGCCAATACAGGATTTTCCGATTTATAAGCAACTTGCAGGATATCTGTTCCTGACATTGCCTCAACCTTAATTTGTTTGGCAAGAACTTCAGGATCGAGAGGAACACCTTTTTTATCTTTAAGATCGAGCTTTGTAATTGTTTCCTCGATGATGGGTAATGACTGGACGACAACTACTTGTGTGTCTATTGGCGTACCCAAAGTTTTCAGGCTTTCTAATGAGCCAATTTTTTCTCCAGCACCACCTGTGAGAGTCGTACTGCGGTCTGATTGGAAGATCATTCTCCCAGTTGCTTGATAAGCCGGTTTTTGCATCAAAGCGAATAATGTTGCCAAGCTGACCGAAGCAATTAAGACAAATGAGGCGGGTAGCCAGCGTCGCTTTAAAACTATTGCATAATTTTGAAGATTAATTTCTTCTGGTTGCGGTTTGGAATAAGATTGTTCAGGCATAGCAGCTATTCTCTGTTTATTAACTGGGGATAGAATCTTACATCATAAAATCGTTCATCTGGTTACTTACACAGTAACTACATTCCTCGCAACAGGTGCGATCAATGAGATAATGATAGGAGCGTAGATTCATGGGTTTGTGGTAGCTGCACCTTGATCGTTGCACATGAGGAATCGCTCCTAGAGCGAAAAGCCCTCTGATTGCTATGAACGATTTCTTCTTTGTGATGAGAACTAATTTTAAATAAAACGCTCATACACAACTTAAGTTCTAGCAAATTATATATGCTACAGCTTACTTAGTCAATTTAAAAATTCATTTGTCCCAAATTATACTTATATATCTCATGACCATAGTATATTTTAATACATTATTATTCCTGCAAGATAAAACCTGAGTCTGATATGTAAGTGTTGGCTCGCTTACTTAAAGATCTTATATCAGTACGTCACAAAACACTTAGACAACCCACTCAAGAGGTTGGATGAATTAGTAAATTGGCTATGGCAATCGGACGACGGTCTGTTCGCAAGGCGTTTCTTGCCTTACAAACAGACAAGTTATATTTAACGTACTTAAGATACTACTTTCAGAAGATTTTCATACCTATTTGGGGGGATCTTCGCCTTTGAAGCGATCATGACGGCTATTTGTGAAGGATGGGCTGAGGCGAAGAAAGACTCCAACTGTCGGTCTGTCATGGCTTCATGAAGCCAATATTCCAGGCAAATACTCGTCTCATCGATAAAATGACCCGATTCTTCCTTAAGAATTTGGTCAACAAAGTTACCATAAAGCATGTATTCAGACATATCCCACGAATTACATAGTGTTTCCATCCAGCTGCGACCAGAAACAGATTCAATGTATTGACACATTTTCAACACATTTTCACGCTTCCAGCTAATGATCTGACCGATGTAATTAGGTAGCTGTGCTGGATTTAGCCCGACGATATCGAGTAAAGAACAAGAATTTTCATGCCATTGCTCAAATTTTGGTTGAAGGCAAGGTGCGATGCGGAATAGCCGAACTTGGTCTTCTCTAATAAATTCTTGCAGGCTAAAAGGTCGAATAAAAGCTACATCAGAATCAATGCAAACTAATACATCTTGCGACAGATGTTGAGCAACTGCGATTTTCACAATCTGTTGCAATAACCAACCTCTAACCGGCATCGTTTTCCAACTGAACCAGACATTTTCAACAACAGGTATTCTTTGAATCCACGACGGTAGCATCGATTGAACGGTAATAATTTCCGTATTTCGATTTTGCAATTGGCTAAATAGTTTCTTGTCCCTTTGACCGACAACGATATAGTGAGTTACCGCTGGTGAAATAAACTCTTGTACGCTCTGACAAAGCAGCCGGCAACGCTCAAAGTCTGGAGCATAGCTAGGTGTAATCATTGCAAAACTGTGTTTTTGCACTTTTGGTTACTTGATATATTTTTCAAAGCATATTCATCAATATGGTGATAAACAACAGTATTACGAATCTACTTAAGGTAGCAAAAAAAACATAAAGATAAATTTTAATTTATTCCTCTAATTAAATTAATAAGCTAAAAAAAAGCCTGCATCCATTGCAGGCTATATATACGAGTACAATTTATCTGTGAGCGATCCTCACTAGACGATCAACGAAACATACTGCTAACCGAAGTATCTTCGTGAATGCGCCAAATAGTTTCGCCTAATAAATTTGCCACTGAAAGCACAGTCAATTGGGGAAAGAGATTGCTTTCCTCAACCGGAATCGTGTTCGTCACAATGACCTCTTCAAACAAACCACCAGATAAACGCTCAATAGCAGGCGGTGAAAAAACAGCGTGAGTAGCACAAGCGTATACCTGACGAGCTCCTTCAGAGCGCAGTAATCGCGCTCCTTCGGAAATCGTACCGCCAGTATCGATCATGTCATCCACCAACACGGCGGTTTTACCCTTAACGTCACCAATTACATTTAATACTTCAGCAACATTATGAGCTTGACGACGTTTGTCAATAATTGCTAGCGGTGCATCATTGAGCTTTTTGGCAAATGCTCTTGCCCTGGCGACACCGCCAACATCAGGAGAAACCACTACAATATCGGGTAGCTCTTTGCTTACCAGATAATCTAGTAGCACCGGTGAACCATAAACATGGTCAAAAGGGATGTCAAAATAGCCTTGAATTTGCGCTGAGTGCAAATCCATTGCTAACACCCGATTAGCACCCGACTCGGTAATCAGGTTAGCCACCAGCTTCGCCGTAATTGACTCGCGCCCTGCCGTCTTGCGATCGGCACGGGCGTAACCATAATAAGGAATAACTGCGGTTATCTGCCGCGCCGAAGCTCGACGACAGGCATCAACCATAATCAGCAATTCCATCAAGTGATCGTTAACAGGCTGGCAAGAAGGCTGAATTAGATAAACATCACAACCCCGGATGGACTCCTGAATTTGGACGTATAATTCGCCATCCGCAAACCGTTTGCGGATCATCGGTCCCAAATCCATGCCCAGATAACGAGCTACTTCTTGAGACAGCGGAACATTTGCAGAACCAGAGAACAGCCGCAACCGATTGTTGTCAGCAATTGTCGATGCCGACGGCGGTTGCATTAAAGTTGCAGAGCGGAGCACAGTATACCCTCGATGTGCATTCATGGGAATCTTATCATCACTGGTTTAGCAACTTTCACTTAAATTGTATTGAAATTTAATAAAAACTTGGGATTTACTTTTGTTTAATGGACTAGGTGATGCCATGTATTGTCGAAATTTGTCGTCAGAAAACCAGGTGCAGCCCAGAAGATCACAAAAATTAGGGTAGATAACCGACTAATTTACCTCTTACCTCAGACTAGCTGAAAATTCATCACTTAGCATACAAAATTTTCGCTTTCAGCAAAACATAATAGCGAATACCACCGATTATCCTACCTAAAGACTGAAGACACAGTGTGAAGATAGAGATCAAAAAGTCCTACTCATTAGGACTTGATCGATGCCTAGTAATGCTAATACACAATCTCACTCATAGACGATGCAACCACCTATTCCCGTTGACACTGTCCTGCAAAACCGCTACCGTGTGCTCAAAATTCTCGGACAAGGAGGATTTGGCCGGACCTATCTGGCAGAAGACCAGGGACGATTCAATGAGCTTTGTGCCCTCAAAGAATTAATTCCGACGCAAACGGGATCTGGCGCACTCGAAAAATCCCAAGAGCTTTTCGCCCGTGAGGCGACCATCCTCTATCAAATCCAACATCCACAAGTTCCACAATTTCGGGCAACTTTTGAACAAGATCAACGCTTGTTTTTAGTGCAGGATTATGTAGCTGGAAAAACCTACCGCGCATTACTTGATGAGCGGATAGCTGTTGGTAAAACATTTTCCGAGTTAGAAGTATCACAGTTTTTGTGCTCTCTGTTGCCCGTATTAGCGCAAATTCACAGCCGTGGGATCATCCATCGAGATATTTCCCCAGAAAACATTATGCTGCGCTCTAGCGACCAACTACCTGTGTTAATTGACTTCGGCGTCGTCAAAGAATTGGCAACCCGTTTTCAGTCCTCAAAGCCTGAATCAGTCGCCACCACAGTCGGCAAATTTGGCTACGCCCCTAGCGAACAAATGCAAACTGGCAGAGCTTATCCTAGTAGCGATTTGTATTCACTCGCCGTTACCTCCGTAGTTCTACTGACTGGAAAGGAACCGCAACAGTTATTTGACGACAACCAACTAATTTGGGATTGGCAGCGGCTTGTCAATGTTAATCCGAAATTCGCCCAAGTGATTAATCGGATGTTGAGTATCAAACCGGGCGATCGCTATCAAAATGCCAACGATGTCCTCCAAGCACTTTCACCCAACCCAATATCCAACGTCAACACTGTCGCCATTGGTCGCCCTCCCGACGCCGTCCCCAATCGCCCAGATATTCAAGCGCCACCCAAACGTTCGCTGATCGATAATCCTTGGGCAATCGGCGCAATTGGCGCACTTGTAGTGCTCGTCGCCGGAATTGGTTCTTGGTTGCTAGTTAGTACCTTACGAAGTCAGCAGACAACTGCACCTTCCTCACCAAAACAAGCCTTCCCATCCCCAATCGTACTGGGCACCCCGACAGCAACCTCTGCCGCCGCACCCATACCCACCACCACTCCCACTACCAGTGGACCTGTCAGCTATAGTCAAAACCTAGAACTCACTCCCGGCGTCACCACCGTGGCGCAAGACAATCTTAAAGGAAATGCCACAATTACCTTCCCCTTCAACGGAACTCAAGGACAAAAACTCACAGTTTCTCTTGCAGATGAAGGCGTTTTACTCAGTGTTGTTGGTCCAAACCAAAGAGCAATTGACAAAGCCGCCACTAGAGTACCTAGTTATGAAGGTATCCTCCCATTCACAGGTCAGTACGCCATCATCTTAAGAACAGTCAAAGGCGTAAGTGAAAGCAACTATAAACTAAGTACCCGTTTAGACAACGTTGCCACCCCCACTCCCCCACTCACCCCCACTCCCACTCCTCCACTCTCCCCATCCCCCACTCCCGCACCCAATGAAGAAGTCAAACCGCCCCTCGACGGTACTCCTACACAAGTTCCTGGACAAACATCATCCGACCAAATCAAACGCTATTTTGTGAGCGTACAATCAGGTAAACAACTTGCGATCGCTGTCAAAAGAGGTACAGTCAAGTTCAATATTTACGACCCTAACGGTCAAAAAGTCGAATCGGAACTGTTATCTTGGCGCGGCAAAGTACTGAGTGCTGGTAGTTACGAAATTGAGGTACTCCCGACTCAACCTGGTAGAATCATTCCTTTCACTTTAAATGTTAGTGTCAGTAACAAATAAGCGGAATATTAAGAGCGTGAACGTACTACTAATTGCCGGAACTGATACTGAAGTCGGTAAAACTGTCTTAACTACAGCCTTAGCTGCCTATTGGCAAAAATATTGTCAGGCAAGCTTAGGCATTATGAAACCGATTCAAGCCGGTGCGGGAGATCGCGAGTTGTATCAACAGCTACTCGGAATCGACCAAACACCAGAGGAAATAACCCCGGTATATTTTGAAACACCTCTCGCACCTCCCCTCGCCGCAAAGAGTGAAAATCGGCAAGTTGATTTAGGTCTTGTTTGGCAAACATTATCAACTTTGCGACAGCGCGATTTTGTCCTAATTGAAGCCTTAGGCGGATTAGGGTCGCCAGTCACAGCCGAACTCACTGTTGCAGATTTAGCCGGAGAATGGCGCTTACCGACAGTTTTAGTAGTACCTGTAAGATTAGGTGCAATTGGTCAAGCTGTTGCCAATATCGCCCTCGCCAGACTTTGTCGGGTCTCCATCGTCGGCATTATTCTCAACTGTGTCCAACCCCGGACAGAAGCGGAAATTGCCGATTGGGCACCTGTGGAGTTAATTCAATCTCTCACAAATACACCAGTATTAGGCTGTTTACCTTATATTGAAAATCCCACTGACTTAAGCCAATTAATTAAAATAGCCTCAAGTATCGATTTAGAGGTGCTGCTACCTCTGAAACAATACCGGATGAAAATTGCGAGTTAATCAAAATGGTTGCTACTCCTACCTCAATTAATATATCTCGCGTCCGCTTACCCATTCGTTCATTACAACCACAGTTAGTCGAATGGCGACGGCTACTGCATCAAAAACCAGAATTAGGATTTCAAGAACAACTCACCGCTGAATTTATTCATAGTAAATTGCAAGGTTGGGGGATTGAACATCAAACAGGTATTGCCCAAACCGGAATCGTCGCCACAATTGTCGGTACAGCCTCATCTCCCAATCCCCATAAGGTATTCGCCATCCGCGCGGATATGGATGCTTTACCTGTACAAGAACTCAATGAAGTTGCTTATCGATCGCAGCATGATGGAGTGATGCATGCTTGTGGACATGATGGACATACTGCGATCGCTCTAGGTACAGCTTACTACCTCAGTCAACATCGCGATACTTTCGCCGGTACAGTCAAAATCATTTTCCAGCCAGCCGAAGAAAATCCTGGTGGCGCGAAGCCAATGATTGCTGCCGGAGTGCTCAAAAATCCTGATGTTGATGCGATTATTGGTTTACACTTATGGAACAATCTCCCGATAGGTACAGTCGGTGTCCGCAGTGGAGCGTTGATGGCAGCGGTGGAATGTTTTAACTGTACGATTACTGGTCGTGGTGGACATGGTGCTATGCCGCATCAAACGGTAGATTCCGTAGTAGTAGCTGCCCAAATTGTCAATGCTTTGCAATCAATTGTTGCTCGCAATGTCGATCCTTTAGACTCAGCAGTGGTGACAGTCGGTGAACTTCACGCCGGTACAGCTCGAAATGTGATTGCGAGTACTGCGAAGATGGCTGGGACTGTCCGCTATTTTAATCCGAAATTAGAAGGCTTGTTGCAACAGCGCATCGAACAAATTATTGCCGGAATTTGTCAAAGTTATGGCGCAACCTATAATTTAGAGTATTGGCAAAATTATCCGGCTGTGATTAATGATGTAGCGACTTCTGAACTGGTAAGATCGCAAGCGGAAGCCGTAATCGAAACTCCGATGGGAATTGTGCCTGAATGCCAAACTATGGGCGGTGAGGATATGTCATTTTTCCTCCAAGCTGTTCCTGGATGCTATTTCTTCCTAGGTTCAGCCAACCCAGATAAAAATCTCGCCTATCCTCACCATCATCCACGATTTGATTTTGATGAAACAGCTTTAGGAATCGGCGTCGAAATTTTTGTCCGTTGCGTGGAAAAATTCTTGCACTAATTAAGGTACATTCATCCCCTGCTGTACTGCGGGACGCTGTTGCACACGACCTTTATCTTTTAGCTTGGCAATCTTCTTTCTTGGAGTAGAGGATACAAAACTTTACCGAGTGTAATGTTATAAGCAATCTTCAAAATTGCCGACTCTGCATATTGTTTTCGTGAAAATAGTTATCCTCCTCTGGATAGATGCAGGAGCATATGCCAGTATCGTCTTAGAAATTACTTAAGCATTATTGCCTAAGTTACCCAAACCGCATTTACATTCCTGCGTCAGCGCTAATCATTAGCGTTGATGAAACAACGCTTTTCGGAAAACCTGATTTCCGCAAGTTTTACATTGCCAATTTTTTAACTAGCGCCTTCTTGACATTAATTATATGCGCGATCGCCTTTTGAATCCTCGTCAAGTTATTGTACACACAACATTTTTGACCATTCTACTAACTTCTGGATGTTGCACTTTTTACCAGGCATTTTCCTACTTGTCAACATCCACTTATATTCATCCGACATCTTTGCCTTGGATTACCGACAAGCCTTTGTGCGAACATACTGGGAGAACTTGGCAAAATCATCAGTGTTGGGATTATGAACATAATCCTTCTTTTTAACGCTAAGGTTAGGGTAGGACATTTGCTCTTTGCGCCAAAATGCAGCCATCTCAACCGATTGTTAAAGATTTAGTGTTGCTGGGTGGTGGTCACAGCCATGCAATTGTGCTGAGAATGTGGGGGATGAAACCTTTGCCTGGTGTGCGTCTCACACTGATTACTGAGAGAGTGGATACGCCGTATTCCGGGATGTTACCTGGACATATTGCCGGATTTTATACTCATGATCAGTGCCATATTGATTTACGACAGTTAGCAAATTTCGCCCAAGCACAATTATATATTGACGAAGCGATCGGATTAGATTTAGAAAATCAGCAAGTAATCTGTGCCAATCGTCCCAATGTCGCTTTTGATATTCTCTCAATTGATATTGGTAGCACTCCGACGGTTCTCAATGTCCCAGGTGCTGCCGAATATGCAATTCCGGCTAAACCAGTATCAAAATTATTAGAACAATGGGAAGATTTATGTCAAGACCCCAACGACATGACAATTGCGATAGTCGGTGGTGGTGCTGGTGGGGTGGAATTATCTTTGGCAATGCAAGCTAACTTGCAACGATTACATCATCCCAAAATTCATCTATTTCATCACGGCGCTGAATTGATGCGTGAATATCACCCATCAGCGCGGCGGAAATTGGCTGAGGTTTTAAATCAACGAGGTATTCACGTACATTTGCCAGAAAGAGTGTGTCAAGTTGAACCGCAAAAAGTCATTTGTGAATCTGGTCTGCAAGTAGAGTGCAATAAAACCTTTTGGGTGACGCAAGCAGACTCACCACTGTGGTTAAAAAATTCTGACTGTGATACCGATGCTAGAGGTTTTATTCAAGTAAACGATTACTTGCAGTCTGTTTCTCATCCTAATATATTTGCCGCCGGTGATATTGCCTCAATGGTAAATTACACCCGTCCTAAAGCTGGGGTGTTTGCTGTGCGTCAAGGTAAACCGTTATTTGAGAACTTACAACGGATTTTAACTCTTCAGCAATTGCAGCCTTACAAGCCACAAAAAGAATATTTAAGTTTAATTGGTACAGGTAAAGGAGAAGCGATCGCATCCCGAGGATCTTTTACCTCCAATCCTCATAAATTATTATGGCGTGCCAAAGACTGGATTGATCGCCGATTTATGGAACGTTTCCAAAATTTACCAGCAATGGGAAGCGAAGAATCAGCAGCCTCCCCCTCTCCCTCTCTCCCCACTATGCGCTGTGCTGGTTGTGGTTCTAAAGTTAGTAGTACAGTACTAGAACTCGTCTTATCACGCATTCCACAACAAACAGATGGAATGAATGATATCGTTATTGGTCTAGATGCACCAGATGACGCCGCTGTGTTAAAAATCCCCACAGGTCAGTTACTTGTGCAGACAATCGATTATTTTCGCGCTTTGATTTCTGACCCATATATATTTGGACAAATTAGCGCCAATCACTGCTTGAGTGATATTTTCGCAATGGGTGCTTCACCTCAAAGTGCTTTAGCTTTAGCAACTATTCCTTACGCCGCACCAGCCAAAGTCGAAGAGACACTCTATCAACTTTTATCCGGTGCAGTCAAGGTACTCAATCAAGCCACAGCACCACTAATAGGCGGTCACACCACAGAAGGCGCAGAACTTGGATTTGGCTTAACATGTAACGGTCTAGTCTATCCCGACAAACTGCTACGCAAAAGCGGAATGCAACCAGGACAAGTGTTAATTTTAACCAAAGCATTAGGGACAGGAACACTATTCGCCGCTGATATGCGTGCCAAAGCCAAAGGTCGTTGGATTGATGATGCGGTAAAATCAATGTTGCAATCAAATCAAGCTGCAGCCACTTGCTTATTGCAACATGGAGCGACAGCATGTACTGATGTTACAGGCTTTGGTTTACTAGGACATTTAATGGAAATGGTCCGCGCTAGCCAAGTTGCTGTTGAGTTACAACTACCAGCCATCCCAATTTTAGACGGTGCGCGAGAAACAGTACAACAGGGGATTGTCAGTTCAATTCAACCCGATAACCTACGCGCAGAGCGTTATATTGCCAATCTAGACCAACTTCACCCCAATTATCCCCTTTTATTCGACCCGCAAACCTCCGGCGGTCTTTTAGCTGCGATTCCTCATGACCAAGTGGAGAGTTGTCTAAATATGTTGAAAACTTTAGGATATTCTCAAAGTAGAGCGATCGCTCGCATCGTGCCGCAAGTTACTACAGAATTGCCTATAATCATCGTTGACTAAAGCTATCCCCGGCGATTCCCTACAGGATATATTCGCTTCATGAAATATAAACGCTCTACACTTTGAATTAGTAATACATATAGTTCTAATTATGTACGCATAAAATCGGCATTCATTTCACCAATATTTTGGGTATCTACTTTCACGAGTAAAATTATTGTAAAGAAGCGCTACAATAATTAAAACTATTGCTCCAAAAACAGTGGGAAATAGCAAAAAGCTCCATGCTGGTTTAGTTAGGTAAATAATAACTGGATTGGAACCTGCTGGTGGGTGAGTTGTTCGCGTAAGCATCATTACAGAAATCGCAGTAGCAACAGCTATAGCAACTGACCACCACGTTGTACCAAAAAGTGTGAGACATATCAATCCAATTAAGGAACTCAAAAAATGACCTCCAATCACATTTCGTGGTTGTGAAAAGGGTACATCTGGAAATCCAAAAACCAAAACGCAGGATGCTCCAAAAGAGCCTAATACAAGTGCTATGGTAAATGTATTAGAAAGAAGTGCTACCACACTCATTGCCAAAAACCCTCCAAGCCAAGCCAGTAAAATGTCTTTAGCTGAATGTTTAGAAGGTAGTGGAGCATGATCTCCTTTTAATTTCTGAAACAATCCCTGTGACGCTGTTCTTCCCTTGCTACCGCGATCGCTACTTGATGGAACCATTACACATTCACCTCAACTTGTTAGTAATCAATCTAGACAGACAAGTCTGTCTAGTAGAGAAAAAAATAATTGCTTAAGTAATTAGTTGCCTAACCGCTTCTCGCGTAACTTGAATAAAACGCGTTGACCGATAGATTTGACTTTCATTAATTGCCCCTTCAAACAGAAGATAGATGACATCAGATAGCAAACCTATGTGATTTTCATCAGTTAAAGGATTCAATTTTTTAACAAGTTGCTGAATAAAAGATTGCAAAGCATTTTTGTGATTTACGACCAAGAGTCGAATTTTACTGTCTGGTGACGGGAATTCAGAGGCGATGTTTAAAAAAGCACAGCCTCTAAAGTTGCTATCAGGCAACCATCGCTCCAGAAAAGTAAACAGGCTTAACAAACGTTCCTGATCATCTTCATGCTGTTCAACCTCTTGCTGCAACCAACAAAACCAATCTTGATGACGCTGATGCAAATACGCTAGGCATAACTCTTCCTTAGAGGAAAAATGATAGTAAAAACTTGCTTTCGCTACTCCAGCTTCGGTAATTACTTGATTAATACCAGTAACATGGTAGCCTTGCTCGTAAAATAGTCTAGATGCGGTCTTGAGGATTCTTGTAGCAGTGTCACCAGATAAATTTCGTGAATTCATGAGATGATATTAGCGTATACAGACAAGTTTGTCTAGTGGGGTCAGGTTTAAATCAAAAGGGCAATTTATGAGCTTTAAACTAGAAAATATCGTACCGTGGGGACGCTTAATGGCAGAGTATGTCAAAATGTTTGACTTAACTCCAGAAGAACTAAAGCTAAATATCCTTGATTGTGCTGGTGGGCCAGCTAGTTTCAATGCGGAAATGACTCGTCAAGGTAACAAAGTCATCTCTGGCGATCCGATTTATCAGTTTACAGCCACAGAGATTGGTCAGCGCATTCAGGATACTTGTCAAATTATAATTGAGGGTTGCCAAGTTAATCGCGATCGCTTCGTTTGGCAAAATATCCAGTCACCTGAACATCTCGGAGAAATTCGCATGACGGCGATGCGGCAATTTTTGGCAGATTTCCCGCAGGGACTCAGCGATCATCGCTACCTCCCAGATGAATTACCTGTTTTGTCATTTACGACCAATCAGTTTGATTTGGCTTTGTGTTCGCATTTATTGTTTACGTATTCTGATCAACTAAGTGAAGAATTTCACATCGCATCAATCTGCGAGATGTGCCGAGTTGCCAAAGAAGTACGCATTTTTCCTCTACTTGTAAATATGTCTGGAGAGGAATCTTTTTTACTCAAACCTGTAATCAGTGAACTTCAGCATCGCGGATATACAGTGGAAATTAAGCAAGTACCGTATGAATTTCAGAAAGGTGGCAATCAGATGTTACGGGTTGCAGCAGGAAAATAGAGCGATAGCTAGTTTTCTCAAAGTATATTGAATAAAAGCCTGCAAATGCTGTTTCAGTTAAATTTCCACCATGTCCCAAATTGTTTGGATTGCCAGACACGCTAATCGCCTTGATTTCGTCAACCCTGATTGGTTTCTCACCGCTGAACGGCGTTACGATCCGCCTTTGTCTGATGATGGCATCATGCAAGCCAAGCAATTAGCTAAGCGTCTGCAAGGAGAGAAGATTACCCAGATTTTTGCTTCGCCTTTCCTGCGAACCGTGCAAACAGCGAATGAAGTCGCTACAGTTCACGGTTTACCCATTAAACTCGAATCAGGGTTAAGCGAATGGCTAAATCCGGCTTGGATGACCGCAGCACCAGAAAGGCATCCGATGGAGGAATTAGCAAAATTATTCCCCATTGACACAACTTACACCAATCGCGTCCCTGCTAACTATCCAGAAACAGCCGAACAAGCACTTTTTCGTTCTGGACAGACAGCTATCCGCTTAGCTGATGAGTTCGTTCATGAGAATATCCTCTTAGTTGGACATGGTGCTTCAGTACATGGAGCGATTATGGGATTAGTCCCGGAGATAGTGAAAGTAAAAGTCTCTTTATGCAGCTTATTTAAAGTGGTGCGTCATCACCCCAATTGGTTGCTAGAACTCAATGGCGATACCTCTCATTTAAGTGAGATAGAAGAAGCAATCCGGTTTAACTAGAAGGGCGTAATTTTGCAGATAATACAGCAAATGAGCATCACCGAAATACGTGGCGTCTGGCTGACCAATACGGCGAGTAAAGTACTCAGTTCTCAACAACACATTGCAGCGGCGATGGACTTTCTTGCCGAGACAGGATTTAATGTGGTGTTTCCGGTGGTGTGGAATAAAGGAGTAACACTTTATCCAAGTCAAGTAATGCGGCAATTTGGTGTCGAAATAGACCCACTATTTGTTGGGCGCGATCCTTTAGCAGAAGTGATTGTTGAGGCGCGGCGGGTTGGGTTGAAGGTGATACCCTGGTTTGAATACGGTTTTGTCAGTTCGTATAATTTAAATGGCGGTCTGTTGTTAGAGAAGAAACCGGAATGGGCGGGACGTGATAGTAATGGCAACTTGTTGAATAAAAATGGTTTTGAGTGGATGAATGCACTCGATCCGCAAGTGCAAGATTTTCTCTTAAGTTTGATTCTGGAAGTTGCGAGGAATTACGATGTTGACGGTATCCAAGGAGACGATCGCTTACCTGCATTTCCCAGTGAAGGCGGTTATGACAAAGGCACTGTAGAACGCTATCGCGCTTCATTTGGACAAAATCCGCCACAAAATACTAAAGATTCGCGTTGGGTGCAATGGCGAGCCGATATTCTGACTGAATTTTTAGCACGCCTGTACCGGGAAGTCAAAGCGGTAAATCCCAACCTTTTGGTGTCACTAGCTCCGAATATCCATGATTGGGCATTGAAGGAATATTTGCAAGACTCACCGACTTGGTTGAAGCGAGGATTAGTAGATATCATCCACCCGCAGCTTTACCGCCGCGACTTTGTCAGCTATAAAGGTTTGGTAAATAACCTGGTTAAACAGTTTAACGGCGAAATGCCAAGGCTTGCGCCAGGGATATTGATTAAGCTTGGTAATTATCGTATCAGTCCTGAATATTTGTTGCAGGCGATCGCCTATAATCGCGCTTGTGGTATTCCTGGGGAGGTATTCTTTTTTTACGAAGGTTTGCGAGACAATAACAACGAACTAGCTTCTATGTTGCGAACAGGTCCTTACCAACAGACGGCTACATTTCCTTCGCTGTCCGATTTGAGTCGGGGTAGAGTCAGCGAAAAATCATCTTCTGTGTGGAAGCGGTTGTGGGAAAATATATTTTAAGAGAATGCGAATATAATTAGTCACTCGCCATTTACGTAATTTGCACTTATTATTAGTTGAAATTTAAAATGAGTATTTCTCGGAAATTGTGGGAAGTAAATCAAGATTTAGCACAAGCAAGTCTGAATCATCCGTTTGTTCAAGGTATTGCCGACGGTACTCTAGAGCAGCAGAAGTTTGCTTATTATGTAGGGCAAGATGCTTTTTTCTTGGAAGCTTTTGCTCGTGCTTATAGTATTGCAGCAGCTAAAGCACCAGATTTCACAGGATTTACAGTATTTCACAACTTAGCGGGTGGGGTGTTGGCGGAACTACAGCTACATGCGCTTTATGCGGCTAAGTGGGAAGTTGATTTGCACTTCGTTGAGCCAGGAGCAGCTACGCGCCGTTATACTGACTTTTTACTAGCAACTGCTTGGGGTGGAGATGTGGGGTTAACTGCGACTGCAATGTCTCCCTGTCTGCGGTTGTATGCTTTTTTGGGAGAAGAGTTGGCTCGACATGGTATTCCCGATCACCAGTATGCAGAATGGATTCGCACTTACAGCAGCCCAGATTTTACTCCACTGGCGCAAGCATTGGAGAATTTGGTTGAAACCTATGCTAGTGATACAAAGTTGGTACATTCAACTTATCGCTATGCGATGTTATGCGAACGAGACTTTTTTCAAGCCGCATGGTCGTTTTGAAATATAGAATGTGTCAAGGTAAGCGTCCTTAACTAATTCTTCAATTCTTTAATCGGTATGACTTTATTGTTGGCAGGTGACATTGGCGGTACGAAGACGATTCTGCGTCTGGTGGATACATCATCAACACGGCAAACACTGGCGGAAGAGAAGTATGTCAGCCGTGATTTTCCGGATTTAGTGCCGATGGTGCAGCAGTTTTTGGCAAAAAGTCAATCGCCAACGCCGCAGAAAGCCTGTTTTGCGATCGCAGGTCCTGTTGTTGGCAATACGGCTCAACTAACTAATTTAGCTTGGTTCTTGGATACTGAGCGTCTACAATACGAGTTAGGTATTAGTGCAATCTCGTTGATCAATGATTTTGCGGCTGTTGGTTATGGGATTTTGGGTTTAGAAGCTAAAGATTTGCACACTTTACAAGCTGGTAAACCGAAACCGTCTGCACCAATTGCAATTTTGGGCGCGGGAACTGGTTTGGGTCAAGGATTTTTAATTCAGCAAGGAGACACTTATCAGGTTTTTCCTTCGGAAGGTGGACACTCAGATTTTGCTCCTCGGACTGAGTTAGAATTTCAGATGTTGAAATACCTGCTGGATAAACATGATATCCAACGAGTTTCGGTGGAACGGGTGGTTTCTGGTCAAGGTATCGTCTCGATTTACGAATTTCTGCGCGATCGCCATCACGCCACTGAATCACCAGAAATTGGTCAAATTGTGCGGAATTGGGAACAACAAGCCGGACGAAGAGAAAAAAGTTTAGAACCAGCCGCCGCAATTAGTGCAGCTGCATTGGCTAAGAGCGATCGCTTAAGTGAACAAACAATGCAATTATTTGTGGAAGCCTACGGTGCAGAAGCCGGAAATCTGGCTTTGAAACTTTTACCTTATGGCGGCTTATACGTTGCGGGTGGGATTGCCGCGAAAATTTTGCCTTTACTCCAGCAGGACAATTTTTTGTTAACCTTCTCCCAAAAAGGCAGAATGCGTCCTCTCCTCGAAGATATTCCTGTGCATATTGTGCTTAATTCAGACGTTGGGCTAATTGGTGCTGCTCTTTGTGCCGCGAGATTGTAGTAGTTAATTTCTCGGAGTTACTAACTTCTTTTTATACTTAAAACTCCGGCAAAGATCTATTGGCATTTCTGACTGCGATCGGTTGAAATGGTATTGATTCATACTGTCTGAGAAAAGTAAAATTAATGAAATTGACAGCTTTATTACCATCACTGGTAGCTATTTTTGTCCTCGGTGCAGATCATTTAGCCTTTGCTGTTCAGCCGAAAAAACCACTTCAGCCAGCTGAAAAAACGTTTGTTTCTCCGCCAGTCCCATCAAAATGGCAGGTCTTCAAGTCTCCTGAAGGTCGCTTTACAGTTTTAATGCCTGGTGCGCCGAAAAAGCTGGCTGAAACTCAAAAAACTTTTATGGGAGAAATTCACTTTCAGCAATTTGTCGCTGAACCACCAAATCAGCGGGTGGCTTATGTAGTTGTTTATAATGACTTTCCTGATAGTTATGGTCAAGAAGCCAACATGGAAAAAATCTTGGATGATGCTCGGAATTTAGCTATAAAAGCTACGAGAAGTAATTTAGTTAAAGAGCAAAAAATCAATGTCAATGGTCTTTCGGGAAGAGAACTTGAGTATACAAAAGGTAATAGTATTACTAGATGTAGAATGTATTTAGTCAATGGGCGTTTGTACCAAGTTAACGTGCATACAACTCGGAAACAAGAAAAGTTTTTAACTCAAAGTATTGCCGGTTTCTTGAATTCGTTTAAGGTGCCGTTAAAACAGTAAAGGCGCGTAGGGTAGGTATAGTGATTAATTTCTACCCTGCATCTCAACTTCTTAATCGTTGATAGGATGTATGCCCTTCTATCATTTGCCAATAAGTTTAACTAAGCCAATCCCACCAAAATAAAGACCTAAGACTGCACCCGCTAAGAGACTTTGGGTAAATGGGTCGGTAGAAGGTGTGAGGATAGCCCCTAAAACTACTGCGGCTAAGATGACATAACGCCAACCAGAAATCATTGTTTGGGAAGAGACGATGCCTAAAAAGCCGAGTAAAACTTGGATAATCGGAATTTGAAAAGCCAAACCAGTGCTGAATAACAGTAGTAATACAAATTCAAAATATTTATCAATTGACCATATTTGTTCAACGACATCCGCGCCATAGTTGATAAAGAAATTCAAGGCGGCGGGAATCAGTAGCAGATAAGCAAATATTAAGCCAGCCACAAACAAGAAGCTAGACCCAAAAACCACAGGACCAATTAAGCGACGTTCACGGCGAGTCAGTCCAGGAAGCACAAACTGAATAATTTGGTACAGGATAAAAGGACTAGCCAGCACCAAGCCACTATAACCAGCAACCTTAATGGAAACAAAGAAGTACTCACCTGGTGCTAATTGCAGAAATTTTACTCCGTGGGCGGGAATTTCTAATAGCTGCACAATTGGTTTGACCGCAAAGAAGCAGCCAACAACAGTCACCACAACGGCAATCAGGGCGTAAAAAATCCGTTGTCGTAATTCCTCTAAATGGTCGAACAGAGACATCTCGACCTCATCCGGCAAATCATTATCGATCGCTTCCACGTCGAGATTGCCATAACCTTCGAGGTCGATGTCGGGATTTACAGTGTCTACATCTTGTAAAGGCGTCATCAGTCAGTTTGTGTCCAGCATTTGATGACTATTGTATCGAAATAGGGGAGGGGAGGGGGGAGTACTCCCCCACTCGGGAACACTCCTTAATGGTTGGGTAACTTCACATGCTCGGTTGAGTATTTTGTCATTAGCTGGTTAGTCTCTGGGTTATAAAGCCGCAGATAATTCCAGTAATTGCCAAATACTTGACGGGCGTAGTTTTTGGTTTCCTCAAATGGAATTGCTTCAACAAACTCATCTGGATCAGTCTTGTTGAGCGACTGCACCCACTTAGACACGTTACCAGGACCTGCATTGTAACTAGTGACCGCTAGTAAGGAGTTATTTTTATACTGTTTGTGGGTGGAGTCTAGAAACCAAGTTCCCATCATGATGTTGTCGTTGGGAGTTTCAAGGTTGTAGTCCTTTTCTTGCATCTTGATTTGAGGCGCAATCCATTTGGCGGTAGATGGCATTACCTGCATTAAGCCGACAGCACCAACAGGGGAACGGACTTTTGCTTCAAATCGCGACTCCTGACGCATTAAAGCTGTCACAAGTAAAGGATTGAGTTGGCGTTTTTGTGCCCAAGTTTCGATTTCTTTGGCGTAAGGAAATGGATACCGGGCTTGCCAGTACATTAGCTGTTTGCTAAGTGATTGATACTCGGCTTTTTCTTGGGGTGTTTCTCGGTCTTCTAAGGTGGAGACTTTTGCCATACCTTGGAGATTTTCACCCTTTGTTAGGCGCAACAGACCTTCAGTGAACTGTTCTGAAACTGTAGGTTGAGCTTTGTTTTGAAACTCTGCTTCCCATAGCAGCCAAGCATCACGGTCTTGACCTAACACATACAGTTCTTTAAAAATGTTAGAACCGGCTGGGGGTACTGAGCGCTGGAGTGTCACAACTTTGGGGGTCATTTCCCGCACGGTATTAAAGTTACCGACGTTTAAACCTAAAGTTGATGCTGATCGCCATGCGTAATAAGAGTAAGGAAACTGGCTCAAAACATATTCAAATGCTTTTTTCGCATCTTCCTGCTTACCTAGTTTCGTTGCCCATTTGCCAATCCAAAAGCCAGCCCGAGGAGCTAAGATACTGTCGGGGTTCTGGGTGGGGATTGCTTCTGCCCATTGCCAAGCACTCTGGATATCATTTGCTTTAGCTTTAGATTGAGCGACCTTCCAGCGATATTCTGCAGCCGCATCAGAATTTCCGTACTTGTCAACGAGCAGTTTCAAGGCTTCGGCACCTTGAGCGCTATTACCATTTTTGTTCAGGATGTCGGCTTTTTTCACCAGTGCTTCCCCGGCTTTATCCGGGAATTTACTGATTACCTGATCGAGATAAGGTATCGCTTCAGTACCTGCTTTCGTCAGTTCGGCTAACCGAATTAACCCCATCCCCGTTTCTCTAGCATCGGGGAAGTCTTTAGCAAGCTCTTTGTAGGCGGCTACAGCTTCCGTCGATTTGTTACCTACCTGATATCCTCTCCCGGTACGGTAAAGGTTACGAGCTGTACGCGGTGCTTTCGCATAAGAAATAGCTGCTTTAGCAAACTCCGTATTTCCCCAATAAGCGGAGGCGACGGTTTCCCAGTCTTCCGGTCTCAGAGTGGCTGTTTCTGGTTGTCCAACCTTCGGCTGACCGACTAATTCATCCAACACCGGAACTACATATGCTTGATCGTAGGCATATTTTGCCAAGAGCAATTGTAATTGCGGTTGATTGGGATTTGCCTTCAACTTTTGATTGGCGATTTCCCAACTCAGAGGATGGGAAGGAAATTTAGCTAAAGCTGTTTCTAAGTACTCTGGCTTGGACTGTCCTAGGAGGTATAGTGCTTTTACAGACGCGAAATTTTTGGGATAGTCTTTGACTACTTGTTCCCGTATTTTCTTTGTCTGTTCTGTTCCACCCGTCAATTCGTAAGCTTGCGCCTGCTTCAGGAGAATATAAGGCGCAAGCTGAGGATAGTCTTTCTCTAGTCCTTCCAGCAAGCTGAGTGCTTTTTTACCTTCATCTTTATCAATTAAGTCACTCGCCAGCAGATAACGAGCGCGATTACGATCTTCTGACTCTGAGCCAATAGCGATCGCTTGTAGTTTTTCTGCTCGTTCTGCTTTAGACAGTGGCACTAGCGGGAGCACGGCTGACTGAGTGTTAATCGCTTGCGGGTTTTGCTCTTGTTGCGAATGACTCTTGCCTAGCAATTGCCCAAACCAGTTGCCCGACTTAGGTAATGTTACCGTCGCCCCTAGTATCAGGGCTAACAGTCCCACACCAGCAAATACTAGTGGAACTCGGTTTTTGCGTCGCTTATTCAGCATTGATACTCGCTGAAATGTTCAGTTCAATATCTTAAGAACTTTAGCATTATTGACGCTCAGTGTTACCTATGTTGATGATTTAATTTCGATATTTGTGGAAAAATTGCTTCTCTTGAGCACCCAATATAGTTTGACAGCCTCCGGAAATTTTGCTTTATCTGTTAACAAACTTTACAGAGGCTGAGTGCATCTATCTTTAGATATAGAATTATTTCAACGTTGCGCTAATTCTGGGATACGCCCTTTTAAACCTACCATCAGCTTGAGAGCAAACACCTTCACCAAAGGCACTCGCTGCATTACCCATAAACCAATTCGGCGGACTACTACTATCGGGAGGAAAGTATTAGAAAACATCCGGTCTAGTAAATCGGTAAAACCTAAAATTGTCAGATTCTCTTGTTTACGCCAGCTTTCGTAGCGAAGAAGGATTTGAATATCACCGATATCTTCACCTTGCTGATGTGCTGTTTTTAACACCTGCGCCAAAGCTGCTGCATCACGAATGCCTAAATTTAAACCTTGACCGCCGACAGGATGACAACAATGAGCAGCATCGCCAATTAAAGCTAAACGCGATTGCACATAACGATCGCTCTGCATAAGTTGCACGGGAAACACAAAGCGATCGCCTAATAATTCCAATTCTCCCATCTGATCGCCATAACGGCGGCGCAATTCTGCTAAAAATTGCTCATCATCCAAAGCACATATCGCTTTGGCTTCCGCGTGCGGTGCTGTCCAGACAATGCGGCAACGGTTTCCCGGTAAAGGTAAAATTGCAAATGGTCCGCTAGCGTGAAATTTTTCGTAAGCAATATTATTGTGAGATTTCTCTGGCTTGACAAAAGCGACAATACATGACTGCCAGTATTGCCAACCGCGAGTATTAATTCCTGCAGCTTCGCGAATGCGCGATCGCGACCCATCTGCAGCCACAAGTAGCAGGCTACGAATAGTCTGAATTTCTTCACCAATCTTAATATCTATCGCCACCCCATCTGGCAGATACTCAGTTTTCACCACTTCAGCCGGACACAGATATTTTACATTGGGACACTCTTGCAAAAACTCCTGCAACGGTTGCAACAGTGCTTGATGTTCCGCCACATAACCTAAATCTTCAGTCCCTAAATCAGTCGGATGGAATTGCACCACACCGGGATAATCACTGTCAGAAAGGCGGATTTGGTTAAAAGTCGCGATTTGTGGCAGGATTTTATCCCAAACCCCAATTCCCTGAAAAATGCGACTGGAAATCAATTGCACTGCATAAGCTTGACCTTTAGAGACTGCGGCTGATTGAACTCGTGCCTCAATCAACAGTACCTTTAACCCAGAATCCTTTAAAGCACAGGCTAGAGTTAAACCAATAATGCCACCACCGACGATCGCCAGGTCATAGTCATAACCAAGCTTTGCGGTGATGGCGGTTGGTGAGATGATTGGTGAGAGTAGCGATCGCGTCATTGTAAATAAGGGAAAAAGTATACAAAAGTTCTTATTACCTCTATTGTGACGCGATTCGCCTTCAGGGAGCAAGTTACTGAACGGTTGCCTTGCGTTCTAATTTACCCCAACCGACAATCTGACCTTGAATTGCTTTAATTACAGACTTAATTGCCACATAATACATCAACTGACGGTAGAGGAAGCGCTGGGGGATGAGCCATAATAGCAAACTCCAGTCTTCCTTACGTTCCAAGCAAAAGGCAATAAAAGCGGCGAGGAAATCGACACTTAAAAACAGGAGATAATAAGGTAAAACCTGGGATAGCGCTTGAGTTGTATACTCACCGGGCTGCTGATACTTATGCCAGACAGTCCAACAAATTGACTGTAACATCACCAAATCCATCAAAGGAGAGATGAGAGGAAAACAGATTTGGAATAAAACAACATTGGGAATAGCAAACATGCCGATCGCTCCGTAACGAGGGCGAAATAAAGTTTCCCGATGTTTCCAGACTGCTTGGAGGGTGCCAAACATCCAGCGAAAGCGCTGCTTTAAGAAACCGTCAACTGTATCGGGTGCTTCGGTTAAGGCAATGGCTTCCTCGTCATAGTCAACTTTATAACCCATTTGCAAGAGTGTCAGAGTTAAATCAGCATCTTCAGCTAAGGTATCGTGAGCGAAACCACCAGCTTTTAAGATTAGTTGCCGTCGCCATGCACCAATAGCTCCAGGGACAACAGAGATACAATTGAGTAAGCCAAAGGCGCGACGTTCCAAGTTTTGGCTAGTGATATATTCCAACGCCTGCCAATAAGTAAGTATATTCAGACGATTGCCAACTTTAGCATTACCAGCTATCGCGCCGATTTGAGGATTGATAAAATGACGAGTTAATTTACCAATCGCATTTGGACGTAAAACAGTGTCGGCATCTAAAGTGACAACAATTTCCGCATCACTTAATTGAATCGCGTAATTCAGTGCATCAGCTTTACCGCCATTCGTCTTGGTAAAAATCCTGACTTGCGGATGTTCTCCAAAATTTTCACGTAAGCGTTTATACGTGTCATCAGTCGAGCCATCATCTACGACCACGATGTTGAAATTTGGGTAACGACAACGCAGCAGGGAGTCAATCGTTTTACAAATGACTTTCTCTTCATTAAAAGCCGGTACTAAAACACTGACTGAAGGCGAATATGCTGAATCATACAGACGACGATGGCGGATATGCCATTCATAAATCGCCAGGACGCCAACAAATATGAGGCGCATCACGCTCAATTCTATCCCGATGAGAAACAGATAATAGAGAGTTGAGTTAAACCCATTTAACAGGAAAAAGCCTGTAGCACTCACTTCCGAGATCATTTTCTCTGAGTCAGGAATTACTGGCATTAAAGCATTCCGCGATAGACCCAAGAGGTTAGAAATTGGGACTATTTCAAAACCACGTTCGCGTAAGGATTCAATAATTTTCGGGAGTGCGGCAACAGTCTGGGAGCGATCGCCACCACTGTCATGTAACAATACAATATTACCTGCACCACTGACCGCTTGAGCGATCGTTTCCTTCACAATCTCCGCCGCATCGGGATTGCGCCAATCACCTGGATCGATGTGCATCCCAATCGTGTAATAACCTAAATCTCCTGTAAACTGCAAAGGCGCGACTTGATCCGGCGTTGATGGTTCCACATCTTCCGCATAAGGCGGACGGAAAAGCACAGACCGGATTCCGAGTTCGCTTTCAAATACGCGTTCAGTCGCATTCATTTCTAAGCGTAGTTGCTTAGGAGAAGTATTCGCAATGTTAGGGTGAGTAAAGGTATGACTACCAATCTCGTGACCTTCATTAACAATGCGCCGCAGCAAATCCGGATTAGCGCTAGCATTCATCCCGACGACAAAGAAAGTCGCTTTGGCTTGGTATTTTTTCAGCACATCCAGCACATCGGCTGTGTAGCGAGGATCGGGACCATCATCAAAGGTAAGGACAATCTTCTTTTTATTCTCTCCACCCCAGCGGGTGATCACATAAGGTGACGGATAAGAAACTAAATGATGATCGCTAATCAAACCTGATTGCTTGTCGTATTTAATTTCGCGTTTCCCCTCTTTTGGCGTAGCTGTCACCTTCAGCACTTCGCCTTGTCCTTGATAGTCGATATCGTAACCATATTGGATGGTGCTCAGTTTTTCCGCCACAGTGGAATTAAGCTGCGTGCGTTGTTCTAAAACAGACCAAATTGAAGGATCTTCAGAACCCATCCGCCATAAGCTAAATCCCCGCACCCCATGCGTTTGTGCTTCCACAATTTCGTTAAATGCGGTGATGGCGTCCAAGAACCACACCTGATGTAATTTATCTTGGTCATCATAATAATTAAAGGTAGGATTAAGGGTCGTGGAATCGAGGTGAATCTGTCCCCCTGATTCTTCCGCTATTTTCAAAGTCTCTTGAAAAGACACTTCTGTCCCATCCGTTTGCGTCCCTTGCCAATCGTAGCCATAATTACCGATCGCAATCATATATTTATTAGCTGGCACTTCCGCTAAGCGTAGGCGCAATTTTTCGGCGTACCATTTTTGAGAAGCAATTGCTCCCGCCTTGCTACTTGGATAATGCTCGTCATAAGCCATTAAAATCAGATAATCATTCAGATCGGCTAGAGCACGATAATTATAAGCTGGGTCGTCAACAGGAACCGACTGCGAGACTTCCCAGCCTTGGGGATGAAACTGTTTCGACAACTCACTCATAAAGACAATCAAGTTTGACTGACTGGCTACAGGGAGATTTTCAAAGTCGATATTAACGCCGTTTAAGTTGTTGCTGCGGATAAAATCCTGCAATTGCTGAATCAGCCGCGTCCTGGCTACAGGATTGGCGAGTACTTGTGCGAGTTTCTCGCCATTCCAACTTTGAGTCTGACTATCATAGTTGTTGATTAATGCCATAATCGGCAACTTAGGTCGATTCTGCCGAATGTATGTCAGCGTCCGTTCTTGCTTGACTGGGTCATCAATAGCTATAGCGCCATCAGCCGTACTTAAGTGCAACCACTCCGGCATTAACTTATCAATCCGCGAGATATTATGCTTGAGGGAGGTAAAACTATTATCATCCCAGTTCACATAAAAGCCGATAATTTCCGACTTGGGTGTTGGGGACACAGAAGAGGTAACTACAGGTGACTTAGTATTTGTTTTAATACCTTTGGATGGCGTCTGGGGTTTAACCGTTAAGGCTTGATTGGTTGCTTTCCAAAGGTGATGTACCTTCTGTATGGTACGACTGGACGCCAAACCCAAGCTAGGAAGCCCAGGATCGATCAGCATCGTAGAGAAGAAAGCGATACAAATAATCGACAGTACTACAGCCATGACTTGCGTTAGCCGCTTGAAGCGCCCCCAACGCCGAGATTGCGGATCGTAAAAGACTGGATAAGTATTTTTTTTAGACACGGGAACCTTAAATATAAATTAGAGTCGAAGTTAAAAATACAACTAGATGACTTGATCCTCAGTATATACTGGCACTTATTAGTGCCTACGTATATTAGACGCAACTTTAGATAGGATCTGTTCCCAGCTTCAGTAAAGACACAAATCAAATATCTCAGATTTGTATGTCATCCCTGTGTTATTTCTGTGGACTCCGTATGGAATAATATTTATTTGACTTAGTAATTATACTGATGTGTTATTAATTAATATTGACCGTAAATCCAGATAAATAAGTATAAACCCACAGCTTAGGGCGCAAGCATTTGTACTCCGACAAAACTATTAGAGGAGAAGAAGGAAGGTTGCTAACCGAAGCCGTCATCGCAACCACAAACCTTTACCCTAAATCCAGTTCAACTCAATCTCCCATAAAATAACCCCGCTCTTGATAGTAGCGGGGTTCAAAATGAGTGCTATAAATTTTGAGCAGTAACTAATTTGCGGTTACGCTTGTTTCGCACCACGGCTTAGCGATTTGTGAGCGTTAGACATGAAATGAGTATTCATTGAGGTGAGACCAGTTTTGTGAGTGCGACGACGGCGACGACGACGTCTCATTATCTGAGCTTCTGAAGCTGGAGCAAAAGCCACTGAGGTTTTACCTTGAACGGTATTACCTTGAGGAGTTTTGGCTTGAACAACTGGTGCTGAGAGAGCTACAGGAGCAGCAACAACTAAAGCTAGAAATAAAGCTTGAGCTAACTTTTTCATCTGGGATGCCTCATCCGATTAAAGAACCGACAATCAAGTTATCCCAGTGTCATGTGTCATTGCTTTGTGCTTGAGATGAAGTTTGTGTGTAGATTTCTGCACTTGACTAAAGATAGCAAATTAAGTTTTACCTGCATATTTATTGCTTCCTTAAGCACTTTCTTAGTAAAAGTTAATCACCCCTTCGTACAGAGACATAGAGATATAACTTATACTTGATTAATTCATACTGAGTGTCATTAACTGGTCAGCCATCTCGAAGTTAGCTGTGACATTTTGGACATCATCTAAATCCTCCAGAGTATCAATTAACTTCAGTAGCGATCGCGCCGATTCTGCATCACTCACTTCCACAGTCAGATTCGGAATCCATCGCAATTCCAACTCACTCACTGCCAAACCGAGTTTTTTTAGCGTCCGACTCAGATTTTCTAAATTACCTATTTCCGTAAATACTTCAGTCGTCTCATCCTCAAGCACCTCATAAGACTCCGCACCACCTTCAATTGATGCTTCAAGTAACACTTCTTCCTCCACCATTCCTTGGAGGATACAAACGCCTTTTTGTTGAAACATCCAACTCACACAGCCAGTTTCACCCAAATTGCCCCCATTTTTACTAAAAGCTATTCGCAACTCAGCAGCAGCGCGATTGCGGTTATCCGTCAAAGCTTCAATCAAAACCGCGACCCCCGCCGGACCATAACCTTCATAGCGCACAAACTCAAAATTAGAGTGATCACTTCCTAGCGTCCCCGCACCTTTAGCGATCGCTCGCTCAATATTATCATTCGGAATACTCGCCGCCTTTGCCTTATCAACCGCCGTCCGCAGTTGAAAATTCAGCGCTATTTCCGGTACACCACTTCTCGCCGCCACAATAATCGCCCGTGATAGCTGAGTAAAAGTCTTCCCCTTCACCGCATCCACTCTGGCTTTTTGGCGCTTAATATTCGCCCACTTACTATGTCCTGCCATACTCAAATCTAAATTTACTAACTAATAAAATAAGATCATCAAATCACTTACTACCAGTAAAGGTCACACCTTGAATAAAATAGCGATTAAAAAAGGCATAAATTCCCAAAGCTGGTAAGGTAAAAACCATTGATGCTGCCATGATATAATTCCAGTAGCTAATGTATTGTCCCTTAAACGTATTCAAACCCAATGGTAGCGTAAACATCTCCGGATCGGACACCACAATCAGCGGCAGCAAAAAATTATTCCATGCCCCCATAAAAATAAATATTGCCTGCGCGGCTAAAGCCGGCTTAGCTAAAGGCATGACAATTTGCCAAAAGGTTTCGATGCGACTTAAACCATCTAACGCTGCTGCTTCCTCCAAATCCTGAGGAAAATTCACAAAAAATTGCCGCATCATAAAAATAAACGTAGCATTAACAACTTCTGGCACAATCAAACCTTGATAAGAATTTAACCATCCTAAAGACTTCAAAACTAAAAACCGAGGAATCAGCGTTACCTGTACCGGAACCATTAACACAGCTAATACTAGCAAAAACCAAAGTTGATTTCCCGGAAATTTAATCCGCGCCAAAGCATAGCCAGCCATTGAATTAAATAACAAATTCAACACTGTAATCCACACAGCCACAAATACACTATTAAATAACCACCGACTAAACAGCGGTTCCGCCAAGAAGATTTTTTGATAGTTACTCAATGTAAACTGAGAAGGCAGAAAATTACCTCCCCCAGCGACGATTTCTGACAACGGTTTAAAAGAAGCCGACAGTGCCCACAAAAAAGGAATCAAAGTCAAAATTGCATATAAAATCAAGATAATATATAAAATCGCTTTCATCCATGTCAAATGTTTCATCAAGTCACCCTTTCCTCCTTAAACAAATAACGTTGAATCAGCGTCATACTCATAATCACCACCGCCAGCATTAACGCCAAAGCCGCAGCATAACCGACATCAAGGTTTTTAAAAGCATATTGGTAAATCAACAAAACAATAGTTAAAGTTGAGTTGTTTGGTCCGCCACTGCCAGCGGAAAAGATATAAGATTGATCAAATAATTGAAATGTGCCAATTATGCCCACAACCACAATAAAAAAGGTGACAGGTTGTAAAAATGGCAATGTTATGTAAAAAAACTTATCCCACCAAGTAGCACCATCAATCGTTGCCGCCTCATAAAGACTCACTGGAATATCTTGCAGCGCTGCTAGATAAATTACCATATACAAAGGTGCAGTTGACCAAATATTCATTAGCATAATCGCTTTTAAGGCAATACCAGGATCGCCCAACCAGTTATAACTTGGTAAACCGAAAAAGCCAAGAAAATGATTTAATAAACCATGAGTGTTATAAATCCACATAAAAATCAGTGTTAATACTGCCGAAGACGTGACAGTCGGTAAAAATAAAATTACCCGAAACCAGTTTTTGGCTTTGATATCCGCATTCAAAATCAATGCTAAAATTAGCCCTAGCAGTGTCTGCACTGGTACAACAATCGCTACATACTGGGCTGTATTTTTTAAAGCTATCCATACTCGCGCATCAGCGATCGCGCGAATAAAATTCCTCGCACCGCGAAAAGAATAAGTTATATCTCCTAAAAGTTGGACTTTGTAAACAGATAGCAACAATCCCATCATCATTGGCAGGAGCAAAAATACTCCTAAAATGACAATTGTCGGACTCATAAACGCGTAGCCGGTTAAAGCATTATTGGTTTGCCGATGTCTGACCACATCAATTATCCGAACTGTATAATTAGTTTACTCTGCGGAGGCTATTTCCTGATTAGCAGTTGTTTGGGCTAGTTGCATTGCTGTGGAGAGTGGTTGTTCACCAAGCAAAGCACTGATTAACTGATTATTAAAATTAGTGCTGATAGTCGGGAGATTTTCTCCAGCTTGCCAAATTGTCGCATATTTAGTACCAGCAATAAATGGCGCATACAGCGGATGGCGATTGTATGAGAGTGTGGTTACAGATTGGCGTGTAGGTAGCGCTGAACCTCCGCTAGTCCAGACTTTCATGCCTTCTTCACCTGTCAAATAAGCAATTAATTCCCCAGCTGCTTGTTTGTGTTTAGATTGCTTGTTCATTACATAAGCAACTGTATATGCCATTGTGCCTTTTTTGTCATTAACCGTTGGCACTTCCGCAGTGGCATATTTTAAGTCGGGAAATGTAGATTTAAAGTAAGGAATGGCCCATCCGCCTTCAATGACCATCGCTACTTTCCCTTGACCAAACATTTCTGTACCAGAATTTGTCCCGACATCTGTTGGTTGTACAGTTGATTTATCTTGACGATATTGGTCTACTACTAGTTGTAAACCTTGTAAACTTTGAGGTGTAGCGAATGTCGCCCGACCCTCAGCGTTGATTAACTCGCCACCAAAGGCTTGCAACATAAACATTTGTCGTGCTAATTCTGGAGTGAGACCAAAACCAAATTGGTCAATCGTGCCATCGTGATTGCTCAAGCTAGTTAATTGCCGTGAGTAGATTCGCAGTTGTTCCCAAGTTTGTGGTGGTACAGATAATCCTGCTGCCGCAAAGGCTTTCTCGTTGTAAAACAGTGCTAATGTGGAGAAATCTTTCGGCAAACCGTAGATTTTACCATTGTATTCAAAAGCTTTCAGAAGCCTGGGTTCAAAATCGGCAATTGTCGCCGGTGTGAGATAGGCGTCTAGCGGTTCCAGAACACCATATTTCATCAAGGCTGGCGCTTCAAAAGAATCTAAATAAAATACGTCAGGTGCTGTCGAACCGATTAATCTGGTTTTAATCACATCCATGTATTGATCAGCGATCGCTTCATACTTTACTTTGATTTGGTTATGTGTCGCCTCAAAGTTATGGATGACTTTTTGTAGCAGTTGCTTCTCGCTAGGGTCTGCACTCCAACCACTCAATCGCACAGTAACAGCCTGATTAGGGTGCGCGATCGTACATCCGGTCAAAGTAATTATCCCTACCAAGAACAAGGCAAGGAGCGAAAAAATCGGCATATTATTTATTTTAACGTATAAAAAAGTACTCTTTGCATTTGCGTTTGGGAGTTGCTAAGATAAAAAAAACAACTCAAGTCACACTATCCATTCCGAACTACGTTCACCCAAATCTAGAGGAATGCTTACAGCTTTACCTAGTCTTGGTTTTTCGCGAGTTTTTTGAATGAAAGTTTGCACTTGGGCTGAGCCACCAAAAGCGTCCAGATAAGTAGCAATCTCATTGAGATGCTCTTGGTACTGAATTTCACTCAGGGGAAAAGAAGCTTGTTCCAGGTATTTCCACATTACCTGTAAAAATATCTTGCTCTGCGTCCGCCGCAGCTGTACATCATAGGAGTATCCCCACTTATCGAGCAAAAGTTGGCGTAAGTCCTGTCCTGTCATAGCTTTAGATCGTTGGATTTTACATTTCGTTATAATTCTCAGCCCCGTTACTCAGGTATGATACCAATATAAAGAAATGTAATGAAGCCCTCAAAAATGTGAGCAACTTGTACCAAAGTAGTTTGACATAGTTCTGGGCAGAGGCATCTCGATATTGTAGAGACGCGGTATAGTACCTTGCTCTCATGAGTTCAGAAACGTTAACAAAATACACATAGAGCGTGTAAATTATGGCTCAAATTTCGGAATCAATGGACGTTCCCGATATGGGGCGGCGTCAATTTATGAATCTGCTGACCTTTGGGACTGTGACCGGAGTAGCATTGGGAGCATTGTATCCAGTAATTAATTATTTTATTCCTCCAGCTAGTGGTGGAGCTAGCGGTGGAACAACTGCTAAAGACGAGTTGGGTAATGACGTCAGTATCAGCAAATTGTTGTCAACTCATGCTGTCGGCGATCGCGTCTTAGCCCAAGGACTCAAAGGCGATCCGACCTATATGGTGATCGAAAATAAAGAAGCGATCGGCGATTACGGCATCAACGCTGTATGCACTCATCTAGGCTGTGTTGTGCCTTGGAATGCTGCTGAGAACAAATTTAAGTGTCCATGTCACGGTTCGCAGTACGATAACACAGGTAAAGTTGTGCGCGGTCCCGCACCGTTATCTTTGGCTTTGGCACACGCTGAAACCAAAGACGACAAGCTTCTGTTTACCCCTTGGACAGAAACCGACTTCCGCACTGGTGAAGCACCCTGGTGGAAGTAATTATAGAGACGTCCCAACGTGCGTTTCTACATATCGATTAATGATAACTTTGTCACAGAACCGTGTCCTGAAAGATGAAAAGACCTTTTTTATCAGCGAGATGGCTTAGTAGTGCGACAATCGCCAAGACTGTGATTGTAGCATTTGCTACTCTTGCCATCTTCTTTACAAGCGATCTAGCCCTACCTCAAGCCGCTGCAGCCTATCCTTTTTGGGCGCAGCAGACCTATCCCGAAACTCCTCGCGAACCGACTGGGCGGATTGTTTGCGCTAACTGCCACCTAGCCGCCAAGCCTACAGAAATCGAGGTCCCACAATCTGTTCTCCCTGATACCGTATTTGAAGCTGTAGTAAAAATTCCTTACGACACCAAAGTCCAGCAAGTCGGTGCTGATGGGTCAAAAGTAGGATTGAACGTTGGCGCAGTGCTGATGTTACCGGAAGGCTTTAAGATTGCTCCTGAGGATCGGATTCCTGAGGAAATGAAAGCAAAAGTTGGCGATTTATATTTCCAACCTTACGGTGAAGGCAAAGATAATATTGTCATCGTCGGACCTTTACCGGGCGAACAATATCAAGAAATTGTCTTTCCAGTGCTTTCACCCAATCCCGCAACCGATAAAAACATCCACTTCGGCAAATATGCCGTTCATGTTGGTGGTAATCGCGGACGCGGACAAGTCTATCCTACTGGTCTAAAGAGTAACAACGCCGTTTACAATGCTTCTGCTGCTGGCACAATCAGTAAGATTGCCAAAGTCGAAGATGAAGACGGTAATACTAAATACGAACTCAGCATCCAACCTGCTACTGGGGACACGGTAGTTGATACGATTCCTTTAGGTCCAGACCTAATTGTCTCAGAAGGACAAACAGTCGCCGCTGGTGACGCTTTAACCAACAACCCAAATGTGGGTGGATTTGGTCAACACGATGCCGAAATCGTGCTGCAAGAAGGCACCAGAATTCAATGGTTGATTGCCTTCTTGAGTCTACTAATGTTGGCTCAAATCATGCTCGTTCTCAAGAAAAAGCAAGTTGAGAAAGTGCAAGCTGCAGAAATGAATTTCTAAATTCTCTGTGGTGACAATTATGAGACAGGCTAATTAGCCTGTCTTTTTTTTATGCGATTTTACCTGTACTATAATTTGACGCCAGAGAATACAATCCGAGATGCCATCGTTAACGTCAGGATTTCAACTTCAGTACAGTCATGCTCATGGACAGCTTTATCAGGGAGACTCAATTGAGTGGCTGACCTCGCTGAAAGATGAAAGTGTGGATTTAGTGTTTGCTGACCCGCCCTACAATATCAAGAAAGCGGATTGGGACACTTTTGAGAGTCAGGACACGTATATAAAATGGTCAATGCAATGGATTTGTCAAGCAGCGCGAGTGTTAAAACCAACTGGGTCGCTTTACATCTGTGGGTTTTCCGAAATTCTCGCCGACCTTAAACATCCCACCTCTAAATATTTTCAGGGATGCCGGTGGCTGGTGTGGTACTACAAAAATAAAGCCAATCTGGGCAGCGATTGGGGTCGGGCACATGAAAGTATTATTCATTTTCGTAAGTCCAGTAAAGTTAAATTGAACACAGACGATGTGCGAATTCCCTATGGTACGCATACCCTAAAATATCCCTCTCATCCACAATCCGTAACGAGCGCTTACGGTAAAGGGCAAAAAAAGCATAATAACTGGCTACCGAATCCAAAAGGTGCGAAACCAAAAGATGTGATCGAGATTCCGACAACATGCAACGGGATGGGCGAAACCACTCCTCACCCAACGCAGAAGCCAGAAGAACTTTTACGGAGATTTGTTCTTGCATCGTCCCAAACAGGCGATTTAGTGATAGATCCTTTTTCAGGTTCAGGAACAACCGTAGTAGTTGCGGAGCAATTGAATCGCCGATGGATGGGCTGTGACCTTAATCCTGAGTATAATCAATGGGCAATTGGACGGATTGAGCAGGTTCGCCGCCTTACTAAAGATGAGTGGATGGAGAGCGATCGCAAAAATGCCGAACGTCGCGAGTCAATTAGATAATCATGCCAGTAGATGAAAGATGGGGTATTAGGGCGAAGGGACGATAAGCCGTAGATTGGGAATTTCTAGAAAATCTTTGATATTGTGAGTGACCAGCGGTAAGTCATGGCGTAAAGCTGTTGCTGCAATCCAAGCATCTTGAGGTGAAATGACCCGACCTGCGCTTTGCCTTGTAGCGCGAACCTGCGCCCATTCCCGACAAAGGAGTAGATCTACCGGAATGATCATGTAATTCGATAGGTATTGCTCTAATTGTGTGAGACGGCGATCACCCCACTGACGCAAGATTGCCCACTGAAAAAGTTCGGCAACGGTCATGAATGAAAGCGCCAATTCATGACCACTCAAAAATGGCATGTAAGGCTCGGCATAGTCACTGCCTTTAAAGATAAATGAAGCGATGTCAGTATCAATCAGGAGAAGACTCATGAGAGTTTTGTTAAATTACTTCAAGAGCGCTGTTGCCGTAGGAAGGAGATAAAGTCTTCAATTGAGTCTGCTTCTGGCCAAAAGTCAGCGGCGAGATCCTTGAGGTGATGAATAGTTGTGGGGGTTTGAGTGGCAAGTAGCTGTTTAAGCGTGGTACCTTGCCAAAACTGGGTACTGAGCGTTTTGAGGTAAGCTTGAGAATCTGAAGATGAATCGCTTTGCGTAAGGATTTGAAGCAGTTGTTGGCGTTCTGTAGGTGAGAGCGATTCGATGGCAGCGATCGCGGCTTCAAGTCGTGCGGTCATAGTGCAAGCTTTATAGTTATTTGATTCTATTTTATCTAAATTCAGGTGTCTAACGGTAAGGTTCATGCTTGTCAGCGTTAAACTAAATTCAGCAGTGCAGAAATGGCATAGAAGTTTGAATTTCCGGCATTTGCGCCGCACTTATACCTTCAATCATAGTGCGATTTAATACAGGATTATTTTGGTGAGTTAACCCGGCGTCACTATCGGGATGAAACACGACAAAGGAGAGTGGTTGGTCTGTGGTGCGAAATTTGTGCAAACTATTTGTAGGAATCACAAAAATCATCCCTGGTTGCAACGGTGTGATACCAACAGGCGTTTCCGCCTCACCACTTCCCGCGATGACAAGTCCGATACGATAGCTGGGATGAGTATGCAAAGTCTGATCGCGATGTGGGGGAAAATATATAACATTTAAACAAGGGTCGCCTAGGCGCAGCGGAGGAATTAACACACTACTCGTCCCACCATCAATGTACGCAAAGTGACCCACAGGTTCGATCGCTCCTCCCAAACTAAACATCCCCCGATAGTTATAGTTAGTAATTACAAAGCCGGAAGAATCTGCACCACCAATTTGACCGCCACCTGGTAAACAAAAATACATCCCCGGATGCAAGCGATAATCTTCACTGACTCGCATTAAGTTAGGATGTCCGTGGTAAACAAAACCAAAGTGCGTACCCTCAGAAGAAAGTTCCACATGATTTCCGTGCCATGTCTGAAGTGTTGCTGGTAGCACATCCTGACTCAAGTCTTCAAATGCTGCTTCTAGAGCATAAATCTGGATAGACATAGTTAGTTCCTATAATTTAGGCATTAATAACATCTCTTCAATTCTGTGACGCGATTGATGATCCATTAGACAGCCATCACTGTTAAGGCACCGTAACAGCAATTCGTTGGCATTGTAATATTGACGGAGTAGCTCTTTTTCCGGCTCACTAAATTGCCATTTAGAATTGCCAATTAGGTGACGCCGAGCCTTGGCGACATCCCTCGCATCATCGGCAATTTGCTCTAGTTCTTCTTCGTCATTTTCTTGGTTTTCTAATCGCTGCTTAAAGATATCGAGTGATGAGCGAATATCTGGCTTCAGCTTTGGAGATTCATGGGCAATTTGGATGGCAATCCACATCGCTTCGTTAGCCGATTTGGCGCTGGCAATCTTTTTTGTCGGGACATTGGCATCATATTCTTGGGCGCTGGCGATACCATCGGCTAAATTTGTATCATCGAGGATGCGCGTAAAAAAGCTGGCACAAACAAGGATATTCGCTTTTGGATCGAGGAGTAGAGCAACTGAGCGATTTTTATCGATGTCAAAGTCAATATCAAAGCAAAAGGCACGCGCTGCGGCTGGTTTACAGAAGGCAAATTCTGGTGCAGTCGCCCGTAAGTCCACGTCACGCAGAAATTGTTGTAGTTTTTCGGTAGTCAGAAGGTTGTCGATCGCCTGCTTCATCGGCATTAACAATCTCGAAGCATCTCGTAACATTTCGGTTGTCAACAAAAATACTTCTTGCCAGCGACGTTCAGTCAGGTGACTCAAAAGGTCTTGGAGTGAACCTTCAAGGTTGTGTGTATTCAAGACAATTTCTCGGGCGGCAAAGTATTCCTGAAATGTCAGGTGAGAGAAGGAATAGATGCCTTTTGCCCGTTCAACTAATAACCCGTGTTGAGCCACAATCGACCTTAAAACAGTTTCACTATCTAACTGCAATGCCTCAGAGTCAATGTTGGCATCGGGTAGTCGGGAAATATAATCGGCGATTGACTGTTCGACTACCTGTTGTTTGAGAAAATATTCTTGCTTTTGAAAGGTGCTGAGGGCAATTTGACCGAGTAAGTCTTGCTTGCGCTGATGTGAGAGGTTTTTGTAAATCTGATCGCGTTGAATCCCGCGTTTGGCATCCCATTTTTTCAACAGCGCATCAACTCCTTCTTTGTAGAGTTCCGAACGACTGCTAGGAAAATCCCCCGACTCTTCAAATGCCAGACACAGTAAAGTTAGTAGCAAGGGACTTACTGCTAGTTGATGAATGCGATCGTTCTTGGTAAGGCAGCGGATAAAGGCGTTGGGAGTAGTCGGTTTGTTTTGGAACCACTTCGTCGCAAATGTGGCAATTTGTGCATCATCAAAATCTGCAACTTCGACCTCGGTAAATTTTTCAAATGTGTATTCCCAAGCCGCAAGCCGACAAGTAATCACATATTGATTGTGGCGAAACTGTTCGGAAAAGTCGCGAATTTCTCGTAAGACTCGTTCTTGATCGTCTTGCCTGACTTCATCTAAGCCATCAAGCAGCAATAAAGCTCGACCGCTTTCAAATACCTGATAAAATTCAGCACTGCGTTCTTCCAGGTAAGAAGCGGGTGGAGCATAATTGTTGATATCCCGATGACTGATGTAGGCAAGCAACGTTGGTCGCTCGACTGCCTCAGCAAAGTCCTTTAAAGTGACAAAAACGGGTAAACAATTGGCGGCAAAGTACCCTTGATTACATTGAATTGCCAGATATTTCAAGAAAGTGGTTTTTCCCGCACCCGGTTTCCCTAAAATAATCAGCTTTTGATATTTCTGCACCGCCTTTAGTCCAGGCATCCGGAGTTCCATCACTTTGCCTAACCCCAGGCGGTCAAAATCCTCAATGTCATACTCTTGCAGTAATTCATCGATTTTTTTGCGTCTGTGTCCAGTAATTTGCTCCAGAACGTTGACGCTGGTGTAAATATCATCCACGCCGATGGGATAAGACATATCTAGCACCCGCATCGTGCTACACCGTTCTTGAATACTGGCGTACACTTTCGAGCGTAAATTTTGGATTGTATCTAAATCATCCAGTGGTTGGTCACTCGTCACAGAATCAATGTCCAGGTTTCTGGCGACCGCTTGCCAGTCCAAATTTAAGAAAACGCAAACTTGCATAAAGATTGGTTGAGCGATCGCTTCTCCTTTAAAGAAATTAGTGATCGGCTGCCGACTACAACCAACCAAAGCACTGAGATGTTTCTGAGTCCATCCCGCTGAGGTCAATGCTTGCTTCGCAGCCAAAATCCCTTGTGGGGAGGCAATGAGAGACGGTTTAGCCATGATGCAAAAAAAATAACATTAAGCTTGTACCAATAGATTTAATTATGACATTGACTTTAGTTATAGCTTACTCTTGCTTTTCCTAGGATTTTATCACGGCAAACAAGCTTTAGCCAATCTTCACAATTTTATAGTTGACTTTTACTCTGGCTTTAAATAGGATTTAGTCATACAGTGTCGACTACGGTGATCCCAATCCACTACTCGCGTTTTGTAGAGTCATCGTCCTCACTCAAGCTGAGTACGTCAGTATGTATGCCGGTTCTCGCTCCTTCTTACGTGCTTTAAAATCATCACATTGTGAGGCTTTGTAGATGCGTTTTTGTGACTCTAACATCCGCTATAGCTTTCGCTCCCGAACAGAATTCGATTCCCGCCAAGACTTGAAAATTGCTTTAAATGAAGAAATCAGCCAGTTGCTTGCAGAGGCTAATCGATATGAATTTGGCACAGTCAAACGACAGCAAATCTTAACTCAGATAGTCCGACGGATTATTAATTCGGGAATGCTGTGTAAAAACAATACTCCTAACTACGAGGATGCACTGCAACAAACCTTGTTACACTTGTGCTGTAATATTTGTGAAGCCTATGACCCTTCTCGTGGTTCAATCATCACCTGGCTGAATACTTATTTGAAATGGAGGCTGTATGATCTTAACTACAAGCCGCCGATCATCTACTCAAGTCAGAACATTAACTTCCTCAACCAACAAGTTGCTCCTCCAGATATTCCGCCGATTTTGGAAAATACGCGAATCTGGGCGGAGACAGATGGGGAAGGAGAACTAAGTCAAACTCATATTCACAAACGTCCTGACGTAAATTGTCAAGTGTTAATTTTGAGCCGTTTACCAGCAGAGGTCAGTTGGAAAAAATTATCAGCCCAATTTGGATTACCAATTCCAACTTTAAGCAGTTTTTATCAACGCCAGTGTCTCCCTCGGTTGCGGAGATTCGCTCAACTGGAGGGTTATCTTTAAATCGGAATTTTCTCATCTCACGCAGAGACGTATTAGCTGCGCTGACGGTTTCGCTTCGCATTAGCGAAGATAGCGTGAGACAAAAAATCTTGATGCAAAAGGTGTATTCCCTTAAATGTCCTCAACTTCCAATCTTGCGACAGTCACCGCATCCAAAGCAAAAGCAAAAACTAGTGGCATTGGGCACTTCAGCCAATAGGTCGCAACCACAGCCGCGATTGTCCCGACTACAGCCGTGATTGACCACGCTCTTTCTTCGGAACACAATCCCTTTTGCACCTTAATCGATCGCAACGCTTTTACCGGGATTGGCTCAGGCATGACTGCACCAGGAGGAAAAGCCCAATAGTTATTTGAACGCTCGATGAATAATTCTGTCCAGCCATTTTCTTGGCACCAGTCTTCAATCCAGTTATCGGAATAATGTCTCATTTTAATGGTTACTTAAAAGGCGAATATTAAAGTTTAAAAACCGACTCAAAAATTAGGCGATCGCTACTCAATTTACAAGTTATTCAAATATTGTTAATTAATCTTAAGCAAGTGACATAAATTAATTATTAGTTGCTGGTTGAAAAATACTAACAAAAGCCAGCATGTATGTCTCAGAAATGATACTAAACTTTATTTCTGAGTTCCAGCGCCAAAGCCAACCAAATACGGAGGAAATATTTTAACAATCAATACACCTTTAGTTAGAATCTTCAAAGTCATGACCAAAAGCCTGTCTCCACTTAGATATTCCCAAATGTGATCAAAAACGCCGCCTGTAAATTAGCCAACTTTAACCATGCCAAAGTTAGAGTCAATTTGCAAACGGTAATTTTTGTTCACATTACTTGATGAAGTAATTTGCGGTTGTGTTTATACAAGTCAGTCCCAAGAACGTCATCCTCGGAGTGATATATTTACTTAGTTATTGAAAATGTCAAGTGTCTGAATGCGGATTCATCCCTGCGGCTTCAGACACTTCTGATGCTAGCCCTGTCCAATCAATATCCCCCTTACCTTTGGCGACGGCGGCGATGAGATGGTCATGCACCAAACTAGCCAGTGGCATTGGCATCTGACTTTCTTTGGCAGTTTGTAGAGCTAGGGTAATATCCTTAAGTCCTAAAGATAATTTAAAACCAGCCGGTTCGTACTGCTGTTGAGCAATAATCTTGCCGTAGTTTTGATAAATTGGGCAACCAAACAAGGTTTGACCAAAAAATTCAGCAATTTTGGTGCGTTCAATTCCATTTTTTTCGGCGAGGGTGAAAGCCTCAGCCATTGCTTCAATTGCGGAGATGATCAGGAAGTTACCCGCAATCTTGACCACATTTGCTGCGCCTTCCGCTTCGCCAAAGTCAAATACACCTTGTCCTAAAGCATTGACTAGAGGCATAACTTTCTCTTTGGCATTCGGATTTCCGGATATACATACCCACAGCTTCGCCGCTGCTGCTACATCAGGGCGTCCAAAGACTGTTGCGGTTACATAATGAGAACCATGTTTTTGATGAGCCTCAGCTAACTTTTTGGTTGTAGTTGGTGAAACTGTACTCATCGAGAGATGAATTCCATCCTTACCTAACTTCTCTAAAAAGCCAGAACTTAAGACAACTTCTTCTAATGCCTGGTCGTTTGCCAACATTGTGACAACAATGCCGCCAGCTTCCACAACATCAGCGGGTGTGTGTCCTACCTCAGCGCCTTGAGTAAGCAGTGGTTCCGCTTTATCAGCAGTTCGGTTATAGACTCGTAATTTATGTCCGGCTTTGATTAAGTTAGTTGCCATTGGTAAGCCCATGCTTCCTAGACCAATAAAACCAATTGATGCACTCATTTAATTTGTCTCCATAGTAAAAAATTATTAACGTTGGCGATTGAAAAAGCTGGTGAAGCCAATAGCCAGCATTACCAGTGCAAAGGCGCAAACTCCATGCCATTGCCAGTGACTCCAGCCATAGGCACCAAGATATGATCCTAGCGCTCCACCAATAAAGTAGAACGTAATGTAAATGGCGTTGAGACGGCTATGGGTTTCTGGTGGCAAACTGTAGATTCGAGCTTGGTTAGATACCATTGTCGTTTGCACGCCTAGGTCGAGTAAGATCACGCCGACAATTAGCCAAACTAGTTGATGTCCTTGCCACCAAAAGACACTAAATGATGTTGTTGTAATTGCTAGCCCTAGACCTACTGTAAGTTTTGGACTACCTTTATCTGCTAATCTACCAACTAATGGGGCGGCGGCGGCTCCAACAATGCCAACTAATCCGAACAAGCCAGTGACTTCACTTCCATAATGATAGGGTGGTTGGGCTAACAAGAATACCAAAGTACTCCAAAAGGCACTAAAAGCTCCAAAGGACATTGCTCCTGCTAATGTTGTTTCGCGCAATATCGGTTGTTGCATTAGCTTGAATAATGACCTCATTAAAGACAGGTAGGGAATTCGCAGTGATGGTTGGCTTCGAGGTAGCAAGCGGGATAATACAACTGCTAGCACCACCATCAAACCACTTGCTAACCAGTACATTGCCCGCCAACCTAAGTTAGCGCCAACAAAGCCGCTAATTGTCCGCGCTAAGAGAATGCCGATGAGCAAACCGCTCATAATCACACCGACAATCTTGCCACGTTCTTGCGGTTTTGCCATTTGGGATGCAAAGGGGACAATTAACTGAGCGGTAATTGTGGTGATGCCAATAGCTAAACTCGCAATTAACAACCAGATAATACCTGGAGATACAGCGGTAATTGCCAATGCTACAGCCGTGATCGCTAACATTGTCAAAATTAATCCTCGCCTTTCTCGGAGATCACCTAAGGGAACAAGCAGGAAAATTCCGACTGCATAACCAATTTGGGTACACATGGGAATCAAGCCCACTTCATGAGCGCTAGCATGTAAGTCTTGGGCAATTATCGCCAGCAGAGGTTGGTTGTAGTACAAGTTGGCAGCTGCGGCACCACTGGTAATTGCCATCACCCAAACTAAATTTCTTCCCAATGGCTCTTGAGTACTGCTGGTGGGTTTTGTAGCCTGGGTATTCATGAGCGGCAGTTAGTTCTCATCGAAGGTTTATCTTAATGTGCGATCCGCTTTTAGGCGGCAGCGCTGTGTGCGGAGGCACACGCTAAGTCCTTTGGACACTCGCTTCTTAGCGTCCACAAGTCTAGATTAGCGGTGGAGAGGGAGTTGTTGTATCTAACTATCGTTAGGTTTTTAGCTTGACAGGGTTTTTGGGTGACGGCTCCTCGACTTCAAAATTAGCCATGCTATTTACCACATCTTCATCAAACGGATTTATTAGGTGCTGGAATTTACGGTGCTTAGGTTAAACAAACACTTTTTTGCCAAGCTTTTACTCCTAGTCTGGTTTGATTGTTAGTAATATCTTTGCGAAAATTTACTGTTGCCGATCGTAGTTATTTTTTTTAACCTGATAAAAGTAGATTTTTGCTCGTAGTTTTAAAACCCAAAAAACTGAATTTATCTAAATTATGAATGTACTACCATTGATTTTAACATTGTTAATATTAATCCTTGTAGTTTTCTTTAGTGGTGCTATAGTGCTGGCAACTTTGTACAATAAATTAATTTACAAAAAAAATCAAGTTGAAAATGCTTTCTCTAGTATTGATGTTTACCTGCAAAAACGATGTGATCTTATTCCTAATCTAGTAGCGATCGCTCAAAGATATATGAAATTTGAGCAAAAAACTTTAACCGAGATCGCTAGGCTCAGAACGCAAGTAGTATCAGGACAAGCCAGTGGCAATACAAGAGTTGAGCTAGAAAACCAAATATCTAGAGCACTTGAGAATGTCATGCTGACAGTGGAAGCCTATCTGGAACTAAAAACAAACAACCTTTTTATTGAGCTACAGGAATCCCTGAACGAAGTCGAAGAGCAACTTTCAGCATCCAGACGCTTTTATAATAGTGCTGTAACCGACTACAACAACGCTATGGAAATGTTTCCCATGAAATATATAGCTAGCGTCATGAATTATCAGTTAAAATCTCAGTTTCAGGCTACTCCTCAATCCAGGCAAAATATTAATATAAAAAGTCTATTTAATCAATAGCTAACAGAAAAAAATAGATTACCTAAACACAAGTTAATATTTAATTCATTCAAATGATGATATCAGCATAATCTGAAATATTACAATCAGGCTTAGAAGCTCTTAAGCAAGGGAGCTATCAAGATGCTATTGATTCGTTAGAAAAATTTTGCCAACATTATCTAGTAGCTACCGAAACAAGCTTGCAAAAGCAATACATACAGGCACAGATGGGTTTAGTTAAAGCCAGGGTTAGCGCGTCTCAAACCCTATTGACAAAAGGACTTGCTGGATCGGTTATGGGGTCTGAAACAAAGTGGTACTATCTAAGCTAGGGTAAGACTTAATCCATCTAGCTGCAACCTCACTTGTTATGCAAACAGGATTTAAGAAAACAGGAAAATGTAAAACTGAAATATCTTTGACTCCTAATGTAAACAGCAAAAATATTACCAGTAAATTTCAAGAATACTTTACATTCGTAAAAGATCCAAGAGTGGAAAGGACGAAATTGCACTTACTCACTGATATTATCACTATTTCTATTATATCCGTAATAGCAGGCGCAGAGGGCTGGGAAGATATTGAGGAATATGGACTTAATAAAAAAGAGTGGTTGTTAACATTTCTGAAACTAGAATTTGGTATCCCCAGTCCAGATACATTTAGGAGAGTATTTGAGAGAATTAATCCCAAAGAATTTGAGCAGTGTTTTCGGATTTGGGTGCAATCGTTAGTAGAAAAGTTAGGAGTAGAAGTAGTTGCTATAGATGGCAAATCTCTCAAAGGTTCATATGACCGGAAATCACAGCTAAAAGCTTTACATATGGTCAGTGCTTGGTCAAACGAACACCGTTTGGTCTTAGGACAAAAAAAGGTTAGTGAAAAATCGCTCTGTTATTACAGCAATCCCAGCACTACTTGAAATGTTGGACATATCTGGCTGCATTATCACAATTGATGCAATGGGTACCCAAAAAACGATTGCTGAGAAAATTATAATGGCAAATGCTGATTATATCTTGAGCTTAAAAGATAATCATCCTACACTACACCAACAAGTGAAGAATTGGTTTGAAACCTCCCTATCTCTTGGTTTTAAAAGTGTTGAAGTGAATATTAGTCAACTCTTTGAAAAGGGTCATCACCGAATTGAAAATCGGAAAGTTTATACTGTACCAGTATCACAGCTTCCTACACTTCATGAACAAGAGAAATGGGTAGGACTGACAACAGTCGTGATGGTAGTGCGTTCAATTCAGCATGGTAATAAAACTACCAATGAATCACAGTTTTATATTACTAGTCTTGCAAGTGATGCTAATAAAATTGGTAGTGCAATTCGACAGCATTGGGGAATTGAAAACTCAGTTCATTGGACATTAGATGTAACATTTCACGAAGATGAGTGCCGAATTCGTTCTTTGCACAGCCCGCAAAATTTTGCCTTACTGCGTCGTATCGCACTTAATGCCTTAGAACGAGAAACATCTTTTCGTCGCAGTATTCGCCAAAAGTCAAGGCGAGCTGCTATGAACGATCAGTATATGCTTTCAGTATTGGCGGCGGCTATTTCAAACTCTGACTCCATACTATGATCCGCTTGTCAATAGGGTTTGAGATGCGCTAACCCTGTAGTTAAAGCCTATCACAATATTGGAGATACCCAGAAAGCGATCACCTTATGCCAACAGTTAGCAACCAACGAAAATGCTCAAGTGCAGGCTTGGGTGCAACGAGTTTTACCTTACTTGGTCGAATCCACCTCAGCTATTGAAAAGCCAAAATTAACAACTGAACAGGCAACTGAACTGCTAAAAAAGGGAAACAAAGCACTAAAATTCAGGTGCTATGCCGAAGCGGTACAAGCCTTAGAAGAATTTTCTAAAGGAACTGAGGAAGATGCGAAAGACTATTCTCAAGCGCAGATGTGGCTAGTTAAAGCTTACAAAGGTAACGAACAATTAGAACAGGCGCAAGCCCTTTGCCAGCAACTTACTACCAGTAAACAAGAAGTAACACAAATTTGGGCACGTCAATTTATTTTAACCTTATTACCAGAAGGCACAATAGTGCCTGCCATATCAGAATCCGCAAACCAGAGCACAACAGAATCAACCACAAACAAACAACCTCAACCTATTCCAGAAGCAAAGCCATCTGCTACAGCCGGAATAAAAATGAAAAGCTTAAGTGAGTTCAAAAGCTTTTGTCAACAAAACTTAATCGGTGAGTTGAAAGCTCTAGAAGCAGATAGAAAAACAGTCCTGCGCTCTATCATCTTTGTAAGTATCATTGTTTTTATTATAGTTAGCTTATTAATCAAATTTTTTCCATTCGACTATTTTAATTTCAGTGCTCCAGAAGTAAAGTATGAAGTAGTCACGACATATCAACAGCAAACATTAAACACAAGAGCAACACATCACTCACCCCCAAGCGATCGTATCCATAATCAGCAACGCTTAATTTCTCGTCCATCGCGATCGTTAAAGCCTTCAACATTTACTGTATTTTTATTTATGAGTGGCTTCATCGCTTGCCTATGGTTATAGGTAGCTTTTTACACTTCAGCCACAGAAACCTATGCCAGTGGTTTTAAATCCAACATTATTGAAAAGATAGTTGAATTTATTAATATTGAGCGCAAACTGAATTATTTTAGCTCTTCATCGGATGCAGAAACTAATAATACGATGTATGCTTTCCAAAATAGTCAACTTTTTCAAAGCTTATTAGTACCTAACAAGATTAATCAAAATAGCTGTATCTCCGGTTCCATTGGCGAAGCAAAGATATTTTTCTCGGAAATAAGTGCAGAATTTGAAATCCAACATCATTGGACAAAGAATTTTGACTTATTAGAACATGTCAAGAGCTTAACTTCATCGTATATTCCAACTTTTATTGTAAGAAGAATTATTGCATTCATGATACCTTTTTATATTATTTTCATGTTCATAAAATTGCTCAAAGCTGCTCCATACGTAATAATAAGAGTTTCCCGAGGTCAAAAAATAAACTATAAACACTTTACAGAAGAAATATTCAATAATAAAGTTTCTAGAAAATCTATATTCAAAGGTTTATTTTTTAGAGCAAATTTTAATAAAACTCTCCAGGGTAAGACTGTAGTTTTACCTCAGCTATTGAATTCAAACATCCACGCTTTGAATCTAGGCAAAGGACAAGCAATCAAGCTAGAAGATCCTGAATTTGCTAAGTTATTTACTGTATATGGAGACGATCAAGTGGAAGCTCGGTATATCTTATCTGCTAACCTAATGGCAAAACTAGTTACATTCAGAAATAAAGCCGGCAGGAATCTATATATTTCTTTTGTGGATAATACGATCTATATTGCTATTGAGTATGCAGAAGATTTATTTGAACCCAAGCTGTTCAAAACAATGCTCAGCTTTGCTCCAATGCGAGAATACTTTGAAAACCTGCAATTGATGTTTTTAATTGTTGAAGAATTAAATCTCAACAGACGGATTTGGGGTAAAACTTAGTGTAATCAAATTTTGAAACGCAGAGTTGCTCCGCGCTCCTTTGCGTTACCTCCGCGCCCACCGCGTTTCAAAAGCCCTCCTGATTTCTCAGAAGAGCTTTTGTTTGAAATATTAACCTGGCACCGAGCTATTTTCCCGTGGGGCTACCCCCAAAGTATCGTCGCCGCAGCAGCGTTTCACAACTGAGTTCGGGATGGTTCAGAGTGGTTCCACTGCG
>Ga0209512_1000475_pt1 | contig 65476 bp, 53 predicted proteins | sample frozenSSSSmetaG_FD_184142 | JGI IMG/M metagenome (GOLD analysis project Ga0209512, IMG submission 184142) | Glacier valley bacterial and archeal communities from Borup Fiord, Nunavut, Canada, to study Microbial Dark Matter (Phase II) -... | ecosystem: Environmental > Aquatic > Freshwater > Ice >...
CCGCGACAAAATCCGCGTCGAGGCCGTGGCGACGGATGATGTTCGCCAAAGCCTGTTTCGAAATCCCATAGCACTCAGCGAGGGCGGTTAGCGATAATCCGCATGGAGGCGGTGGCGACATTGCTGCGCGGAATGCTTGTGTCATTAGTTCGCTCATCTGTTTTGTTACTGCAACCCACCTCGGCAATGTCAACGGGTTTTGTTAACTTATTTTTCTTCGAGCGGTCTAACACTCCAAAATTCCTTTTCTGCGTCGTCAAAAGCCATTTGAAAATTTCTAATTTGTTCCTTCACAACGAACCGGGTTTGCCCCAGTGGCTTGCCATAGGATAGTGCTGGAATCTCAGTCTCCATCGCCCGGAGCATGCCACTTAACGCCTGCGCGATCTTCGATTGGTCCTCTGAACAGTCGGAACGGCTCAAGAATTCACCGCGCCTGATGCTGAGTTCTAGCTCCGCCTTTTCACTTTGAGCTCTAAGGAGACGGATTCGTTCCCGACGCAACGTTACGGAGCTGTCATCGCCGTCTTTCGCTGTCCTCCAAGCGCGGGCGGCTTCGAGAGAATGGACTGGGAGTCCCAACGCTTTCAATTGTGACGGAGTTCGACGTAAATCGTCGGCAACGGCTTGTTGAAACTTGCGAATCTGATGCTTTACCAAAGCTTTCGATTTTCCCAGCGATTTTCCAAAGCATAGAGCTGGAATCTCAGTCTCCATCGCCCGGAGCATGCCACTTAACGCCTGCGCGATCTTCGATTGGTCCTCTGAACAGTCGGAACGGCTCAAAAATTCAGCGCGCCTGCTGTTAAGCTCGATCTCAGCCCTTTCGCTTTGAGCTCTAAGGAGACGGATTCGTTCCCGACGCAACGTTACGGAGCTGTCATCGCCGTCTTTCGCTGTCCTCCAAGCGCGGGCGGCTGGGAGAGATGACACTGGCATCCCTAAGTCCTTGAGCTGTGAAACGCGGCGGGTCGAGATTGCTAGGTCTTGTGCTATCTGGGCAAGGGTTGGGGGGCGGGATTCCTTTATTTTAATTGGCATGGCAGTATTTTGGTTCGTTTTTGTTTTTTGTTTTATGAAGGAAATCGAAAGTTTTTTAAAAACTGTAGGTTTTCCCTCCAGTCGGCACCGCATTCTGCTAGGTTCTAGCGGAAAAGATTCCTTATAGGGGGGGCGGGGCAGGGCTGTTGCGCCCCCCTCAAAGCCTCGCCGTCGCCTGCTTGACTGAGTGTCACTGCTTCGGTCGCGACGCGGCCAGCGTCGTCCTGACGCAAAGCAACGCCGCGTCTGAGTGCGTGTTCTACGATGCTGCGGCAACGGGCAGAAAAGGTCTGGTCTTTCGCGGCTGGATTCAACAGAAAATCAGCGCCTTCGAAAACGTCAGTCCCTTCGACGGGTGGCGATGGTTTGAGGGGGCGGCGGTCGGGCCAAGCCGTTAGATGTGGATTGATGATCATGGTAATTTTATGGCTGGGAGTGTGATGAGTCCGGCTCGCCTTGCTTGAAGAGCGGTCTGGCGGAGTTCGTGGAAGTCGATCTTCTTTGATTGCGGCATCGCCGGTTGGGCCGGTCGGTTTGACCAGTGGGGGCGGTGCTTGGGCTTCATGCGGTGCGGATCTCTCGCTTGGTCAACGGTGGCGTTGCTGCTGGTTTGGGTCTGACTGCTTTGGCGCTACCCACCAGGACGGCGGATGCATCCCTTGCGGTTTCCCATTCGACGGGTGCCAGCGAGATCACCCAGCGGCCTGTGCGCTCGTCGCTCATGTCTCTGGAGACGATGGCGAACGCCTGCGGGCCAGCGACGTCGAGGTGACGGCTAGCTGCTTCCGAAAGCAGGATGCGAATCACCGCGCCCTTTTCCTCGGGTAGTGCCACTTTAATTTTGACAGTGTCAGAATTCATTTTGACACCCCCATCCGAAACCATTTACCCGACTCACTTTTAAACGCTTCCTTCACTGCTACTTCCCGGCGGATTCGGTCGAAAGTGCTCGCCATCATCTCATCCTCATGATGAACGATGCATGAGGTGATCGGCTTGCGGCAGGGTAAAGCAGGGTAAGCAGGGTAAATCCTATAAGTATCCCACAACCTTGCCCGTGCATGAACATAGGGATTTACCCTGCTTACCCTTCCCGGATGTTTGCTTTTCATTGTAGGTATAAGGAATTGATGATTTTTTACCCTGACCGGTTACCCTTCCCGATTGCCAGTTTTGAGGGTGAGTCCGATAATTCCACGGATTCCAGCTCGCTTTTTGTTGGCTAGGTGAGGGAAGCGGTCGAAAAGCTTCCGAAAAAACCAAGCGGCATTGTCAGCGGAAAAACCGTGGCTGTCGGCAAACTCATTGAATGCGGCAAGCAAATCTTCCCGGCCTGTCCATCCTGCGGGTTCGAGCGTGCATTCCGTGGCGATGAAGCATCCAAGGGAATCGTTCGAGAGGGCAAACCTGTCTGTCACCCGCTTTGCGCTCGCCCCGCCCCGTGGCATGTCCCGCAGGCTTAGAACGTCTTTCAGGGCTTCCGCCATCCAGCTGACGGGCGGGCCAAGTGGGTTAGTGTGTCTAGTTTCGGAGTTGCGGTGCATCTTCTCTTTTTCTTCCCTCGTTATTTAACTGTAGAACTTAACACACTAACCCACTTGATTGATGCGCCAGCGGACCACGCCGTTGAGCATGGGGAGACGTTCCACCCGTTCGCCCTCCAATCGGGCAAGGTAACTCCCGGGTGTCGATGATGATGTTGGGGGAATCGCTCATTTCGAGTGGGTGGTTTTTGAATTCCCCCGCGTTCCCCGCGTTCCCCCGTAAGGTCTAAGAATGACTACAATAAACGGAAAACTTGTAGCCATTCCGTGAGTTTGCACCCTATCGCGGGGAACGCGGGGAATAAGGAATTGCGTTGTTTTCATGCCTTTTTGATCTGGTAAAAGTGCTTTGTCCTTCCGCCGCCAGAATCCGAATAATCCGGCTTTGATTCTCGGGTAAAAAAGAAGCCGTCAACGGTAATTTCGTCAGCCTGCGCCGCTCGAAAAACTCGCCCGAAAATGCGGCCGATTTGCTGGGATGGATCGTCTTTCGAGTGCTGGTTCCCGGGAAACAAAATCCCCGCGTCCTCCATGATCGTGAGCATGTCCCCCGTCCCTAAATCTCGCCCGTGCGCTTCGGTGCTGGATGCGAGTATGATCGACCTGAGCCATTGCAATTCTGGATTGCCGACGCGCATCTGCTCTTCCCGGTGACCGTCAAGCAGGGGCGGCAGCTTGAATAGGTTTTGAACTATCCAATCAAGCGCTTGGCACCAACCCCGGAAGTCGTGGCGATGTTCGTCTGTCGTCGGGCATCCTCGCGCCCTCCACTCTCGAACGACCGCGAAAACACACCCAAGGTAAAAATCTTGATTGCCGATAATGTGAGACTCCAGCGGACCTTCGGGGAACACTCGGAACTTGTGGGTGAGCGGGTGCTTGCGTATCCGGGTGATAACACTGCGGTTTGCCAAGTCCCTTGTGAGTTCTGCGCCGTTGGTCGAGAGCTGCCACATAAACGGCGAGCAATCCACCGTTACGCTCGCCTTCATTGGAATCCGGCAAGATACGCTCCCCGCTCCCCGGATGGCAGATTCAAGAGTAGGGCTGTCGAGCTTCCCACGAAAGTTATCAAGCAGGATGAACGGCCTCCCGGTTATCAGCGCGGTGCAAACATCCTCGTCGAGACTGCCGACGCCTCCTGTCCTCGGAACGATAGCATGGGGCTTGCTGTTGTAAATCCGCTGAACGATTTTCTGCCGATAGGTTTTTCCTGATTGCGAATGGTCCGCCTCGGCAATGTCTAATGGAAAATCATCGCCGATCCATCCTCCCATTTTTAAGCATGGGGAAATCAGGCTTGCCATAGCTCTTGATTTATCTGCCGGGGTAGTAAATTGGAAATCTCCAAGGATCTCCCACAAAGCAGTTCTAGCGGCCTCGAAAGGGACTGCTACGGGCATTTTCCCTTTTGTGATTAGAACGCCTCCGGCGTGATCGTGGTATCCTGGGCAAAGGATCTCCCCGTCTGAAGTTAGTATAGGGCATGACGCCAACGAACGGATTGGTGGGAGGTTGTTTCGAGCGTGGTCGTTTTCCATGATACTCTTGCATGTCCCCACGGGGAAAATCGTTTTTCGCCAGATAACTTTTCCGGCATTCTCGCCAGTTCCAATTTCGCGGCGTTTGATAGAGTGGCCGCAATTCTCCAGAATGTTTTGAAGGCGTTCTTTCGTCACTGGTTCAATCGCCGCCTCATCATCGCCATAAGACACTTCGCTTATACTGCCGCTTCGCATGAAGACTCTCTTGGTCTTTGCTATGGCAGGGAATACGATACCAGCGCAAATTGTTAAACTGATAGCTCCAGCCGGGACGGGGAACACGTTAGGTGGAATACTCCAATCGTCAGTATCCTGCCGCTTTTCTTCCGGCAACGGACTAGAGAAAACTTTTCCAACGGCGTCCCGCACTTCGTTTTCCTGAAATATCCTGCGGAGTGATCCGTTGAATCCGTCCAGCTTCGCGATGGTATCGGCCTCACTCAACCGCTCTCGTAATCTGCAATGCCATGACGCATCCATGAGCCATGAGTGAATCCCCCGTTCGGGACAAACTGGAAAACCCTTCGATGACTTGCTAGGAATCGGCTTCGATGGTTCCGGCGTTTTCTCCACGGGCGGGAAAAACTCCTTCGTCTCTCCGTTCCAAGTGCATTCACTATCCGATGGGATGAAGCACAAACGGCCTGGGTCCTTTGTCGCCGGGTCAATGGTCATTCCGTAAGTGTCTGAAATATACTTTTCGACTTGGCGGAATGCCTGCTTGTGCTCTTCATCGGTTAGGCATGGCTTGATTTTGAATAGTGCTTTCGCTCCCTCGCCTGATGGCGTGATGAATGCAGATAGGACGTGCCTATCTCCGCCAAGGATGCGCCTCGCATCTTCCGGCGTCTTGCCGTTCAATCCGCCGTCGTCAACGTCGAGTTGAAGGAAACCGGAGTGAACGAAACGGCCTTCCTGCATCGCCTGCTTGCGGTTCCCCTCGGTGACGCGTCCCGATAGTTGGACAGCCGGGAGCCTCATCTTGGAATTTCGCTTTTCGTCTTCGGTGGCGGAGTTTCTGACACGCTCCACGCCGCCCGCCGTGACTTCATCATGGATCATTTCGACCAGCTCGCCGATGGTGATTTCCCGTGATGGTGCAACGTCCTTTGCGGAGGTATAGAAACTGATTTTTGCGTCGGTGTTCACCGGGTGATTTCCTTTCCGCTTTCGAGGTTGTCGAGAATTGCCAAGACCCGATTTAGATCGGCGTCGGATTTTCTGCTAGGCCCATGGACTTCGTAAGGATCGATAACGATGTGATCGTCAATCATGCGGTCGATCTCATCTAGCGGGCGGCGCTGGTCGTCGGTCAAAAGCAGATCCAAGGCGAACGGCTCGGTTTTTTGGTCGGCGCAGCTCATGGTCGGCCTCCCTCCCACTCGAAACCCAGCGCCTGAGCGACGGCTCCCGGATTGAACCTAACGCACTTCGGTCCTATACGAACACACGGAATTTTATCGGCGGCGGCGAGCTGTAGGATGTAACGCGAGGTAACGGATATGCGTTTGGAAATGGCGGATGCCGGAACTAGTTCGGCCTGACTACTAACATGCTTTGGTTGAGGCATGTATCCCTAGCTGCCCCCCGGTTCGGCAAATACAAGATAAATATTCAGATATTTCCCATCTGTGCTTTCTCTTCATAAAAGCACGCAATTAAACGCTTACGCTACTGCCTCCATGGTTGGTATTTTCACGCCTTCGGGCGCGATGGCGAAGAATGCCACCGCCTGCTTCTTGCTCGCCTTGCCAACGTAGTGCTCACGAAGCACGGCGGCGCTGCCAGTGTGCCCGAACTCGAAAAGCAGGCTTTCCAGCGGGACACCTGAAGCCACGGCAAACGAGGCGTGAGAATGGCGGAGCGCATTTTGCGCCCAAGATCCTCGGGTTGGTTCGGCAGGATCTTTCAGGAGTCGGCTTTCGACTGCCCATCCGGCGAGGCGACGGCAAGCCTTGTTCACTTCCGCCCAATTCGTGCACGGCTCGAAAGGGTAACGCTCCAGCCAAGCGGCAAGGGTGGGGGATGGGGTGATATGGCGGCGGCGTCCTTTCTTCGTGATCGACGCGGACAAGTCGATTCCATCGGCGGTGACGCTGCCCGCTTCCATCCTCACAATTTCCTCCGCTCTGATTCCAGCAAACAATTGGAGCGCGAAACTTGCCACGGCCTGCGGATAGTGTTCCTCGGCGGTGCGTAACAGTAGCTTGGCTTCGTCGGGTGTGAGGATCGCGATTTCCTCGGCGTCCCGGTTCTGTTTCGGCATTTCCACTCCGGCGAAAGTTTTCTCGTCGCACCAACCCTTCGTTGCCGCCCATCGCCAGAATGCGCGGGCATTCCTGAGTCGTCCGCGTGCCGATGCTCCGACGCTTCCAAGTGGCGCAACAGCCTTTTGAATGTCCTCAGCGGTGATCGTGGCAAGCAGACGGTCGCCAAACGCGGTTTTCATCCGGGTTGCCGTGTGTCGGTAGGAATCGACGGTGCGCGGCCTCAGTCCCTCACAGGTCGCCAACCAATCATCTGCGGCAGCGTCCAGCGGTCGGCTTGCTGCTTCACGCTCGCGGATGGCAACGGCGATGCGTGCGGCCTCCACGATGGACAGCCCCCACGGTGCCAGGATGGACTCGGCGAGGGTTGCGGCCTCGGCCAGCGACGGCTTGATGACGTTGGCGGATTCGCCGTGCTCTTTCACCTTGCCTTTGAGGGTGGCAACGTGCGCGTTCGCTAGCTGCTTCGTCTTGAAAAAATGCCGTTCGCGTTTGCCTGAATCGGCGAGCGTGGCGGGGATGTTCACCATCCAGCCGGATGGGGTGTCGATGACTTTAAATTTTGCGTGGCGTGCCATATCCCTTAACAGATTTTCGGTCTGTCTTTCTGCTAGGAATGCTGCCCGAATTGCCACTAAAAGTCAAGGAACATGCTGAACATGAAAAATCTTGATGAACTAAGTCATTTATAACCAGTGCAAACGCTTTCGGCGTGTAAGACTTAAAATCTGTTGGGAGCAATCCCGTGCCGGTTCGAGTCCGGCCAGCGGTACCTTTTGAAAAAAGGGGAGTTTTTCCAAAATCGGGTGTTGATTGGGAATACCGGAGTTTCGTCGCTTGCCGTGACTGATCTTCGATGCAATAGGTGAGAATTCCTGATCGGCCGGACCCGGCTGACGGACATCCAAATCCTTACCATGCCGAATCGCACCTTATCCCTCGCCTGCCGGAGCATTGCCGGCGTTTTTGTTATCAGCCTGCTTGGCTCTTGTGCCTCCAACCACTCGGGGGACAGATCGCGGAGCAATGCGTTTACTTCCTATTTTGGAGAGGCGCAGAATGAAGGAGCGCTGCGGTTGGCAGTGAAAGACCTCATCGACATGAAAGGATTGGTGACTTCCGCCGGGTCTGAATACTTTTTGAAAAACCGTCCACCTGCCATACGAGACGCCGAATGTTTGGCCATCGCGAGATCACGCAGGGATGTTCACATCGTGGGGAAAGCCAATCTGACGGAGTTCGCCATCTCAGTTTCCGGGCGAAACGGCTACTTCGGAACGCCCGTGAACCGGCTGGACGGGAGGCACAAGTTCATTCCCGGCGGTTCGTCCAGTGGTTCCGCAGTGGCGGTTGCCAACGGGCAGGCGGATGTGGCGTTTGGCACGGATACCTGCGGCTCGATCCGGGTCCCGGCGGCGTGTTGTGGGATTTATGGACTCAAAACAACCTTCGGACTGGTCTCGAACAAGGGCGTGTTCCCCATTTCCGCCAAGCATCTCGATACGGTGGGGCCGATGGCGGCTGACCTGCCACGGTTGGTCGAGGGCATGGGCCTCCTGCAACGCGATTTCAAAGGGCGCTACTCGGCGGCGGTCGCCGCGAATCCGTCTGCCAGGCAAATCCGCATCGGGCGGCTTTACATTCCCGGAACGGATCCCGCCATCGACAAAGCGATTGATGATCGGCTTGTGGCCAAAGGGTTCCAAGTGGTCAAACTGGATGCCAGCTTCGCTAAAAAGTGGGCCCAGTCGGAGTTGGATGGAGAAACAATCGCCACCTCGGATGCCTGGAAAAACGACCGGAAATATACGGACAATCTCCAAATCGACAGCAACACCCGTGCGGTGCTTGCCAAGGGCGCGGTGGACAGCGTCATCGGGTTCGATGCGGCAGTGAAACGGAAGGCTGCTTGGAAAAGAGATCTCGCCCGGGTTTTCCGAAAGGTGGATTTCATTGCCACACCCACCCTCCGCATCCTGCCGCCCCGGCTACCTTTCTGGCGCTCGACGTCGATTTTCGAGCTGATCATCGTCAACGCACAGAACACGGCAGGTATCAATTTTTCCGGAAATCCGGCGCTTGCCATGCCCATCGCGATGCCGGAAAGCAAAATCCCCACCAGTCTCCAACTCGTCGGGCCTCCGTTGAGCGAGGCAGAACTTTTGAACGCATGCCGCCTGCTTCAAGTGGAACCATGACCGGTCACGGATCGGATAGAGCGGCCTTTTTTCCAAACTAACCCATCAGATTATGAAAACTCCATTCACCTTCCGCTCTCTTGCGGTCACTTCGCTGTTATTTCTCGGCAACGCGACCGCACAGGCGGAAACCGTTGCCCAACTCACCGCGAAGGGCGACGCCGCCGACAAGTCCTTCAATCCGGGCCTGGCACTCCAAAGCTATCTCCCCGCGGAAAAACTCAATCCCAATGATGTCGAACTCCTGCTCAGCATCGCGCGGCAATACCGGCACCTGATGTGCGATGTCGGCAACGAGGCTGACAAACTCAAGTATGGCAACATTTCGCTGACCTATGCGAAACGCGCGGCCGGACTCGCACCTAAGAATTCCGATGCTCAGCTTTCCCCGGCCATCACCTATGGTAAAATGATGCCCTTCGAACCGAAAAGCGAGCAGGTGGCGACGTCGCCCCTCATCAAGGCGGCGGCGGATCGAGCCATCAAGTTGAATCCGCTCAATGACACCGCCTGGCACGTGTTGGGCCGCTGGCACGAGTCGATGGCGAATATCACGGGAGTTAGGCGGTCGCTCGGCGAGGCTTTGTATGGGAAACTTCCGGTTGGCACGAACGCGGAGGCGGTCGCTTGTTTCAACAAGGCCATCGCTCTCAATCCCGGCCGCTTGCGCCACTACATCGAACTGGGCAGGACCTACGCCCAGATGGGAAATACCGCGGACGCTCGCAAAAACCTCGAAAAAGGGCTCAAGATGACGAACAAGGAGAAGGACGATTACGAACTGAAGGCGCTCGGGAAGGAATCTCTGGCGAGCCTGCCATAAGGAGCCACGATCTTACTGTCGTGGGCCAATGGGAGGAGAAAGTAAATGCGCCGAGAGCATTTTTCTTTCGCGTTTCTCGGGCTGGTTGGACGAGGTGTCCAACCCCGAATGGCAGGTAGTTTAACATGGATTCCCAAAATGGGTTCCGGCTGTCTCAACCGGAAGCGGAGGTAATCAACCGGCTGAGACAGCCGGGACACGTTCTTGGCCGCCCGCTCACACGGGTTCTTCTCGGGCGTCGAAACCCGCCTAACTACGTGCCATTCGTCCACCCTTACTTTGTGGGCTTGTTCGGTTTTGCCAACCAGATCAGAAGCGCCGCGCCGATGGTCAGCCAGCCGAACAGGGTCACGATTCCACACTGATCTTTGAAAAGATCGATGTAGTGGTAGAACGCATGGCGTTGCTCGGATGTTTTGTCGTTAAGCTGAATCGCATGTGCGAATGGAACTTCGTGAGCATAGATTCGCAAACGCCCGAAGACCATACCGTAAGCAATTTCAACGATGCCCAATACCAGAAGGATGACGACACCGATGTTTTTCATGAAAAGAACTATGCCGTCTCTTCGAGCACGATTCTAGGAAACACCGGTTTCGGCTTGCCGATGGCGTGGCCGTCGGGGAGGAGGCCCCAGTGGAGGTCGGAGAGTTTCAGCGTGGCGAGTGATGGTAGATCGAGCTGGGCGGCGAGTTTCGCGGTGATCTCCGGCAGGACGGGGGAGATGAGCACGGCGATGTGCGCGACGCTTTCCGCGAAGTGATAGAGGATGGTGGCGACGCGGTCCTTTTTCTCAGGATCCTTGTTCAGCTCCCACGGTTTCATGCGCTCCGCGTATTGGTTGCAATGGACGACGTGGCGGTTGAGGGCTTCGAGGCCTTTGGAAATGTCGTATTCGTCCATCGCTGTCTGATAGGCGGCGATGGATTCCTTGAGCGATGCTTGTAATGCGATGTCCTCGTCCTGCAGCGCGCCGGTGTTGTGCAGGATTCCCTCGGTGAAGCGCTGGCTCATGTTGAGCGCGCGGTTGCAGAGGTTGCCGAGTTCGTTGGCGAGCTCGGTGTTGAAGAGCATGACGAGGCGGTCCAGATCGAAGTTCGAATCACGGCCGGTGACGATGTCGCGCACCAGATAGTAGCGCACGGCTTCGACGCCGAATTTGTCGGCGAGTTCGTTAGGATCGACGATGTTGCCGGTGGACTTGGACATCTTGTCACCGCCGAGGCCGTTCCAGAATCCGTGGACGAGGAGCTGGGGCATCTGCGCATCGGTGAAGCCCATGGCGTGGAGCATGCAGAACCAGTAGATGCCGTGGGCGGGAATGAGGATGTCCTTGCCGATGATGTGGACGGGGCGGCCCGACCAGACTTTTGCGAAATCCGGCAGGCCCGAATCCGCCGCTGCCTGATAGCCGGCGAAGGAGATGTAGTTGATGAGCGCGTCGAACCAGACGTAGGTGACGTAGTTTTCATCGAAGGGCAGCTCGATGCCCCAGCGCAGGCGTTCTTTCGGGCGGGAAATGCAGAGATCAATGCCGGTGTTTTTTTCCAGCGCGTTGAGCAGCTCGGATTTCCGGAAGGCGGGGAGGATGACGTCCGGGGTGGTTTCGAGGAAATTTTTCAGCCAGTCCGTGTGCTCGCTGAGTTTGAAATACCAGTTCTCCTCCTGGATCTCGACCACCTCGCCCCACTCGGGCCCGAAATTTCCGGACTCGTCGCGGTCGCGATCACCGAGGAACTGCTCCTGCCGGACCGAGTAGTGACCGGCGTAGGATTTTTTGTAGAGCTGGCCTTGTTCCTTGAGCGTGCTGAGAATGCCGCGGACGCAGGCCTTGTGGCGGTCGTCGATGGTTTCGGCCCAGCCGTCGTATTTGACGTCGAGTTTTTCCCACAGAGCGGAGAATTTTTGGGTCGTGCGCTTGACGAATTCCACGGGCGCAATGCCTTCCTTTTCAGCGGTTTGCTGGACTTTCTGGCCGTGCTGGTCAACGCCGGTGAGGAAATACGCCTCATCGCCCCGCAGCCGGCGGTAGCGGGTGATCACATCGGCGAGGACCTTTTCATAAGCGTGGCCGATGTGGGGTGAACCGTTGGTGTAGTCGATGGCGGTGGTGAGGAAGAACATGGTGGAAATCAGAGGTCGGGGGAGGGAAACATGGACCGGGGGATGGGTGCAAGGATTGGGAAAACAATAAGGGAGAGTGGACGTCTCGTCCACTTGGCCGATGGGAAAGCGAGAGAGAAGAGCTTCGCGCAAGACTTTCACTCCGCATCGTAATGGTGGGCCACACTCCCACCCTCCTCACCTCACGACTTTTCCGCCCAGCGACAGGATGCGGGCGTTGCCTTTCGCTGCCTCGGCTTCGGGGATGTTTCCATCGCGGACATACATCTGGGAAAGGCCGGTCCAGGCGAGGAGGTCGTTCGGTTTCAGAGTAACGGCTTGCAAGCCGCAGCCGATGGCTTCCTTGGTGTTTCCGGTTTTCAGCAGCGCCATGCCGAGGGCGTGCCAGCCGTCGAAAAACTCTGGATCGAGCGCGACGCAGCGGCGGTAAAGGGTGATCGCTTCGTCGAATTCGCCAACGGCGAGGTGGCCGTTGGCGTCATCGAACAGATCCTGAAGGTCGTCGGTCATGGAATCGTGGTTGCGGCATCTCGCCGCAACGGGTGGTGGTGTGCTTCGGCTGAGCTTTCGCTGCGGCGGGACGCCGCAACCACCGTTTCCAAGATCAGCGTTGTTTGTAAAGCTGCTCGACCTTGGCGGCTTCGATGCGGGCGTTCATCCAGGAAACGAAAGCGATGGTCTCGTTCTCGTTGGTGCGGGCGGTGACCTCGCTGTCGAGTCGCTTGGCGGCGTCGGCTTCCTTGACGACCTCGCGCTTGGCGACGTAGAGGATGAACGCGCGGTCCGACTCGGTGATGACATCGGCAACCGTGCCGGGATCGATACCCCGTGCGGCGGTGAACAGATTTTGCGGCTCGGTGACACCGTCCGGGCGGGAGGTGCTGATAATGTCCTTGAATTCGTGGATCTCGGTGGTGATTCCGGCTTCCTTGGCGGCTTCGGCGAAGGTCTTGCCGCCGGTGATCAGGGTCTTGATCTTGGTGGCTGCCTCGTTGGCGGCGGTTTTCAATGCTTCGCCGGCTTTTTCGGAAATGTATTGGGCGCGGGCGTCGGCACGGGCTTCTTCGAAGGTTTTCGGACGGGATTTTTCCTCACCGTCCATGCGGGCGACGACCCATTGGTTTTCTCCGACCGGGATCGCTTCCGAAACTTTCGAGAAAGGGTCGGTGGTGACTTGGATCTTGAAAAGTTCGTCCACGGCCTTGCCGCCTTTGCTGGAGGAGGCGCGCAGGCTGATGTCGATTTCCTTCGGCGGAGTGGCTTGGGCGAACAGCTCGGTCGTCTTCACTTCCCAGCCGTTTGCCTTGGCGAGTTCCTCGAAACCGGCACCCTTCTGCTCTTCCAGCTTATACAGGAAATCATCAACGAGCGTGTCCGTCTCAAGCTGCTTCTTGCGGCGCTCTTCGGCAAGAGCGGCGGACTTCTTGGCTTTTTCCTCGTCCTTTTTCTTCTTCGCTTCCTTCTTCGCCTCGTCGCTGGCGGTTGCTTCGGCGATGGATTCAAGAGCGTCCTTCTCGGCGGTCTCGGTAGGGAGATTCGGCGTCACGAGCACATACGTGAACTTGCGGAGCGGCGCGGTGGTGAAGGCGTCCTGGATATTTTCCCAATAGGTTTTGATTTCCTCGTCCTTCGGCTGGAACTTCTCCTCGAACGGAGAAAGGTCCATGCGGGCGATCTCGCCGCTGACCTTCTGGTTTTCCAGTGCGAGGTTCTTGGCGACCGCATCGCGATCCACGGACAGCCCGGAGCCGATGATGGCGTTGATCTTCTTCGAGGCGAGCACGTCCGAAGCGAGTTCGCGGATGTCGTTTTCCGTCAAACCGAGGCGGCCGATGTATTTCTCGACGTAGTTGCGGTAGGTTTCCGGGTTGAACTTGCCGTCCGGTCCGGCAAAGGCGCGCATGGATTTGATATAGGCGGAAATCTCCTCATCCGCCGGATACACGCCGAATTCCTCCTTGGCCTGGCGCAGGATCATGCGTCCGACGAAAAATTTCTCAGCAGCGTCCTCCTTGCTGGTGGCTCCCGTGGACATGCCCATCAGAAACTGGTAGAGCCCGAAATCCCCCGACTGCGCGAGACTCGACGTGAGCTCGAAAGCACCTTGGCCGAGCGTCTTGTATTCCTTGTCGTTATACGTGCGGTCGGCGATCTTGATGACGGCATGCCCGCCCCCCATGGCGCCGCGCGCACTGCGGGAATCGAGGAATAAGAAACTGAAGAAGAGCAACACGAGGGTTACCATCATCAGGCCAGTATATTTGCGGATGTTCTCAATCATGAAATTTCGGGCTGCCGTTTTCGGGACGCGGCGGCGAGTTAAGAGGGGGATTGCAGCGGCTTCAATGGTTAATTGTCAGCGGATTTCGCGGACCGTCCGGGGCGGTTCGGGAAATTTCCCCCAACCCCTGCGGAAACGCGCCCATCACCCGGCGGCATCCGGTGGGATTCCCTGAAGAATCTGGCTTGCCCCCCGGCGGAAATGCGCGTTCCTTCTCCCCTTTATGAACTTCCGCTGGCTCAACGCAATCCTATGGGGAAACTCCGTCGCACTCTCCTGGATGTGGGGACTCGGCCTGTTCTTCAGTGTCCAGATGACCTTCATGTTCGGCCTCCAGGGGCTGCTGCTCTTCGCCATCCCGAACGCGCTCGGGCTGATGCTGTTCGGTTTCCTCACCCAGATCGTCGCGAAACGCCACAGCGGCGGACAGGAATCGCTCGCGATGTTTTTCGACAAATTCTCGAAACCCTTCCGCCTGATTCTCTATCTCTACCAGGTGGTCGCCCTCACGCTCACCGTCTTCGCTCTGAGCAAATACCTCTTCGGCTCGCTGGAACTGGTGCCCGGCGCGCTGAAATGGATCTACCTCAGCATGGTCGTCTTCGTCGTGCTGGCGGCCGGTTGTTTGTTCGGAGAGGAATTCGGCATCCAGCGCATCAAGTTCGGCCACGCGATGTTCGGTGGCCTGCTCGTTGTCTGCGTCGGCGTGGTGCTTTTCAGCCTGCATCCGCTCGTTCCGCAAAACATCCCGTGGGGCGCGGCGCTGCCCACCGCATGGAAAGGCCCGCAGCTTTTCGGCTATGCGGTTCCCTTGCTCGTCGGCCTGCTCGTCGGCCCCTGGCTGGACCTCCAGCACTGGCAACGTGCCATCCAGATTCATCGGGAAAACACCTCCATCCGTGGCAGCTACTTCGTCGGCGGCCTGATCTTTTTCCTGATGCTCCTGTTCCACGGCTGCCTCGCCGCATGGGTGCTCGCCAAAACCAATCCCACCCCTGACGACTACGCCAAGGGCCTCGACGGCTTCCGCTACGCCCACGATCTGGTCGTGAATTACATCGACGGCCTGCCCGCCGCATCGAAGGGCCTGCTTCCCGCCGCCTATTATGCGTTCCTCGGCATCTGCGCCCTGACGACTCTCGACAGCGGATACGTCGCCTTGAAATGGTTCCTCGGCGCGAACCTCGGCAAGAGCGACAACCTCATCGTCGGCATGCTGCCGAAACGCCTGTTGGAATCGCCGATCCCCACTTTCCTGGTGATCTTCTTCATCACGCTCATCGGATTGCTGGTGCGACTGGAGCTGGAATACTTCATGGTCTTCTACGCCTCGTTTTTCGTCGGCTACGCCTCGCTCGCCATCGCCCGCTGTTTCGTCCCGAACTCGCAGCACGCGCTGCCGCAGATCCGGATGTTTTCCCTGGCCAGCATCTCGCTCGTCATCTTCGCCTTCGGTTACTGCACCAGCGCGAGTTTCCTGCTCATCCTCGGCTCGCTCCTGCCGCTGCTCTATGTGATGTGGCTCGTGTTCAATACCGACCTCCTCCGCGTCGTCACCGAACGCGCCGGCGAGGTCATCGAGGCCGCTTCCGAAATCCCCGCCCTCAGGGCCATCGCCAAAACCGCCACCGCCGCCACCGGCTCCGATGTCGTCGCCCCGCACGATCACCATGCGCTCGGCGGCCACTTCGAGGACAAATGGTTCGTCTATTCGATGATCGCCACCTATCAGGACACCAACTCCGTCGGCAACGTTTACTTCGGCATGTACGGCCTCTTTGTTGGGAAAACCCGCGAGCTCTTTTTCAACGTCGCTATGCCCGACTTCGATCTGAAGACCACGAAGTTCTACATCCTCACCCGCTCCTTCGAGCACAAGTTCGTCCGCGAGGCCCGCGAGTTCGACACTATCACCATCAAGATCAAGGTCGTCGACTTCAACCGCAAGTTCTGCACCCTCGAGCACCAGATCTTCGGCTCCGAAAACGAACTGCTAGGAAAAGGCAAACAAAGCCTGCTCTTCGTCTCCTCGAAAGACTACAGCCTGCTGGACATCCCGCCGGAGGTTTACAACGCCTTCATCAGATACGTCTGACATTTGCCCGGCGTGACACAATCCAAAGTCTGCGATAGCAGGCCCTTGAAACGACGCACAGCGCACACCGGCTGGCCGCTAGGTAAACATTCCTGTCTGTTCTTTCACAAGCCCCGGTCTCACTCCGAAGACTCCCCAACAAGGAGCGGCGGAATTCGTCCGCCGTGTCCATGAGATGACCATGAATCGCGGATTGCCTCCTCACATGCGCCTCTTTGGCGGCGGTCAGCTTGGCGAGGGTGAATTTTTCGTCCGCCGGTTGATAGGGCGGGTCCAGCAGGGTGGTTGCTTCCTTGAGATCCACCGCGTGCTGCACGCGGTCCTGATACGAATTTGCAGATGCCATGATCGGATGTCTTGTTTTTGATTTTGTCACCGGCAGGCCGCTGCGGAGTCCTTCTCCCAGCCCGGCCTAACCGGCATGAGTGCCTTCTGCACGAATCACTTATTTCTATCAAGAAGGAAATGGGGCTTCTCATGAAAAATTCCAACAGACCGGTGGATTCTCATCCTTCACCCGCTGGAATGCACGAGGCGGGAAGGGGAATCGCAAGGTCCGTTCATGCACGTAACAAGGCTCCCGATGAAATCATCACGTCTCCTGATGAAAATAACTGTGCTCCCGATGAAAATAACTGTGCTCCCGATGAAATCATTGGGTCTTCTGATGAAGTAATTGGAGCTCACGATGAAAAAATTACGGCCTCCGACAAACCCAACACGGCTTCCGATGAATTTCTCCCGCCTTCTGCCACCACGGCCTGCCCGTTCCCATCTGACGGAGGCTCCGTCACATCCGCCGGAAACGCTGGAAGGAGTAAGGAAAGAACCCCCAATAGGGAGAAGGGGATTGCATCCCCTTTCTTTGCCACGGAGGAGAAAACATGGGCTTCATGAAGAAAGGGGATGCAATCCCCTTCTCCCTATTTATACTCCCGCGCCTCATGTTTTGTGGAAACTCCCCGGGCATTTTCCACAAATTGCCATGCGCGGCAGTATAACAGGATGGAATCCGCAATGTTGACGATGGGCGATGGTTTTTGAAGAAAGGGGATGCAATTCTCCATGTTCCTGGATCCCGACAAGAAAATCGAAAAGCACCGGGTGAACCTGCCGCACTGGCAGCAGGGGGAGGCCTGGCTTTTCGTCACCTGGAGACTGGCGGATTCCCTGCCGGAGGCGGTGGTGCGGAAACTCGACGAGCACCGGAAGCTCTGGGAGGCGGCGCACCCGAAGCCGTGGGCTGAGGAGCAAAGGAAAGAACATAACCGGCTCTTCACCCTCACCTTCGAGTCTCTGCTGGATGACGCGCACGGGAGTTGTGTGCTGAGAGATCCGGCACTGTCCGGTGTGGTGGCGGATGCCCTGCTGCACTTCCACGGAGAGCGTTATGCGCTGGACTGCTTCGTGGTGATGCCGAACCATGTGCATGTGCTGTTCCAACCGCTGGCAGAGAACAAGCTGGCGGATGTTGTGGGATCATGGAAGCGCTTCACAGCACGGGGAATCAACATGGCACTGGAGCGGGAAGGTGCGCTTTGGTAAAGGGAGTATTGGGACCGGCTGGTGAGGGGGGAGCGCCATTTCCGATGGGTGCGTGATTACATCGAAAGGAACCCGGAGAAGCTGCCCGCCGGGACGTTCCGGCATTGGGAATATGGAGAAGGGGTTTGAAACCCCTTTGCATAAGCCCGGCCATTTACTTCGCCTTCGCCAAGGGGATGCAATCCCCTTCTCCCTATTCATGAAGATGGTAATGGAGAACGATTGGAAGCCGATCACGGAGAAGATGGACTGAAGTCCAAGACTACTTTTTCACACCATCTCCAGCTCCTCCCGCCAGATCCCCCGCAGCTCGAAAATCTTCAGGATGGTCTCCTCGATCAGATTGTTCGGGCAGGACGCTCCGGCGGTGATGCCGACGGTCACGGGGCGGTCCGGGGAGAACAGGTTCGCGTAATTCGAGGTCTTCTCCTCCCGGTGGTGGAGGTCGTAGTGGACGATTTTTTCCAACGAGAGGATGCAGGAGGCGTCGCGGATGAAGAAGGTGGGTAATTCCTGTTCCGCGATCTCGACGAGGTGGGTGGTGTTCGAGCTGTTATAGCCGCCGACGACGAGCAGCAGGTCCATCGGCTTTTTTAGCATTTCAAACAACGCGTCCTGCCGTTCCTGAGTGGCGCCGCAGATGGTGTCAAAGACTTGGAACGCGGTGTCGCTGCCATCACGCTCGACGACGGCCTTGCGGATGCGGCGCTGCATTTCCTCGGTCTCGCTTTTCAGCATGGTCGTCTGGTTGGCCAGTCCCACGCGCTGGAGGTGGATGTCCGGATCGAAACCATCCGAGAAGTGGTGCTCGTAGTGGTCGAGGAATGCCTGCTTGTCGCCGCCGTGGATGAGGTAGTTGCAGAGGTAGTCGACGTCGGCCAGCGTCAGGACGACGAGGTAGTGGCCGTCGCCGTTTTCGCCGAGCGCGCGCGAGGCGGTCGCCAACGTTTCCTCGTGGTTCGACTTGCCGTGGATGATCGAGGTGACGCCGTCCTTGGCGTATCCGCGCACCCGCCGCCAGACTTTCATGACGTCGCCGCAAGTGGTGTCCACCACGTAGCAGCCGCGTTCCTCCACCTTGTTCATGAACGTGGTGGGCGCGCCGAAGGCCGGCACGATGACCACGTCGTCCTCGGTCAGGTCGTCGTAATCGCCGGTGATTTCCAGCCACGGCAGCGAGGTGATGCCCATTTCGCGGAGTTGGCGGTTCACCTCGGGATTGTGGATGATTTCACCGATCAGGAAAATCCGGTTCTCCGGGAAAACCTTGCGGGACGCGTAGGCGAGGTCGATTGCCCGTTCGACACCGTAGCAAAAGCCGAACTGCTCGGCGAGCAGCAGGGTGGTGTTGCCGACTGTCATTTTTCCGCCCTTGTCGCGCAGCTTCTCGACGATGGTGGAATGGAAATGCACGGCCACCTCGGCGGCGACGCGCTCCATCACGTCCGGGCGACGGACGTTCACGCGGGGTTTCTTGGTCTTGCTGGGGACTTCGCTCATCGGCTCTGGATAATAGCCGGATTAGAGAAGTTGAAACCACGAAATTCACGAAATTTCACGAAAGGCCGGACATTTGCCCAAGCAAGGCGATCTTTCATCTACCTCTCTTCTCGTGTCCTTTGGTACTTTTTGCCGTTCCTCTTTCGGAGTTCGGATATCGGCTAATTTTGGTTCCGACCAATTCAGTTTCACCGGGAAAACGAGTGGTGGTCCCCACCGGCGGCGAGGAATTTGTTGTAAACCCGGGCTTCCGAGCGGACATATCAAAGTATAGATTTTCATCCTGCCGAAACCCATCCACGGCAGGGCTGCCTGTGCTCATGAAACCCATCCTGTTCCGCTGCCTGCTCGCACTTCTGCTTTTCGTCCGCCCGGTTTGTGGAGAGACGATGCTCCAGTATTTCAACACGAGCTGGGCGGAAATCACCCGCAAGATGCCCGAACTCGCCGAGGCCGGCTACGATGCGCTCTGGCTGCCCCCTCCGACCAAGGGATCCGGCGGACTCTCCGTTGGCTATGACGTGTGGGACCGCTTCGACCTCGGCTCGAAGGACCAGCGCGGCAGCGTCCGCACCCGCTACGGCACGGAGGCGGAGTTGAAGGAACTGGTCCGCGTGGCCCACCGTTTCGGGATCCGGATCTACTTCGACAATATCATGAATCATAACGCGTTCGACGTGCCGGGCTACAACGCCTGGACGCCGATCGATGTTTACCCCGGTTTCGTCCCCGAGGATTTCCACCTGCGGAAAACGGAGGATGGATTCTATCGAAAGTGGGACAACACCCGTGATTGGAACGATGCATGGCAGGTCCAGAACCTCGGCCTCGCCGATCTGATCGACATCTCCACCGAACCCGGAACCACCAATTTCAACCACGGCCCCTACGAGGGCGACACGATCCCGAAAATTGATTTTGTCCGTCAGCCGTCCAATCCGGAATACTACTGTTATATTCCCACCGCGCCCGGCCAGAAGCATTCCGCAGGGCAGGGGACCTACGTCGGATTCGGTCCGGGAAATAGTATTACGTCCTCTTTCATTTCCGCGAACGCTTCTTTCTACTCCGAGCGCGTTGAGGATTTCCTCCACCGGTCCGCCCGTTGGGAACTCGACCGCACGCGCGCCGACGGTTACCGCCTTGATGCGGTGAAACACACGCCCGCCGACTTCTTCGGCGCGACCTACGGCGCTGACAAGAATTCCTCGAACTATGGCTACACCGGCCAGATCCAGGCGCAGTTCAACCTCACCCGCGGCTTCTCGGATTGGGACAACCACCGCAACAGTGTTTTCAACACCGAGATCGCCCGCGACGATGCGATGCTCTTCGGCGAGCACCTCTGACAGCCACCTGCCTACGGTTCCTACATCGATGCCGGCATGCGCCTCGTGGACAACGACCTGCGCTCGAATTTTAACAACCTGTTGGGCAATCCCTCGTCCGGCCTGAACGGCTACGACCAGCCCGGTTACGGCGGCTTCTCGGCGGCGACCAGCGTGATGCACGCGCAGAGCCACGACAACGACTACGCCGCCCGCCGCGAGCTCCAGCATGCGTTCTATTTCACCCGCGAGGGCATGGGCCTCGTTTACACTGATGGAAACTACCACGCGGAAACCCTCGGCGAGAGCGGTGGCGCCTTTCCCCGCCACGCGAACACCGCCTTCCTCGGCCAGTGGGGCGACGGGCGCATCCCGAACCTCGCGCGTTTCCATCAGAACTTCATCCGTGGTTATCAGAAGGGTGCCTACGGTGGTGATCCGGATTTCGTCGGCTACGAACGCATCGACAAGCGTGTGAACGGCGGCATGTCCGATGCCGACGGCGCGACTGCCCTGATCCTGGTGGACGACAACTACGCCAACGGCCAAGGCCGTGATTTCACCACCTCGTTCCCCCCAGGCTCGCTTCTCTATCAATACGCCCGCAGCGCGGCGGCGAACGGTGGATGGATGAACGGCTTCTACCTGACCCTCGGCGACGGCGGCAGCGGCCGTGGATCGATCACCGGAAACATCGCCAACGCGAACGGCACCATCGTCCCTTCCGGCGGCTACTACCTTTTCTCCTGGAAAAATCCCGATCCGTCCAATCTCTGGTCCGCCGCCGGTGGCGCGCCGGTCACTATCCAACAGAACGGCCAGAACGTCGGCACGGTCAAGGTGGCACGCCGTGACGGTCCGGACGGCGATCCTAATTTCAATCCCAACAACCTGCCCGACAGCGATTCCGCAGACTACTCCTATCAAATCGACGTTCCGCGCGTGACCGACGGGACGAACCTGAAATTCGTCGCCCGCGCCGATGGCTCCACGGAAAACATCCTGCTCAAGCTCGACGGCGGCATCGACCTCAACGGCACCGGCACGGACACCGCCAAGCGCGACAACCCGCCGGATGTGAGCAACGAGGTCTTCCTCGGCTACGAGCAGCCCACCTTCGTCCAGCGCCTCGGCGCGGAGAAATTCGCCGCCACCAACACGGCGCGCTGAGATCGGCTCGGCGGGCTCGGAATCATGGCAGGTCGTCTCGGGAAACATCACCCGCAACGATGGCAATGGCACCAACCCGACTCCGGCGAACTCGGTGAGCTTTGTCTATCATGATCCCGCCGCAGCCCTGCCCGCCGCAGTAGGAACCGGCAACCAGTATCAGATCTCCAGCGGCAAGACCGTGATCTATGTGAAGACTCCCAGCGGGATTTCCGGCGGCACCGGAGCGCTCTATTACACCACCAACGGCACCACCTATCCGGAAGGTGCTGGTGGAGAACTTCAACGCGACCACCATCCAGTATTTTCCGCAGAACGACTACGCCCGCACGCCGGTTCCCGGCACCGCATACAACACCTGGCCGCTCGCGAAGGAAACCGGGCTCTCCGAAGGTTTCCACATCCTCCGCGCCCGCGCCTTTTTGAAACGCGACAGCCGCGCGCCCATTTATAACACTTTCAACCAAACCTTCTATTACGACGCCGCCACGCCCGGCGGACAGATCGTCTATCCGGGATCGAACGGCGAGAGCGTCGGCGGCAGCGAGTATGGAGTCGTCGTCCGCGCCGACAATTCCACCACCGAGATGTGGTATCGCATCGACGATGGCGATGCCTCCAACGATGACACCGCCACCAGTGCGAGCAACGGCAACGGCGTCTGGGTGAAGGGAACGGAAACCACTCCTTCCGCCGCCATCGTTCCTTTGAACCCCGCCTACAACCGCGAGTATCGTTTCAACTACGTGAACATCCCGTCGTCCGGCAACGCGACGATCCAAGTCCGCTTCAAGGAAATCAGCTCCTCGGCGGACAACACCCTGAGCGATGTCGCCGGCCATTTCACCACGCTCACCCGCACCGTGACCACGGCCGGTCCAGACCTGCGCCTGTTCGTCGCCTATCCGGCGGCGGATGGCGATGTCATCGGCGACAACTATTTGCTCAAGGGCTATTTCTCCAAGGCGCTGGCGGACGGGCTGACCGAGGCGCAATTGAAGGCGCGATTTGTGGTCCGCTACGGCGCGAACGAAGGTTGTCCGGCAGCGGCGCAATCGCTCGCACCGGAAGCGATCTCCATCATTTATAACGAAACCGCGAACTATCACGCCATTGCCTTCACGCTGCCGAATCTATACAACGGCGTGAGCGATTTCCTCCATCGCGTGGAAATCACCCATGACCGTCCGACACCGCTGGTCGATCTCATCGCCACCCGCCGCGTGCGGGCCGCGCCGAGCACCAAGCCGCGCGTCACGATCCTCCAGCCGCAGGAGTTCGACAGCAACGGCAAGCAGGTGGAAATCATCCTGCCTGACGGCCCCGGCAACGACCTCCTCGCCTACACCGTCCGTGTGGAAACCGATACGCTGACCAACGCAGTGGCACTCACGTTTTCGCTGGGTTCAGGAACGCTCACACCTGTCGATGCTGATCCCAACACCGCGGGAATCCAACCGGTGATCCAGGGCTCCAGCGCGTTCTGGGATTTTACCTGGACGATCAATGCGCCGGGAACTTTTCGGTTGTTAGCCACCGCCACCTCGCCCGGCGGAGTGAACACGGACCAGCGCAACGCCTACGTGATCCGCCGCCAGATCGTCGGCGACGATCCGAACGATCTCGACGATGATGACGACGGTCTCGCGGATTTCGACGAAGGCACGACCACGCCGCTGCCGAGCGGATTTCCAACAGACGATCCGCGCTATAAGGCGAACTCCGAAAACTGGACGAACGGTGATGTCCATGTCGCATCTGCTTACGGCCATTCCAATCCGCTGCTGCCGGACAGCGACAATGACGGCCTGCCCGACGGCCTCGAAGTCGGCTGGCGCACCCCGGGCACGGACACGTCCATCACCACCGACACCAACGGCGACGGCCAGCCGAACTTCGTCGGCGATCTTGATCCGCCGTTTTACAACACCCTCGACAACCTCGGCAAAGTCCCCGGGGTCAACACCGCCAGCGAAGGCGGCGACCGCGCGAAGCAACTCCGTGGATCAATGACCGATCCCAGCAATCCCGATTCGGACGGAGACGGCATTCTCGATGGTGTCGAAGACGCGAACCGCAACGGCTGGCTCGACGGCGACGGCGCTCCCCTTGCCACCAATGCCAATCCAACCCTTGCCAGAAACTGGCCTAACGGTATCCGCGAGTCCGGTGAAACGTGGACGGAAACCTCGCCCACCAATGCGGACACCGATGGCGATGGTCTGTCGGGCGGCTACGGTGAGGACAAGAATTTCGACGGCAAAATCAATGGTGACACGAACAGCGACCGTTTCTGGCAGTCCGGTGAAACATGGACGGAAACCAATCCGCTCGTCGCCGATACGGATGGCGACGGGCTCCCTGACGGCTGGGAAGTGAAGTTCGGCCTCAACCCGCTGGACAACGGCAGCGTCGCCTTAGACGGCACCACTGCGAATCCGATCAACGGTGCTTCCGGCGATCCTGATGGAGACGCGTTGACGAACCTCCAGGAATATGTCGCCGGCACCGATCCCCGAACTAACAACGCGGTCGTGCTGGTCCCCGGTGAAAAGATTCTCATCGGCCCGGTGGCGGACGCCGATGCGGTCGTCAAAGGCGCGGTGACGAACCGCAAGGAATTCACGGATTGGAAAACCACCGATCTCGTGGTGCTCGATGAGTTCGAAGGCGACGGCTCCGGAAACCAAGGCGGCGATACCTATCTGGCGAACGACGGCTTCGACAGCTCACGCGACCTTGTTGCTTTTTACGCTCGCGACGGTGGCGATCCATCCGTCGGCGGCACCAGCCAGTTCTATTTCCGCGCGGATTTCCAAGACCTCAAGCCTTATGCAGAGGAAGGAAATCTCGATCTCTACGTCGTCATCGACAGCGGCAATCCGGCGGTTGGCGAATACGCACTGCCCGATGATGTGGACACCGGCACGACGATGCGCTGGGAAGCAGTCGTCGCGGTCCGTCAGTCGAACAAGGGCGAGGTCTATGTGGCGGATTCGAATCCGGCTAACAATACTACCGCGATCAACCAGACACTCGTCGGCGTTGAACGCCGCGACCAGACGTCCGCCAGTGGTTTCCGCATGGCGTATTTCGACAGCAAGCTCGATGCCTGCGAGTTTTCAATTTCCCGCCAGGCCTTGCGTGACGCGGGTTGGCTTGGTGATCCGGCGACATTGCACTTTCAGGTCTTTGCCACCAAGGACGGCACGAAAAACAGCCCTGTCGGTGCGGGCGACATTGGCGGACGTTCCGACATCCGGGATACCATTTATGACGACTGGCTCGCCGAAAACTACTGGCGCGAACAAGCTTATATCAGCGCGAACAGCGAGCTGCGGACATGGTTCGGCTACAACGGTCCTGACCGTGGCAAGCGGGCGAAGGTCATGATGCTCACCCACGGCAACGAGCAGCTCCTCGCCGGTTCTGAAATGCAGAGCCGCATCAACGACGGCGCCGGCGGTGGTTACTATCGGATGCTCGACGCCCACGAAGCCTACGCGGCGAAAGTCGGCCTGCATGTCACTCCCACTCTCGCCTCCGCGATCCAGTGGGCGTCCGCCGATCCCGCCGCTAACAAGCCATGGCGCGACGGTCCGGCGTTCAACCAGCGCATCGGCCGGCTCGCCGCGGAGGATACGGTGGAAATGATCGCGTCCACTTTCGCGGACTCGCCGATGTCCTATTTCAGCCAGTCCTTCCTCGCGGACAACTTGGCTCTATCAAACCGCACGCTGAATGCGATCTATGGTAGTGCGCCTTCGTCGCGGGCGTTCTGGATTCCCGAGAGAATCATGGACGAAGGGGTGCTGGGGAAAGTTTCGGCACTTGGTTATTCGCATGTCTTCGCCGACCAGTTCCGCCACATCCTTGATCGCTTCGGGCGTTCCAGCACGCTGCAGGACGACGGCTACCGCATCAACCGCATCAACGGACTGAACACCATCGTCATCAACGACCAGGCCTCGACTTTCCGTTTTCGTAACACCGACAGGGGCCTTGATTCGAATCTCCGCCAGCTCCTTTCCCGCAAGTCGCGGAGTGGCGAGCAGCATCAGTTACTGGTGCTTTACAGTGATTGGTCGGACTTCCGCACCAAGGCGAACGCGGACGCGTATGACAACAACATCGCCTGGCTGGCCAGCCGTCCATGGGTTGAAATCGTCGGGCCGGATCAAATCGCGCGCGGTGCGGTGGATCTATCAATCCCGCCGGACGGAACCGGCGATCAGTTTGCTCCGCTGGAGAGAGGCAATACCAGCTTCAGTCGCAAGCTCGGACCGCTCTGGGCCGATCACTCTACGGAAGGAAACTACGACAACTGGTATTTCGGCACGGCTCAGGAGGAAAGCCTGCGCGACAAGGTGTTTGAAATCCGCCCGGGCGTTCCTCTCAACCGTGCGGGTGATGATTTCTTCGGAGTGCAGTCATTCAACAACACCGGTGCCGGCATCGCCGCCGATGCTTGGAGCAACGTTTCATCGCAGCCTGACTCCGCGCTCGGCCGTCTCGGTCGTGGCACCTACCATGCGTCCACTTTCCTGGCAGGCTGGCACGCGGAGGACAATGTGGATTTGAGAACCTACTCGACGGGCGCGTTCATCTACCCTGATACGAGTCTTGACCAGTTGGCGGGCTTTTCGAAACAGGCGCAGTCGCAGGCGAGGTTTGCATCGATCTATCAAGCGGTTGCGAGTTGGGCCGCGTCGCCACCTGCCACTGCGGAAGCCGTGAGTCTCGATGTAGATCTCGATGGCGAGAACGAATACATCCTGCGCAACAACCGGGTGTTCGCCTTGTTTGAGGTGATCGGCGGACGCTGCACCGCCGCATGGTCGCGTGATCCGATCACAGGCCGGACGATCCAGGTGATCGGCAACCATCTTTCCGCATCCGGCACGGAGAATGAAACGGAAGGCGCGTCCAACAGGAATGTGGACGGCAGCATCCTCGCCCGCCGCACCTCGGCGTTCAAGGACTGGTGGGCCATCGGCGGCAGCGGCGGGACCAATCAGTTTGTGAACTCGCTTTATGCGGTGACCACCGCGCCCGCCGGCACCGGCTGGACTTTCACCGCGCCCGGTGGCGGAGTGACGAGGACGATCACGCTCGGTGATACGGCGGACAAGCTTGTCGGCGCGTATTCGCTGTCGGCGGGGTATTCGAAACTGTTCGTGCGTTTCGGTGTCAGTCCGGATCTCGATGATTTGTTAGTCCGTGGCCAGAAAGGTCTGAGCACGCTGGCCACGGCGGGTGGTGTCGCGGTTTCCAACTCGACGGGCTACGGTGTCGTATCCGCCAAAGTCGGCCTTGATGCGGGCGTGACATGGCAGTCGTCGGCGACCGATGACGACCTCAGTAATTACGACACCCTCGTCATGCGGAACCAGGCGCAGGTCCAACAGATCGAGGTGGAGAGTCAGAGCGCCAGCTTCACTGTTTCACTTTCCCTCACCACGCAGGTCACCGATGGCGACAGCGACGGACTTCCAGCCGCATGGGAAACCGCGAACGGTCTCAACGACGCGGACGCAACCGGTGACAATGGTGCGGATGGTGATCTGGATCACGACGGCATCACGAACATCGTCGAATGGCTCGTTGGATTGAACCCGCAGGTGGTGGATAATTCCTCCTATCCGAAACTGGCGATCTCGAAAATCAGCGGTGGCTTCAGGTTGGAGTTCCCGACCATTCCGGACCGCCCCTATCAGCTCCAGGCTTCGACCGGGCTGGCTTTCTGGCAATCGTTCGGTGCGCCGCTCGTCACCACGGGGGCGACAGCTCCCGGTCTTTTCCAGCTCGACGACTCGGACGCGCTGCCGAAGCGCTTCTATCGGATGGTTGTCATCCCCGCTCCTTGAAACCCATCGTTTCGATTTTCATGAAAACCGGTTCACTTGAAATCCGCCGCCTTGTCCTGCTGCCGCTTCTGCTTGTCCTGTGCGGCGGCGGCGAGGCAGCCATCCTGAGGGTCAGCCCCAATTCCGCCACGCGGCAGGTGGCCACGGAAGTGGAGGGGAATTACACGACCACCCATCTCTACATCAACGAGGTCGCGGGTGATTCCATTCCGATCACGGTTTTTTTCGATCCTCAGGCGGTGAACATCGAAACCTGTGAGATCTTCACCAACCTCAACCGTCGTGAGCGCGCGCAGCTCGATGCCGACGGTGACGGCATCGAGGACGGGATCAAAGCGGTGAACGGCAACACCATCGTGGCGGGGAATGATTCAAAAAGTATAACTCACTCATGCCGCTTTGGCTGAAGACGACGCCTGGCGATCCGTCGTACAGCTACGGGCTCTCCCAGCTATCGAAAGTTTACGAGGGCATCGGGCAGGCGCGGAAATTCTCCCCGGCGCTGCGATTACCTAACCGTTATTGCCTCAACTTGAAGGACAACTCCCCGAACGGTCAGATTTTCTCCGTGGCCAAATACGAAACCCGCAACGCGGCGCCGAACCTGTCGGATGTGGTGCTCGCGTTTGTGAACCTCGACCGCAACGCGACCCCGGCCACGTTGGGGACAAACAAGTTCAACGTGAACATCGACACCGACGCGAACGGTGTGAACGACTTCGGGATCAAGTCAGGCCGCCAGTACAATGTCAGGAACATCGCCGCCTATCTCGGCACCGATTCCAACCGGCGCAACATCTTCCTCATCCCCGGCGACATCTCTGGCGGCGATCTGCTGTCGCAGGGACTCTATGTTTCCCTGAACCGCGTGCCGCTGGCGGACGGTGATTGGGCGACGGCCCCCTATGAGGCGCAGTATCTGAAACTCTACGATGTCACGCCGCCACCGGCCTTGGGCGCACCTTCTCCGAATCTTGCAATGTTCGGCACGGTGGTTGGAAACCAGGTCACCTTCACTTGGGCCGCCGCCAGTGATCCGGACGGCGGGATTTCCGGCTTTCATGTGCAGATCGGCACCACGTCCGGAGGAGCGGAGCTGTTGGACACGCAGACCTCCGGCACCAGCCAGTCCGTCACCGTGGCCTATGGCACCACGCTATACGCCCGTGTGCAACAGATGAACAACGCGGGAATTTCCGGCCACTACAGCAGTGCCTCCGCCGCCGTCATCGCGCTCGATCCGGTGGCGGACAGCGATGGCGACGGCCAGTCAAACGCGGCCGAACAGATCGCCGGGACCAACCCGCTTTCCAGCAGCTCGGTGCTGAAAGCGACCTCCACCTCTGTTTCAGGAAACGATGTGAATGTAACCGTCGCCACCGTTTCCGGTAGGACCTATCAGTTTAAATCCAGCACCACGCTCGCCGCGCAGTCTTGGAGCGTCATCGGAGCTCCTGTCACCGCCAGCGGTCCGGCCACGGTATTCACCCACGCCAACGGAGCAGGCGATCCGAAGCGGTTTTACCGGGTGAGGGTGGTGCCGTGAGGAAAACGGTGGTCCGGGACTCTATCTGTTCCCGGGAGTTTTCGTGTTTGCGGCGCTGCGGGGATCGACTTTTCCCGCCAGCGTGAGGGGATGGGAGCTGCCGGCGGTGGTTTCCAGATCCCAGGTCTTTTCACCGCAGACGACCTGGCAGGGGAGGCCGGATTTCGAATGGATCACGGCCTTGGTCAGACAGCCGTCTTCCCAGCTCATCTCCACCACGAAGCCGCCGCGCACGCAGAGACCGGCGACTTTTCCTGCGGGCCATGCCTTGGGCAGGGCGGGCAGCAGATGGAGCTTCCTCCTCCTCGGTATCTCCCAGCACCCGGCCCCTCGACTGCCATGCGGTCGCCGGTCCAGAGGCTGATCTCGTTGAACTGGATCCGCTCGATCTCCGTGCTGCCGAACAGCATCGCGCCCATCGGCCCGTTGCCGATCGGCAGGGCTTCGGTCATCCATTCCATCGCCGGCCGGTCGGACCACAGGCACCATTTTCCCGGCTCATTCGCCCGGGTCGGGTTTTCCTGCGCCGCGCCAGCGATGCCCGTCATCGATTCAAAGCCAAATGCGGTGGTGGCCAGGGAGGCGGAGAGCATGAAGTGCCGCCGCGAAATGGCGTTCTCAGGTGCGGCTGTTTTTTTCGTCATGACGGCTGCTGTGATGGGTTTGGGAGGATGTCCTTGTGGCCGATCGGATCAGAAACAGATTTTTACGCTTTAGCAAATCCCGCCAGGGGCTGTTGCGTCGGTAAGCGGAACATTTTCCGAGACCCGGGCTTGCCGTGTTTCGTGGTGGCCGGGGTTTCCACTAGGGAAATCACTAGAAATTTTTCCTGACCGGCGCGCCATCCGCGCTATTGATCTTCCAGACACCGATGTCCCGCAAGCCGCTCAGCGAATCCGAATTTGTCCTGCTGATCACCCGCTATCAGACGGCGATCTATGCCTACATCCTGACAATTTATCCGGACCGCGTCGCCGCGCAGGACATTTTGCAAGAGACCAACATGGTTCTCTGCCGGAAAGTGGATGAGTTCGAGCCGGGGACCAATTTCAAGGCATGGGCCTTCCGCGTCGCCTACTGGCAGACGATGGCGCAGCTCAAACGCGTCAAGCGTTCCGGACTGGTCGCCTTGGAGCCTGACGTGGTGGATCTCGTCGCGCAGGAGGCCGAAGAGGTGTTCGCGGATTTCGAGGACCGCAATTTCGCACTCAAATCCTGCCTGCAAAAACTCCCGGCGGGCGATGCCTCCATCCTGCTCGCTCACTACCAGCGCGGGGAAAGCCTTGCTGAAATTTCCGGGCGTCTCGGCCGCACCCGCGAGGCGCTCAAACAGGTTCTCCTTCGCATTCGGAAATCCCTCCGCACCTGCATCGAGCGCCAGATCGCCGGTAACGCCCGCGCCTGATCCGTTATGAAACCACCTCCACAGAATGATCACTGCCGCGACCCGTTTGACGACGCGCTCGACGCCGTCATTTGTGGTGACGCCACCGCGCGGGAAATTGCCATTCTCAACGACACGCTGCGCATCGATCCGGAAGCACGCCAACGTTATATCCAGGCGATGGCCTTCGAGGGGATGCTGGCTAGGGAATTTGCCCCGGCTGAGGAAACCGCAGTGCTGCCAGACCGCCGCCGCTGGCTCATGGCCGGTGCCATCGCCGCATCCGTCATTCTCGGCGCCACCTTTGCCTGGCGGTTCCAACAGAATCCCAGCATGGCAATGAATGCCGGTGACGGTCCGCCGGAAACCGAAGACGCGATCACCCACGCGGTTATCACCACTGCTGACAAAGCGACCGGTCGATTCGGAAAAAGCCCGCTGACCAACGGCCTGCGCCTCACTCAGGGGCTTCTGGAACTGGATCAAGGGTTGATAGAGATCACCTTCGACACCGGTGCCGAGGTCACGCTCGAAGGTCCGGCAAGTCTGCTGGTGGAGTCGGAAAGCAAATCCCGCCTCACCTCCGGACGCGCCTCGGCCTATTGCCCTGAGCAGGCGCGCGGATTTGTCATGCTCACTCCAACGTCATACATCCGTGACCTGGGGACCGCCTTTTCCGTCGAAGTGCGCGATGGCAGGGAAACCGATCTGCACGTCATCGAGGGCGAGGTCGAGGCGGCTGCCACTGGGCGCAACACCACCAACCCTCCGAAAATCCTCCGCCAACGCGAAGCGGTCCGGATGACGGGTGGGAGCATGTTGCCGATCAATTTCCGCCCTGAGTATCCGGGTGAACGCAACAAGCGCGCGGCGAACAACATTCCGCCGTCAGTCCATTGGTCTTTTGATTCATGGAGCGCGAACACCACCGTCGATTCCACCCGCGGGCATTTGCTGACTTTGTTGAAAAACGGCAAGCCGACCGCTCCTGACACCCTTGATGGTCCGTTCGGCAGCGCCCTCCATTTCGACGGTCAGCGGACGTTTGCGACCTCGGACTACCCCGGCGTGGGAGGCTCCCTAGCGCGCACCATCGCCTGCTGGCTGCGAGTTCAGGCGGACGACGCGCCATCCGGTGGCGCGCCAGTCGGAATCGTCGCATGGGGAGCCAGTCGTCCGGCGGGCAGTTGGCAACTCGCTTGGAACAACAGCGCCCGGCAGGGGACAGAGGGAGCGCCCCGGGTTGAGTTTGGCGACGGCTATGTCGTGGCTTCCACGGATCTGCGGGACGGCCGCTGGCACCATCTGGCGGTGGTCTATCTGGCAGGGCCGAAAGCGGACATCGCCACTCATGTCAGGATTTACGTGGACGGAAAACTCGAATCGGTCACCGGCCGCCGCCAGCGGCTGGTGGACACCGACACCACCGCCACGGATGCCAGCCCGCTGACGTTGGGGCGTTACCTTGGCACCACCCGCAGTCGCAAAGCGTTTCTGTTCGAAGGCGACATTGACGAGGTGACCATTTTCGAAGGGCCTCTTTTGCCCAAGCAAATCGTCCGGCTCATGAAGAAAAACACCTTGCAACCCTCGAAACCCTGAACGCTGGTCGGGAAAATTTCTTTTTTTGAGATTTATCTCCTCACCGTCCGATCGTCTCCGCTATTCATGTGTGATCCTCAAAAACGAGGAAGAGACGACATCAACCAATCCATCATATGAAATACAGTATCCTGCTCAGCCTCGGACTCGCGCTTTCACTTCCGCTTCACGCCGAGGAAACACCAGCAACACCAGCAACACCAGCAACACCAGCAACTCCAGCAACTCCAGCAACTCCAGCGAAGGAAAAGCACGATCCCGCCGAGATGTTTAAGAAAAAGGACAAGGACGCCGACGGCTTTATCTCGAAGGAAGAATTCAGCAAGGGCGCCAAGGATGCTGCCAAGGCCGAAGCCGCATTCGCCAAGAAGGACACCAATTCCGATGGCAAGCTCTCTCCCGAAGAGTTCGCCGCCGGCGGCAAAGGCAGTAAGAAGAAAAACAAGTAAGTAGCCTTTTCACAAGCCCGTCTCCTTTGGTTTTGTCCATCCCGAGTGATTGACGATTCCCAAGGGAGGCGGGTTTTTTTCTCCTCAGGCGGTGGACGGGGAAAAGTGGAGTGGGCCGCAAAGTCCATCGAATGGTATAAACAGGAAGTGAAGGAAATCCCCCGTCCCAACCATGGCGCGAGCGCAAAAGACGTCATCGTCGAACTGCGCCTCTACGTCGGGGAGTGGACGAACTTCTTCGGGATCAGCCATACCTACCCGTGGAGGTAAATGCAGTGGTTGCGCAGGGAAGCATCACGCTCATATCTGGGGAATGGGAGCGCAGCGGACATGGAGGACCTGACTGTTTCCAAATCCGTCCTCAAACCTGCCGGGACCAATCCGGGCGGGAGTCAGCAGAGGCCATAGTAGTTGGAGACACGAGCCGGAGTGCGGAATCGCACGTCAAAATTGCCGGAAGATTGCCTCCATTCCTCCGGCCATGCGGTCAGGCTTCGCGGGGTTTTCTGAGCTGCTAGCGCAGCAATGGCATTCACCCAGGAAGGGCTGAACTGCATGGGAACGTCCTAACTGCGTGGCGGATGGTCAATCCACCGACGACGCCATACGGCGAGATGGAACCGAGAGCCGCCGCGAGGGGAAGCATTTGGGCGTTTAGGAGCAGGCTTCGGCCTACTCCTTACGCGGGCTTGTCCCGCGTCCGAGCGGAACCGCCGTGTATGGAGCCTTACGCAGGGTGGTGTGGGACCCGGGAGCTAATTACTCCCGGGGACGCGATTAGGCCTTTCGAGGCTTGTAAGTGAGGATGATGGAGAGTGCATCTGCAATATCTTCCTCTGTTTGAATCTGCGTCCAAAAGTTCGCTCCGTCCGCTTCAAATGTCACGAAATGCCAGCGCTCTTGTGGCCCATCGTCACGAATGCCAAGCCACACGGAAGATCCTGAAACCTACTGCTCGCGCCACCAAGTAAATTTGTGGCGGCTACGCTCAGAAGGATGTGCGGCTAATCCAGATCCGACTCCAGCGTCGAATGTGATCACATGCCCATCGGATCGAGTGATCCGTCCGGTATAAAAATCATCGCCCATCTGATGGGCAAAGGTGTAGTCCGAAGGGATAACCAACTATCGAAATCCGAACGCCATGAAATCGAATCCTTCCGCGATCAAAAGCGCGGCAAGGCCTCCGGCATCATGCGTGCGGTCGCCTTGTTGTTCTCCGACGAAGGGCCGTATGGTCCCGCCATGAAAAATGCGGAAATTCAGACACTGACCGGACTTTCCATCTGCAACCTCGAACGTCCCTGACAGAGCTGCTGCGAGGTCGGGCCTCTCGCAGCCCTCGCTCGCAAGCCTCGCGCCACTCCGGGGCGTGAGGTCAAAATCACCGGCGAGATCCATGCACGCATCACCCAGCTTGCCTGCTCCAAGCCCCCGGCCGGCCATGCCCGCTGGACGCTGCGGCTGTTAGCTCGTCATCTGGTTGAGATCGAAGTCATCGTGATGTCTTCGTGGGTGGCGACGGACGTCGCACTTCGTTGGATTTCGCCGCCTGTCTCGACCATCTGGCAAACACCCTTCTGCCTGACGCCGGGAAAATTGTGTTAGTCATGGATAACCTCAACACCCACAAGGAAGCCTCGCTTTACGAAGCCTTCCCGCCCGAAAAGGCACGAGCCCTGTGTGAACGCTTCGAGATGCACTGGACGCCAAAACACGGCAGTTGGTTGAACATGGCCGAAATCGAGATCGGACTTCTGGGGCGGACCTGTCTGGATCGCAGGATCGGCTCAGTCGCGGAATTCACAGAAGAAGTGCAAGCCTATCTTGCCCGTAAGAACGAGGAGTCCAATTCCATCAATTGGCAGTTCACCAATCTAAAAGCCCGGATCAAACTCAAATCACTCTATCCAACAATTTGAAATTTGCACGGCACTAGTTCAAGAATCCTGCACCGGCCGCATTGCCAGCTTCGGCGTCTGTCTCGGCGGCCATCTCGCGCTGCGCGCCGGATTTCACGAGGGCATCTCGGCGGTGGTCGCTTTCTATCCGACCGACGTGCACACGGCGACGCTCGGCGAGGGAAAATCGGACGACACCCTGAAACGCATCGGTGAAATGAACGCATCACTGCTTTACGTCTTCGGCCGTCAGGACCCGCATATCCCGAGAGAGGGCAGGGAACTGATCCACCGGACGCTGGAGGAAACGCGTGTGGATTTCGAATGGCACGAATTCAATGCCGCCCACGCTTTCCTGCGCGACGAAGGACCGCGCTACAATCCGGCCTTGGCCCGGGTTTGCCAAAGCCTGATGCTGCGCTTCCTCGCCGAGAAAATCGGCTGATCACGAAATTCTTCTCCAAAACGCCACGTAAACACCGCCTACATGAAAACCAAAAGCCTGCTTGCCCTCCTCGTCCTATCCTCCATCGCTCACGCCGGTGAAAAACCACTTTTCAATGGTAAGGACCTCACCGGCTGGAAAGGCCAACCGGGATTTTGGAGCGTCAAGGATGGCGCGATCACCGGCCAGACCACCGCGGAAGCCACCGTGAAGGAAAACACCTTCCTCATCTGGGACGGTGAAGTCGGCGATTTCGAACTGCATTTCAAATACAAGATCGTCGATGCGAACGGTGAGTCGAAGGCCTTTGGAAACTCCGGCGTGCAATACCGTAGTAAAGTGGTGAAGCCCGAGTATTCCGTGCTCTCCGGCTATCAGGCGGACTTCGAATGCGGCCAGACCTACAGCGGTATTCTCTATGAGGAAAAAGCCCGCGGCATCCTCGCCAAACGCGGTCAGAAAGTCACCATCCACGAGGGTGGGGAAGCTAAGAAGCCCAACATCGAGGTTACCGGTGAAGTCGGTAAATCCGAGGAGATCCAGGCCGCCATCAAACCTGCAGATTGGAACGAATACGTCATCATCGCCAAGGGCGGCCATCTCCAACATTTCATCAACGGCAAGCAGACCGTGGACGTCACCGATGAAACCGCCGTCGGCGCGAAGACCGGAGTTCTCGGCCTCCAGCTCCACGCCGGCCAGCCGATGACCGTGCAGTTCAAGGATATCGTTCTCAAAACGGAAGACTGATCTGATAGATCGCCCGTCGATCCTCCTAACATTGCACAGCGGAATCCGTCCGCCTGCTCCTTGCATGGCTAATGGGGGGAAGCTGCGCCGCTTTTTCATCTGCGTTTCACGTGCAGGTGTCTGGGAGTGCGGCATGCTCTGCTGCCGCCAAGTGGCGGATGGATGCTCTGCTCCATGGGGTGCGGAGCTCTTCTTCTTCATTGACGCGCCCGAAGAGCTCCGCCCCGCATCCAGCAGAACTGGAACTGCCATTGGCGCGAGCAGAGCATCGCGCACTCTGGGGTCTTTCAGCGCTGGCTCTTTTCCCGGACTTTTTCCAGCAATGCCGGATCGGCCTCCAGCGCGTCGGCGACGGCACGAATGACGCCGAGGGTGGGGCGGGAGACGTGGTGTTCCATGCCTTCCACGTCGCGGTAGATGGTTTCCTCGTCGATGCCGAAGAGCCGCAGGAAGCGGGTGAGCGTTTCATGCCGCTCGATGATGGCGAGGGCGATGCGGTGGCCTTCATCGGTGAGGATGGTGCCGCGGTATTTCTCGTGCTTCACGAGGCCCTCGGTGTCGAGCCGCTGGAGCATGTTGGTCACGCTGGCCTGGGAGATTCCGAGGTTTTTCGAAATGTCCACGGCGCGGGCGTAGCCTTTCGCTTCGATCAGATGCAGGATCTGTTCGAGGTAGTCGTCCATGGCGACTGAACCGCTGGTGCGTCGGGGAGGAATTGTCACTGGGTTTGAAACTAACGGGCTGAATCCGGAAGGGAAAGCACGGAATTTTGATAGAGGTCGGCGTTCGAAGCCTGGAACTCGGCCTTGAGGCGGACGCGGAGGCTGGAAAGATCGACGAGACGCCAGCCGGTGAAGGTCCACTCGCGTTCCTTGCCGTCGTGCTCGATGCCGACGAGGAGGTGTACGGCGTCGTCGTTGATCTTCAGCGTTTCGTTTTTCGGCTCGAAATAAAACGTGCGGAAGGTGCTTTCAGCCGAGCCTTGTTCGACGAGTTTGGGGTCGAGGTAGAAGATCTGCTTGGATTCCTTGTCGGTAATTTTCAGGTCGGGGTAGCCGGAGCGCTGGCGATCGCCATCGCGGGTGGGTGGGACTTCGCAAGTGAAGCCGGGCATCGCGTTGATGCGGGCGTGGATGCCGTCTTCGAAAAATTTCGATGCCTCGTTGATGCGGCGGAGTTGGCGGACCGGCGAGGTCGGCTGGTTGAGATCGGCGAGGGTTTGATTGAGCGCCTGATGGATGGCTGCGGTGACACGCTGGTGGGCGGGGCTGGCGTCGAGGGGCAGGACTTTTTTCCCGGAACAGGCTTCCGCGATGGTGGCGAAGGCAAAGGTGCGGCCGGAAAGGTGCTCGCCGAGGAGGGAGCGGACGAGCTCCGTGTCGTTCGACTGGACGGCCAGGGTCGGCGCGGTTTTTTCAGTCTCGGCGTTGGCGGTGGAGGTGTGGTTGATGAAAGCGGCCGAAAAAATGCCGATGAAAAATCCGCCGACCAGGAGGGTGGACTTGCTGGAGTTGCCGAAGATTAAATGGCGGAGTGTCATGAGCGTTTCGTTTTGTGCCACACCGAAGTGTCCGGGTGAAGCAGGGAATCGATAGGTTCTTCGCTGAGGCCATGGCTTTCGATGATGCGGGTGAGCAGGATGAGCGAGGCAACGGCGTCGAAAAGCGCGTCATGCCACGATTTTGCGGAGACGATTTCACGGATCTCCGCCTCAAGTCCATGCGCCAGGCAAAGCGCGCCGAGCGAATGGTCCGGCAGCTCCGGCCATGCGGCGCGGGCGAGCAACAGTGTGTCGATCCACGGCTTGAAGCCATGCCCGGGGAACGCCCGCAGAAAGCGCTTTTCCGTGCCTTTTCCATGGGCGACGACCACCGCTCCGCTCAAGCGCCGTTTCACTTCGGGCCACAGCGAGAGGAGCGACGGCGCGTCTGCGAGCTGTTCCGGGCCGATGCCGTGGATTTTTCGCGCCGACCACTGGATCGGCTGATCGGTGAATAGGTAGGACGTAAACGCATCGCCATGCCCGTTTTGCGCCGACCAGGTGGCGAGGCCGATCTGCACCGGGCTGTCGGTTTTTCCACGCGACGCTCCTGCGGATTCGAAATCAATGGCGGTGAAACGGCAGTCGCGGACGAGGGGCATTGGAAAGCGCGATCTTCTCCTTCAAACCCGGTCCGTCAAGCCAGCCGCTTGGCCGAGGGTGGCGCGGACGGTGGTGAATGCGGGCTTGATCGTCTCGAAAATGATCTTGATGCGTTTGTCGTAGGGGGCGAAGGCGCTTTTCATCGCGTTGAGCGAGAGTTTTTCCAGCTCATTGAGGTTCAGGTCGAACAGCTCGGTGGCGAGGGTGGTTTCCTGGGTCATCGTGGTGTCGCTCATCAAACGGTCATCGGTGTTCAGGCAGACGCGGAAGCCGCGGCGGAAAAACATCCCGAACGGATGATCTTCCAGACTCGGGCTCGCTCCGGTGTGGAGGTTGCTCAGCAGGCACATTTCCATGGGCACGCGCCTGTCGAGGATGTATTGCGCCAGCGGCCCGAGTTTCAGCGAACCGTCCGGCCGGAGCGTGATGTCGTCGCGCAGGCGGGTGGCGTGGCCGAGACGGTGCGCGCCGCAATACTGGAGCGCCTGCCAGATCGACTCGGGTCCGTAGGCCTCGCCGGCGTGGATCGTGATGTAGAAATTCGCGCGCTCGATCGCTTGGAACGCCTCGACGTGTTTTTTCGGCGGAAATCCATCCTCACCGCCCGCCAGATCGAAGCCCACCACTCCCATCTCGCGCGAGCGGATGGCCAGCTCGGCGGCTTCCAGCGAATTCTGCATGTGCCGCATCGCGCAGATGATCAGGCCCCATTCCACCGAGTAAGTGCGCTCGCCGCGCTCCAACCCGGCCACCACCGCCGCCACCACCTCGTCCTGGGTCAGGCCGCGCTCGGTGTGATGATACGGCGCGAAGCGGACTTCCGCATAAACGACGCCGTCGAAATACATGTCCTCGATGAACTCGAACGCCACCCGCTCCAGCGCGTCCGCCGTCTGCATCACGGCGATCGTATGCTGGAATCCCTCCAGGTAATCCGGCAGGTTTCCCCGCTGCGCGCCGCGGTGGAACCACTTCGCGAGATCCGTGGGATCGGTGGTGGGCAGCGCCTCGTAGCCGAGTTCCTTCGCCAGTTCGATCACCGTGGCAGGGCGCAGGCCGCCGTCGAGATGCTCATGCAGCAGGACTTTCGGCAAACTGCGGATGTCGATCTCCGCCGTCAGGGCCTTGCCGCTGAGGGGCTTGGGTTCGCTGTAAATCTTCATGATCATTGATCCAAGCAGGTTCCAAGCCGGAGGGGAGAACGAAATCCGAGAGAGCGGAAAAAACTGAAAGAACGGATTTGGGAATTTGAGCTTCTGCCAAGACGGGGTTCCATTTTGAATCCGCATGAACTCATGAGTGAAATTGCATCACCCCAGTCTGCCGGGCCTTTTGTCGTGATGGGGGTTTCCGGTTGCGGCAAGAGCACGGTGGCGGAAATGCTGGCTTCGCTTGCGGGCGGCGTTTTTCTGGATGCTGACGATTTCCATCCAGCGGAGAACAAGGCGAAAATGGCAGCCTCAATCCCACTAACCGACGAAGACCGCTGGCCGTGGCTCGATACACTCAACCAAGCGCTCAAAGCCCGAGCCGCAGACGGCCAGTTGGTTTTTCTTGCCTGTTCCGCGCTGCGCGAAATTTATCGGAGCCGCCTATCAGTAAGCTTGCCGGAACTGCGTTTCATCTATCTGAAAGGGCGGAAGGAATTGATCCTCGAACGCATGCGGGCGCGCGAGGGGCATTTCATGCCGTCGGCCTTGCTGGCGAGCCAGTTCGCCACTCTGGAGGAACCCGCCGGTGCGATCGTCGTTTCGATAGAAAAGCCGCTGGACGAGATGGTCGGTGAGATCCTGGCGGTAACGAACCTGCTGAAATAGGCGCGAGTCCCATCAGATCACACCGTTCGCGCAGTTGCACTCGCCTTCACCCTTGAGGGCGTTGATGAGGTTGGTCAGCGACTTCATCGCCTGGCGCGGCACACTCTCAAAGGTGCGGGATCCGACGTGCGGGGTGATGAGGACCTTCGGGTGATGGAGCAACGGGTGATGGGACGGTGGGGGTTCCTCGTCGAGCACATCGGCGGCGTAACCGGCGAGTTTCCCGGAATCCAACGCGGCGATGATGGCAGCTTGGTCGATGAGTTCGCCACGGCCGGTGTTGATGACCCACGAGCTGTCGGGCATCAGCGCGAGACGCGCGGAGTTAACGCAGTGGAGTGTCTCGGCATTGAGCTTGGTGTGCGGGCTGATGATGTCCACGGAGGCGAAAAGCGAGTCGAGCGAGTCGTGGCGGGTGATGTTGAATTCCGCAGCGATGTCCTCGGGCCAGTAGTTTCCATAAGCATGAACTTCCATCCCGAACGCACGCGCGCGGCGGGCGACTTCCTGACCGATGCGGCCGAGTCCGATGAGGCCGATGCGTTTTTCAAACAACTCGCTGCCGGTCTTGCGGTCCCAGCGTCCGGCGCGGGTGCCGTCGATGGCGTAGGCGAAGTTTTTCGCGAGCGCTAACAATAGCAGGAACGTGTGCTCGGCGACGGTGTCATGATTGACCCCGGGGGTGAAAAGCACGGGCACCTTGAACTGCTTCGTCGCCGGGATGTCGATCTTGTCGAGGCCGATGCCATACTTGGAAATGACTTTGAGGCGCGGCAGGGATTTTTCGATGACCGCGCGGGTGATGCCGTCGTCGCCGCAGAGGAAAGCATCGAACTCACCGGCCAGCTCGAGCATGCGGGCTTCGGAAAGCGGGCCGCGTTCACGGACGATTTCCCAACCTTGGATTTCCATGAGGGCGTGGTGCGGGCCGGGGGTGTCTTGGTAGGAACAGGTGGTGAGGAGGATGCGCATGGATTCGGGTGGCAAATCTTGGAGGCGCGGTGATTTCAGCAAACAGAACCGGGGATGCAATCCCTCAAACGCACTAATCCATCCGGTTTGCTACGAAAACCAGTCAACGTGGGGCATTTGCCGTGTCAAAATGGAAGCTTGTCTCCTTTGAACAACCACCTAACCTGACTGCTGCCACGACGGTAGCTCAACCACCCATTACCCCCCTATTTATGAAAACCAACATCGTTACTCCGCTCCTCGCCCTCACCGCAGCCCTCACCGGCCAATGCCTCGCGCTTACCCCCGTCCTGGAGGAATTCACCAATGGCCAGTTCGATGAGACCCATTTTTACCAATATAACGTGGGAAACGCAAAGCTGGTCCAGGGCAATGACAAGCTGAACCTCACCGTCCTGCCGGATTTCACCAAGGATGATTTCGTTTCCGTCGAACTGCTCACCAGCTACCCCGGTTACTCCGAAAGTTGGCAGATGACGGTTGATCTAACCAACACCTCCAATGCCGGGAAAAACGCCGGCTGTGGTTTCATGATCTTCAATTACGCGGACCGCAGCGATTTCCTCTACGTCGATTTCTATGGCATCTCCGGCGTCAAGGCCGGCATCCTTGTCAATGGCAAGGACGCTGCCGTGGGCAAACTCTCGACGAAAGTCGGCGCGCCAAAAGGAGGCATCCGCGTCCGCTTCGACGCGGTCACCAAACTGATGTCGTTCTCCGTCTCACTCACCGACAAATCCGAAGGCTACAAGTGGGTGAAAATCGGCACTTTCTCGCCCACCGGAAAAGGTGGAAACGTCCGCGCCAACTGGAAAATCAAGCCAGCCGGCCAGTTCGGCATCCAGCTCTTCGGATTCGGCCACAAACAAAAAGTCAAATCCGGTAAGGTCTCTCTCGACAATCTCGCCGTCACGCCCATCCAGTGAGCGGCTGAAATAGCTGGAGCGCGGAATTCATTCCACCCGTGCCAACTCGCAGGTTGCTGGCGGAATGAATTCCGCGCTCCAGTAGAAGATCATCTATTGCATCAGGCCTTCACATCCGCAGGAATCGACGCTGCTTCGTGTTGCTCTTCGGCGGCTTCAAGTTCGGCGTGTTCCCTGGCGATGACGCGGACAAGCTTGCGCGTCGTTTCCTCCCAGTTGGCCAGCAGCTTTTTCGCCTGCGGGCTGCCGGTGGCTTCCAGGTGAGCCTCGATGAGGGATTTCACCTCGGAAATGTCCTGCGCACGCTTGATCGGCAGGGCGACGACCATCTCGGCATTGACGCGGGAGAAAAATTTTCCGTCCACGTCATAGACATAGGCGACGCCGCCGGACATCCCGGCACCGAAGTTTTTCCCGGTCTTGCCGAGGATGGCGACCTTGCCGTTGGTCATGTATTCGCAACCGTGATCACCCACACCCTCGACGACGGCGGTGGCTCCGGAGTTTCTGACCGCGAAACGTTCTCCCGCGCGGCCGTTGGCGAAGAGTTTTCCGCCGGTGGCTCCATAGAGACAGGTGTTGCCGCAAATCGTGTTAGTGGCAGCTTCGAATTTCGCGCTCTCGGAAACGCGGATGAAAATTTCACCGGCGGCCATGCCCTTGCCAACGTAGTCGTTCGCCTCGCCGATGAGTTCGAGTTTCACGCCCGAAACGAGGAAGCAACCGAACGATTGGCCGGCGCTGCCCCGGCAGGTGATGTGGATATTCGTGCCCCGCAGGCCGCGGTCGCCGTGGACTTCGGCGATGCGCCCTGAGAGCCGAGTGCCGATATTGCGGTCGGTGTTCACGACGTCGTAACTGAGCGAGACCGGCGGGCGGTCTGGCAGTAGTTTGACGGCGTCGGTGATTTCCGCAGGGATCGAGTCCGGGCCGTATTCGGGAGATTTCTGGCCCTGTTGATTTGAAATGGCCGCGACGAGATCGGAGAGGATCTGAAGGTCGAGCGCCGGTTTTGCGAGGCCGTCGTTGCGGTCCTTGGCGCAGATGCGGGAAATCGAATCAGCTGCGTTTCCGGATTTTTCCGCAAGGGTGGGGACCACGTCCTTGAGCAGGGCGCTGAGATCGAGCGTGTTGGCCTTCGGATGATCCGTGATGTAGCGTTGTTTCAGGAATTCCGGATGGCCGATGAGCTCGTCCAGCGTGCGCACTCCGATTCGGGCCATGATGCCGCGCGCCTCGTCGGCGACGGCGGTGAAGTAGTTGATCACCATTTCCGGCGTGCCCTTGAACTTGGCGCGGAATTTCGGATCGGTGGTGGCGATGCCGACCGGGCAGGTGTTCAAATGGCACTTGCGGACATAAACGCAGCCCATCGCGATCATCGCGGTGGTGCCGAAATTATACTGCTCCGCACCGAGAATCGCGGCGATCACCACATCGCGGCCATTGCGGATGCCGCCATCAGTGCGGAGGATGACGCGGTCGCGTAAGTTGTTGATCAGCAACGTCTGCTGGGCTTCGGCGAGACCGAGTTCCCAAGGCGAGCCGGCGTGTTTGGTGGAGGAAAGGGGAGATGCGCCCGTTCCGCCATCGTGACCGGAAATGAGGATGTTGTCTGCGGATGCCTTCGCACAGCCGGACGCGACCGTGCCGACGCCGGATTCCGCCACCAGTTTCACGGTGATCCGGGCGCGTGGATTGACTTCCTTCAGATCGTGAATGAGCTGCGCCAGGTCCTCGATCGAGTAAATGTCGTGATGCGGCGGCGGCGAAATGAGCTGTACGCCGGGCTGGGTATTTCTCAAACGGGCGATTAAAGCATTCACTTTATGACCCGGAAGCTGACCACCTTCACCGGGTTTTGCGCCTTGGGCCATTTTGATCTCCAGCTCATCCGCGTTGACGAGGTAGTACGCCGAAACACCGAAACGTCCCGAAGCGACCTGCTTGATGTAGGAGCGGGCGAAATCGCCATTCGGATAGGGCTTGTATCGCACTGGGTCCTCGCCGCCCTCGCCGGAGTCCGACTTGCCGCCGATGCGGTTCATTGCGATGGCCAACGTCTCGTGGGCCTCCGGAGAAAGCGCGCCCAACGACATCGCCGCTGTCGTGAACCGGCGGCGGATGCTCTCCATGGATTCGACTTCCTTCAGCGGGATCGGGCCAGTTGCTGCGGGCACAAAATCAATCAGGTCTTTGATCGCTACGGGTTTGGTTTCCAACGAGATACGGACATATTCCTCGTAATCCTCGGCCTTGCCCGATTTGACGTAGGTGTGGAAATTCTTAATGACTTCCGTGGTGTAAACGTGGCGCTCACCGGCCTTGCGATAGCGGTTGTAGCCGGGGTCGCCGAGGTCGAGCGACTCGCCATCTGGAACGACCGTTTCAAATGCCGCGCGGTGGCGGATGATCGACTCTTCGGCGATTTCCAAGAAGCCGACGCCGCCGATTTTCGAGGGCACACCGGTGAACGAAAAATCGACCACTTCGTTACCGACGCCGATGGCCTCGAACGTCTGCGCGCCTTGGTAGGAGTTCAGGACCGAGATGCCCATTTTGGACATGATTTTGAGAATGCCCTTTTCGAGTGCCTTGCGGTAATTCGTCATCGCCTTCTGGGCGGTGATTTCACCGAGCTTGTTCTTGCCCGCATCGGCCGTGACAAGCTGGCGGACGGTGGCGTAGCCGAGATACGGGCAGATAGCCGTGGCTCCGAATCCGAAACAGCAGGCGATCTGGTGGACGTCGCGGGCCTCGCCCGTTTCGAGCACAATCGAAGCCCGCATCCGCATTCGGATCCGGGTGAGGTGGTGATGGACGGTGCCGATGGCCAGAAGGGTCGGAATCGGAATGCACCCTGCGGATGTGGCGCGGTCCGAAAGAATCAGGATGTTGTTGTTCGCGCGGACTGCGGCTTCCGCTTCGGCGCAGATTTCGTCGAGGCGGGTTTTGAGGCCGGCCGCACCGCTGACGGCTGACCAGGTGCAGTCGAGAATGACGGAAGGGAAGCCGTGCTCTTCAAGGTGCTTGATCCGCTCAAGCTGGTGCTCGAACAGGATGGCGCTGTCCAAACTGACCGTCATGCAGTGTAGCGGGGTTTCGTCCAGCAGGTTGCGCTCGACGCCGAGCCCGGCTCCTAAAGACATTACCGCCCACTCGCGGATCGGGTCGATCGGTGGGTTGGTGACTTGGGCAAACAGTTGTTTGAAGTAAGTGTATAGCAGCCGTGGCTGGGTCGAAAGAATGGCGAGAGGGATGTCGTCACCCATCGAGAATACCGCCTCCTGGGCGCTCTTCATCATGGGTGGAAACACCATGTCTAGTTCTTCGAGAGAAATGCCGTGAGCAACTTGATTTCTAGAGAGTTCCAGCGGTGCGTAGTCGATCTCAGGGACGTGCGCCTGCGGCGAGACGAACTTGCGGAGTGAGAGTGCGTTTTCGTCGATCCAACGGCGGTAGGGCTTCTGCTTGGCGAGCTCTTCTTTGATCTCACGATCGTATTTGAACTCACCGGTGACGGTGTTGGCCGAGAGCATTTGGCCGGGGCCCAAACGACCTTTTCGAACGACTGTTGCATCATCGAAAATCACCGCACCTGCTTCCGAGCCGATGTAAAGCACGCCGTCCTCAGTGATTTTGTAGCGCGATGGGCGGAGGCCGTTGCGGTCGAGCGAGGCGCAGAGTTTCGTGCCATCGGTGAAGACCAAGCCCGCCGGTCCGTCCCATGGCTCGGAGAACGAGCGGATGAATTGGTAAAACGCGCGGACCTCGTCGGAGATTTCCTGGTCGTTTCGGTAGGCAGGCGGAACCAACATGCACATCGCGTGTTCCGGCGAGCGGCCGGAAAGGATGAGTAGCTCGAGTGCGTGATCGAGCGAAGCGGAGTCCGATTCTCCATGGCGGATGAGGTTTTTCACCAACTCGATGTCATCGCCCCAGACCGGCGAGGCAAAAAACTCCTCGCGGGAAGTCATCCAGTTCCGGTTGCCCTCGACGGTGTTGATCTCGCCATTGTGGCACATCATGCGGAACGGCTGGCCGAGCGGCCAGGCAGGGAAGGTGTTGGTCGAGAACCGTTGGTGGTAGAGGGCGATGGCGATTTCGTAATCGGGATCGGCGAAATCGAGGTAGAACGCCCGCAGCGCCGCGGGCATGGCAAGCGCTTTGTACGAGATTAGCCGGCTGGAAAACGTCGGCATGTAAAAGCTCTGGATCGTCTTCGTGCGCTGCTCGATCTCGCGGCGGCAAAGGTAGAGTTTCCGCTCAAAATCGTCGGCATCCATGGCAGCCGGACGGACCATCAGCAGGTGCTCAATCTGAGGAAGGGAAGCGAGAGCGATTTTTCCAAGCGCATCGGGATCTACCGGCACATCGCGCCAGCCGATGGCGGAAATTCCGCGCTTCGCGAGCACCTCGTCGGCGATCTTGCGGATTTCAGCGATGGCAGCGGTATTTTCCGCTGGGAAAAAGAATACGCCGACTGCCAGATCCGCGTCGTTTTCCACGGTGAAGCCGAGTTTCTCCGCCGCCTTGCGGAAAAGCGGGCGGGGGATCTGGGTCAGGACGCCGGAGCCATCGCCGGTTTTCATGTCGGCATCCACGGCACCGCGGTGGGTCATGCAGCAGACGGAGGTGAGCGCGTAATCGAGAATCTGATAGCTCGCCTTGCCATTGAGGTGGGCGATGGCACCCATGCCGCAGTTGTCGTGTTCTTGGGAAAGCCGGTGCAGGGAGCCGGGAACGAGAGGGGTGCTGGAGTGGTAGAACGCGTTCATCAGGATTCGGAAATCAGGCCGCGGTCACAACGCCGGGCGGGGGCGGAATAAACGGCAGCTCACGGGCACTGCCAAGCAGGAATTGTGCCTGACACCGAGGCACCTATGGAGATCAGGCGATCTCGGAAATATCCTCGGGTGGCAGCAATCCACGGTCCACCAGAAAGCGGTCGGCAGCTCCCAAGGTCACCTCGAAATTCTTGTGGCTGACGTTGAAATTGAAGAAGCTGTGCTCGGCTCTTTCGAAGTCGATCAGCTCGCAGGCATTGCCGCGCCAGCGCATCCGGCGGCGGAATTTCTCCACTTCGTCGAACGGTGTGATGCGGTCGGATTTTCCGTGGAAAAACAACATCGGCGGCAGTTTGCGGCGCATCATGCTGGTGGGACTGAGGCGCTTGGCGGTCTTCGCATCGGGGAAACGGTCGGCGGCCGGCCCTTTGCACGCGGTATTGACCAACGCGCTGAAGAGGATCAGCGCCTGCGGCGTGCAGGTCAGCCCGTCCACCGGCGGCAGCTCCTTTGCTTTCGGCATCGCCGCGAGCAGGGCGAGGAAAGCGCCGCCGCCTGCGCCGCCGATAGTCAGGCGGTCGGGATCCAGATTGAAAGTGTCGAAATTGTGCCGAAGCCAGCGGATGAGGTCGCGCGCGTCCTCGATCGCTTCTAACGGACCGGTGCCGTGCTTCGCCGAGGTCCTGGTTTCCGCCGCCACCGCCACCGCACCCCGGCTGGCGAAGTGAAGGCAGTGGGGGACGAACTGTGTGGGAGTCGGCGAATCCCAGAACCCGCCGTGGAAAAACACCACCACCGGCCTTGGTCCGGTTCCCGGTTTTTCAGGTAGAAAGACATGTGCGAGCACGTCACCCTGGGGACGCTGCTCGTAAACGTAGGTCGCCGCGTCCTTCAGAATCTCCCGATCACGCGCTTCGCCAATCGGCGCCACCCTCTGCAAAATACTGCTCATAGCTCAATACCCGCCGCGCTCAATCGAATCGGCCTGCAATTTGTTTGTTGTGAAACGGCCCGTCTTGTCCAATCGTTTCGCGCATGAATCGACTATTTTTTGTGTTCTCGCTGCTCGCCTGCTCTCTAGCAGCTGCTGAGGACAATCTCCGCCCGGGACTCGAGACCACCTACAGCGCGTGGCGGGAGGCGATGATCCGCCGCGATCCGTCCGCCTGGCAGCGCGTCACCGCCGAGCACCGCCGGGTGGAGGTGCGCAACCGGATCGTTTCCGAAAAAATGCCTTTTCCCGCCGCTGTCTTCGATCTTCCCGCACCGCCGCCGAGCCTGCAGGGGCTGAAATTTCTCGAAGCCAAACAGAACGGAGCGACCGCCAAAGCATCCTATTTCGGCAAAATCGACTTCGGGATCGGTGGCGAGCCAAGCGACAACCTGATCGTGCTTTCCTTTCTCAAGGGCGGCGGGGGATGGCTTTACGACCGCGCCGACTACGTCAATCTAACCGCCTTGCCGGCCGTGCGCAAGGAACTCGCCGCAGGGGACTTGAAATACCTGAAGGAGACTCCCGAAGCCCAGCCGACCGGCCAGGTGCCGATCACGCCGCTCGCCGCGAATCCGGCGAAGTATGTGGCCAAGGTTTACGTGTTCTGCCCGGGCCGCGAGGTGCAGGTGCAGGTGAACAAGATCAGCCGCCACCGGTTTGCAAACGCGAAGGAAGCCGAGGTCGTCATAGGCGGCGCGATCGACGGGCCGAACGAGGTGCAGTATTCGATCAAAAAACTCGAGGGCGGCACCGGCAAGGAAGTCATGACCATCCGGGTTTATCTGATGTCGAGCATCCAAGGCGAGAAACCGATCAAGGCGTATGAGTATCAGATTGGTGATGGCGAAGCCCCCAAGCCATTCGGTAGTGGAAACTTCAACGTCGATGCAGCCACCGTGGCCAAGCTCACGACCAAGCAGGCGGGTTGAGCAGTTCCATAGGCCTACGGGAGGGGTGGCGAGCTTTTCAGAAGGCGGCCAATCTGGTTCTTCGACGTGACTAAATTGGATTCCGCATTACATATATTGTAACAAGTAATAAAATCATGGTCTGGCGGTCTCCGGGCTGGTGGTGACGGCTTTGGCCCGCTATTCCCATTGAGATGAGCCGCTTGCAGGATGACGTCGCCGATTTGATGCAGGATGCCGACCGCCGCGTCGGAGTGACCCGGCGGCCGCTGTATCGGATTTACGAAATCCACTCGGCGATTCTCAGCGGGTCTTATCCGAATTGCTCGAAGCTCGCGGAAAAATTCTGCGTGAAGCGCAAGACCGTGCAACGCGACATCACGTTCATGCGAGACGAGCTGAACCTGCCGGTCAAATACGAGGACTCGCTGCACGGCTATTATTACGATTCGGACGTTTCCGATTTCCCCGTTTTCCAAACCACCGCCGAGGAGCTCGCTGGATTGTTCCTCGCCCGGACGGCGCTGGAATCCGTGCGTGGGACGCCGCTGGCCGAGGTCATGGACAAGGTTTTCGCGAAGCTGACTCGTGGCATGAATGGCAAGATCGAGTTTTCCTGGAGCGACCTGGACGCAGCCTTTTCCCGCAAGACCGTGGAGCAGAAGCCACGCGACGTGAAGCGCTTTGGTCAGATCGCCAAAGCCATTCTGGATCAATCAGTCATCACGTTTTTTTATACAAAACTGGGCGCGGAAAACAGCGAGCCAAGGAAGGTCCGTCCGCTGCACCTCGGCGAGGTGGATGGCGGCTGGTATCTCATCGCCATGGACCTCGGGCGCGGGGCTTTGAGGAATTTCGCGCTGCCGAGAATGAGCCGGTTGAAAACGACCAACGAGGCCTTCGAGCGACCTGCGGATTTCAATGGTGGCGACCACTTGAAGCAGTCGTTTGGAATCTGGCATGTGGCAAATGACTACTCGCGGCAACTCGTCCGGGTGGAATTGAAAAACTACGCGGCAAGGTTGGCTCAGGAGCGCCGCTGGCATCCGACACAGGAAATTTTCCCGCTGAATGGCAAAAGCACACGCGTGGAGGTGCGGTTCGAGGTCGGGCGGCTGGAGGAGGTCCTGCGCTGGGTATTGAGCTTCGGCAGCCACGCGAAGGTGCTCGGTCCGCCGGAATTGGTGAGGATGGTCCGGGAGGAAATTGAGGCGATGAAAGGGCTGTGAGCATCGGAAATTGGTCGGGCAAGAGCCATAGACAAGCGGAGATTTCCCACTAGCATTCCGCGCATGCGTTTCATTTTTCCCGTTCTGCTAGGTCTGAGTTTGGCGTCGTTCGCCACCCCGGAACCCGAAAAGCCGGCGGAGGCTCCGGAAAAAGAAGCTCCTGCGGCAAAACCCGTCGAGCCGGTCACCCGTGAATCGACGGTCACGATCAACGGCCAGAAAGTGCCCTATCGCGTCAGCACCGGAAAACTCCAGCTCAAGCAGGACGACGGCAAGCCGCGCGCATCGATTTTCCACGTCAGCTACATCCGGACCGATGTGAAAGATCCTTCCACGCGGCCGGTGATGTTCGCGTTCAACGGTGGCCCCGGTTCGTCGGCGGTGTGGCTGCATATCGGCGTGCTTGGTCCGAAAATCGTGAAACTGCCGGGTGACGGCACATCGGCCCCGATGCCCCCTGCCCGCGTCGCTGACAATCCGCTGAGCATTCTGGACGTGTGCGATCTGGTTTTCGTGGACCCCGTTTCCACCGGCTACAGCCGCGCGGAAAAGGACACGAAGCCGGGAGATTTCCACGGACTGGACGAGGACATCGAGTCGGTTGGTGATTTCATCCGTCGCTGGGTCAGCGAGCACGACCGCTGGTCTTCGCCGAAATTTCTGCTAGGCGAATCCTACGGTGGCATCCGCGTGGCCGGGCTATCCAATCATCTGCAGACCCGCTATGGAATGACTCTCAACGGCGTGGTCCTGCTGTCGTCACTGCTCGATTTCTCCACACTACAGCCGGCCCAGGGCAACGACCTCGCGTATGAGGTCTATCTGCCGTCGCTCACCGGCACCGCGCATTTCCACAAAAAGATCCAAGGCGATCGGGACGCTCTGGTGAAGGAGTGCCGGGAATTCGCCTTCGGTGATTACGCCACCGCGCTGCTCAAGGGCAGCGCGCTCGATCCGGCCGGTAGGACCGCGATCGCAGAGAAACTGGAGAAATTCACCGGCATCGACGCCGCCACTTGTCTTGCGCACGACCTCAGGATCGACTCGACGTTTTTCCGTGCCGAGCTGTTGCGCAAGGAGGGCAAGGTGATCGGCCGCTTCGACGCGCGGGTCGCTTGGGATGCGACGGACAGATCGGCTCCAACGCCGGAATACGATCCGTCCTATTCGCTGGCTTACGGCGCGTTCGCCACGGCGATGCTTGATTACCTCGGCCGTGACCTCGGTTACAAAGAGGATCAGCCTTATGAAATCCTAACGAACAAGGTCCAGCCGTGGCGCTGGAACACGAGCAACGAGGTTGTGAATCTCAGCGAGCGGCTCGCCGCCGCGATGCGTGACAATCCGCATTTGAAAGTCCTCGTCATGGGCGGCTACACCGATCTTGCGACACCGCCTGAAGGTATCGCCTACTCGGTCCGGCATTTGTTGGATCTGCCGGAAAGCGTCCGCGGCAACATCCAGACCGCATCATTCGACGGCGGCCACATGTTCTATTTGAATCCACCGGACCTCATCAAGACCCGCGCGGAACTGGTGAAGTTCATCCAAGGGACGAAGCCTTGATTTCTGGCGGTGGACTCCCCCGCCCCGCCTTGCCGGAAGGAATGTTAGATTCAGCGGCTGTCACATGTCATGACTCGCCTTCATGCGTGGCGGGAAAACACTTCACGGGAAAAGCGACATGGCGAATGCAACGTGGCAAGGTTCGCGCTGGTTGTGGTGGCACGAGCATCAAGCAGCTCGGCACACCAGACCACAACCATCATGAAAACGAAAACACTGTTGTTTCTATCAACTGCCAGCCTTCTCCGCGCCGGAAGCCCTGACCTGGATACCACCCTCGCGGCCAAGCCGGAACCGTGGATCAAGCCGATCATCGACATCCGCGCGCGCTATGAGTTTGCCGACGTCGAACCCTTCGATTCATCGAACGCCTTCACCACCCGCGAGCGCCTCGGCCTGAAAACGATGGCGTGGAACGGCTTCAGCGCCTTGATCGAAGGTGAGTTCAGCCAGGCCATCGCCGATGATTACAATGGCGGCGCCGGTCCGGACGCCACTCCGTTCGATCCGGCGAACTCGCCGATCTTCGATCCCGAGACCAACGAACTCAACCAGGGCTACATCCAGTATGAAGGCTTTGACACCACCGCACGGATCGGCCGCCAGCGCATCATTTATGACAACTCGGCGTTCATCGGCAATGTCGGCTGGCGTCAGAACGAGCAGACCTATGACGCGTTCTCGATCACTAACAGGTCAATCAACGGTCTCACACTCAACTACGCCTATATCGGTCAGGTGAACCGCATCTTCGGATCCGACGCGGATTCTCCGATCGGTTTCCTGCCCGGCTTCACCAACGTCCAGGACATCCAGTCCGACGTTCATCTGTTCAACGCTTCCTACAAGGGAATCAAGGGACTCACGCTCGGCGGCTATGCCTATATCATGAATTTCCAGGATCTCGGTGTCTGGGACAACAACACCTTCGGCGTCAGCGCCAAGGGAACGCTCGGCGGAGTGGAGCTCTACGGTGAGTTCGCCTATCAGGACAAAGCCGGTCTCAAGGGCGAGGACACCGCGCTCTACGCGCACACCACCGCTTCGAAAACGTTCTTTGGAAACCAGGCGTTCACGCTCGGTCTCGAGCACCTCGACGCCGGATTCAAGACTCCTCTTGCCACCGTCCACGCCTTCAACGGATTCGCCGACGTCACCGACGGCGCCCGCATCTCCGGGGCGCACAACGGCCTGACGGACCTCTACGTTTCGCACACCACTCCGCTGTTCTGCGGCATCAAATGGATGAACGTGCTTCACGCGATGGGCGACAACGAGATCTCCGACGGCTACGGCTGGGAATATGACTCCGTGCTGACCAAGAAGTTCGATGACAACTTCACGGCCATCGCGAAGTTCGCTCACTTCGAAAGCGAAGGCGATGCCTACGTCGGACCTGCTCCGCTTCCGGACGCCACCCGCTTCTCGGTGGAACTCGACTACACCTTCTGATCCTTCCTTGGTAATCGGTTGCTTAGAAAAAAGGCCGTCCCGGGAAACCGGGACGGCCTTCAAGCTGCGTCGAAAAGAAAGTCACTCAGCATCTGATAGGTTCACCGGCATCGCGGCGAACGCCATTTCACAGAGCCCGATGAAAGCCTCCTCAACGAGACTCGGTTCGCGCTTCGGCGAGTGGAAAACACCCCACTCGCGATCGATGCCCGGCTCGTTGATATTCACGACTTTCAGGCTGCCGTCCTCGATCTCGCGGGTGGCCACCCACGGCGCGACGATTCCCACGCCGATGCCGAGCTTGGCCATTTCCTTGATCGCCTGCATGTCGCCCAGCACCAGCGGCTTTTTCCCGCGGCCGCCCTTTTGCTCCAGCCATTCTTCTATCAGCCTGTGCGTTTCCGTCGCCTTCGCGTAGATGATGAACTGGTGGTCGTTGATTGTTGATAGAACCGACGACTGGTCGATCGCCCACGGATGGAACGGTGAAACCACAAAGGCGAGGCGGTCCTTGAACATCGGCCGGTAGCCGTCGTCGCCCTTGCCCCGCGGTTTCAGTCCCACGACCAGATCGAGGTCGGCTCCGGCGAGACGATCTAGCAAAACCGTGGTGTCCCCCGCCTCGATCACTGGTTCACACCGCGGGAAACAATCGCGGAACTCGCGCAGGACCGACGGGATCAGGAAATGACAAAGGCTGTGCGGGGCACCGATGCGGATGCGCGTCTGCCCCCAGCGGCGCAGGCCGTCGAGATCACGGCTCGCCTGTTCGAGTTCGAAAATGACGCGCTTGCAGCGTCGGAGCAGGAGTTCCCCCTCCGCCGTGACCGCCACCCGTTTCCCGGTGCGGTCCAGCAGGCGGCACGAGAGCTGCTCTTCCAAAGTACGAAGCGAATGGCTGACAGCGGACTGGGTGACGAAAATCCTCCGAGCCGCTAGCGTGAAGCTACCCTCCTCCACCACGGCAACAAATGCCCTTAATTGTCTCAAGTCGGGAACCCAGTCCATGATAATGAATGGCTCTCATTGAAAGCGCTGCCTCAAAAGAGCAGAGTGCATGCCAAACTGCCGTCTTTGGCACTCTACGCGCTTATGTGGAGTTCATGGAAGTCTTGGAAAACCCGCGAAAACAATTCCCTATCCGGCTCGGCTTCGTGCCGTTGAGTGATTGTGCACCGATCGCGGTCGCCAGGGAGATGGGGATTTTCGAACGCTACGGCCTGAACGTCATCCTCTCTCGCGAACTCGGCTGGGCCAGCGTGCGCGACAAGATGTTCTACGGCGATCTCGAAGGCGCGCAGTCCATTGCCGGCATTGCGTTTGCACTGGGCATGGGTTTCAGCGAGTTGCGTTGCGAGGTCGCGGTTCCGCTCATTCTGAATCTCCACGGCAACGCCATCACGTTGTCCTCCGACATCAAAGCCACCGACATCGGCAAGGGCGAAGGTCTCCAGACTTATCTCACGCACCAGTGGAAAAAGGACCGTCCGTTCACGCTCGCAGCCACCCATCGTTTTTCATCCCACCACATCCTTCTTCACAACTGGCTCCGGCGTCACGGACTCAACTCTCCATCCGATGTGGAGATCATTTTCCTGCCGCCGCCGCTCATGCCGCGTCATTTGAAAGCCGGTCACATCGACGGCTATTGTGTGGGCGAGCCGTGGAATTCGGAATCCATCGTTACCGGCACCGGTTGGAGTCCCGCGACGTCTTCGGATCTTTCCCACGGACATCCGGAAAAGGTGCTGCTCGTCTCCGGGAAATTCCTGCGCGAGCGCAAGGATGAGAATGTCGCCCTCGTCGCCGCATTGTTAGAATCCTGCCGCATGTGCCAGGATCCCACCTTTCGCAACGATCTGATCTCCATCCTCGCAATGAAGGAATACACCGGTGCATCGGAGGAGGTGCTCCGCAACAGCATGGGAAACATGTTCGACACCGGTGCCGGCTCCATCGCGGCGTCCTCCTTCCATGTCTTCCACGGCGACGCCGTCAACCGTCCCACGGTGGAGAAAGCCTCGTGGGTCCTCGCGGGGCTCCGCAGCATCGGCATCCTCCCGGACATGACCTGTGGCTCCATCTCACGGATCTATCGAGAGGATATCTTCCACACAGCCACGCTCTGTGCGCAAGGTGCATGACATGAGTATTCCTCATCATCACGATGAAACACCATCCGTCAAATTTCTAGCTCCTCCGCCATCTTGGCATCCATGCAGCTTGATTGAATGCGACTTCAACAACAACGACCATGGAACCATACCACTCACTATCACGCCGGAAATTCCTCTCGAATTCCACCAAGGCCACTGCTCTCGGCCTCCTCGCCTCGGGCCTGCCCACGGGCTGGGCCGGTGCGCAGACCGCCAGCGACACGCCTGAATCACCGAACGTCAATTTCGGCATCATCGCCCTAACAGATTGCTCGCCGATTGTCATCGCCCACGAAAAGGGACTCTTTAAAAAATACGGCATCAACTCCACCGTCACCAAAGGTGCGAGCTGGGCCGCCATCCGTGACTCGTTGGCCAATGGTGACATCCAGGCCACCCACATGCTCATCGGCATGCCCATCGCCTCCACCATGGGCCTCGGTGGCGCGCCGAAGGTGCCGATGATCGCGCCATGGTTGCTCAATCGCAATGGCCAGTCCATCAGCCTTTCGAAAGCACTGATGGGTAAAGTCGGAGCGGATCCCAAAGCTCTCAAGCCACTTGCAGATGCTGCCAAAACTGCCGGTGCGCCGATGACCTTCGCGATGACCTTCCCGCCCGGCACCCACGCCATGTGGATCCGTTACTGGCTCGCCGCCGGCGGCATCAATCCGGGCGACGCGTCCGGCGCAGGAGCGGACATATCACTCATCACCATTCCGCCGCCGCAGATGGTGGCCAACATGCAGGCCGGTAAAATGGACGGCTTCTGCGTGGGAGAACCTTGGAACGCCAAGACCATCAAGGACGATATCGGCTTCACCGCCATCAACTCTCAGGACATCTGGAAGGATCATCCGGAAAAAGTCTGCGCCTTCACCGAGGCCTTCGCCGCCAAGAATCCGAAAACCGTCAAGGCCGTGCTCAAGGCACTGCATGAAGCCAGTGTCTGGCTCGACAAGATGGACAACCGTCCCGAGCAGGCGAAAATCGTCAGCGCCCCCACCTACATCAACTGCCCGCCGGAAGCCCTCCTGCCGCGCCTGCAAGGCAAGTATGACATGGGCGACGGACGCAAGTTCCGCGATCCGAACTACATGATCTTCAGCGAGCGCAATTGTAACTATCCGCAGTTGAAATATGGCAAATGGTGGATCACCCAGCTCCGCCGCTGGGGCTTCACCGATGGCGCTCCCGACTACCAAGGCGTCGCCAAGCAGGTCATGCGCGCCGACATCTACGAGGAAGCCATGAAGGAAATCGGATACGCCCACGGTGGTTCGAGCGACTCCACGGAAACCCTCTTCGACGGTTCTGTTTTCGATCCGAAAGGCGATATGGAAGCCTACGCCAAGTCGTTCGCTGTCAAGACTCTCAAGGGCTGATCCCCTTTCCTCACGCAACGTTCACCACTCCTATCAGGCCGGTCCCATCCCTGCCTGCATGGAGCCATTTAGCATTTCCCATCCCATGAAACTTTTCTATCAACTCAAGCTCGACGCGCTCCTACTTCCTCTCATCGCCATCCTGATCTGCCTGGGCGGCTGGGCGGTCATTTCGGGACATTCGAAAACCAGCAAATCGGTGGACGACTGGGGCGACACCGTCACCAAGACCGAGCGCTTTGGTTTGTCGAAAAACCTTCCATCACCTTCCGAAACATGGACCGCCAGCAAGCCCTACATCGTCGAGCCCTTCGCCAAACGCGGCGAACTCGACCAAGGCATCCTCCGCTTCGCCTGGCTCTCGCTCAAGCTCGTGGCCCAAGGCTATGCCATCGCCCTTCTGCTAGGCACGCCCATTGGCTTTTTCCTTGGACTTTCCAAGAACTTCACCCGCGCCTTCGATCCCATCATCCAGATCCTCCGTCCCGTGTCTCCCCTCGCCTGGCTGCCGCTCGGCATGGTGCTTTTCAGCGGATTGAAAATCGCCGACGCCAACGGTCGCACCACTTTCGGCACTTCGGACGCCGCCGCGCTTTTCACCATCGCCATCTGCGCCATGTGGCCGACGGTGCTCAACACCGCCGTGGGTGTGAGGGCGGTTCCGCAGGATTACCTCAATGTCGCGAAGGTCTTGAAACTTTCCCGCACCAAGACCCTGTTCAAGATCCTCATCCCCTCAGCGCTGCCCTACATGTTCACCGGCTTCCGGCTCTCGTTAGGGATCGCCTGGCTGGTCATCGTCGCGGTGGAGATGCTCATCGGCAAGCCCGGCGTCGGCGGTTTCCTCTGGCAGCAATACAATGCCAACAGCTACGCCCACATTATCCTCTCCATTCTAACGATCGGCGTCATCGGCTACATCCTCGACCGTGCCATGAGCATGGTGGAGGGTCGTTTCCGCTCCGCTTGATATCTGCACTGATCACTGATCACTGATCACTTCTTCCCACTCATTATGCCACCTATCCTCGAACTCTCCGGCGTCACGAAAAGCTTCGGCCGTGCCCATGAGCGCGCCACCATCCTCAAGGACATCAACCTCAGCGTTGAGGAAGGCGACTTCGTTTCCATCATCGGCTACTCCGGCAGCGGAAAAAGCACACTCATCAACCTGATCTCCGGCCTGCTCAAGCCGGACACCGGCACTGCGAAAATGGAGGGCGAGGTCATCGCCGGTCCCGGCCCCGAGCGTGGCATCGTTTTCCAGAACTATTCGCTGCTGCCGTGGCTCACCGTCACGGAAAACGTCCGCCTCGCCGTGGACCAGCTGTTCCCCGCACTGTCGGAAAAGGAACGGGCCGAATACGCGGCCAATTACATCGACATGGTGAAACTCACTCCCGCCGCAGGCAAGTTTCCCCGCGAGCTCTCCGGCGGCATGCGCCAGCGCGTGTCCGTCGCCCGCACGCTGGCGGCGAATCCCAAGGTCCTTCTGTTGGACGAACCGCTCTCCGCTCTCGACGCCCTAACACGAGCCACGCTCCAGGACGAGATCGCGGACATTTGGGAAAAGAACCGCACCACCGTCATCTGGATCACCAACGATCCGGATGAAGCCCTGCTCGTCGCCGACCGCGTCATCCCCCTTCTGCCGGGCCGCGACGGCGCAACACTGGGAGAGGAAATCAACGTCACCATCCCCCGCCCCCGTTTGCGCAGCGAGGTGCTCGGCACCACGGCTTTCAAGAACCTCAAACTCCAGCTCGTCAACACCCTGCTGGATGCCAAGCGCGACAGCAACCCCACCACCACCAAGCGCCTCTCCGCGCCCGACATCCTCCCCGAGGATCTCGCCGTCAAACGCGTCCACTTTGGAAAACGCGAACCCCGCCGCCGCTCGCGCCTTGAGCGCGAGGAACTCAAAATCGAAGCGTCATGACCGCCCACGCCCCCATCCTTGAACTTTTCAAACTCTCGAAGTCCTACCCCTCGCCGAAGGGCCCTGCCGTCATCGTCAGGGATTTCAACCTGAACCTCGCGCAAGGCGAGTTCGTCACCCTCATCGGCCACTCCGGCTGCGGGAAATCCACCGTGCTCTCGATGGTCGCCGGTCTGACGGACGCCACCGACGGCGCGATGATTCTAGCAGGGCGCGAGACCAACGAAGCCGGCCCCGACCGCGGTGTCGTTTTCCAGTCGCCCTGCCTGCTGCCGTGGATGACCGCGTTTGAAAATGTCATGCTCGGCGTGAACCAGGTCTATTTCACCGCGCCGAAAAAGGAGCGGCGCGAGCTCGCCGAGTATTATCTATCCGTCGTCGGCTTGGGAAATGCCATGCACAAATACCCCGGCGAGCTCTCGCAGGGCATGTGCCAGCGCGTCGGCATCGCCCGTGCCTTCGCCCTCCAGCCGAAGATGCTGCTGCTGGACGAGCCGTTCGGCATGCTCGATTCGCTCACCAAGATCGAGCTCCAGGAAGTCCTGTTGGAACTTTGGCGGCGCAACAAGCTCACCACCCTCATGGTCACCCATGACGTGGATGAGGCGATTTTCCTCTCCGACCGAGTCGTCATGATGAGCGACGGTCCGGAAGCCGAGGTCGGCGATATTCTGGAGATCCCCTTCGAGCGCCCGCGCAACCGCGCCGCGATTCTAGCCGATCCGCGTTACATGGAAGTCCGCAACCACCTGCTCACTTTCCTCAACGAGCGCTCCCACCTCCGCCCGAGCCGGATTAAAACCCCGCGTGTTCAGGAAAACGAAGCCATCGCACCCGAGGCCAGCAGCCAGATCGCCGCCGCGCCATCCACCCACTGACGCCACCCCGCCACCCGCCAAATAATTCTTAGTAGGGGGACATTTTTGCCCCCCCTCTGGCTTCGGCTTCAGCAAGTTAGTCCGGGCGATCGACTCATGTTTACAGCCGCGCATCGGGATTTGTGAAACGGTTCGGGAGGTGGCGGAGCGTTTAAGGGGAGCACATGCGCCCTTGCATGTGGTTTCCGGCGCCCTCGCCGGAAACTGGGGTGGAATGGCCTGAAACGCCTGTCTTCGGCGGGGGCGCCAAAGACAACACGCGTGGGCGCGTGTGCTCCCCGAGGATTTTCACGCCGTTCTTCCGCCAGAACACAGTCCCCCAAATCTATGCGCGCGGCTCTATATACCGTTTCTAAACTTCCCAAAGTCAAAAAAAGCTCGCTCCAGTAAGCAAACTTTGAAAAAACCACCGTGCATGAGCCACGGACATTGAGGTTACCAAGGCTTGGACGCTCATGTTCGGCCGCCTCGCTGACATCAAGATTTCCCGTGAAGCTGTTACCTTAAGGCGCGAGATCCGAAGCACACGAACCATGTTTGAATGACAACGCCGCCGCTACCTTCCCCCGAGCAATCCATCCGCGCTGAAAACGCCGAGCTGCGCAAGCGGCTGGAAGAGTCCGAGGTGATGCTCCGCTCCATCCGCGCTGGAGAGGTGGATGCGCGTTTGGTGGAAAGCGCCGCCGAGCAGCTCCGCAGTCGCGGCGAGCTGCTGGCGCATCTCAGCGCCAGCCGCGACGTCACGGAGCGAAAGCGGGGGGAAGAAGAGAGGCGCGAGGCGCTGCTACTGCTTGATACGCTGCTGGACCGCGCGCCCGTGGGATTTGCTTACTTTGATCGCGAACTGCGGTATTTGCGCATCAATGAGCGGCTCGCGGAAATCAATGGCCTCTCTGCCGCTGAACACCTCGGCAGGACCGTAGAAGAAGTCGTTCCCACGATGGCGGCGGAGATCCGGGAGGTGGCGGAGCGCATGGCTGCGTCCGGCCAGCCGGTGCTCGATCAAGAGTTCACGGGCGAGATGGCCAGCGCGCCCGGAGTCATGCGACATTGGAATGTGAACTGGTTTCCAGTGCACAGCGAGCGCCGGGAGATTACCGGGTTTGGCGCGGTGGTGGAGGAAATCACCGGGCGCAAGAATGCTGAAAAGGCGCTGCATGATAGCGAGCAGCACTATCGGGCACTGGCAACGGCCAGTTCGGAGGTGGTTTACCGCATGTCCGCAGATTGGTCCTCGTTGCTGCCGCTGGCCGGGCGCGAGTTGGTGGTCAGTTCGACTCAGACGCTTACCGACTGGGCTTGGCTGGAGCAAAACGTCCCGCCCGAGGACCACCCGCGCTTGAGGCAGGCAATCGGCGAAGCCATCGCCCGGAAGTGTCTATTTGAGCTGGAGCATCGCGTGCGGCGTCCTGATGGCTCCATCGGTTGGACGTTTTCCCGCGCGGTGCCGATTTTTGATGAGAATGGAGAACTGACCGCTTGGTTTGGCGCCGCCAGTGACATTACGGAGCGCAAGCATACTGAGCAGGCTTTGCGCGCGAGTGAGGCGCGTTTCCGTGCGGCGGTGGGCGCGGTGAGTAGTCTCATCTGGACGAACAATGCGCGCGGTGAGATGGAAGGTGAGCAACCCGGTTGGGGCGGGTTCACCGGCCAATCACGGGAGGAATACCAAGGCCACGGCTGGGCGTTGGCGGTGCATCCCGAAGATGCGGAGCCAACGATTGACGCGTGGCATCAGGCTGTGGCGGAGAAGCGGATGTTTGAGTTCGAACACCGCTTGCGCCGCCACGATGGCGAGTGGCGGGTGTGTATTGTCCGCGCGGTTCCGGTGCTCGGCGAGTCGGGAGAAATTTACGAGTGGGTGGGCGTTCACACCGATATCACCGAGCGCCAGCAGACCGAGGAGGCACTGCGCCAAAGCGAGGCGCGGTTCCGGGGAATCCTGCGGCAATCGCCGGCAGGCATCGTCCAGACCGACGCGACCGGCTGCATGACACTGGTCAACGAGCGCTGGTGCGAGATGTTCGGCTACTCCGAGGCGGAGCTGCTGGGCCGGTCCGTCGTGGATGTGACGCACCCTTCCAGCGTGGAGCAGACGAAGCAGAACGTCGCCCGGCTGGCGGCGGGCGGGCCGGATTTCCAAATCGAAAAAAACTACTGCCGCAAGGATGGATCGCACTTCCCCGCGCAGAGCAATGTGAGCGCCGTCCGATCGCCCACGGGCGAATACCTCGGCCTCGTCGCGGTGGTGGTGGACATGACGGAGCGGCTGCGAACCGAGGATGCGCTGCGCCGGACGAATGAGCGCTTTGAACTCGCGCTGACGTGCTCGCAAGTGGTGCTTTTTCAGCAGGACTTGGAACTGCGATACACTTGGATTCAAAATCCCGCGCTGGGCTACGATGCGCTGCAGGTGATCGGCAAGCTGGACCGCGACCTTTTCGAGCGCGCCGAGGATGCGGCCATGACCGAGGGACTGAAACTCGAAGTGATCCGCGCCGGGGTCGGCGTGCGGCAGGAGGTGCGGGTCCAATTCCAAGGCGTAGAACGACATTACGACCTGTCGGTGGAACCCCTGCGGAATGCCGCCGGCCTGATCTCCGGCGTCACCTGTGCGGCCATCGACATCACCACGCGCAAGGCGGCGGAGGAGAAATTGCGTACCAACGAACACCGCTTGCGGCTGACGTTGGAGGCGGCGGCGACCGGCCTGTGGGATTGGGACGTGCAGACCGACGTCGTCACCTGGTCTGCGGAGAGCTACCCCATCCACGGGCTGAAGGAAGGAGAGTTCGACGGGACGGCGGAGGGGTTCGACCGGTTAATTCACCCCGACGACCGGAGCCGGGTGTGGGCAACCGTGCGGGCGGCGGTGGACGGGCGTAAAAAATACTACTGCGAGTTCCGCATCGTCCGCCCGGGTGGGGAAGTCCGCTGGGTAGCAAACACGGGCCGGGCGGTGCACGAACACGCTCAGGCCGGGAAGATGGTCGGAACCATCACGGACATCACCGAGCGCAAGGAGGCGGAGGAAGCCGTGGCCCGGCTGGCGGCCATCGTCGAATCCTCCCACGACGCGCTCTTTGGCGAGGATCTCGACGGGATCATCACCAGTTGGAATCGGGGCGCGGAGCAAATCTTCGGCTACCGCGCGGAAGAGATCGTGGGCACCTCGATCATGCGGCTGATCCCTGCGGATCGGCAGGCAGCGGAGTACGAGCTCCAGCGACAAATCGTCGCCGGGGAGCTTGGGGGAACTTTTGAAACGATCCGGCTGACCAAGGACGGGCGGGAGTTTCCCGCTTCGATCACCGTTGCGCCGCTGAAGGATGCGGCGGGCAAAGTCATGGGCACATCAAGAGTCGTGCGCGACATCACCGAGCGCACGCAAACTGAGGAGGCTCTGCGCGAGAGCGAGGAGCGCTTCCGCGACTTGGCCGATAACATCCCCCAACTGGCGTGGATCGCCGATGCCGGGACCGACGGCCGTGTTCGCTGGTTTAATAAGAACTGGTTTGAATACACCGGCACCACGCTGGAACAGATGCAGGGCATCGGTTGGCATGCGGTCCACCATCCCGATCATGCCGAGCGCGTCATCCAAAAGTTCTCGCACCACGTCAAAGAGGGTGAGGACTGGGAAGACTCCTTCCCATTGCGCGGCAAGGACGGCAAGTTCCGTTGGTTCCTCTCCCGCATGAAAGTCATCCGCGACGAATCCGGGGCGGTCGTGCGAATCTTCGGCACCAACACCGACATTACCGAGCGCACGCGCGCCGAGGAGGCGCTGCGGGCGAGCCAGGAGCGCATGAGCCTTGCAGCCGAGGCCACCGGCGTCGGCATCTGGGAATGGAATGTCGTCACCAATGTGGTCCGCTGGGATGCGGTGATGTTCAGCATTTATGGCATCACCCCGACGCCCGATGGGATCGTCCAATACAGCGACTGGAGCGGGGCTGTGCTGCCGGAGGATTGGGCGGAAACTGCCGCGATACTTCAAGAGACGGTGCGCCAGTGCGGCCAGAGCACCCGCAGCTTTCGCATCCGCCGCCGCAGCGATGGGGAATGCCGACATATCGAGGCTGTGGAAACCGTGCGTGCGGACACGGCTGGAAAGGCCGCCATCGTTGTGGGCACGAACCTTGATGTAACCGAACGCGTTCAGGCCGAGCAGGCTATTCTGGACGCCGCCGAAAAGGCCGTGGCAGCCAACGAGGCGAAGGACCGCTTCCTCGCCGCACTCAGTCACGAACTGCGGACGCCGCTCACGCCGGTGCTGCTGGTTTCCGGAGTGCATGCCAAGTCGAAGAAGCTCTCCGATGATTTGCGCGAGGATTTCCAGATGATCCACCGTAACGTCGTGCTGGAAGCGCAGCTCATCGACGACCTGCTAGACGTGTCCCGCATCCAGCAGGGTAAGATGCGCTTCGATTTCAAACCCGTGGACGTGCATGAGGCCATCGCCCGCTCGCTCGAGATGCTGCGCTCCGAGGTGGAGGAAAAGGGGATCACCGTCCGGCAGAAACTCCATGCCACGCCCGCCATGATCGAGGCAGATCCCACGCGCCTCCGGCAGGTGCTGGTCAATCTGCTCCGCAACGCGGTGAAATTCACCCCGCACGGCGGCACCATCACCCTGCTAACTGCACGCGAGCCGGGTGACCTGCAAATCTCCGTGATCGACACCGGCGCAGGCATCCCCGCCGAAGATCTCCAGCGGATCTTCGAAGCCTTCGAGCAGGTGGAACACCAACAAAAGAGCGAGTACCGCAGCCTCGGCCTCGGCCTGGCGATCTCAGCCTCCATCGTCGCCGCCCACCGCGGCCGCATCTGGGCCGAAAGCCCGGGTCCCGACCAAGGCGCAACTTTTCACGTCCGGATTCCTTGTTGAACAAAACACCAAAATGCACACCGCCATGCGAATCTTCGTCGTCGAGAACCATCGGGACACGCTGAAATACCTGAAAATGTATCTGGAGAGCCTTGGCCATACCGTGACCACTGCGTCCACCATGCAAGCAGCGCTGGCCGCCAGCCCCACCGAGGACTGCCACGTCCTTATCTCTGATCTCGGCCTGCCCGACGGGGATGGCTGGCAGCTTTTGGAGCAAGCGAAATTTCCCCAGCCCGTCTATGCTGTGGCGATGAGTGGTTTCGCGTCAGCAAACGACATCGCACGCAGCAAGGCAGCAGGATTTCAGCGGCACATCGCCAAACCATTCGGTGAAGAAGATATCATCGAAGCCTTGGAGGAGGCTGCCCGCCACATCGGCACCCGGCCCCCGGAAATGCAGGTTGCCGCACCGACTGCCAAGGGAACGCGCCCCCCGAAAGAGGCACCGGATTTGACACCGGGGTACATCGCCGACCGTCTCCATGACTCCGCCTGTCAAAGCATCAGCGGAAGCTATTTACTGCTCTGTCTTGTTCGCGAGCAGCTGGCGAATGAAGCGAGTGGGTCGCTGCACCTCTTGGACACAGCGATCTCTGAGCTGAATAAGGCTAGTGGTCAGATGACCGCACTGATGGATGAACTGCGCAGTGCTGGGGCCGAGGACGGCGCGGCAAAAAGTGCAATTACCTCCGGGGGAGTGACGAGCCGGAGCTGACAAACCACCACTGTCCGTCGAAGCTCGCCAATTGGGAGTAAAGGAGCAATAGTGTGCGGTGGTCAGAGTCATGATGAATCCAGATCATGACGAGCACGCATGAAAATTAATGCGCTTTCTCGGAAATCACCGGTTTTGGCATCCGAAGAGCTTTGATGCGGGCAAATGGTAGCCCCCAATAATTTCTTCGCCGGCCACACACCGATCCGCTTGGGATTCGTTCCACTGAGCGATTGTGCGCCGATCGCGGTTGCCAAGGAGACCGGGATTTTCCACCGCTACGGCCTGAACGTCAGGCTGTCGCGTGAACTCGGCTGGGCCAGCGTGCGCGACAAGATGATCTTCGGTCACCTCGACGCCGCACAGTCCATCGCCGGGATCGCGATCGCCCTCGGCCTCGGCTTCAACGAGATGCGCTGCGAGGTCGCGGTGCCGCTGATCCTCAGCCTGCATGGCAACGCCATCACCATTTCCACCGAACTCGGCCCGGACAAGATCGGCCGAGGCGAAAAACTCGGTGCCTTTCTCACCCACAGTTGGAAAAAAGACCGCCCGTTCACCATGGCGGTCACCCACCGCTACTCCTCGCATTTCACGCTTCTCCAACAGTGGCTCAAGCGTCACGGCATCACCTCCTCGGACGACGTGGAAATCATCTTCCTGCCGCCGCCTCTCATGCCGCGCCACCTGAGGGCCGGGCACATCGACGGCTACTGCGTCGGCGAACCGTGGAACTCCGAGGCCATCATCGCCGGAACCGGCTGGTGCCCGGTGACCTCCGTCGATCTCTCACGCGGCCACCCGGAGAAAATCCTGCTGCTATCGGGAAATTTCCTCCGCGAGCGCAAAGAGGAATCCGTCGCCCTCTCCGCCGCACTGCTGGAGTCCTGCCACCTCTGCCAGCAACCGGAATTCCGCGATGAGCTGGTAAACATCCTCGCCCGCAAGGAATACACCGGCGCTTCGAAGGAGGTGCTGAACAACAGCCTCGGCCCGATTTTCAATTCCGGCGTCGATCATACCAACGCCTCCGCCTTCCACGTCTTCCACGGCGACTCGCTCAACCGCCCGTCCATCGACAAGGCGTCCTGGGTGCTCGCCGGCATGCGCAACACCGGCATCATTCCGGACGGCACCTGCGGATCCCTATCAAGAATCTACCGCGAGGATCTCTATCATGCCGCGGAGCAGTGCCTCGTCGATTCCAAGTCCCCCGCCATGGCCTGATTCGTTTTTTCTATCACACCCCCACCACTCCACAGCGCTCCCATGTCATCCTCCACCGACGGCAAACTCCGGATTTTTGCCTTC